>FRDC01002395.1_pt1 | contig 27522 bp, 25 predicted proteins | sample 1106171 | NCBI WGS metagenome assembly FRDC01 (sample SAMEA3930566, study PRJEB13176) | freshwater metagenome | biome: Drinking water system; feature: drinking water; material: water | place: Singapore | collected 2014-12-20 | reverse complement strand
ACCGCATGCGGTCAACTCCCTGGCCTCTTATCACAACTGATATGATGATCAGCTCGTGACGGCGCCTTCCGAGGCAGATGAGACATGTCTCGCGTATTTCGCCATCACGCCGGAGGTATAGCGGGGTACCGGCTGCTTGACCTTCTTGAGCCTGGCGGAAATTTCCTTCTGCGTCAGATTCACATCCAGCCGGCGTTTGGCAATATCGAACGTAATCCGGTCGCCGTTTCTAATTGCTGCAATAGGGCCGCCTCTCACCGCTTCCGGAGCAACGTGGCCGGCCATCAAGCCATGTGTTGCGCCGGAGAATCGTCCGTCGGTCAACAACGCTACAGAATCGCCGAGTCCCGCCCCGACAATGGCAGCCGTAACTCCCAGCATCTCGCGCATACCCGGTCCTCCCGAAGGACCTTCGTACCGAATCACCACCACATCGCCGGCCTTAATCTGCCCGGCTTTGACTGCGGCGAACGCATCTTCTTCCCGATTGTAGACTCTTGCCGGACCTTGGAATTTCATCATGGAATGTCCGGCAACCTTGACCACGCAGCCTTCCGGCGCGAGGTTACCTTTCAGGATGACCATGCCGCCGGTTGGTTTGATTGGGCTCGATAACGAACGAAGCACCTGCTGGTCTCGTGTCTCGATAGCTTTCGTCGCTTCTTCTCCAATCGTGAGCCCTGTTACCGTCGGCTGATTGCCGTGAAGAATACCTGCGTCAAGTAAGCGCTTTGCTACCAGTGTTGTCCCTCCAGCCGCGTAGAGATCGGCGGCAGTAAACCGCCCCCCGGGCTTGAGATCGGCAAGCAACGGGACTTTGCGATTGATCTTATCGAAATCGTCGATGTTCAGTTTAATCCCCATTTCGCGCGCCACTGCGAGAAGGTGGAGCACGGCATTGGTCGATCCACCTGTTGTTGCAACCGCAGCAATCGCATTCTCAAGCGACTTGCGGGTGATGATCTGCTTGGGCCGGACGTTCTGTTTGATCAATTCCATGACCATCTTGCCGCATTCGAAGGCGACATCATCCTTGTGCTGATCCATGGCAGGGACGCCGTTGCGCCCCATGGGTGAAATGCCCAGAAACTCGAAGGCAATTGCCATGGTATTGGCCGTAAACTGTCCGCCGCACGCGCCGGGGCCAGGGCAGGCGTGGTCTTCAAGGTCCTTCAGTTCAGCGTTGGTCATGTGGCCGGAGGCATGTTTGCCGACGGCTTCGAAGACATCCTGGATCGTGACGTCGTGCCCTTGGAACTTTCCGGGCATGATGGAACCGCCGTAGAGCATGACAGACGGCAAATTTAACCTCGCAAGCGCCATGACTGTGCCAGGAATCGTCTTGTCGCAGCCGGACAGCGCGACAACCGCATCAAATAAGTGGCCCCGCGCGACCAACTCGATCGAGTCGGCAATCACTTCCCGGCTAATGAGCGAGGCCTTCATGCCCTCAGTCCCCATTGAAATGCCGTCAGAAACCGCGATCGTGTTGTACTCGATCGGTGTTCCACCGGCAGCACGAATCCCGGCTTTGACCCGCTCCGACAGCCGGCGAAGGTGGTAGTTGCACGGCATGACTTCGATCCAGGTATTGGCCACCCCGACGAGAGGCTTGGACAAATCATCGTCGGTAAACCCCACGGCTTTCAGCATCGCCCGGGCCGGTGCCCGGGACGGGCCAACCAGCAGATCATGACTCTTCAGTATTAGGTCTTTCGGCATAGCCTATTCTACTCGTCCTTTCTTTTCCTGCGTGTCGTGCGCACCGCAGTACGATGAATGCGATGCGGCCTGCAAAGCGGCAATGCTATTGCACAGACATGTTACTGGGTGGAGAAGGTGGTGCAACCTCGCCATATCCCGTATGCGGGTTCTTGCCATGGGGATTGGAGCCATGGGGCATGCCGCCGCCATGTGGATTGCCGTGCCCCATGTCCCCCCCTTTGTGCTGATGCATCACTTTGTCGTGTTCGGTCTTTTCCTTCTCACGCTGCTCGGGCGTCAACACCGCCATCACGTCGCGCCGCATCTTGATCGCGGTCAAGCGAAGCAGTACCTGTAGATCTTCGCTCTGTTTCAGCTTCGTTTCGATTGCAGCAACATCCGACTTATCGTCGTCCGTGAGGGCCTTCAGCTCACGCTCGGCAATTTGAATCTCAGCTTCCGCCTTGATACGGACCTTGTCCAGACTCAATTGGAAGTCTTTCAGTTTCGCTACTTGGTCCGCCGTCAGCCCGATGTCCTTTTCATGCTTGAGCAAGTGCCGGATCAAATGGCCGGTCCCGCTATGCATCATGCCTTTCCCGTAACCACCCATTGCACCGTGTCCCCCATGGCTGCCGGCATGACCGTAACTGGGATCATTGGCCCATACACCGGTACCCCCCAAGGCCAGCATAAACACCGCTGCAACACCACATGACACAATCGTCTTTGTTGCTCGCTTCATAGACTCCTCCTTTTTCTAAGAATACCTTACGGAACGGCTGAAAATGGCACACATCTAACTTCGGTCAGATAGGTCATGAACTGCTCGCCATTTACGCGCTGTAGCTTGCCATACAGACCGAGGCAACGCAAGCAAACGCCATGCGCTGAACCGTAAGGGAACAGGGGAGGGGGAGCGGGCAGGACGCAGCGGCAATCGAGGGGATTTGCGGAGTCCGTCTCGCGCCCGGATCTCCGGTACGGTATATCTATTCTTGTTGCGCTTTGATGATCAACTCAGCCCGCGGGTCTTGATGGGGTTGTCGGGCAAGTTGTTCGTACAGTAACCGTTCCTCATTTGATATGGAGGGCGACATAACGATTTGTAGGGTGAGGAATAGATCGCCATGGGTACCGGTTGCCGTCGGAAGGCCCTTTCCCTTGAGGCGCAGTTTGCTATCCGCTCGACTCCCGGCTGGAATTTTCACGCGAACCGGCTCTCCCAATGTCGGCGCCATCACTTCAGCCCCCAACGCAGCTTCCCAGGGCCAGACGGGGAGAGTGGCGTGGAGATCGCTGCCTTGCCGGCGAAATATTCTGTCCTCTTTAATTGAGACATGGAGGTAGAGGTCTCCACGTTTTCCGCCGTTGCTGCCAGGCTGTCCTTTCCCACCCACACGCACTCTGGTGCCGGCGAGCACACCGGCCGGAATCCTGACTTCGATTGTCGTCGGTTCCATGCCCGTGCCCGATCCATGACAGACTTGACAAGGGCGGCCCCGAAGCGATCCGCTCCCTCGGCAGGATCTACAGGATACCGCTTCCATGAGGGAGACGCGCTTCGTCACACCGGATAGCACTTCCCGCAACGACAGCGCGACGTCGGTTTCCACATCCTCACCCTGTGAGGCAAATCCTCGTGGACCGCCAGCTCGCGCACTCCCGCCAAAGAGATTCTCAAAGATATCTGAGAAATCTCCTGTGCTGTACCCTGTACTCGTCCTGCCGCCGAATCCACCCCCGGTCTGCCGGCGCGCCTGCTCAAATGCCTCGGCTTGTTCCCATTGCGAACCGTGCTGATCGTACTTTTTCCGCTTGGCAGGGTCGGACAACACTTCCTGTGCTTCATTGAGCTCTTTGAACTTCCGTTCCATCTCGACTTTTTTCGTCCCGGCATGAAGATCGGGATGGTACTGGCGGGCAAGGCGTCGGTAGGCTTTTTTAATATCGTCGGCGGAGGCTTCCCGTGAAAGGCCGAGGATCTGGTAATAGTCGCGTGGGGGAGAGGCCATCCGTTTGCCTGTATGCTATCAGTGCGGGACAGCGCTTTTCGCCCGCGCCATGAGTTTGCAGTACGAACAACTTTCGGCGGTCGTCGGTTGACCGCATGACATGCAGGGATGCAAAATCGCCTGGTCTTTTTCAGTCATTGTCGTCGGTGCGGACGTGGCACCGTGCTTACGCTGTTTCTCCAGAAACCCCCAATAAAAATACTGCTTCGTGCCGGGGGATTCAGTCTCCAGCCTGTTCAAGACTTCCTTATAGAGAAGCGTCTTCGCCCCTTGAGCCATTGGGCATTCATCCACGATATAATCGATTTTATTTAAGACGCAGTAGGCAGCCAGCTCACGTTCCGTCAATCGATAGAGCGGTTTTACCTTCTTGGCAAACCCTTCCACCGAAGCCGGCAAACTCGGGCCTTGTTTGTCCAGATATTCCTCTTGCCAATGCAGCACATTGCCAAGGAGGCGAGCTGCTTCGTCATCGAGATTATGGCCGGTGGCCATGACGTCGTACTCTTTTTCAATCGCTGCCCGGTTAAACTGGTAGCGCTTGATTGTGCCGCACGTCGAACAGGTGGGGCGATGGACCAGCTGGGCCAGTTCTTTGATGCCGGCGCCTGCTTCCTCTTCAACCGTATGCGTGTGCAGTGTGGCACCCAGGGGCGCCGCAATCATCTTCGCATAGTGTTGGACTTTGTCATGCGATCGCTCCGAATAGCCCGCGATGCCCAGGTGTACATATAACGCGTCTGCGTGGTATCCGAGGGTAAGCAGAATATGCCAGAGCGCCAGACTGTCCTTGCCGCCCGAGACGGCCACAAGAATACGTTCGTCCGGACCGAACATAGCTTGTGACTTAATCGCCTTCTCGACTTGATCATGGATAAAATGATTGAAACAGGGCTTGCAAAAGGCAGCATTGTGCCGTGGGAGCTTCATGACCGCTTTTGTTTTGCACTTCGTGCAATTCATATTGCAGTGGATCATACGAGCAGCTCGGGATGAATGCAAACTTCTTTGCGCGTATAAAATCAGAGTCAGTTATCCGATGAAGTCGAAGCAGTAATCTGGTATGGTGGAGAGTGAAATAGTGCTGAGCGTCCCGGCTTCATGATGAAAGCAGGACAAATCTATAAGTTGACATAATCCATCTTATCGGACCATGAGTCTTGAATTCCTCGGCCGTCTTCACAAAGAACTGTCCATAACGAGCAGCGCGCTGTATGAAGTAGTTCTATCAATTTCTGAGCGCGTGAATCGCAAAACACAGATTATTCGACTTCACTGGCAGGCGTCGGGAATTCTTCAACAGATCGATGAAGTCACCGCCCGGGTCGGTCGACAGGTTGCAGACCACGTCAGTCGCCCGTCCCTAAGCCAGGATCAGCATGACGCAGCACTTGACACGACAGTGTCGCAGGCGGTAACCCGGGTCCAGACACTGAAGCAGTCGTTGACACAGATCGATGGGCACATTCGCGAACTTAAACTTGAAGCGATTCATGAGGATTCCCTTAAGCTTCAGCAGGACTTAACGATTCGATCTGCCAAAATTGAGCGCCTGCTCATTACCAGGCACGCAGCTGCCGTCGGCCAACCTCTCAGTGCCATGCCTCGATCGTCCTCGGTCCATATTGCATCCATCTTACGCGGACCATTCTTACTTGCTCCGTCCGAGGGGTTGATCTTCCGAACCGACGATATCGTCATCTTAATTGGAGTAGAATCCGAGGTGGATCGCCTCGTAACATGGTTTACCAGTAAACGTACACTCAATGCTGCGACAACGAAATCCGCGTAGACTGAGACGCAGTGTCCTGTGTTCTTGAACATACGATTCTTTCTCATGCTCACGAGACCGTTTGCTCATGATAATCTGCGTCAGCAGGTAATCCTGCCCCTTCTCCTGCTGCTTCCTACACTGGTACATCCAGAGCTTGTTCGCGCAGAACCGCCCGGCATTCGTCTCCTTGAAGAAATTCAGGCCGTGATTACTAACCTGGCCGAACAGGCCAAGCCATCCGTTGTGAATCTGTTTCCTCTTCCAAATACCGGTCGATCTCGTGAAGGATCGGGGGAACGTGCACCGAATAGTTCAGGATCGGGCTCTGGCCTGATCATCGACAGTGACGGGTACATCATCACGAATAACCACGTGATCGGCGATGCAACCGAGATCGAAGTCCGGTTCTCCGATAAAACCAAACTGGTGGCGACCGTGGTCGGTAAAGATCCGGATACTGACCTGGCTCTTCTCAAAGTGACGGCGAGCCGTCCCCTCCCCAACGCTCGTTTTGGCGATTCCGCTTCTGTGAAAGTCGGGCAATGGGTCCTTGCAGTGGGGAATCCCTTTGGGCTCGACCGCACGGTAACTCTCGGAGTCGTCAGCGGCATCGGACGGGAAAACATGAACCTGTCACGGTACGAAAACTTTATTCAGACTGATGCGTCGATTAATCCCGGCAATTCCGGCGGACCGCTGTTCAATCTCCGCGGTGAAGTGATCGGAATCAATACGGCCATTATTAATTTTGCCCAAGGCATCGGCTTCGCCATTCCATCAAACATGGCTAAGCAAGTCATCGAGCAACTCCTGGCAAAGGGCAAAGTGGCGCGGGGCTGGCTGGGTGTCGGCATTCAACCAATGACACCTGAATTAGCCAAGAAATTCAGCGTGACCGAAAGCGAGGGGGTTCTCGTCAATGAGGTCTTTGAAAAGGATCCAGCCGCATCGGCAGGCATTAAACCGGGCGACATAATAGTGAAAATTGACGGGAGCCCAGTTGATTCTCCGAACAAGTTGTCACGGCTGATCGGCGCGCTCACTCCCGGCGCGACTGCGCACATTGAAGTCGTTCGCGACGGCAATCGCCTCGTCTTGAATATCCCATTGAGTGAGCGGCGTGATGCCATCATCGCCGCAACCACTCCACAAACTAAAATGGATCTCAAGCTCGGCCTGGATGTGCAGGATTTAACTCCGGAGTTGGCAGAGACCTTGAATTTACGCGAGCCGAAGGGAGCGCTCATCGCAAAAGTCGAAGCCGGCAGTCTGGCTCACGCCGAAGGCCTCCTCGTAGGCGACCTGATCAAGGAAGTGAACCGCGCAGAAGTGACTTCAGCCACGGATTTTCACTCGGCGATCTCGCGGCTCCGGCGAGGAGATACGATCTTGCTCCGGGTACTGCGCGAGAATCGGGCCTTCTATGTCGTGCTCAAATCCACTGAGTGATCGCGTTCAGCATATCTCATGAAATGTGCAGACCACCTCGCCAAGGACGCGAAGCGAGCGCAAGACGGAGCGAGCGTGAGTCCCGTCCGTGTTTGCGAGATACGCTTCGACAGGCTCACCGCCCTGAGCAGAGTCGAAGGACGAGGTACGCTTCACGCACGACCAGCGATCACGCCTTTCAGTGCGCTCCCACAGCCTGCCGTTCCGTCTTGTGCTGTTCGACAATCTTGACTGCCAGTTCGCGCGGCACTTCCTCGTAACGGGCAAACTCCATCACATAACTTCCCCGTCCGCCTGTCATGCCATTCAGCGCCGGCGCATACTTCAACAATTCAGCAAGCGGCACAAGCGCACCAATCTGCTCGGCGTGATCACTCGCGTTGACTGAAAGAATGCGACCTCTGCGCGCATTCAGGTCGCCCATCACGGCTCCGACAGCGTCCGTCGGAGCTTCGACCTCAACCCTCATTATCGGCTCCAGCAACACCGGCTGCGCCATTTCCGTTGCTTTTTTGAAGGCCATCGACCCTGCGATTTTAAATGACATTTCTGACGAATCCACAACATGGTATGAACCGTCGTACACAGCGACTCGGACATCGACGACGGGAAATCCGCCCAGCACCCCTTCATGCATCGCCTCACTCACTCCTTTTTCCACCGCGGGAATGAAGTTTCGTGGAATGGCTCCCCCGACGACACGATGTTCGAAGGTGAATCCCCCGCCACGCGGCAAGGGCGACACTTCCAGCCAACAATCCCCATATTGCCCGTGGCCGCCCGTCTGTTTCTTGTATTTACCCTGCGCACGCGCTGTCGCGTGCACAGTTTCATGGTAAGGGATCTTCGGCGTATGCAGGATGACATCGGCCCCAAATTTCCGGTGGAGCTTCTCCAATGCCAGATCCATATGGAGTTGACCGAGACTACTGAGCACCATCTCTTTGGTCTCCGTGTTGCGTGAAAATCCCAGCGTTGGATCTTCCTCAATCAGCTTATGCAAGCCGAGACTGACTTTCTCGATCTCCGCCTTCGACTTGGCCTCAATCGCAAATGACAGGACCGGCCGAGGCAGTCCGATCGCCGAGTAGCAAATCTGACTCTTCTCGTCACACAACGTGTCACCGGTGTGTGTGTCATGTAACTTTCCGATGGCCACGATTTCTCCTGCCGATGCTGAAGCAACCGCGGTGTGCCGTTTTCCGAAGAGCGTATAGAAATGTCCCAGCTTCTCACGTATCTGTTTTGATGCATTCCACACGAGAGAATCAGCCTGGACAGTTCCCGAGAGAAGACGGCAATATGATAACCGCCCCACGAACGGATCAATCAGTGTTTTGAATACAAACGCCGAAAATGGCTCCTGCGCACTCCCCGTCCGTTCGCATGGCAAGCCTGTATCCGGCTGTACACCCTGTGAAGGATGAACGGCACAGCGTTCGCCTGGTGATGGCAGCAAGGCGGTCATTGCATTCATCAGCGGCCATACTCCGAGATTGCGCACTGCAGAACCGGCGTACAGCGGAAACACCTGTCTTCGCAGGATGCCGGAACGAAGTCCTGACAAAAGCACGTCATGATTCAGATCTCCCTGGGCGACATAGATGTCAAGCAACGTATCCTCGGTCTCCGCTACGGCCTCCATAAGCCTGGTACGCCCCTCCTTCGCAGCAGACGCCAGATGCGCTGGCACCGGCAGTATCTCCACCTTGGCAGTAGACGGCCCGGACCGTATCAGTCGATCCTGGAAAATGTCGATCACGCCCTCCATCTGGGAGCCTTGGCCGACTGGTATGACCATGGGAACAGGAACACAGTTGAGTTGTGTACGGCAGATTTCCAGCGCGTGTTCGATCGACGCACCCTCTCGATCCAATCCGTTGACGAAAAACAAGCAGGGTAGATCGAGATCTCCGATGCGCGCCCACAGACGCGACAACTCGGTTCGAACACCGGTCTGTCCATCGAGAACGATCAGTGCGGCATCGACAGCCCGCAATGCTGAGAGCGGTTCGCCGAGTAGACTGAGCGCACCGGGAGGATCGAGAAGCGAAATGGTAGTCTGATTCCAAGAAAGCTGAAGTACGCTGGTGCTGACCGAACTCCGATGGTGTAGTTCTTCCGGTTCAAAATCCGAGACGGTCGTGCCCTGGGCGATGGAACCGAGGATAGGAACGGCTCCGCCGGCGAAGAGTATCGCCTCACTGAGGGATGTCTTGCCCGCGCCGACGTTGGACACAATCGCGACATTCCTGATGGGCTCCATACGGATATGGTCCATGGCCTGCCCTCCTCATCGATTGCGCACGGTTTAGAACATGTCTTGCCTCCCGATCTTAATCCCTATTGTGTTGCCCTTTGAGCCAACCCTGATCTGCAAAACTCACGTACCGGCCGTCGCCGATGATCACATGATCCAGCACAGGAATGCCCAGTAACCGGCCGGCCTCTCCCAGGCGTTCTGTCAGGTGTCGATCTTCCAGGCTTGGAGTCGGATCGCCGCTGGGATGGTTATGCAAAAAGATCACGGCAGCGGCAGACTCACGAACCGCAGAGGCGAACACCTCTCGCGGATGCACAAGACTGAGAGTCAACGTTCCTTCTGACACGGTGGATTCCTTGATGACGGTGTTTTTGGCGTCCAACAGCACAACCTTGAAAAGTTCCTGCTTGCGATCGCGCAAAATCGGGTGAAAATGCTTGAAGAGATCGGCGCTGGAGGAGATGCGCGTGCCAGTCGAAAGCGGGGTGGCCAGCGATCGGCGCCCTAATTCTACTGCGGCTTTTAGCTGAGCCGCTTTCGCCGGTCCTATCCCCTGAATTGCACAGAGTTCTTCAATCCCGCACATGGCCAACCCACCGACACTTCCGACTCGGCCAAGCAATTCGATTGCAACTTGTACAGCGGAAAAATCACGGCGACCGGTTCTGAGGAGAATGGCGAGCAGCTGCGCATCCGACAAGGCATCGGGACCCTTCGCCATCAGCCGCTCACGTGGACGTTCAGTCTCCGGCCAATGCGTAATTCCCTTTGTTAGCCTCTTTCCTGTCATGGTAGCCATCTTTGACGCACAAAAAATGACACCCCGGACGTTTTTGTACTAGCTGGTCATGCCAATTTTGCCATTGTGTGAACTACGTAGAGTGTAACCCATTGAAATATCGTGGTGCGACAAATTGGTGCATCTCTTGCTATGTACGTCAGCAGCTGTAAACCAAGCCACCTGGGAGGAAGTGATGGAATGTCCGAAGTGCAAAGGCATGATGATGTTAGAGCGGTTTTCCGATTTCTTTCTCATTTTCTACGCATGGAAGTGTATCAACTGCGGCGCGATCATCGATCGCACGATCTCCAATAATCGACGAAAGAGTCTTGCAGCACGCGACGCACAGCCTGTCACGACTCGATAGTTATATAGCTTACCATCGAACCCGATCCGCGCTACGGTTTCCTGAGTGAGAGGCAGACGGATCGGGATACGACGGGACCAGATTCTCATGTGCCCTGTATTATAGTCTCCTTGCATTGGACCGTCAAAATGATGCAGCCTGTACCTAGCAGAGACATCCATCCGCGTTCAGCGTTCTAAATCCCCGAACGGTTCACATTGTCGTCTGGTGAAGCTCACCCGCACGACCGTTCTTGACCCCTTCAAAAACGCTATGTTAGAGTCTTCCGGGCCGGACGAACCCGTAGTCATTTTCTATGCGCGTCATTTCAGGAACCTATCGAGGCCGTCGTCTTCGTGGCCCCCAGGGATCTCTGATACGTCCGACTTCAGATCGAGTTCGGGAGGCATTGTTCTCAATTCTTGGCAATCGCCTTCCCTCGGGCCGAGTACTTGATCTTTATGCGGGGACCGGAGCGATCGGAATCGAAGCCATAAGCCGAGGCGCCGCGCATGTGACCTGCGTTGAATCCGAGATTGAAGCGCTGAAACTCTTGCGTCAGAATATGCTGGACTGCGGGGTAGGCCATCACATTACCGTGTACGCGCACACTGTCAAACAATTTCTCAACCGACCGGAACAGTGGGAAGGCCCTTACGATATCGTATTTGCCGACCCCCCCTACGCTCTCGTGCACGATCTGGAATCGTTGTTGACTCAGACTGTCACCGAGCGCCTCCTGACAGCCGACTCCTGGCTCGTCGTTGAGCATGCAGAGAAAACCCTCCTTCCTGTTTCTCTGGGCTCCGCCGCCTATGTGCGCCGTTATCGCTATGGCGACACTGCCCTTTCTTTATATTCCTCTTCCGGTACGGCATCGCGATGAAAATCGGTGTCTACCCTGGAACATTTGATCCCGTCACCCATGGCCACACCGATATTATTACGCGAAGTTTACGCGTCTTTGATAAAGTGATCGTCGCGGTCGCGCCTAATCCGGCTAAGCATCCACTCTTCAATCTTGCTGAGCGGCTTGATATGGTGACGCTGGTTATGAAGGATGTCGATCAAGTGGAAGTAATCACGTTCGATGGACTCTTAGTTGACTATGTCGAACGGGCCGGAGCGCATGCTATTATCCGTGGACTGCGCGCGATCTCGGACTTTGAACACGAATTCCAAATGGCTCTCATCAACCGCAAATTGGCCAGGCATGTGGAAACCGTCTTCCTGATGCCGAGCGAGGAGTATTCATACTTGTCTTCTACGATCATCAAAGATGTGGCACACCATGGCGGCAGCTTGGCTGAGTTTCTTCATCCTGAAGTGGCACGTCGGCTCCACGAACGAATTCGGAGTCTCAAATCATGAAACTCGCCGCACGTGTCGGCCGCATTACGCCTTCCCCGACCTTGGCGATGACGGCAACAGCCAAAGCTATGGCAGCGCAAGGGCTCGATGTCGTCGACTTTTCATCAGGAGAACCGGATTTCGATACTCCGGATCCGGTCAAGGCCGCTGCAGAAGCCGCCATTCGGGCCGGTTTTACAAAGTATACGCCGTCGTCGGGCATCGACGAATTACGCCAAGCCATTATCGACAAGTTACAGGGTGAGCTCGGACTCCGGTATGAGAAGTCGCAAATCCTGGTCTCGTGCGGCGCGAAGCATTCGCTCTACAACTTAGCTGAAGCGCTTCTTGAAGCCGGTGATGAGGTCATCATTCCGACGCCCTATTGGGTCTCGTATGCCGACCAAGCTATGTTGAATGATGCGACGCCGGTTCTTCTGCCTACCCATGAATCAAATGGATATGCCATCAATGCGGATGACCTACGGCGGCTAGTCACGCCACGAACGAAGGCGATCATCATCAATAGTCCCTGCAATCCAACTGGCGCCACCTATAACCGGAACACGCTCGAAGCCATTGCCAATATCGCAGTCCGGCATAAGTTACTCATCATTTCAGACGAGATTTATGAAAAGGTCTTGTACGATGGCGTGACGCACGTGAGCATCGCCACACTCAGTGCCGAAGTCGCGGCCCAGACAGTGATTATCAACGGCGTCTCGAAAGCCTATGCGATGACCGGCTGGCGGATCGGCTATGCCGCAGGTCCCAAAGACCTGCTGACGGCAATGGCCAACATTCAAAGCCAGAGCACATCGAATCCCTGTTCTATTTCACAAAAGGCCGCCGTCGCGGCATTACGGCTTGGCCAACCCTTTACGGAAAAGATGGTCGCTGAATTCGATCGCCGTCGCAAAGTCATGGTCGGTCGGTTGAATACAATGCCCGGGGTGACCTGCCGCATGCCGACCGGCGCGTTTTACGCCTTTCCTAATATCAGTGGAATTCTTGGCCGAAGCGCCCCGACTGGCATCATTCGAACGCCGCATGAACTGGCGCAATACCTGTTGAAAGATTTTCATGTTGCCGTTGTTCCCGGAGAGCCCTTCGGAAGTCACCAGCACATCCGGCTTTCCTACGCGACCAGCATGGAATCGATCGAGCGTGGGATGGACCGAGTGGCAGTGGCATTTGGCAAGTTAACAGCCTGAGTGACAATCCAATAGACGAGGGGCGGTTTGCCCCATAGAGCTGAACAGCGACATGTAAACAAGGAGGCCCGGTGCCGATCTACGAATATCTCTGTCAGGATTGCTCATACCGGTTTGAATTGAAGCAGAGCATGAAAGACGATCCCGTCGCCGCCTGTTCCAAATGCGGGAAATTGGTCAGCCGGATTATTTCCGCTCCTGCGATCATGTTCAAAGGGAGCGGGTGGTATGTGACGGATTATTCCGACAAGATGAAACCGCCGACGGGCGAATCATCCGACTCGACGTCCGGCACCAAGAAAGAACCGGGAGCGACTACTGAGAAGGCGACGCCAGCCTCCCCGGCATCTGCCACGACGGCTCCGGCAACCACCCCCTCGACAACCGGCAGCACCTCGTCCAGCAGTGCCCCCTCATCAGGAACGTCGTCAAGTTCGACCTGACAGCTCCCTGCTACCTCTTAGGAGCCGCCTGTTTCTTAACCGGTTGTTTGGCCGTCGATTTCGCCGCCGGCCTTACTGGGGCTTTGGCAGATGCCACTACCTTTGCCCCTTTGGCGCGCAGCGCATCGACTTGGTGTTGCAGACTCGTAATCATCACGGTCTTCTCTCGACTGACCCGACTCATCTCATCAAGCTGCGATTGTAAATCCCGCCGTGCATTCGACAGGTCGTTGATCTGTACCTGGAGTTGCGCCTTCTCTGTTGCCAGGGTTTGTGTCTCCGATCGAAGTTGCTCGACCTGAGCTTGCAACGCCGGAGGCCAATAGTCGCATCCCGTCATACTCATCAAACAGCCGAGCCCAAGCGCGACGCCGGCCAATGACATCGCTTGTCTTTTCCCCACAATCGTCATTTCTATCCTCCTTATCTCGAATAACCAGGAATGTGAATTCGATAACTATTGCAATATCAACACAGACCTCACATTAGCGAGATTCCTGCTGTCTGTAACACGTCCTGTAGCATCTGTCGAGTGACGGCACCTTCGCGAATCACGTATGCCGTTTCGCGTGCATCGATGACCGTCGATGGCGGTCCCCCAGGGGTTGGTCCTGCATCAACAATGAGACTGAGGTCTTGTCCCAGACTGTCCTGTACCTTGTTCGCATATTGCGCAGGTGATTCGCCGGCACGGTTGGCGCTCGTTCCTGTGAGAGGGCCTGTCACTGCTAACAGGTCAGCTAATGGGTCACAAGAGCTGAACCGCACGCCGATCGTGCCGGTCCCCGCTGTCAGATTGCTTGGAAGTGACGGCGCGGCCGTAAAGAGGATTGTGAGCGGACCGGGCCAGAACCTGTCCATCAAGAGTGAGGCGGTGCGAGAGACCTTCTGGACCAGCATCGCGAGCTGCCCACGGTTTCCAATCAACACCAGAATCGGTTTGCCGTCCGGCCGGCCCTTGACGCGTAGCAACCGGTCTACGGCTTGTGAATCGAATGGATTTACACCAAGACCGTAATAGGTCTCCGTCGGCACCGCCACGATGCCGCCACGTGCCACTACCTGTTTGACCTGGTCTGATACACGGTGCACGTCACCGGCACTATATGGAAGGATATCTGACATCCGTACGGAAACCAACCTGCAAATCGAGGACTAGAAAGTCACCGCGCGATGGGCGATATCCTTTCGATAATGACACCCTTCGAATGAAATGGCGGATACCGCCTTATAGGCTTCCGCTTGTGCTTCTTTCAACGTTGCTCCCTGTCCGGTAATTCCCAAGACACGTCCACCGGCAGTCACAACAGCATCATTCTTCCTGACAGTTCCCGCGTGAAAAACAAGCGCATGTGTAGCCGCCTCGCTCTGCAAGCCATGCAGAGGAAATCCGTTCTGATATTGGCCAGGATATCCGCCCGACGTCATCACAACGCAGACCGCCGTGTCATGATGCCATTCGACTCTGAGTTGATCGAGGCGATGCTCAATAACCGCCTCAATCACGTCGAGTAAATCCGTCTTGAGCAAAGGCAGCACCACCTGCGTCTCCGGATCACCCATACGCGCATTAAACTCCAACACATAGGGCATGCCATTGACGACCATGAGACCGGCATAGAGGACTCCCTGGAAGGGCGATCCCAGTCGTGACATCGTCTCCACAATCGGCTGCAATACTGCGCGGGCGACATGCTCACGAAGCGCCGGTGTGCCCAGCGGCGCCGGGCAGTAGGCGCCCATACCGCCGGTATTCAGCCCGGTATCCCCATCCCCTACCCGCTTGTGATCTTGCGCCGGCAACATCGGCACGATGGATTGGCCGTCTGTGAATGCCATGATCGTGAGTTCTTCACCGTTGAGAAATTGTTCGATCAACACCTGCTTGCCTGCCTGACCGAAGACGCCTTTCTCCATCGCATCGACGACCGCCTCGCAAGCCTGCTCCCGTGTCGTGGCAATGATGACACCCTTCCCTTGGGCCAGACCGTCCGCCTTGATAACCACAGGTAATTCATGCTGCTCAAGATAGGCCAGCGCCTCGGCTACCCTATCGAAACTTTTGGCTCGCGCAGTCGGAATTTTGGCTTGCGCCATCATACCTTTCGAGAAAGTTTTACTGGCTTCCAACCTCGCCGCATTCTTGGTAGGACCAAAAATCTTCAGTTTGGCGCGGCGGAACTCATCGACAATTCCCAACGCAAGAGGCGCTTCCGGTCCGACGACCGTAAAGTCAATCTGCTCCCTGATGACGAAATCTTTCAGCGCCGCAATATCGTCGGTTTTGATCGGCACACAGGTGGCCATCGATTCGATTCCGGCATTGCCCGGTGCGCAGAACAAGACTGGTTTCCGCGGACTCTGCGCAAGCTTCCACACAATCGTGTGCTCGCGTCCCCCACCACCGACGACAAGAATTTTCATATGCTGGTTTTTCGAAGTCCAATCTACCGACGAAATGGTTCCGTTCCGCTGATTCCAAGGCCGTGGATGGGAGGCTTCTCAAAATGATCAGCCTGCAAGGCCGCAGGTGAGCCAAAACCGGAGGCGCACCCTCTGGGGTGCGTTGAGGATTTTGACGAGCCGAGAACGACGCAGTGGATCATTTTCAGAAGCCGTCTAGTGGCGGAAATGGCGCATGCCCGTCAGAATCATTGCCAAGCCATGTTCATCTGCAGCTTTGACAATTTCGGCATCACGGATTGACCCGCCCGGCTGAATGACCGCAGTAATTCCCGCTTGTGCCGCAGCATCAAGGCCGTCACGGAACGGAAAAAACGCGTCGGAGGCCATGACGCAACCTTTGACCGGCATCTGGGCCTTCATGGCGGCAAGCTTGACGCTATCCACCCGGCTCATCTGTCCCGCGCCGATCCCGACCGTTTGCCCGGGCTTGGCGTAGATGATGGCGTTTGACTTAACGTGTTTACAGACTTTCCACGCAAAAGCGCAGGCGGCGTACTCTTCGTCAGTCGGCTTGCGGACGGTCGGTACCTTCAACGATCTCAGGTCCGTCAGAACACCGAGATCACGATCCTGCACGATTAATCCCCCGACGAGCTTCTTCAAATCGTAGCCTTCTTGTTTGACCTTTGTCAGTGGTCCAACGTCCAAGAGACGCAAATCCTTCTTCCGCTTCAATTCGGCCAATGCATCCTCGGCAAAGCTGGGAGCAATGACCACCTCGACGAATGTGGAGGTAATCTCCTTCGCCGCCGCCAGATCAACCGGTCGATTGAAGGCAATCACACCGCCGAAAGCCGACACAGGATCGGTCTCCCGAGCCTTCACATAGGCCTCAACCGGCGTCGATCCGAGCGCCACGCCGCAAGGATTGTTATGTTTGATAATCGCGACGGCGCACTCATCATATTCTTTCGCCAGTTCCAGGGCCGAATTAGCGTCGAGGAAATTGTTATAGGACATGGCCTTGCCGTGCAAGATCGTGCCACGAGAGACCGACGGTTCATTTGAACTGAGCTCACGGTAGAACGCACCCTGCTGATGTGGATTTTCGCCGTAGCGGAGCGTCTCTGCCAACTCAAACTGGAGCGACAGCACCTTGGGGAACTTGATCTCCTCGCCCTGCACCTGTTTCTCCAAATATCCGGCGATCAACCTGTCGTAACGCGCCGTATGCTGGAACACCTTCATCGCCAATTCACGGCGCAGCGTGCGCGTGACGGTATTTCCCTTGATGGCATCCAACACTCTGGGATAGTCCACCGGATCGACCAACACCAGCACATCCTCATGATTCTTTGCCGCCGAGCGGAGCATCGACGGTCCGCCGATATCGATATTCTCGATCGCATCGTCAAAATGGCAATTGGGCTTGGCGATAGTGGCTTCGAAGGGATAGAGATTGACGACAACGACATCGATCGGACCGATATTGTGTTGCGTCATCTGATCGACGTGGGCCGGAAGCGATCGACGACCCAGCAAGCCGCCGTGAATCTTCGGATGCAGCGTCTTCACACGGCCATCCAGAATTTCCGGCGAACCGGTATAGGCCGCCACATCTGTGACCTTGATACCCGCTTCGCGGAGGGCCTTCGCCGTCCCGCCAGTCGACAAAATTTCCGCGCCAAGCGCTTCGAGCCCCTTGGCCATCTCGACAACACCAGTCTTTTCAGAAACGCTGATCAACGCCCGCTTGATGCCGGCCATAGTTCCACTCCTTGAATTAATCTATATGAAAGGTTGCAACATTACCGCACGAAAGGCGGGCGAAGAATAGCAAATGGGTTGGGGAAGTTCAAGGCGAGGACAACCGCCTGGACAAATGAGAACATTCTCCCGTTGGGTCCTGATCATCTTGAGGTCGGACGCTCCATTGACAGGAACAGTCTTGGTTCTATAAACTGAAACTGACGTATTGAGCCACGCCGACTGTCTCATCGCTCGCGCATCCCTCCCCTTCCCGCGCGCTTGATTCCCCGGTCTCCGCCGCTGCTACGCCAGAGTCCCTGTCTGTACCCGTCTGACACCGACGCACATCCTCTGTGGGTGTTGATCGATGCGGGTTGGGGGGCTCCCACCATTTCACTGAAGGAGTTTATCGTGAATCAGGAACAGTTCGGGCAATTCTGGAATCAACTCAAGACACCGCTGAAGGCGAAATGGGATAAGATTACCGATGAGGATCTCACGGAGATTCAAGGCAACTGGGCACAATTTGGCATTGTTCTGCAAAAACGGTATGGAGAGCTTCAGAAAGAGGAAGTGACCACCTGGGCCAACCGCCGGTATTCTCATTGGACCGGGAACTATATCGGCTACAAAGACCCAGCGCCTGGCGCATAACCGCCACCGATTTATGGTTTCGCCTGTGGTCATGTCACGATACTACGGCGTAATGCTATCTTGCGTACAACGGGAGACCTACGATGAAAAAGATCGTTATCAATAAGAGCTGTGATCAATTTTTTGTGAGTCATAAGGCCTTCGTGCGGTTACGTGAGCTTGGGCAGCCGGAGGCGCTGCAAGAAATCGATCGCGGGGCCTATTGGCCCCATGCGGCGGCGCCACAGGAACCGAGTTTAAATCGGTGCGGCGCGCTTATTCCACGGGACGACGAGAAACTCGTGCGCGTAGTGGAAGAATTGCGGGCGGAAGCCAATGGGCATGCGGCTGAGTTGAAAGTCGTTGCGATTCCGGACGATGTACAATGGATCATTGTCAGAACAGACGGTGTAGAACACGTGAGCGAAGCGCATCGCACGTGGGGTTGAGCCGGCTAGCCCGGAAGGTGCGATCGGAGCTTACTGAATGAACAATACTCGCCATGACGACAAGGCCGGCAAGGTACCGCAATCCGGTGGGGCGGACAAGCCGGCGCATGATGCAAAGGACCTGACCTGCAATGAAGCGCAGATAGAAGAGCTCCTCTCGGAGGGAGAGTCCACCGAAGACGAGGCCGAGGAGCAGGCGTAAGAAACCACACCTGACTTGTCATAGCATCGATGCCATGCCGGCTACTCGATGCTATGGGGTCTGCATGGGGCACGCGACCGGCGCAAGTGGGTCTGCTCATCAGCTGACGGTTCATCCTTTCCCCAAAGAGGCCATTGGCGCTCCGGCGATCCCTTCATTGACTTCGCCTTCTCCGGCCTCCTAGAATCCCGCATGGCATCATCATTCGTGCATCTCCATCTGCACACTCAGTTTAGTCTGCTCGACGGCGCCAATCAGATCGATCCCCTCGTGCAACAAATCAAAGCGTTCGGCCAACCGGCCGTGGCCATGACAGACCATGGCAATATGTTCGGCGCCATCGAGTTTTATCGCAAAGCCAAAGCTGTGGGGGTCAAACCCATCATCGGGTGCGAAGCCTATATGGCGATGGGAAGTCGCCACGCAAAGAAAGACAGCGGGCTCGCGCACAACGACTACTACCATCTGATTTTGCTTGCGAGAAACCTGGCTGGGTATCAAAATCTCATCAAGATTGTTAGTAAAGGATATCTTGAAGGATTCTATTATAAACCACGTATAGATAAGGAACTTCTCAAGGAACACCACGATGGAATCATTGCCCTCTCAGGCTGCCTGAGCGGCGAAATTCCCTACTTAATCGGCCAGAAAGATATGGCCGGCGCAATGGCTGTCGCCGGCGAGTTTCAGGAAATTTTCGGCAAGGACCAGTTCTACTTGGAAGTGCAGGCGAATGGCCTCGATCACCAACGAGTCGCCAATGCCGGATTGATGGAGATTCACAAAAAGCTCGGCATCCCGCTCGCCGGCACAAACGATTGCCACTACCTTAAGAAGGAAGATGCCCGCCCCCACGAATTGATGCTCTGTCTCCAGACCGGGAAGACATTGAGCGACCCCAACCGAATGAAGTTCGACACCGATCAACTTTATGTGAAGTCGACGGAAGAAATCTCAGCCGCATTCACGGAATTCCCAGGCGCCGTCAGCAATACAGTCCGCATTGCCGACTCCTGCGATCTGGAGTTGGTCCTTAATAAGACTTATCTTCCGCAATACACCGTGCCGCAGAGCTTTACGAACCGGGAAGCCTATCTGGAGCACCTTGCGATCGCAGGATTGAAGGATCGGCTCAAGGAGCGACCGAGCAACAGGCCTTCCGCTCTGTATGAGCAGCGCCTGCGGGAAGAGCTGATGGTCATCTGTTCCATGGGATTTGCCGGCTACTTCTTGATCGTGTGGGACATCATCCGGTTTGCACGCTCGCAGAATATTCCTGTCGGGCCAGGCCGCGGGTCCGCCGCCGGCAGCCTCGTCGCCTACGCCTTACGGATCACGGATCTCGATCCACTCGAATACACACTCCTGTTCGAGCGATTCCTGAACCCTGAACGGGTCTCCTTACCGGATATCGATATGGACTTCTGCATGGACCGGCGCGGCGAAGTCATCAACTACGTCGTGGACAAATACGGCTCCGACCATGTCGCGCAGATCATCACATTCGGCACACTGGGCGCCAAAGCCGCCATCCGTGATGTGGGCCGTGTACTGGAACTGCCCTACGCGGAGGCAGACAAGGTCGCCAAGCTGGTGCCGAACCAGCTGAACATTACCCTTCAACAAGCGCTCGAGCAGGAACCGCGCTTGCGCGAACTGACACAGACTGATGCCAGGGTCAAAGAGTTGATGGATGTGGCGCAGTCGCTGGAAGGCCTTGCCCGCCATGCGTCGACCCATGCCGCCGGGGTCGTGATCTCCGAAGGCCCGCTGACGGACCATGTCCCGCTCTATAAGGGAGCCAACGACGAAATCGTCACGCAATATTCGATGGGAGATGTCGAGAAGATCGGATTGGTCAAGTTCGACTTTCTTGGTCTCAAGACGCTCACCATGATCCGGCGCGCGGAAACCTTGATCAATGAAGCCCGGCCTCACCAGCCTCCGCTGATCGTCGATCAACTGCCGTTCAATGACCCAAAGACCTTTGCCCTCCTCTCATCCGGCAAGACGACCGGCATTTTCCAGTTGGAAAGTTCCGGCATGCGCGACCTGCTCACCGGGTTCAAGCCTGACCGGTTCGAAGACATCATCGCCATCATCGCCCTGTATCGACCCGGCCCAATGGATCTGATTCCCGACTTTATCAAGCGCAAACAGGGCAAGGTGCCCATTGCCTACGAAACACCTGAATTGGAGCCGATCCTCAAAGACACCTACGGTGTCATTGTGTACCAAGAACAGGTCATGGCGATCGCCAACAAGGTGGCGGGATTTTCGCTGGGGCAAGCTGACATCCTCCGGCGCGCCATGGGCAAGAAGAAGCCGGAGGAAATGGAAAAACTCCGCGTCCAGTTCCTGGACGGCGCGAAGAAGAATGCAATTCCCGAGAAAAAAGCCGAGAAACTCTATGAGCTGATTCAAAAATTCGCCGGCTACGGCTTTAACAAGTCACACGCCGCCGCCTATGCCGTTGTCTGCTACCAGACCGCCTATTTGAAATCCCACTACCCGACCGAATTCATGGCGGCGCTCATGACGACGGACATGGGCAATACCGATAAGATCATGGGATACTTTACCGAGTGCCGCGATCTCGGCATCAAGGTGCTGGGCCCGGATGTGAATGCCAGCCAGAAAAACTTCGCCGTAGCCGACGGCGTGATTCGCTTCGGTCTGGCAGCGATCAAAAACGTTGGTGAAGGTGCCGTTGAGTCCATTGTGGCGATTCGCAATGAGAGCGGTCCATTCGCCTCGTTCTTTGAGTTCTGCAGACGAATCGACCTCCGCAAGGCGAACAAGCGGATGTTGGAGGGATTGATCAAGACCGGGGCCTTCGATTCGACCGGCGCCAAGCGCGCGCAGCTGATGGCGGTCCTCGATCAAGCGATCGACGAGGGTGCCGCGGCGCAGCGGGAACGGGAACTTGGACAGACCAGCATCTTCGGCGATGAATTCTCCGGCCAAGAAACAGCGACAATAGCCATGCCACCCCTGCCCGCTATCCCGGAATGGGATCAGGCCCAGCGCCTCACATACGAGCGTGAATTAACTGGGTTCTATATTTCTGCCCATCCATTAACCCGGTACGAAACGACGATCGGAGCCTTGTCGACTGCCACAACGATCGGCCTCACGGAGTTATCGGACGGTAAAGAGGTCAAGCTCTGCGGCATTGTGGCTTCGGTCAAAACGACGCTGACCAAGAAGGGCGACCGGATGGCCTATCTGACGCTGGAAGATCTCCAGGGCACGGTGGAAGTGATCGTATTCCCCGATCTCTTTAAGGCAGCAGGTGATCTGATCGCACCTGAACGGCTGGTTCGCCTCAGTGGAACAATTGACCGCAGTGACAAGGGCACGAAACTCCGTGTCAGTAAGATCGAACCGCTGGCTGAGGTTCAAAAGCAGGCAGTGAAACGGGTTCATATCCGGCTCACAGATCGTCCTGAAGTCCAGGATCAACTCCTGCGTCTGCGCGAAGTGCTCCAACGACATCCCGGAGGGACTACCGTCTCACTCTCATTTCAGATGGATATGGCATTAGAGGCCGAGACTGCCCCCCTTCCCAACCTCACCGTGTCAGCGAGCGAACATTTTGTTTCCGATGTTGAAGAAGTGCTAGGCAAAGGAGCTATGTTTTTGCTATCCTAGACCGACTATTTCCAGAGGTGGGGAAAGTGGCAGTGTTTCATACCTAAAAGTCTCTGTTCATTATCTGGGGGGCTATGCGGGATTATCTAGAATTTGAACAGCCACTGCGCGAGATCGAAGAAAAGATCGAGAAACTTTCCGCGGCCGCAGCCGGTGGAAAGACTTCCGCGCAAAACGATATTCGCAAGTTACGCGCCAAGTTCGCGCAAGTCGAGTACGAACTCTATCAGAACCTCACTCCCTGGCAGCGAACCCAACTCGCACGCCACTCACAACGCCCCAGCACACTCGACTACATCAATGAATTGAGCCGTGACTTCTTGGAGCTGCACGGAGACCGCACATTTGGAGACGACCGAGCGATTGTAGGCGGATTCGCAAGGTTCAATGATCGAACTGTGATGATGATCGGGCATCAAAAAGGCAAAACGCTCAAAGAACGAATGCAGCGGAACTTCGGTATGCCCAACCCGGAAGGATATCGAAAAGCGCTTCGCCTCATGAGAATGGCGGAAAAGTTCAACCGGCCGATTATTACCTTCATCGACACACCAGGGGCCTATCCCGGCATTGGAGCCGAGGAACGGGGACAAGCGGAAGCGATCGCTCGCAACCTGCTTGTGATGTCGCGGTTGACCGTCCCAATTATTTCTGTCGTCATCGGTGAAGGCGGAAGCGGTGGCGCACTGGCGCTGGGAGTATCAGATCGTGTCTTAATGCTCGAACATTCGGTCTATTCAGTAATTTCACCCGAAGGGTGCGCCGCCATTCTCTGGGACAATCCTGCAAAGGTAATCGACGCCGCGTCTGCCTTGAAAATAACCGCAAAAGACCTTCTTGATCTTGGCGTCATCGACGACATCGTGCCGGAACCGTTGGGCGGCGCGCATCGGGAACCCAAAGCAGTCTGCACACTGGTCGGCAAAGCCCTCACGAATCAGCTCTTCGATCTGACCGACCTCTCCGCCGAACAACTTCTCACCCGCCGTGAGCAGAAGTACCGAAAAATCGGCGCCGTGGGCGGACTCTCTCCGGCAGAGCCTCACGAGCCCTCGCCGAGCTAGCCCGCATTATTGTGTGAGTTCCTGCTCTGGCCTAACAGCCCGGTTCCCATCAGCCGGCATTCGAGCGCAGCGAGTACCCTGCGTGCGAGTTCCGGACGATACGGCTCAAGTGCGGAATGTTCCAGATACCGATCAAGCGTTCGCGGCAACTTTCGCCACCAAGCGCGCGCAGACGTTCTCGCCTGTTCAGCGTCAGCCTGTTCGCCGGAGAGAATCTTTCGGATCTCGCGCGCGAAAAATTCAACATGCGTGCGTTCATCCTCAAGAATCGAGGACAGGTCAGGGCGGACATCGGCCAACAGAAGCGCAAACTCCAGCCCGAGAGCTTCATATCCGAACAGTTGCACGGCGAGCGCCGGCCATTGTCGTGGCACGGACGGAAGTTGTCTACGCTCATGCGCATGATGACCGAGTATCGTCTGAAACTGCTCAAGATGCCGCTGCTCGTCCTCTTCATGCCGCTGTAGAAATAGCCGGACATTCGATGGCACTTTTTGCAGCTGAGATGACCGCACAGCCCAGAGCGCCATTGCCTCGGCCTTGAGAAACCGTTCTAGCAAGGCCGGTTCACAGGACGACGGCAACCGAAATGGCTCGGTCAATGAATCTTTTTGAGTCGAGCCTTTCATACCCGGTGCATAGTACGCGACCTGCTCTATCCTGTCCAAGCCGTCTGCTTCCAGTAGAGCGGTTCAAGCCAGGCACGGCCTATACCCCCACTCTTTGCTTGCCGGGGCTAGCCGCTATTGAGCATCCTATTTCGGTGCTTGACGGCTGTCTAAAACTTCAATTGTTCTATTACGTTATCCTTCGAGGCGAGTTCTTTTATCACCCGCTGGGAACAGAAGACAGGTGACAGTCTTATTCGTCTAGTTTATACTTCTAGTATCAGAGGCCGCTGGTTTTTAGACACAATTACAGTTACGCACGAGATCGACAAGAAAACCGTGTGCCGGTTGAAGTCGATCCATCACCCAGGACGGAATTCATGATGCATCATACTGCTGTGAGCCTGTCTCTTGTCGGTCGACGAATCACCGGCTGCTTTCTTGCCGGCATCTTGCTGATCGGAACCGGCTGCGTCAGCCAGCGCGCGTACGATCAAATTAAGGCCGAACATGAGGAACTCACCCGCGCGCTTGAGGCCGAGCGCGCCAACATGACTGAATTAGATCGACACATTGCAGTGCTTCAAGCCGCGAACAAAACTGAAGACGAGGCTGCGACCAATTATCGAGCGGCGATCCAGCGCAACCAACAACTCATGCGGCGCGCAAGCGAGGACATGGCGTCGCTGCAGACACAAGTAGCAAATCTTGTGTACCAAGGCAAACAGCTGGCTCGACAAGTTGCAGATACCAAACGGGAGCACCGTTCCCTGACGACACTCGTCGCGCAATATAAAGAAGAAGTCGAAGAAGCCCAATCTCTCGCTGAGTCGTCTGTGCCGCCAGAATCGGCCAATATGCCGTCTGCTGCTCTCCCGCCTACAGCCGAATCGGGGGTCTCACAACCCCCAGCTCCAGTTGCGCCCACGATGGCGGCTCCCAATCCGGTGAGTCCTCCTCAGCAAATGGCCCAAGTCACACCGGTGACACCGGTAAAACCGCCGGCTTCCACGCGCCCCGCCCAATCGCAGCCGGAACCGCTTGAAGAGTCGTGGATCGATATGGTCATGAGCTGGCTGTCCAGCATTTGGAGTTGGATATTCGGGCTGTTCAGTTAGACGTGACGCCGCGTGATCATCGTGATGCGGGGCGACGCTCTGTCAACCACTTGAGCGCGCCTGCGCCGGCTGCGTGACCAGTGGCGAGGCAGGCCGTCAGCAGGTAGCCTCCGGTTGGAGCTTCCCAATCCAACATCTCCCCCGCACCGAATACGCCGGGCAACCGGCGAAACATGAGCTGTTCATCCAGTCCTTCGAACTTCACACCTCCCGCAGTACTGATCGCTTCCTCGATGGGACGTGTGGCGACCAGTCGTAACGGCAGCGATTTGATCGCCGCCGCCAACCGGACAGGATCCGCAAACTCTTCCTTGGAGAGTACTTCACGAAGCAATCCCGCCTTCACTCCGGCGACACCCGCGCGGCGTTCAAGCTGTGTCGCCATTGTGCGCTTGCCGCGAAGCTTCGAAAGATCCTTGATCAACCGCTGAACCTCGCGATCCGGAGCGAGATCGAGACGAAGTGTGGCCACGCCCTTCGCAGCGATCACGTCGCGCAAGCCGGCCGACACCGAGTAAATGACCCCACCCTCTACACCTGATTCGGTGATGATGAATTCACCCTGCCGTCGAATGACAACATCGTCCACCGTCTTCACGACGACGCCCACGGTCTTGACAGGATGTCCGGCAAATTTTGTTCGGAAGTGGTCTGTCCACTTCAGATCAAACCCGCAATTGGCAGGTTGCAGAGGCTTAACCGGCACCCGTCGTTCTTCGAGAATCGGTATCCAGGCAGCATCTGAACCAAGTTTCGGCCAACTTCCGCCACCCAGGGCCAAGACCACGGCATCAGCGAGAATCGAGCGTGTGCCCTGTGGCGTGGCAAACTGAAGTTGTCCCTCCCCGTCCCATCCGCACCACCGGTGCCGGACATGGAACTGTACGCCGGCCTTCCGCAACCGGCGCAGCCATGCACGCAAGAGCGGCGCTGCTTTGAGATCGGTCGGGAAAATACGGCCGGAGGTTCCGACGAAGGTCGTGATACCGAGTCGCTGGGCCCAGTCACGAACTTCGCCTGGCCCGAACGATCGAATGGTCGGCGTAAGTTGCGCCCGGCGTGAACCATAGCGCGTAAGGAAGGTGTCGAGCGGCTCGGAATGCGTGAGATTCAATCCGCCCTTGCCGGCCAGCAGGAACTTTCGGCCGACAGACGCCATAGCGTCGTAGAGTTCGACCTGTGCGCCTCCCGCGGCGGCTGTTTCCGCCGCCATGAGGCCTGCAGGTCCACCACCGATAATGGCAATCTTCACCGGCAACTCCTCGCCGGTTGTGACTGGCATGGATCGCAGCCGGTATCCCGCACTTCAAACTCTCTTACCCCGCCCCGGCGATCCAGTTCAATCAGGCAACATTTATCCAACAGCTCCTTGAGTTGCTTGCGCCCCCGCTGGACGCGGGATTTCATCCCGGACAGGGACAGGCCCATCCGTTCGGCTGCTGCCTGCTGCGTCAGTCCATCGAGCTCCACGAGCGTGATCGCGTCCCGATAGTCCTGTGACAGCCGCTCGATCATGGGACGCAAGCATCCGGCGAGTTCTGCGCGAAGCTCGCCGGCATCGTCCCCAGGGGTACTGCGGGTGCTGGCAGGCGTGTCGCCGGACTCTTCAATGTCGGAGCCCAATCCGGCAGGAATCTCCCGCTGTCTTCCTGGCTTCCGGTAATAATCGATGATCGCATTCCGCGTGACCTGGTAAATCCATGAAATCAACCGGCCGGGATCGTTCACCTGCTCCACCTGCCGATGGACGCGCACGAACACGTCTTGCAAGATATCGTCGACATACGCCTGATCGTTCACTCGTTTGGCAATGAAGGCACGGAGGCCATCATGAACGAGTTGCCAGAGATCTTCGGTCTTGGTTGTCATGATGGCCTCTCCGCCGTGAATGTCCGTACGGTACTGCTTCGGCCTCAGGCTCCGCAAGTAGCGGGCTCAGGAGAACCGGCCTTCTTCGGCACGCAGCAGCCCGTTTGACTCAGTCGTCCGCTCACTTCCAATTGCTCGTGGACGGTAAAGATCTCCCAAGCGTTGCCGTCCGGGTCAGTAAACCAGAGTTTGTCCTGCCGCGCGAAACAACAGGCGATGTTTTCTTCGACCCTTTCAAGTATCCCTCCCCGTTGCAATCGAGCCTTCCACTCGGCGATCTCTTCCACCGTCTCGACCTCGATACCCAGGTGATCCACTGAACTCACTTCCCCGGTGGAGGACACCAGCGAAAAGTTCAGGGCCGGGGCCTTCAAGTCAAACTTAGCATAGTCGGCCACTTGTTTTTGTGGCGGCAGGCCGAACACTTTTTC
>FRDC01000531.1_pt1 | contig 27525 bp, 29 predicted proteins | sample 1106171 | NCBI WGS metagenome assembly FRDC01 (sample SAMEA3930566, study PRJEB13176) | freshwater metagenome | biome: Drinking water system; feature: drinking water; material: water | place: Singapore | collected 2014-12-20 | reverse complement strand
AGAATTTGTTGTCCAGAGCATGTTTAATGCTGGGCATCATCCACACCGCCACCCCTAAAAATTGTAATAAATGAATTGCGTGGGCGTTTCGTTCGTAAAATAAAGCACAAACGCCGCCGTGAACGCTGCGAAAAACGCGCAAAACTCGATGACGCGGCATAAAACATTGATCATTTGATATATCCCTCCCGATGCAAGGTATAGAGAAGGTATTTCTGAATATCCTTCCTCACCGGCGCGGTTGTATGAATGAAATCCACCATGACGCCTTGCCGCCACGGCACAAGACCGGACAAATCGTAATAAGGTATCTTGTGATCTTGCGCCAGTTTTTGCATGGCCTTTTGGTACGCTTCGTAATATCCGGCTGGATATATGTCCGGGGCATCCTCATGCGTGACCGTTGGCGTCGTGAAAAGAATAAAGTTCACGCCCCTCGCTCGCGCGTTTGCCGCCAATTTACCAAGCGCTTCATACACGTCCCCGCCTGGCGCGATGGCTTCAAGCGTACCTCTTTCGCGCCATTTGAAACTGGCATCAGCCCCGTTCTTACTCGCAGGCGCGGATTTTTCCCGCGCCACGGCAGTCATGCGCTCTTTAAAATCCGAAAAGAAGCGCGCCGCCGCCTTCGCCGAAAGATCAAGATGATCCGTATAGGCCGCATCCGCATCAGGCTTGTTCCAGAAAGCCGTCTTCATTTTCTGCAAAAATCCGTGAAATTGCCCAAACATTGAAGATCCCGGCGCCAGAGCGATCAAGGCCCGATCCAGATAGCTCATATCCCTGGCATGGCATTCCCCAAAGCGCGCCACTGCAAAATTAAAACCAAGCGCGTTGAGGCGTTCATAACATTCATTCGGAAACGCGCCTGCGTATTTCCGCTGGCTGGAACGGAACTTATCGACCGGCATATCCGACACATTGGTCATGTTCAGCGCCGACACGGCCATGACCATCGTATGAAGGTGGGGCATGTCGATGACCTGGCTTGCCGTGCGCAAGGGCGCGAATATATAGTTACCTCCCATGCCGAGGGTTCCGGTCTTGTAACGCTCTCCCCCTGCCGCGAAATCATAGGCCCCCATGAACCGCGTATAGGACGAGCCGACAAAAACGATCTTCTTCTCATCCCCCGTAAAAACCTGATTGGTGAAAAGATTGGAGCGGTAATCTCCCGCGTCCGTATCAATTTCATTGACGGCATGGCGGATGGGATAAGTGCGGTATAGCGCCTTATCCCAATCGGCGGCATAAAACGATCCAATGATCGGCAACCACAGCAACTGGGCCAGCAGAATATAGGGGACCAGGCGCCGCTCAAAAAATCCGCGCCAGTATGCGCCTGAAGCCGTCACCTTCGGCATCAATCTTTCCGCAATTTCATGGGAGTTCGCGCAGAAGACAAGGCCAAGCCCCAGCAAAATCCATCCGTGCGCCGCACTCCACCCCCAAGACAGGTCAAAATCCAGCAAGCCGCGGTATATATTCATTGCCGTGCCAAAATCTTCGGCGCGGAATAAAACCCATCCCAAAGCGACAAACAGGAAGGTGAACGGATAACCAAGAACATGGGTCCACCGGTTCGGCTGCACATACTGGCAAAAAATATGGTTCGCCACCAAACCAGCCCCGTGCAAGCCGCCCCAGGCGATGAAAGTCCAGTTCGCACCGTGCCACAAGCCCCCCACCAGCATGGTCAGCAGCAGGTTACGGTGCCATTTCCATTTCTGATCGTCAGCATAGCGGTTGCCGCCCAAAGGTATGTACACATAGTCGCGCAGGAAACCCGAAAGCGTCATATGCCAGCGCCGCCAGAAATCGATGATGGACCCGGCCTTGTAGGGGCTGTTGAAGTTCATCGGCAAGCGATAGCCCAGCAAAAGCCCAAGTCCCACGGCCATATCCGAATAGCCGGAAAAATCGAAATAAAGCTGCAGCGTGTAGCCCAGCATGCCGCTGAGTGCGTAACCAAAAGATGGCACGCCCGTTGCCGCCTGCTCGAAAACCGGATTGACCAGCAAGGCGATGTTGTCGGCGATCAGCAGCTTCTTGGTAAAACCTATGGCGAAATAAATCATCCCTTCGGCAAACATGGCATTGCGGTCAACCTTGTGGCCGATCTGCCAGGCAATGTCCTTGAAGAACAAAATGGGCCCTGCAATCAGGTGCGGAAAAAACGTAACGACAAAGGCATAGTCGATGAATTTTTTCGATGCCGGAAACCGCCGCTTGTAAATGTTCACGACATAGGTGATTTGCTGGAAAGTAAAGAATGAGATCCCTAAGGGCAAAATACCCTTCCAGCCGGCATCAAAATCAAACGTGCCCGCGACAAAAGCCGAATACTTGAAATAAGCCAGCGGCAAGAGGGAGACAACGATGGCCATGGCCGCCATCTTCTTGCGGTAACGGTCATCCGATGACTTGCCGATCCTGTCTCCCATCCACCAGCTAAACGCGATGGTGCCCACCAGCAGGGGCAGGAAACGCCAGTCCCATGCCGCGTAGAAAAACAAAGATGCGCCAAAGACAAACCACAGCCTTTGCTCCGTCCGCGGCAGCAATGCATGAATGGCCAGTACCAGAGGGAGAAAATAGAAAAGAAACTGGAACTCTGTAAATAACATAGGCGCTAGAAAAGCATGGATTTTATGCCTTGTAAATGGCGGACCGTTCTCTCTTGCAATATCCCGGACTATGGTTTATCAAAGTTTTGAATCCTAAGGAGAAAACCCATGCGTGTCACCAAGAAAGTCCGTGAAATCCTCTCGTGGTATGAAAGCGATTCACCGGGAACAAAAGCCAACCTATGCCGCATGCTGATGGAAGGCAAACTGGGCGGCACGGGCAAGATGGTGATCCTGCCCGTCGACCAGGGGTTTGAACACGGCCCCGCACGGAGTTTCGAGGCCAACCCCGAGGGTTACGACCCGCATTACCACTATCAGCTGGCAGTCGACTCCGGCTGCAACGCCTATGCCGCGCCGCTGGGCGCTTTGGAAGCAGGCGCCGACACCTTCGCCGGCGCGATCCCGCTGATACTGAAGGTCAACAGCTCCAACAGCCTGGTCGACGCCAAGAACCAGTCGATCAACGCCTCAGTCAAGGACGCGCTGCGCCTGGGCTGTTCGGCCATCGGCTTTACGATCTATCCGGGGTCCGAGCATATGCTCGACATGCACGAGGAAATCCGCGCCATGAGCGAGGAAGCAAAATCCTACGGCATCGCCACCGTCATCTGGTCCTATCCGCGCGGCGGCAAGGTATCGAAGGACGGCGAAACCGCAATCGACGTCGTGGCCTATGGCGCACATATGGCGGCACAGCTGGGCGCGCACATCATCAAGGTGAAGCTGCCCTCGGCGCATCTGGATCTGCCCGAGGCCAAAAAGGTCTATGAGGAGAAGAAAATCCCGGTCAAAACGATGGCCGAACGGGTCAGGCACATCATGCAGTGCTGCTTCGCCGGACGGCGGCTTGTCGTCTTCTCGGGCGGAGCTACAAAGGGCGAGGACAGCGTTTATGATGACGCCCGCGCGATTTTTGAGGGCGGCGGCAATGGCTCGATCATCGGCCGCAACAGCTTCCAGCGCCCGCGCGAGGAATCGCTCAAGATGCTCGACAACATCATGAAGATTTATCTTGGAAAGAATATTTAAGGGGCCTCATGACAGAAACCGCGCAGACCCGTCAGGAAGTCGAATACAAGGTCGTCGTTTACCGCGAAGCGCTTCTCGGGTCTTTGTTCCTGGGCGGTTCGCGGGTTGATCCGGTGCGCTATAGCGCGTTCCTGAACTCCAACGCCAAAGACGGCTGGCGCGTCGTGACGATGGAGCGCGAAATCCGGCGCGAGTTCATTTTCTTCAAGCGCGAGGCTTTCGTCACAATACTCGAGCGCAAGATTGCCTGAAAGGAAACCTGCCCATGAAAATCAACAACAAGCGTCTGGTTAAATGCATCGTTGGCGTCGTTCTGGCCCTGGGCGCCATGTCCATCCTGCAACTCTGGTTCGATCTTTTCAGCGACACGTTCTTTTACAAGGCCATGATCACGCTTGTGATCGTGGGCGGTATTGCGACTTTCATCATTGCCGTGCGTGAAGACCTGGCCGAGAGCGACCAGCTTAAAAAAGATAAATACATCGATTAGGAACCTTCCACCCAACTGTTTTCATTTAATTTTTACAATGTTAATAACTTATGAAAAAAACCCAGCTATACTGAGAAACTGGGGAGATCGGGTATGGCTGACGTCGTCAATAATAATGCAGATACACAATGGGCAAACAAATTTTCGTGGAAAATCTGGCGTACCCTTGGACACACGAATGCCTTGACCCTGGCGCAGAACGAGCTTGCGCAGGCCGTCGGCAAGTCAGAAGCCTGGCGCGTACGGCATCTTTTGAATACTGAATTTAAGCGACTGGGCCGCAAAGCCGTCAAACTAAATGCGCGCGCCGACCTGGCAGGAAGCACCGTGCTTGGTTTGGCCACAAAAACGCGCTCAATCGCGACCGTAAGCGCTGTCATGGACAGCGGCGCAAATCCGTTTGAAGATCACGGCCACCCTTTCCAAATCGCGGCCGCCAATAAAGACACCGATATGTTCCTGCACTTGATGCGCGGCAAGAAAATGCCCGGGCTTAATGAGCGCGAAAAAGAAATAGTATTGAGCGCCGCCATTGTGTCTGGCGACATTGCTTTTATAAACGAGCTGCGCGCCGACCTGCCTGACCTTCTTAAAGCCGATAAAAATGAAAAAGCGCCAAGCCCGCTTTACATCGCGCTTGAACAAAAGGCAACGCCAGAGATGGTTTCTTTTCTCATGACTGAAACAAAGGGCGAACTGCAGAACGCAAGCGCCGCGCGTAAAAGCCTATTGCTGCACGAGGCCATCTGCAAACGCAACGAAGCTGTGGCTCTTGCCCTTTTGGACATGGGCGCCGACGTCAACGGAGGAAGATCCGAGTTTGATCGCGCCACGCCGCTTATGCGCGCGGCACAATACGCCCTGCCCGGCGTCGTCGCCGCACTGATTGAAAAAGGCGCTGACACCACGCTTACCGACCGCGCCGGCAAAAGCGCCGTCGAATACATCGTCCGTTTTTCCGGCGGCGCCGCGACTGAGGAAACCGCCAGAACACTTAGCTCTCTTTTCACCAAAGGCGAGGATTTTATTCAGGCCGCGCAAAAAATTGCGGGCAAGTATAAGGCATCTGACGGAATTAAAGACGCATTGATCCGCGAAATCGAGACTTTTGAAACGCGCGCCTGGCAAACCGATGCGCAAGAACCCTCCCGCATCTCTTTCATCTCAAAGCCGAATGCCGCCGGGGTTATTCTGAAACAAACATTCAATTTTGCCTCCGGCGAGGTGCTCACTTTTACCTGCCACCAGAAGTCCGCCAATGCCGAACTCATGATGCGCGAGAACATGTCGGACTTTACAAATCAGAAAATGGTCGAAGAAGCCCGTACACAGCTGGCAAAGCGCGCCGGACCGAAGTCCTAGACTCATAAAACCGCCATGCCGGGCTTGGCCCGGCATCCGGCCAGCGGCGGAGCCGCAAAATATAAATCGGCGGAGCCGTAAAACACCAAGGCTTTAAGCGCGAAGTTACGAAGCCCCGAAGGATATTCTTCGTAACTTCGGGTCTTCGCGCTTATTTCTTCATGCAAGACCAGACCCCGGCCCAAGGCCGGGGTGGCGTTGTCTTTAAAAATCTATCTACCTGAAAAAATTCCGCGTTTATTGAGTATGGGCCCTAGCCTACCGGTGCCGCCTGAACGAGGGAAATATCTTCCGCCCCCGTGGCCAGCATGACGAGGCGGTCGATGCCCAGCGCAATGCCCGATGCTTCCGGCATGCCGTGCTCGAGCGCCTTTAAAAAATCTTCCTCGATCGGGTAATTGAACCCATAGCGTTCTTTCTGAATCTCCATGGCCTCGGCATAGCGCTTGCGCTGCTCGACCGCATCCGTCAGTTCGCCAAACGCATTGGCCAGTTCGACGCCGCAGACATAGATTTCAAACCGCTCGGCGTAGCGTGGATCCGACGGCTTGACGCGGGAAAGCGCCGCCATGGAGGCCGGATAATCGTAAATGACCGTCGGGACGGGCGATCCCAGCTGCGGTTCGATCACCTCGCCCATGATCTTGAAGAAGGCGTCTTCGTCGTCCGTATAATCATCCAGATCAAGTTTTGCGTATTTTTTAAAGGCGTCAGCGACCGTAATGAACTCCCACTCGCCATGCGGGTCGGACACCTTGCCAAGACCGAAAAACGGCCGGTCTGCAACCGCGCGCAAAAGATCGACGCATTCCTGCATCAACCCCTCATAGCTGAGACCCGCCTGATACCATTCGATCATCGAAAATTCAGGCGTGTGCTGACTTGAACCCTCGGCATTCCGAAAGACATGGCATATCTGGTAGATTTTGGGCAAGCCCGCGACCAGAAGCTTTTTCATCGCAAACTCAGGACTGGTGTGCAGATACATCGTGCGCGACAACAGTCGGTCGGGCGTAAAAAGCTTGGTTTCAAAGCCCATGATATGCGCCTCGGGGCATGGTGCTGTCGAGAGCGCAGGCGTCTCGACCTCCAGATACTCCCGCTCGTCGAAGAACGAACGGATGCGGCGCAAGATATCCGCGCGCGCTTCAAGATAAGGACGTTTTTTTGCGAACTGATCCGGCCGCCACCAGGGAATCATTGTCATGTCATCATGCCGGCTTGGGCGCCGTGGCCTTCAGGATGCTGCAGGTCATCATGGATCGGGTTGAGCGCGCCATAGAATGCAACTGCAAGTCCCAGACTTCTTAAAATTGTCCCTTTGGGTAGGTTAAATTCGATGGTGAGTTTGGACATGACCGCTCTTTCTTCCTTGATTTATGAGGGAAAATACTCTTTTTTAGAAATTCGGTCAAATATTAATTGACATATAATAATTTCTATAATATTATGGCAAAAAATATTTAACTTAGCTAGAGGAGTGATTCTCAATGATGGGATGGGCCGGTAAAAGACAAATGCGACTGAGGCAAGAGCGCCTTAAAAAGGAAAACGAAGAAAAAGCCGAAAAATACGACAAACTTCGAGCTCACTGCCGAAAAATGTTCAGGGAAGCACAGCAGCAGGGCCTTTACCTTGGTATCGGTAAAGATGCCGGGCTGCCGAATACCAAGGACGCGCAAGAGGGCCCGCTGATCAAACAACTGCGCAAGCTGACGGGGATGTGAGATCTAAGAACCCGGTGCGCACCAAACCGCCGGGATGCGATGACGGAAGGCATATCAAACTATTTTAAGGCGACGGCGGTCGCACCTGTGTACGCTTGACTTCCACCAAACGCACGGGGCGGCAACTCATATCCTTTTTATCATCATATTGCCAGCCAACATGGCCATTCGAAAGACTGACATACTGCATGAGTGTCTCAAATGGGGCGTTTTCCGATGTGGACGACCAATATTGCCCCGGACTCATATGCCCGCCAAATTGAACCTTATGAAACGTATCTTTAAGAGCACCTCTATCCTTGTGCACGAGAATATTATCCGGCGTCGTTTCTTTACCGTCAACATCCCGGCCATGAAGTATATCACCCGGCGGGACGATCCAACCTCCTGTGTAATGACCGGCTTCAATAGCCTTATATAGCTCCTTGTCCGTAGAATAGTTCATACCGTCGTAGCCATGCCAGCCTTTCAGCTCTGAAAGATATTTGACAGCATCGACATATGTCCTCGTCCCCGGCAAGTCTTCCGGCGCAGCAAAGACATTGAAGATTTTACTCAGGGACATGCCGTCACGATCTACCGGCTTATACACCCCAAGGTAAATCCCCTCGCCCTCAACCAACTCGCCGATTTCCATTTTCTGTGGGATGGTCCTAACAGGCGTATCGGCGTCAATCTTGGCCGTAGCCTCTTTCACTTTTTGGACAATCTCTTCTTGAGAACAGCCCGCCCTCTTGCCAGCCAAAATCGCATCCAGCACGGCAATGTTTCGTTTATGCAGCGGGTTTTCTTGAGACATTATTTTTCATACAAAATTTTTTATGATATGTCAATAAAATATTAAATTATGGAAAATAATAACCTACAAAACTTGACAGAAACGCGCTATCTAACCTATAAACCTCGCTAGCAAAAGCACTCCTTGATGGTTGCGCCTTTGCGTCCTGGCACTACGTCAGGATGTCCCCCAGTCGGCGAGGGTTCGCCCGCTGGGGCGATATGTATTTGCGCTCCGCGCATGGGGGGTGCTGTGTTTTGTTTGGTGACAAAAACGGATGTTTGAAAGTTTAAGAGACCGCCTGGGCGGCGTATTCGACAGACTGGGACGGCGCGGCGCGCTGAAAGCCGACGACGTGCGCGAAGCCTTGCGCGAAATCCGCGTGGCGCTGCTCGAAGCCGATGTCGCCCTGCCCGTTGCCAAAAGCTTCATTGAAAAGGTCGAAGCCGAAGCCGTCGGCGAAAAGACCCTGCGCGGCATCAATCCGGCGCAACAGGTCATCAAGATCGTTCATGACGCACTGGTGGAAACACTGGGGGGCGACATGGCACTCGATTTTGCGGCATCGCCCCCCGTCGTTTACCTGATGGTGGGCTTGCAAGGTTCGGGCAAGACGACAACGACCGGAAAACTGGGCCGTCACCTGAAGAACAAAGAGCGTAAAAAAGTCCTCATGGCCTCGCTCGACACCCAGCGCCCGGCCGCGCAGGAACAGCTTGAGATACTGGGCAAGCAAGTCGAAGTTGCGACGCTTCCCATCGTCAAGGGCCAGAAGCCCAAAGACATCGCCAAACGCGCGCTGGATGCGGCACGCAAAGAAGGTTTCGACATTCTTCTGCTTGATACGGCGGGACGCCTTTCAATTGACGACGAACTGATGACCGAGGTCGCTGAAATCCGCGATCTCTCCAAACCGCTTGAAACACTGCTGGTTGCCGATGCGCTGACAGGCCAGGACGCCGTTAACACAGCCAGGAACTTCAGCGAGAAAATCGGCTTGACCGGTATCGTGCTGACCCGCATGGACGGCGACGCGCGCGGCGGGGCGGCGCTATCCATGCGCGCCGTCACCGGCAAGCCCGTCAAGCTGATCGGCACGGGCGAGCAGATGGACGCGCTTCAAGCCTTCGACGCCGAACGCATCGCAGGCCGCATTTTGGACATGGGCGACGTGGTCGCGCTGGTCGAAAAGGCCGCAGAAACGATCGAGCGCGAAGAAGCCGAAAAAATGGCGCGCAAGATGCAAAAGGGCGAGTTTGATCTTGACGACTTCGCCTCGCAACTGCGCCAGATGAAAAAAATGGGCGGATTTTCCGGCATGCTGGGCCTGCTGCCCGGCATGGGCAAGATGAAGGCCGCGATTGAAAACGCCAATCTCGACGATAGCGTCTTCAAACGGCAGGAGGCGATTATCTCCTCCATGACGCAAAAGGAACGCCGGAAACCCGAAACCCTCAACGCCTCGCGCCGCAAGCGCATCGCGGCCGGATCGGGCACGGAAGTGCAGGACGTCAACCGCCTGATGAAGCAGTTCATGGACATGCAGACCATGATGAAGCGCCTGAAAAAAATGGGCGGCGGCGGATTGATGGAAGGCATGGCCAAGATGTTCGGCGGCGGTGCGCCGCAAGATATGCCCGCAATGCCGTCACCGGACGAAAACCTTCTGGGCCCCAACCCGTTTGATACGGGCGCGCCCTCATCCCTGCCCCCCTCGCCCTTCGGCGGCGGCATGGGAATGCCCCCGGGATTCGGCATGCCGCCAGGTCTGGGCGGATTTGGAAACAAGAATTCTGCGACGAAAAGCCCCTTGAATAAACGCAAGAAGGCCCAGCTCGAACGCCGCATGAAAGAACAAGAGCAAAACGACTAAACACAACAACCAAACTTTAAAAGGAGAAAACTGATGTCACTGAAACTGAGAATGAGCCGCCAAGGCACGCGCAACCGCCCCTTCTTCCACATCGTGGTCGCGGAATCGCGTTCCTGCCGCGATGGCAAATACATCGAGAAGATCGGGACCTACAACCCCCTTCTGCCCAAAAACAGCGAAGAACGCGTGAAATTCGACGTCGAGCGCGCCAAGCACTGGCTGAAAATGGGCGCAACGCCGTCCGAGCGCGTGGCGATGTTCTTCGGCAAAGCCGGGATCATTCCGATGCCCAAGCAGCGCAAGGCGATCAAGAAAGCCGAACCCAAAGCCAAGATGCAGGAACGCGCCAAAGCGAAAGCTGAAAAAGCTTCAGCCAAAGTCGCCGCTCCCGCAACTGAAGCGGCGGGGTAAAAGCCTTTCACCTATCGTCACCCCCGCCTCGTGCGGGGGTCTGGTAGGCCGTCTGGCCGTCATATGACTTACAAGACGCGCGGACGCGCTACCGGATGCCCGCGCTGGGCGGGCATGACAAGGGGATGAAATGAATTCAAACCAAAAACTCATCTGCGTTGGGCGCATCATCGCGGCCCACGGGATCAAGGGCATGGTGAAGATTTTTTCCCATGCTCAAAATCCCGACACGTTGACCGAACTGGGGCCTTTGTTCGACGCAAACGGCAAGCGGGAATTTCGTATTTCAAAACTCTCGCCGCAGGGCAACGCCTTTCTCGCCGCGATCGAGGGGGTGACCGATCGCAACGCGGCCGAAGCGCTCAAAGACACCGATCTTTACCTGCCACGCGACAAGCTACCGCCGCTTCCCGAAGGGAAGTTCTATTACAACGACCTGATCGGCCTTGAAGCCCGCGATACAGATGGCCGAAAGCTTGGCGGGATCATCGCTCTCCACAACTACGGCGCGGGAGATATATTGGAGGTCAAGCCCGAGACGGGGGAAAGCCTGCTGCTTCCCTTCTCTGCCTCAACCGTCGTAGAAGTCGATATCGACGGTGGATTTGTGATGCTGAAAATACCGGATGAGATTTGAAATGCTCCAAGACTTTATCACTTTTATTGCCCATTTTTATCAAACCGAAGACCCGATGCACGATCTGTCGCATATCGCGCGGGTATTGAGGAAGGTTGAGGAAATAAAAGGCAACGCCGATCTCGATCATGACGCGCTGATCTGGGCCGCCTATGTCCATGGCATCCGCAAGCCCAACCTGCCGACCGTTGAAAAATGGCTTTATGACCGCCTGCCCCGCGACCGCGCCGAAAAAATATTGAACATCGCGCATGAGTCGCACAGCAAATCAATGCCACACAGTCCTGAGGGTATCATCCTGCACGATGCACATCTGCTGGAGGGCGGGGAAAACTTCCTGGCGCTTAAATGCCTTTTGACCAGCGCCTATCGCGGCGAGCGCCCCGGACAGGCGGTCGCCTTCACCGAGCAAAACATCCTTGGCAAATTCCACTGTGCCGACGCAGTGCGGCAAAAAGAATATGAACGACGCGAGGAAATCCTGCGCCGGATGTTTAGAGAATTGAAAGAATCTCTATAAAATCTTTATTTTTCAATCTGATAATATATATTGACATAAGTCATAACCGGTCATATTATTCATAAAATAATAAAGGGTTCGTTATGACCGAGGAAGCAAAAAAATCAGCACCGCCCGCCACCTCATGGCGGCAAAAAATCTGGAACGGCGCAAAATTCATGGCGCGTGCGATTTTCTGGCCTGGCTCAAAAAAGCAATGGGCCATTTTCCTGACAACCGTTCTTGTCCTCCAGCCGCTGGCCGGCATGTTGTTTCCGACAGCCAAAGACGTCCTGAAAGAAGAAGGCATGAACCCCGCGCTGGCTGAAGAACTGGCGCCCGGCAAAAACATCCATATCCGCAAGGACAATTTTTTCGGCAAGCTGCACGCTGTTTTTGATAGAACGTCTCTGATTGTGATGCCTCCCATTCACTATTATAGGAACATAAGACAGGATTCAAACATTGGCGGATATGCGGTAAACGGCACGATGCCAATTTCTGCCCTGAATTTTGTTCATGTCGCCTACAACGCGGCAGATCTCTGCAATGTTTATATCAAGACGGACTCACGCGAGGTAGAATATCAGAAAGCGACTGCAGAAATAAACATCTCATCAGATGGCCAGCCGGATATCACAATATCATTAAAAACAAAGCCACCTATATCCTCCGGTAAAATCTATCATCGGTATAAAATACTTCACGAAATTTCCCACTGCGCAAAACAAAACAAAGAAATGAGCGATCCGATTTATAAAGAAGCCGATGCCGATTACCGCGCCATAAGAACACTGGCGCAGGAAAAGAATGATCCGACGCTGGTTCAAAATTTTATTGATTATAAAGCGTTGGATCCCGGCGACACAGATCACGACGTGGTACTTTATCTGGATGCCAAATTCAACAACCGGGCTGTTCCTTCCGCCGAAGAAATGATCGAAGCCAATGATCTCGCGGCCGTGCGTATAAAAAAATTGAACGAAAAAGCTGATTTCAAGGACGCCTGCACGGTTGCATGGTTTGCTGAAAATGCCGAAGACTTGTGCCACGACAAGAAGCTTTATCCCCTGCCGCCTTTGGCCCAGCGGCGCGTTGATCTTCATATGCAGGCGCGCAGCAAATACGTCTCGGTCACGACAAAAATCGGACCTCCTCCGAAAAACATATCGTAATTTCAAATAATTGCATAAAACTTTGACATAATTATAACGACTTGCTATTCTGTAGGCGAATCAAAAAGAAGGAGACGCGAAATATGGCCGAAGCTTCACGAAAACAGCGCCTAAGAGAGATCGCCAACGCCGCTTACGTTGAAAACACGCGTACGCTTGATACCTTTGAACTGGTCAAGTCCGCGCTTGAGGAAGTGGCCGATGTCACGCTCAGGGAAGTTCCCGATTACAAAAGCTATTCAAAATTCGAAATTGCGATTGATCCCGATAAAACCAAATACCCGAACAGCACGCTTGCAGCGACAGCCACCTTGTGCGCCAGGACTTTAAACGCTATTTTGGGCGGGACGTCACCCGGATCGACGGTGTGGCCGTTATGACGGATTGCGACAATGGCAACGGCAAAGCGACAGGCAATTACCGCGATATCCGGTTCACGCCTCCGGAATGAATATGACCGCTTTGCCGCATGTAACTTTTCGGAGGGTTGCGGCGAATAACAGAAGGCAACCAACCAAGGAGGAACCATGACGACCTATAAAATCCACAATGAAAACACCGCGTCCACGCCCGCCGCCGACCTTCTGAAAAAGGCTAAGGAAAAATACGGTTTCGTGCCAAACCTTCTAGGCACGATGGCGGAATCCCCCGCGCTCCTTAAAGCCTATATGACATTGGCGGGAATTTTCGATGAAACCTCTTTCAGCGCCACGGAAAAACAGATCGTTCTTCTGGCGGTCAGTCTGACCAATAACTGCGGCTACTGCATGGCCGCGCACAGCGCGATTGCCGGGATGCAGGGCGTTCCCGAAGATGTTATCAAGGCGCTGCGCGAAAACATACCCATTAAAGACGACAAGCTGGAAGCGTTGCGTCGTCTGGCTCAAAGCATGGCGGAAACACGGGGCTACCCGTCCGAAAATACCGTGAAGAATTTCCTTGATGCCGGTTACACGCAGGCGCAGTTGCTGGAAGTTGTGCTAGGCGTGGGTGTGAAAACGCTGTCGAACTACACCAACTCTATTGCCAAAACGCCTCTCGACGAAGCGTTCAAGCCCGCGGAGTGGACAGCCAGAAAAGCGGCCTGATACACTTTAAAGCGTGAACACGCAAACGCATATGCTGATCGGTCTTGCCGTCGCCGGAAAACCCGGCGGCGGCAAATACAATCCGCAAGGGAACAATGTCCCAGACGCGCGATGTGTCCGTTGAATTTGGCGTCACCGACACCACCATTTCAGGAAAAGTCGTGGCCGAGGACACGCGTTTCAAATATGGGCCAAACAGGGTTGCCGATTTCAACACCATGAACTTCTCCGGCAGTTCGGAAGCCAAGGACCTGATCGAGCCGCTGCAGGATCTTCTGACCGAAGTGATCAGTCACAACAAGGCTGAAATTGATTTCCAGACCGTCGAAAGCCGCAACCCGGTCACCGTCATGCGCCGCCCCTGATTATTTCCCCGGTTATTGCCCCGGTTATTGCCCCGGTTATTGATAGCGGCCGAATATGTCGCGGTGCTAGAATGGAATCAGCTCCAGCGTAATGGATCAACATGAAACACGCCTCTTTTTCCGTCACCGTGCTCACCCTTTTCCCCGAAATGTTTCCGGGGCCGCTTGGCCTTGCGCTTTCGGGCAAAGCGCTTGAGAAAAATATCTGGTCGCTCAAGGCCGTCAATTTCCGCGACTTAGCAACGGATGTTCACAAAACCGTGGACGACACGCCTTTTGGCGGCGGCGCCGGGATGGTGATGAAACCCGATATCCTGAGCAAGACGATTGAGGCTACGAAGCCCCATGGCCGCCTGATTTATCTTTCGCCGCGGGGCAAACCACTCAGCCAAAAGATGGCGGAAGAACTTTCGAAAGAAGCATCGCTGACCCTTCTGTGTGGACGCTATGAGGGGGTGGACCAGCGGGTGCTTGATGCCTACGGCATCGAAGAAGTGTCGGTCGGCGATTACGTCCTTTCCGGCGGCGAACTGGCCGCCATGATCCTGATCGATTCGTGTGTCCGCCTTCTGCCCGGCGTCATGGGGAATGCCCAGACGACGGATGAGGAGAGCTTTTCTCACGCCCTCCTGGAATATCCGCACTATACCCGTCCGGCATCCTGGACGGATCCAAATGGAATTGTAAGAAACGTCCCGGAAGTCCTTGTTTCCGGCCATCATGAGAAGATTGCCCAATGGCGGCGCGAACAGTCCGAGCGCTTGACCCGGGAACGCCGCCCCGATCTTTTTGAAATATACTTGCAAAAATATAAAAAATAGCATCTTAAAGTTTCAGGATTGAATTGACATCATTAAGAAAACATCCTAGAAATCCACCATGCGTCGCAAGACGCCTACTCATGAGGAGAAACACAATGAAAAAGAAATCAACATGTCCCGCTAAAGAATGCCCGGCAATGAGCGACCACTTCAAATCGGCCGCTCCCAAAACTTGCAAGCCGGCTCCCAAATCCGGGAAGAAAAAAGGCTGCGACGCTGGCAAAGGCCCGTCCTGCCACTAATCGGTCTTTAGAAAATTTTCAGGGGCCTTCTTGCAAAAGAGGCCCTTGAATTTTACCTCTATTATTTTTCATAATGTAAAATCTGTGAGCATAGCGATATAACTTGAATTCTTAAGACATTTTAGGGTAAAACCTTCGGACTGGCTGAGGGTTGCCCGATTCCTTTGATAGGAATGAACCGGGCAGCGAGGGCCGGCCCGTTTAAAGCAACAACAGAAACCGCAAACGCTTTAAAGGGCGTTTATTACCGGGTTTCGAAAGACAAGGGATTAAGACCATGAATGAACTCGAAAAATTCGAAAAATCGCAGATCGAAAAACTCTGCAAGGACCGCAAAATTCCGACCTTCGCGCCGGGCGATACGCTCCGTGTTAACGTGAAGATCGTCGAAGTTGTCTACAGCGAAAAAGAAAAGAAAGAAGAAACGCGCGAGCGTGTGCAGGCCTACGAAGGCGTGTGCATCGCTCGTTCCGGCAAAGGCATCAACCAGTCCTTCACCGTCCGCAAGATCAGCTACGGCGAAGGGGTCGAGCGCGTTTTCCCGCTCTTCAGCCCGCGCATCGAATCCATCGAAGTTGTGCGTCGTGGCGACGTCCGCCGCGCGAAACTTTACTATCTGCGCGAACGTAGCGGCAAATCGGCCCGCATCGCCGAGCGCACGGACGGCCATGGCATGGATGAAGGCGGCAACGAAACCGCAGCTGCACCTGCTGAAGCACCAAAGAAAAAGGCCGCGGCTGGTTAATAATAACCGCGCAGGCATTAGCGAAAAGGCCCCATCCGGGGCCTTTTCTTTTTGCGCCGAATGTCTATATTTTGAACAACAAAGTGCCTTTGAATCAGGTATCCTTGTTTTGTCCCCCCCGCCGAAGCGCGGGGGTCCGGGAAGCGCGTCAGCGCGTCTTTTGAGTCATATGACGGCAAGACTGGGGTTATATACTGCGGCTCCGCCAAATTTATATTTTGCGGCTCCGCCATGTTTATATATTGCGGCTCCGCCGCAAGCCGGATGCCCGCGCGGGGGCGGGCATGACGAGTTTCTTAACTGGAATAATGATACAAGGTCTGCCTCATGCTCAAACCCAAAACACTCTTTGAAAAAATCTGGGAAAGCCATGTCGTCCACAAGAACGACGACGGCACCTGCGTCCTTTATATCGACCGCCATCTGGTCCATGAAGTCACCAGCCCGCAGGCATTCGAGGGACTTCGCCTGGCCGGCCGCAAAGTCAGACGGCCGCAAGCCGCGTTGGCCGTGGCCGACCACAACGTGCCGACATCCGACCGGGCAAAAGGCATTTCAGATCCCGAAAGCCGTGTGCAGGTCGACACGCTGGAGCAAAACTGCAAGGAATTCGGCATCCTTCATTTCGGCATGAACGACAGGCGTCAGGGTATCGTCCACATCGTGGGCCCCGAACAGGGCATGACCCAGCCCGGCATGACGATTGTTTGCGGCGACAGCCACACGGCCACGCACGGCGCGTTCGGGGCGCTTGCTTTCGGCATCGGCACGTCCGAAGTCGAGCATGTGCTGGCCACGCAGACCCTGCTGCAAAAGCCCGCCAAAAACATGCGCATCACCGTCAACGGCAAGCTGCCCGCGGGCGTGACGGCGAAAGACATGATCCTGGCGATCATCGGCAAAATCGGCACCGCCGGCGGCACGGGCCATGTCATCGAATACGCGGGCGAGGCCGTGCGCGACCTGTCCATGGAAGGCCGCATGACGATCTGCAACATGTCGATCGAGGCGGGCGCAAGGGCCGGGTTGGTCGCCCCCGATGAAACCACCTTCGCCTACCTGAAAGGCCGCCCGATGGCGCCCAAGGGAACGGATTGGGACAAGGCCGTCGCCTATTGGAAGACCCTGCCCTCCGACGCAAGCGCTACCTACGACAAGGAAATCACGCTGGAAGCCAAGGACATCGCGCCGCAAGTGACCTGGGGCACGAACCCCGAGGCCGTTTTGCCGATCACGGGCGTCGTCCCCTCGCCTTCTTCCGTTGCCGATCCTGCTGCCAAGGCCGCGATGGAACGCGCGCTGGATTACATGGGCCTTACGCCCGGCACGAAACTGACGGACATCACGATCGACAAGGTCTTTATCGGTTCCTGCACCAACGCAAGGATCGAGGATTTGCGCGACGCCGCCCGCGTCGTCAAAGGCAAAAAAGTGGCCGCAACGGTTTACGCGATGATCGTGCCGGGATCGGGCCTCGTCAAGGAACAGGCCGAAAAAGAGGGCCTCGACAGGATTTTCAAGGAAGCGGGCTTCGACTGGCGCGAGCCGGGATGCTCCATGTGCCTTGCCATGAACGCCGACCGTCTTGAACCGGGCGAGCGCTGCGCCGCCACGTCAAACCGCAACTTCGAAGGCCGTCAGGGCCGCGGTGGGCGCACACATCTTATGAGCCCCGCGATGGCCGCCGCATCCGCCATCACCGGCAGGCTGACGGATGTGCGTGAATTTTAAGAATTAAGCCGCCCGCTTTTGATCTTCATCTGCGTCGGGCTCTGGCCGTTGTTTTCCGCGCGTTCTTTATGCATTTGTTCCACGGCTGCGCGTATGCGGGTCAGCAGGTCTTGCGCCTCCCCGGCATATTCAGGAATTTTTTCAAGACTTGCCATGGCGTCTGATGACATGCCCAGCCCTTGAAAGGCCCGCCTGATTTTTTGTTTATGCGCACCGGAAACGCCGGCATAAAACGCCTCTGAAAAGTCAAGCTTCGCATTGGCAAGATAGGGTTTTCCATGAAAAGCCACGCCGGCCACTATGCTCTGGTCAGCGATCTTGGTTTGAGGAAACAATAACGGCTCAACATCCGCAGCCGACACATCGCCATTCTTGATGAACGTTTCCAGCTGCTGACACAAAGGTTCGTAACTTGCCGCCAGATCACGCTCATACTTGCCGCGCATCAGGGAAGATTCATAAAAAGCGTTGAAGAAAGACGGCATGGCCTTGCCCGCCCTGATCTCATCCGCATCATGCAACGCAGCGACAAAAGAGAAAAGCTCATTACTTTCATACAAGTCATCAGCTATATTTTTGTTTATATATTGCTCTTTCGGCCCCTGCGGGTCGCCATGAACAAGCTCAAGCGCCATCTGGATTTGATGCGCAAAGGCATCCGCCTCGCCTGCAAACACGGTTTTAAGCTTGTCACCGACCGTCTTTTGCTCCTCAGGCTTGCTCCACATCTCCTGAAGCGTGTGTGTCGCCTCGTGCCCCAAGGTCAGGGCCAGGTCTTCCACCGCCAAAGCCGGGCCGAGATAAATCGTTTTTTCCTCATACGCGCTGCCTCCTTTGCGAAGACCGCGCATGTCTGCCGCATCTTCAGCGACCTTATAACCAAGCCTCGCCGCTTGGGTCAGCGCATATCTCCCCGTACGGCTTTGGGAGAGGATCAGAAAAGCCGCCGCCATTTTATTTTTAAATGCTTCGGAGACACCATCAGCCAGCGGCAGGGAAACAGCGGGACGATAGCGCATCCCGTCTTTTTCGATTGACCAGGCGCTGTGATCCGAATCCTTTGCCGGCGCAGTGCTTACATCCATATTCATCCAGCTTTACTTTTTTTATACGGTTGGCCGAAGATGAGTATAATATTTAATTATACATAATGTCAATAATTTGTATTAGCGCCTTGATTATTAATGATTAAAAAATTAAGTCCCCTGAAGGATCCGCCGCATCAACCCCCGTGTTGAAGCATCATGTTCGCCGGGTTTGCCCTGAATCAGTTCTTCTTCGATCTTTCTGGTCATGACCTTGCCAAGCTCGACTCCGAACTGGTCGAAGCTGTTAATCTGCCAGAGCACTCCTTGGGTAAAGATCTTATGCTCGTAAAGCGCGAGCAGGCTGCCGAGCGTCCGCGGCGTCAGTTCGTCAAGAAGGATCGCAATCGTGGGGCGGTTGCCCTTGAAAGCCTTGTGCGGCTCGGCGTGATCCAGGCCTTTCATCAGCGCCTCCATCTGTGCGATAAAATTGGCCAGGAGGCGCGTGTGGTGCAGCCCCGCGGGGTTCAGCGGCTTTTTGCAGGCGATGAAGTCGAGCGGCACGATGTCCGTCCCCTGATGGAAAAGCTGGAAGAAACTATGCTGGGCGTCGGTTCCGGGCTCGCCGAACATAAGGGGACCGGTTGCGTACGCGACGGGTTTGCCGTCGCGGGTCACGGACTTTCCGTTGCTCTCCATGTCCAGCTGTTGCAACCATGCCGGAAAACGGCGCAGGTATTGATCGTAGGGAATGACGGCATAGGCGGGTGCGTTCCAGAAATTGCGGTACCACACGCCGACAAGCGCCAGCAGAACGGGCAGGTTCTGTTCAACCGGAGCGGTCAGGAAGTGTTGGTCCATGTCGTGCGCGCCGCTTAAAAATTCTTCAAAACGGTCCATGCCGACCAGAAGCGCAACCGAAAGCCCTATGGCCGACCAGACGCTATAGCGCCCGCCGACCCAGTCCCAGAAGCGGAAGATGTTTCCCGGCAAAATACCAAATTCCGTCACAGCAGTTTCATTTGTTGAAAGCGCCACAAAGTGATCGGCAACGCCGAGCCTGCTTTGCGTTATCCATTCTTTTGCCGTCTGGGCATTAAGCATGGTTTCGGGCGTGGTGAAGGTTTTGGACGCGACGATAAAAAGCGTTTCGGCTGGCTTGAGCCCCTGCAGCGTTTCATGCAAATGCGTGCCGTCGACGTTGGAAACGAAGTGCGTGCGCAGGCCGGGCAAGGCGTAATGGGCCAGGGCTTTGGCAACCATTTCAGGTCCCAGGCTTGATCCCCCGATGCCGATATTGACGATGTTTTTTATTTTCTTCTCGCTGCGGATTTTGTCGACGAAACGGCGCATCTGGGACAGCACGGCATTGACCTCGGGCATGACATCACGGCTATCGACCATGACAGGCGTGTTGGAACGATTACGGAGCGCGATATGAAGCGCCGGGCGCTTTTCCGTCGGGTTGACAATACCGCCCGAAAACATCTTTTGCCGCCAGCCGCTGAAATCACGTTCGTCCAAGAGCTCCTTAAACAAACGAATAGTTTCATCAGCCACATGCGTTTTTGAGTAGTCGACGAGAATGCCGCAAGCCGAGCCAGAGAATTTTTCAAAGCGCCTTGGGTCGCTTGCAAACATCTGTGCCAGCGTGATTTTGGCAGCCGATTTTTGGTGTTCAGCCAGCTTGTTCCAGACGTCAGTCATGCGACGGCGGCAGCTCCATATCCGGCGGTGCGGGGATGGCAAGCGTGTTCTTGATGCCCTCAGGCTTGCCCACGACAACGGTTGTCAGATCATCCGCCTTGAAAAGGCGCCCGGCGGCGCGTTTTGCGTCTTCCAGAGTTACCGCGCTCAAAAGATCGTTGCGGCGGTTGATATAGTCGATGCCGCGGTCGTCGAGCTGTATTTCGGTCATGACATTGGCGATTTTAGAGGTCGATGTCAGGCCCAGCGGCAGGGCCCCGGTCAGATAGGCCTTGGCGTCTGAAATTTCTTCAGGCAGCGGCCCTTCGTCCGCCATTTTTTGCCACTCACCCTTTATCAGTTCGATAACCTCGCCCGCGCTTTTATTGGCGGTCGAGGTATCCGTCTGCACAAGGGTGGCGTGATCCATGACATTGAGGCTGGCGGAAATGCCATAGGTAAGCCCGCGTTCCTCGCGCACGGACTTCATCAGGCGCGATTCGAACCCGCCGCCGCCCAGCGTGTACATGACAAGCTGTGCTGCATGCCAGTCCGGGTCTTTATGGTCGATTCCCTCATGCCCCATCATGATAAAAGTTTGGGGTACGTCGAAGGAATAAAGGATCGTTTCACTTTTACGCTGCAGAGCCGCCTGCGGTACGGAAGACAGCTGAGCATCGTTGGGAAGATCGGCGAAGGTGGCATCCAGAATCTCACCCAATTCCGCCGCTGAAATATCGCCCGCAACGGATATTTTCAAAAGATTGCGGGAGAATTGCTGTTTCACGAAATTCCGCAAGTCGTCGGCCGTGATGCGCTCCATGCTGGGAAGCGTGCCATAGCCGGGACGGGCATAAGGATGATTTTCAAAGACCATGCCGTTGAAGACGCGCTGCGCCAGCCAGTCGGGATCGGACAGATTGTGCTTGATCGTTGCGATATTGGTTTCCTTCATGCGCGCGATCGCGTCGGCATCAAAACGCGGCTGAGTCAGCGCTAGTTTCAGCAGCGAGAAGGCTTTTTCCCTGTTTTCCGTCAGGGTGCGGAGCGAGCCGCGAAATGCATCGCGCCCGATGTCAAAACCCATATCGATGGCATGATCGGCCAGTTCCTTCTGGAAGGTCTGACTGTCCATGTCGCCGGCACCTTCGTCAAGCAGGATTGATACAAGCCGCGATGTGCCGGGCTTGACGGGATCTTCAAAGGCCATGCCGCCCTTGAAAGCGAACGACATAGAAATGACGGGGACGGAGCGGTCTTCGACCAGCCAGGCCTCGATCCCCTTGGGGCTGACAACGCGCTGGATGTCGAGTACTTTTTCGTTGGCAAGGGCGGGGGAGGTGAGGAGGAAGAAAGATAGAAAGAATATCAGATGCCACCCCGGCGAAGGCCGGGGTCTGGCTGGCATATTATAAGACCGGATGCCGGGCCAAGCCCGGCATGGCGAAATGGTTTTGGTTTGTAAAAATTTTTGTTTCATTCCCCATCTCCTCTTTCTGCCGGCAGCAATACACCCGTGACCGGTTTGCTCTCGCCGTCGAAGACGGCTTTGATCGCGGCATTAACTTCGTCTCGCGTGACTTTGCCGATACGATGAGGCCAGTATTCGACATCGTCAAGCGTAAGCCCGCTGATAAGAGCCTGTCCGAACTGCATGGCGGGACCCTGCAGGCTGTCGCGGTCGTAGACGGATGACGCGATCAGGCGCTGCTTGGCCGTTGCGACCTCTACATCGGTCACGCCGTCTTTAAGAAGCTTCTGAACTTCAGCGTCAAGCGCGCTTTCAACCCGTTCGGGGTTAACGCCGGAATTGGGCGCGGCGACCAGCGCAAAATTCGTATGATTGAGACGGCTTAAGGAGTCATAGCCGGCACCGGCGGAGGAGGCCAGTTTCTGTTCAACGACCAGGGATTTATAGAGGCGCGAGGTGGATGAGCTGCCGAAAATCTCGGCCAGTACCTCAAGGGCACGGCTGTTGCGCGATGCGCGGTAATAGCGTTGTATCTGCGGTGTCCTGACCTGCGGATCGTTGAGCGTGAGACGCTTGGGCTCCGTCACGGGCGGGGCGAGCGGGACATTTTGGTGAATATCGGGCTTGGCTTCAAGAACGCCGAAGTATTTTTCCGCCAGCGGTTTAATTTCGTCAGCCGTCACGTCGCCCGCGATGACCAGAATTGCGTTGTTGGGCGCGTACCATTGCTTGTAAAAACCCAGCGCCTGATCTCGGTTGAGCTGTTCAAGCTCGTTCATATAGCCGATGGTGGGGCGGCCGTAAGGATGGTTGCCGGGATAAAGCGCCTCCATGATCCTTTCGCGGAAGCGGGCGGCCGGATTGTTCTCGACACGCTGGCGGCGTTCTTCGATCACGACCATGCGTTCGGACGCGACCATCTCATCCGTCAGTTTCAGGTTTGTCATGCGGTCGGCTTCCATCTCCATGATCTTTTCAAGATGCTGTTTGGAGATATTGGCAAAATAGGTCGTGTAATCCTGCGTCGTGAAAGCGTTATCGTTGCCGCCCAGCTTGCCGACGGTGAGCGAATAGCTGCCGTTCGGGAACTTGTCCGTTCCCTTGAACATAAGATGCTCGAAGAAATGGGCCAGCCCCGAGGTGCCCGCGACTTCATCGACGGCGCCTACCTTGTACCACACCATATGACTAATAACGGGGGCGCGATGGTTGGGGATCGTAACCACCTGCATGCCGTTTTTGAGGGTAAAACTTTCAGCATTGAAGGTTTTGGAAATTTCAACAGGCGCAATAGGGCCGTTGCCTGTCAGTTTCGGCCGGACGGCCAGAAACAGGGCCAGAAGAACTAGAAAGAAAAGAACAAATCTGGGCAGATGCTGGCGTGACAAGGGAGCCTCCGGGCTTTATATTCAGTACCGATCAACAGAGAATAAAATAGATGAAAAGCAAACAAAAGAAAGCAAAAGCAGCGGACATTCCAAAGCTTATGGCCCCTTTTCGGAAAAGGATCGACCGCCTGGATGACAGGATCGTCGATATGCTGGCCGTGCGCTACGGCATTATCCGCGAGGTCGGGCATTTCAAGACCAAAAACGGTATCCCGGCCGTGATTGCCTCGCGCGTACGCCAGGTGCGGGGCCGCTGCACGGAAAGAGCCAGGCGCAAGGGCATTGATCACGCAACAGTACGAAAGGTGTACGACCTTTTGATTGAAAGCGCCTGCAGGCTGGAACAAGGGATCATCGCGAAAGGCAGGAAACGTGACCAAAGCCGGCGTTGAAATGCGCGCGGGCGAAGGTTTTGCGGCGCGGGCGGTCGCGCTCGACGCCCTTGATGCCGTTTTGTTCCAGAAAAAAAATCTGGACGAGGTTCTGGCTGGAAATGCAGGCTTTGAAAAGCTGGTGGCGCGGGATCGCGCTTTTGCCCGGCTTTTGATCCTGACGGTTTTGCGCCGCCTGGGCCAAATTGACGCCCTGGTATCCCAGTCCATCGACCGCAAGATGGAAGACATCCGTCCGCGCGCGCTTCTGGATGTCTTGCGGCTGGGCGCGGCGCAGCTGGTCTTTCTTGAAACGCCGGCACATGCGGCGGTGCATACCTCGGTCGAGCTCGCTGCCGAAAAGGGCATGGCGCATCAAAAAGGTTTTGTGAACGCGGTCATGCGCTCCATGTCCGAAAAAGCGGCCGATGTGCGCGCCATGCCTGAAAAAGACGCCGGACGTCTCAATACCCCGGACTGGCTCTGGCAGGAATGGGTGAAGGATTACGGCATGGAAACCGCGCTTGAAATAGCGGCGGCCAACATGAAAGAAGCCCCCGTCGACATCACGGTCAAGGAAAACCCCGATCTTTGGGCTGAAAGGCTTGAGGCCAAAGTCCTTCCCAACGGCACTTTGCGCCGCAGCGCCGGAGGTGCGGTGCAGGAGTTTTCAGGTTTCAAGGACGGCGCGTGGTGGATACAAAATCTGGCGGCATCCCTGCCCGCCAGATTGTTCGGCGATGCGAAGGGAAAGACGATTGTCGATCTTTGCGCGGCGCCCGGCGGCAAGACGGCGCAGCTTCTGGCGCAAGGTGCAAAAGTTATTGCGGTCGACCGTTCGGCCCAACGGATGGTGCGGCTTCATGAAAACATGGAGCGCCTGGGATTGAAGGACAATCTTGAAACCGTCGTGGCCGACGGCGCTGTGTGGCGTCCGACGCGGGCGGTTGACGGCATATTGATCGATGCGCCCTGCACTGCGACCGGTACTTTGCGCCATCAGCCCGATGTCGCGCGGCTTAAAACGCCCGCGGACCAGACCAAGCTGATGGACACGCAGGAAAGGCTTTTGAAGAACGCCGTCTCGATGCTCTCCCCCGGCGGGATTTTGGTTTACTGCACCTGCTCGCTGCAAAAAGCGGAAGGCGAGGAACAGATCGATGCACTGTTTGAATTTCTTTCGCAACGCCGCCCCCTCACCCTACCCCTCTCCCCCGCAAGCGGGGGAGAGGGAAGTGAAGGAGCGCAAGCTCCTGAGCCGGGTGAGGGAGGAAAGAAATCATCTTTTTCCCTCTGGCCCATAGGCCTTTCGGAAATTGATCATATTGATTCCATATTGACCCCGCGTGGCGAGGTGAGGTCCTTGCCGTTTCATTTTGATTCCGAAGGGGGAATCGACGGTTTTTACATTGCCCGCTTGCTGAGGACCTGATAGATTCTGAATATGGGACGTGGGGTTCGCATAGCGCCGTCAATTCTGTCGGCGGATTTTTCAAAATTAGGTGAAGAGGTGGCGGCGATCGACAAAGCCGGCGCCGATTACATTCACGTCGACGTCATGGACGGGCATTTTGTGCCCAACCTGACCATCGGCCCGCTTGTGGTCAAAAGCCTGCGCCCCCACTCCAAAAAGATTTTTGACGTACATCTGATGATCGCGCCCGTCGATCCTTACGTGAAGGAATTTGCCGACGCTGGCGCGGATATTATTTCCTTTCACCCCGAAGCGGGACCGCATCCGCACCGCACGGTGCAACTGATCAAGTCGCTGGGAAAGAAAGCCGGGATCGCGCTTAATCCCGCAACGCCGGCCGATGTGCTGGATCACCTGATCAACGACATCGACCTCGTGCTGGTCATGACGGTCAATCCCGGCTTCGGGGGACAGAGTTTCATTCCGCTGCTTGACAAGATCGCGGAAGTGAGAAAAAAGATTACGGCTTGCGGCCGCTCCATCGACCTTGAAGTCGACGGCGGCATCAATCCAGAGACGGCAAAACAAGTCATCGGTTCAGGGGCCGATGTTCTTGTGGCCGGCACGGCCATTTTCAGGGAAGGGCCTGCCGGTTATTCCGCCGCAATACAGAAGCTGCGTGGTTAGAGGGATTTTGGGGAATTGACTGAATGGCAATAACACTTAAGGGGATCAGGCCCCTGCAGGCTTTGAGCGATCAGGCGCGCGCGCTGGCGCAGGCGGGGCCGCTTTATGCGCTGACATTGGGGCTTTCGCGCGGCAAGGTGGACCGCCTCAAGCTTGTCCCGCCCGATCCGTGGCCCGGCGACATCGAGGCAGGCCGGACGCTCATGCAAATCGCGCAGGAAACGGCCACGCCCGAGGAATGGTGGGAACCCGAAGGCGCTTCCGACGAACGGCTTTATTACCTGCACAGTTTTGCATGGCTGCGCGACTTGCGCGCGATCGGCGGCGACAAGGCCCGGCGGCTGGCCCGCGACATCGTGCGCAACTGGATCGGTCATTATGGCCGCTGGCATGAGTTCGCGTGGCGTTCGGATGTCCTGGGCGCGCGCGTTTCAACCTGGGTTTCGTTCCATGACTTTTTCTGCGTCAGCGCCGACGACAGTTTCCAGGCCGAATTTTTTGCCAGCCTGTCGCGCCAGACCAGTCATCTGGCGCGCAATGTGCCGGGAAAAGTTGCAGGTCTTGGCCTCCTCGAGGCTCTCAAAGGCCTGGCTCTGGGCGGACTTTGCCTGCCCGGCCATGAAGAGCATCTTGATCAGGCCTTTGATCTCCTGATCAAGGCGCTGCCGTCCATCTCTTTTGCCGACGGCGGGTTCGTCACGCGTTCTCCCACCGATCTCATGGCAGCGCTCCGGGTCATGATTGATCTTCGCGCGGCTCTGATCGCGGCCAAGATCGAAGTGCCGGGCGACATCCAGCACGTGATCGACCGCATGGCTCCGGCCCTGCGCGGCCTTCGCCATCCCGACGGCGGGCTTTGCCTTTTCCACGGCACTCAGGAAGGAAGTGCGGCCCAGTGCGAAATGGCGCTGACACAGTCAGGCTCGCGCACCAAACCCTTGAAATCAATGCCGCACAGCGGTTACGAGCGTCTTCTCATGGGCCGGACGCAGATCGTTCTTGATACGGGAACTGTGCCAAGCTCCATTCATGGGCGGCGCATGCATGCAGCCCCTCTTGCCTTTGAAATGTCCTTTGGCCGTGACCGTGTGATTGTCAATTGCGGCACCAGCCCGGTCCCCGGAAACTGGCGCGAGATGCTGCGCGCGACAGCCGCGCATTCAACGCTGACGGTCGAAGACCGCAACGCCTGCACGATCAACGAAGACGGCATTGTCACGCGCGCGCCAACGGTCAAAGTGCTCCGGCGCGACACCGATCAGGAACAAAGGGTGGAAACAAGTCATGACGGCTATACCGCCCGCTTCGGCCTGATCCACGGCCGCACGATGACGCTTTCAAACGATGGCGAGCTTCTGACGGGCGAAGATATTCTGGCGGGTCCCGCCGGCACCGCCTTTGCCGTACGTTTTCACTTGCATCCCACGGTCCAGACATCCCTGATCCGTCACGGCGAGGAAATTCTTTTGCGCACCCGCGGCGGCTTCGGCTGGCGCATGAAAGCTGAAGGCGCCGCGATCGAGATTGAAGACAGTATTTATCTGGGTCATGGCGAAATCCCGCGGCGCACAAGCCAGATCGTTCTTCACGGACGCACGGACGGCGGTAACACGACCGTCCACTGGACATTCACACGCGAAAAGATGTGAGATTTTAACTCACCTTGAACAATCAATGATCTATCCCCAAATGCATAGAGGGAGAGGACAGCAGGGTGAGACATTCATTACTTAAATTACTATAAAATCATTTCTCATCGCCCATTTTCAGCGCGGCGATGAAGGCCGACTGGGGGATTTCGACGTTGCCGTACTGGCGCATCTTTTTCTTGCCCTCTTTCTGCTTGTCGAGGAGCTTGCGCTTGCGCGAGATGTCGCCGC
>FRDC01003898.1_pt3 | contig 27526 bp, 24 predicted proteins | sample 1106171 | NCBI WGS metagenome assembly FRDC01 (sample SAMEA3930566, study PRJEB13176) | freshwater metagenome | biome: Drinking water system; feature: drinking water; material: water | place: Singapore | collected 2014-12-20 | reverse complement strand
CCGACATGCTGCTGCTCGACGAACCGACCAACCATTTGGACGCCGAATCTGTCGCCTGGCTTGAGAATTTTCTACGCAATTATCCGGGTACCGTGGTGATGGTAACGCACGACCGCTACTTCCTCGATAACATTACGGGCTGGACGCTAGAGCTGGATCGCGGTGCAGGCCGCCCCTATGAAGGCAATTACTCGGGCTGGCTGGAGCAGAAATCCAAGCTGCTCGAACAGGAAGCCAACGAGGAATCCGCCCGCGCCAAAGCCATGAAAGAGGAATTGGAATGGGTGCGCAGTTCCCCCAAAGCCCGCCAGGCGAAATCCAAAGCGCGCCTCAAGGCGTATGAAGAAATGGTGGCGCAACAATCCGAAAAACGCGCTTCCACCGCGCAGATTATTATTCCTGCGCCGCCGCGCCTGGGCAACTCGGTGATCGAAGCCGAGGGTTTGAAAAAAGGTTTTGGCGACCGTCTGCTCATCGACAACCTTTCCTTCAACCTGCCGCCAGGCGGTATTGTGGGCGTCATCGGCCCCAACGGCGCGGGTAAAACCACCCTGTTTCGTATGATTACGGGCGTCGAAAAGCCCGATGCCGGAACGTTCAAAGTCGGCGAAACCGTGAAGCTCGGCTATGTCGACCAATCCCGCGATGCACTGAACGATAAAGCAACCGTGTGGGAGGAAATCTCCGGCGGTGCGGAGGAACTGGAACTTGGCAAAATCAAAATGAAGTCGCGCGCTTATTGCTCGGCGTTTAACTTCAAAGGCTCCGATCAGCAAAAGCCAGTAGGCAGCTTATCAGGCGGCGAGCGAAACCGCGTGCATCTGGCCAAAATGCTGAAGTCCGGCGCTAACGTGCTGCTGCTCGACGAACCGACGAACGATCTGGATGTCGAGACCTTGCGGGCACTCGAGGAAGCCTTACTCGAATTTGCTGGCTGCGCCGTGATTATCTCCCACGATCGCTGGTTCTTAGATCGCATCGCCACCCATATTCTAGCGTTCGAGGGCGACAGCCATGTGGAATGGTTCGAAGGCAACTTCGCTGACTACGAAGAAGACAAAAAGAAGCGCCTGGGCGAAGACGCCGTGCAGCCCAAACGGATTCGTTACAAACAGCTACTCGCAGCCTAAGCCTGCGATGCTTTTTCTTTCAGCTGGTTGATGAGGTAATCGAGGCCTTTATTGTTCACGATGCCCGTGAACTCTGAGCGCTGCGTAGCAAGCAAACTCACGCCTTCTACTACAATATCGACCAGCTGATAGCCTGCAGAGCCGCCGGCGCGCAGGCGATAATCTACCAGCACATCCGCTGCGTTGGGGCTATTGATAGCCATGGTGACGATATAGCTGTTGTCCCCATCTGCGCGTGAGTTCTTAATGGTATACTGCTCACCAGAATATTTGCTCAAGCGCTTAGAGTAGTTGCGAATCACAAAGGGACCATAGGCCGACACATAGCGCGATTGCTGATCCGGCGATGCCGTACGCCAATGTTGGCCGAGCACGAACTTGGCCACAAAGGGAATATCCACCTTGCCGGAGAAAATGGTCTCGAGCTTGCTGACCTTCTCGGGAACACTGGCATCGGTTTTCAACGCCGCCATTACGCGGGTGGCGATGCTGTCGATGAACTGCTTGGCGCCATTGGCATCGGCCGCTTGGGCAGGCGTCGCCATGCTCAGCGCGGCTAAGGCCATGAAAACCCTTACGTAACGTTTCATAGCGCTACTTTCTAGCGGCGCTATAGGCATCGTTGGTGCGGGTGTTTTTGACCGCCGCATCACGATACTGCTCGTACGTGCTCTTGAACGATGCATAAGGATCGATTGAGTCATACATGTCGTCTATTGGATTGATAAGACGCTCACGCGTAACCAAACCCTGCGCAACACCGAGCGCAATCTTATCGCTGGTGTCGTCGATCGTATAGTTCCACGGGCTGGTGAACCAATCAGCCACCATACCCACCGCATCACGCGGGTTGGAGGGGCCAAAGATTGGCAACACCAGGTAAGGACCCTTACCTACACCCCAGCTACCCAAGGTTTGGCCAAAATCTTCCGAACGACGCTGCAATCCGGCTGTGGCTGCCACATCGTTCATACCACCGATACCCACGGTGGTGTTCAGAACAAAGCGCCAGAAGCTAGTCATGCCCTGCTCGAAATCGCCCTGCAGGAAGGCGTTGAGCATGTTCACGGGCTCTTTCAAGTTATCCGAGATATTGCCGATGCGGCTACGAACACCCGCAGGCGTAATGTAGCGATAGCCTTTGGCAACCGGGCGGAACACGGCTTTGTCGAGCGCGGTGTTGAAACTATGCATGCTGCGGTTGAAGGGCTCCAGCGGATCCTCCGCGTTTTTAGCGGCGCAGGCCGAAAGCAAAAAGACGCTAGCTACAAGTGCGAGGGTCGAGGTTTTGGCGTTCATGTTCATATGCGGTTCACATCGTTAGTTGTTATTATATACACACTGCCCACATAAGCCACCCGCGTTGCGCGCAGCTTATGTACTGCCGACTATACCCCCCATTCCTAACCAAATGGTTACCAACCATCAAAACACCCGCTGCATAAGCAAATGCTGATGATCCAATTTAATATTGATTTATATGAATAATGTTGATTATGGGTTCTCATGGCTAAAAAGCAAATCTTTAGCGATGTTGTAAGAATGCAACAGGCTGCTGCGTTGCGGTAACAACCTAGCCCCTGTTTTGCCAACTCGCCGGTTGCGCCACCCCATGGCTTCCTGCGATGAATAGCCCATGACCCATGCCGAGATATTCAAAAAACTCGAGGAGTTACGCGACCTTTACGGGAAGGCACCGCCTACCGTATCGTTCGAGTTTTTCCCCCCAAAAACGGAGCAGGCTGAGGAAAAACTCTGGGAAGTAATTGGCGCATTGGCGCCCCTTAAGCCGCGGTTTGTTTCCGTTACCTATGGTGCCGGCGGCTCAACGCGCGAACGCACCCATGCCACCGTCACGCGCATTCAGCGCGAAACCCACCTGACGGCCGCCGCACATCTTACCTGCATCGATGCCAGTAAAGAGGATATCAATGCCATCGCTCAAAATTACTGGGATGCAGGCATTCGTCACTTGGTGGCATTGCGCGGCGACCCGCCCGAAGGCAATCGCAAGGCGATCGGCACAGGTTACCGCTACGCCAACGAGCTGGTGGAAGGCCTGCTTAAGGTGGCGCCGTTTGATATTTCCGTGGCGGCCTATCCGGAAACGCACCCCGAATCCACCTCGCCGCAAGCCGATATCGATGCGCTCAAGCGCAAGTTCGATGCGGGCGCCAAACGCGCGATTACCCAATTCTTTTTCGATGTCGAACGCTATTTACGCTTTCTCGATACGCTGCAATCACAAGGCATCACGGCCGAAATTGTGCCAGGCATCCTACCCGTGACTAATGTGGCACAGCTCAAGAAATTTGCCGCCATGTGCGGCACCCACGTGCCCGGCTGGCTGTCGCATTTGCTCGATGGGCTAGACGAACAACCCGAGCTTCGCCAACTGATTGCCGCCATGGTCGCAGCCGAGCAGTGCCGCATGCTGATGATGGCAGGCATTTCGCATTTTCACTTTTATACGCTGAACCGCGCCGACCTCACCCAAGCCATTTGCCACATTCTGGGCATTCGCACGTAGCCCTATTTAGGCCGCACGCCCTACCCCAGAAGCTTCACCAAAAACCTCGGTTTTGTAGTCTTTAGGGGTATGTGCCGTGCGCTGCTTGGCTTCATAAATGTAGGAACTATTAAACCCGGATTTCGTATCCCCCTCAAGCAGCATGATGTCAGCATTTTTGGGATTTGCACCCTTCACATTCGCTTCCATGCGTGCCGTGGGATAGTTGCACAAAAGATGTTCGAGTGCGTGCATCACCACATTGTGTGTGACGATAATTACATCGGCATCTTCATCGATATGACGATCAATGAATCGTTTTATCCGCTGGGCTACGTCCGCATAACTCTCACCGCCACTCCCAGGGCTCGCATAGAAAAGACCCTTGGTTTTGATTTGATGTTCATATTCGGCTACTTGTTGCGGTAATAGCCGTTTTGCGCGCTCGGATGTGGATAAATTGTCGAAGGCGCCGTGGTACCGCTCACGCAGCAGATAGTGCTCGCGCACCTCGCCAAGCTCTACCCTCTTTTTTACTTCTTCTAGAATTAAATCCTTGGTTTGCACTGCACGGTGATAGGGGCTGTACCATACCAACAATTTACGTTTAGGGTCGTGATGCTTGGCCAAATACTCAGACAAGAATTTGCCGGCATTACGCGCCTGATCAGCACCAAACGCGGTAAGCGGTACATAATAATTCTCGTACTGCTCGGTGCGTGTGTCCGGCAAGTTAATCAGCGCCTCTCCGTGGCGTATCAAAAAAATGCGCATGCGCTTCTCCCGGGCGTGAACCTACGCCATCGCCGACGGAAAAAGTGTGAAGCTTTGGTGAAAATTGTGCCACAAAGCGCTTAATTATTATTATCTTTCAGCATGCGGATGACCACCCGGCGGTTTAGCTCTTGGTTCACCGGAATCGGGTTGCCGCGTGCATCGCGATTGGCGGCTTTGGGTTGCGTATCGGCAAACCCTACGGCGCGCAACTTCTCAGGGGGAAAGTGATTGGCGATTAAAAACCGCACCACATTTGCGGCGCGCGCGGTCGATAATTCCCAGTTCGATGGGAATTGCGAACCGCTCATGGGCGTATCATCTGTATGTCCTTCCACCGAGACCACCAGTTTCTCGGTAGCCATGGGCTTGAGATGTGCCAAAATCATGTTCAGCATGGGCAGCGCCTCACGCGAAAAACTAGCCGATCCCTTTTCAAAAAAGGCACTCGAGGAAAGTTCGAGCGCCACCACCTTGTCCTGTTCGGAAACGGCCATGAATTGGTCGTAGCCCGAGGCGCCCAGCGACATCGCCAATTCTTTTTTCAGCTTGTCGAAGGGGTCTTCCGCTGGCACAGCATCGTTATAAAACCCATGCTCGCGTAGCGCTTCGGCCACCTTCTTAAATTGCGTAGTATCGGGCGACGACATAGCAAATAGTAGCACGAAGAAGCATAGCAACAGCGTCGCCATATCGGCAAACGTCATCAGCCAGGCATCGACATCTTCGTCGTCACGGCGCTTTTTGTGAGGACGCATGCTCATGATGCGCTCGGGGTTGCGGGCGCAGCGGCGGGTGCCACGCGCAACTGGCGGTCAATATCGAAATGATGCTCCGGCTCGAGGAACGAATTGAGGCGATCCTGCATATAACGTGGCGTACGTTTTTCAGCGAGCATCAGCAACCCCTCAACCACCATGAGGTTGCGGAAACGTTCGGTCTCCTCTTTTTGCAGGAGCTTGTTAGCGGCAGGCAGAAAAATCATACGCGCTGAAACCACGCCATACAGTGTGGCAACCAACGCCAGCGACATGCCCGAGCCAATCACGCTCATGAGGTTGTCGCTGCCTTTGGCCATCTGATCCAAAATCGCCACCATGCCCACCAAGGTACCGATCATGCCGAAAGCGGGTGCCGAAGCGCCCATGTTTTTGAGCACTTGCACCGGCGCCGTTTTATGCTCGAATTCCGACTCCACAGCCGTAACCATCATCTCGCGCAGTTCAGCAGGTTGGTGAGCGGTGATGGTAAGCTCCATACAATATTTAATCACCGGGTCGTTGGCGCGCACCGTTTTGATTTCATCTTCAAGCGCAGGCAAGCCGCGCTGTTGTACCAAATAACCCCACTTAATGAGGCGACCAATTTCCGTATTCAGCCCCTCGCGGGTGGATTTGGGTTTCTTCAGCATCCAGCCGATGGCTTTAAAGGCGATATTCACATCGCGGCTATGGTAGCCCATATAGGCAGCGGCAATCGCACCGCCCAGCACCATCATGAACGCCGGAAAATCAATATAAATAGCCGGATTATTGGTCGCCAGCACCACGGCCAGCGCGGTAAGCGCTAAGCCAAAAATAACCCCTAACAGCGAAGAAAGTGACATAACAGCGGCCTTACATTGTGTTTTGATTGCCAGCGGCTACTATACGAAACTAAACCAAAGTCACAAGCATAAGCGAAAGAACCCTGGCATGCCCGCTCCGATTATCGGCTATACCCTCGACTACGAAACAGGCGGTGGCTATTCCAAATACCCTTGGTATGCGCTGCGCGACAACTACACTGCGAGTGTCGCAAAGTTCGGCGCGGTGCCTATCGGCCTAACTCACGAGCTAGCCGCAGTTGAGGCGTATTTAGGCATGCTCGACGGATTGGTCGTCACCGGCGGTGATTTTGATGTGCCGCCCGAAATGTACGGCGAAACCTCGGTGCACGCCAAAGTCACCACCAAGCCCCGCCGCAGCCAGTTTGAGGCCGCCATTACCCAAGGTGCTATGCAGCGCCACATTCCCGTGCTGGGCATTTGCGGCGGCGAGCAGCTGTTAAACGTGTTGCTCGGCGGCACGTTGATTCAGCATATCCCCGACAGCATTGTGAATCCGCTCGCCCATGAACAGCCCAACCCGCGCCACGAAGTGGGGCACGAGGTGCAGGTGGTGAAAGACACACTGCTGCACCGGATTGTGGGGCAGGAGCGCATCGCCGTCAATAGCGCGCACCATCAGGCAGTAGCCAAGCCAGCGCCGGGCGCGGTGGTGAATGCCACTGCCCCCGATGGTGTAATTGAAGGCATCGAGTGGCCAAACCATCCGTTTTTTCTAGGGGTGCAGTGGCATCCGGAATTTCTGATTACACCGGCCGACGAGGCGATTTTTAAAGCCTTCGTGGCCGCCGCGGGCGCCTATGCCGCAGGCTAAAGAACGTATTGCCAAACGCCTGGCTGCGCTGGGGGTGTGCTCGCGCCGAGATGCCGAAAAGCTGATCGCTCAAGGCCGCGTAGCAGTGAACGGCGCCGTGCTCACTACGCCTGCCACTCTGGTAGCGGCCAGCGACATTCTTACCTTAGATGGCAAACCCATCGCCGCACCGGCGCGCGCGCATCCGTTGCTCTATCGCTACCATAAACCCAAAGGCCTTATCACCACCCATAAGGATGAAAAGAATCGCCCCACGGTGTTTGCAAGTTTACCGCCCGAGTTGCCACGCGTGATCTCGGTGGGCCGACTCGATGTGAACAGCGAAGGTCTACTTTTGCTTACCACCAGCGGCGCCCTTAGCCGCGCGCTCGAGCTGCCCAAACACGCACTTAAGCGCAGCTACCGCGTACGAGTGAATGGGCAGATTACTGAGGCGCAGCGCGCACTGCTTGGCCGAGGCATTACGGTGGAGGGCGTACGCTATCAGCCCATTAGCGTGGGCGTTGAGACCGAGAAAACCGGCGGGCGCAATCGCTGGCTTTCCGTCACGATTACCGAAGGTAAGAACCGTGAGATCCGGCGTGTATTTGAACATCTGGATTTGCCGGTGAGCCGTTTGATTCGTGTGGCGTATGGCCCGTTTCAATTAGGCGATCTTGCCGTAGGCGGCCTGGCCGCGGTGCCGCAATGGCAAGTGGAAACGCTGATGAAGAAATACGCAATCGCATGAGAATTATTGCGGGCAGTTTAAGGGGGCGCAAATTGCAGCCTCCCGTAGGCAGCGACATTCGCCCTACGGCCGATCGTACACGCGAGTCGATTTTCAATCTCATCATGCATGGGCAGTGGGCGGGCGCATCGATTCGCGACCAGCATGTAGTGGATTTGTGTTGCGGCACCGGCGCCTTGGGGCTGGAAGCAATCTCGCGCGGCGCGGCGCGCGCCAGCTTCGTGGATCATGACAAACGCTCGCTAGCGCTGGCAAAAGAGAATGCGGCGCACTGCGGTGTCATACAAGCCTGCGACTTTCTATTGGCCGATGTCACGCGGTTGCCCGCAGCGCCTACGCCGGCAGCCACCGTGTTTATCGATGCGCCCTATGCATCGGCACTGCTTGCCCCAGCCTACGAGGCGTTGGCGGCGGGTGGTTGGCTTATGCCCGGCACCCTGATCGTAGCCGAACTCCCACGCGACACCATGGCGCCGGGCTTAGCCAACGCCGCGCTTGTGACCTCGCGTCACTACGGCAAAGCAGCCATCCACCTTTACCGAATCGATTAAAGCCCGCGCCCACGGCTTTGCGCTGCCTGCACGGCGTTTTGCAAAAACTTGCCCGCCAAATTAAGTCCTCCTGCCGCCATGCGTTTAATTAAGTCTTTCGCGTCTTCGTACACCGCAAGCTGGCCGGTAGTGTAATTGAGATGTGCCTGGTCGATGGCTTTCTTTTCTTTCGCCATGCCCTGCTCGATGGATTTGATCATCGCCAACGCCTCATGCTTCTCGGCCGCGGTGAGCTTCTTGCGCGCTAGAACAATCTGGATGCGCTCGCGCAGATCATCACGCTCGACATGGTTGAGTTCATGCAAAGCCTGTTCGGGGTTCAGCGCGCCCGCAATGAGTTTTTTCAGCACCTCTTCGATGAGGCCGATATCGGCCACGCTGGCATCCACTTCGCCGGTGCGCGCCTTAAAATTGCGATCGGCCACTGGCGCAAACAGCGCAGCAAAAAACACCGTGTACTCGCGGTAGAACTGCACCAGCTCGGCACGCACCCCTTGTGGCGGCAGCTTAGCGATGCCCGCCCCTGCCTCGTGCTGTTTGACCAGCGCCGTGGAAAGCGATTTATCGGTCGTACGGTTGATGTGGCCGATAGGTTTTTCCCGAATCTGCCGCAAGCAGGAGAGGTCATAGGCCAGATGCTCTACCGAAAGCCTGCTGTGCTTTTCGTACATACTGGCCTCGCCCGAGGTGAGCGCCCGCACCGCATCGTGAAAATGCTCAATGCGCGCGCGCATATCACCCTCGCTAAAACGGATGCCCCACTCGGTTTCGATGGCAACAATCGCCGCATATTTGCCATGCATCAGTTCGATGATTGCATCTTGCTCGCGGCCGTCAAATGCCATAGGTGCTCCCTCTATGGTTGGGCTTAGCACAGATTCCGCGCAACACAAACCGCCACTGGCGATTTATATCCATTGGCCGTTTTGTAAAAAGAAATGCCCCTATTGCGATTTTAATTCGCATGTGCGCGCCGCGATTGACACCGATGCCTGGCGCACGGCCTTGCTGGCCGAACTGCGCCATTGGCACCCCCACACGTCAGGGCATATGGTCACCAGTATTTTCTTTGGTGGCGGCACGCCGTCGCTCATGCCGCCCGATATCGCCGCTGCGCTCATCGAGGAAGTCAGGCGATTGTGGTTCACCTCCGCCGAGCTTGAAATCACCCTTGAGGCCAACCCCACTTCCGTAGAGGCGGCTAATTTTGCGGCGTTGGCGCAGGCAGGCGTTAATCGCGTATCGCTGGGCGTACAATCGCTGCGCGACGACGCGCTGGCATTTTTGGGGCGCCAACACAGCGCGCGCGAAGCGCTTGAAGCCGTGGCGCTCGCGAAAACCCATTTTGCGCGCATGTCGTTTGATCTCATCTACGCACTACCCAACCAGACACTGGCAGGTTGGCAGGCCGAGCTCAAAGAAGCGCTACGCCATGCGGGAACGCATCTGTCAGCATATCAACTTACCATCGAGGAAAACACGGCATTTCACCACGCCTACCATGTGGCCAAGCAATTCGCGCTACCCCAAGACTCAACCGCCGCCGAACTCTACGAATGCACCACCGATACGTTGGGCGAAGCCGGACTGTTGCTCTACGAGATTTCAAACCACGCGGTGCCCGGACACGAATGCCGCCACAACTTAAGCTATTGGCGCAGCGATGCCTATCTGGGCATAGGCCCGGGTGCACACGGCCGGGTGAATCGCCCCGAAGGCCGCTGCGCCACACGCACTATCAAGTCGCCCGAACGCTGGCTTGAAGCCGTGCATGGCCAAAGCCACGGCATCGAGGAATCCTTGTTGCTCACACCCCAAGAGCACCTGGAGGAAATCGTGTTGATGGGGCTACGCCTCACGCGTGAGGGGTTGCGCATTCCCGAATCGTTTCGGGCGCAATGGTATACCCCTGCGCGCTCAATCTGCATCACACGCCTCACGCAAGAGGGTCTGATTGAAACGCACGGCAACATGCTGCGTGCCACGCCACGTGGGCGCTTACTGCTGAACTATATTACGGCACAGCTTATCGCAGCGTAAACCCGCCAGGAGCGGAATCCAGCACATTAAAGGTCGAGCCGTTTACCTGCAACACAGCCAGACCGCGCTCTACCGTTCCGTCTGCATGCAGCCGGAACGTTCCGTTGGCGGGGCCTTTGAACCCCGAACTGCTGGTCAGTGCTTCCGCATCAAATCCACGATTAGAGGTGGCAAGCGTCACGGCGAGGGAGACTGCGTCATAGGCCAGGCTGGCGATTCGCGGCGGCGCATAACTGTAGTTGGCGGCAAACCGCTGTTCGTAAAGCGCGGTTGCTTCAGGCGGCGAAGAGGCAAGCCATGCCCCATCCAAATTCACCCGGCGTACCAACGTGGCATCATCCCAAATGCCGGTACCCAGCAGCTGTACCTCCGGCTGTTTCACGCCGCGTGCAGCCAGCGAGCGCAGGATAGTGCCCAGCGCCGCGCCGCCCTCGGGCAGTAACAACGCATCGAAATTGGGGGTGGTGCCCGGCGGCACCAGGCTGTTGAGCGCACGGTCGAGCCCAACACCTTGCGGCGCATACCGCGCCACAGTAACCAGTTTTAAATCATGTGCCGAAAGCGTGTTGTTCGCCGCGTCGAGCACCGTGCTGCCCAAGGTAGAGTTAGGCACTAGCGCTGCGATTCGCGTTTTGCCTTCCTTCACAGCATAGTTCAGCACGCGCTCAGTTTGTTCGGTGGGCGAGAACCCAAACGTATACACGCCAGGTCTGGCCAGCGCGCGATTATTGGTAAAGCTGAGCACGCTCACCTCATGCGCCGCAGCGATAGGTGCCACCGCTACTGCCGATTCATAGAATACAGGCCCCACGATAAAGACAGCGCCCGCTTCGATTGCCTCACGCGCGGCACGTTGGGCTTGTTCGGGCGTATCGCCCGTGTCTTTGGGCAACAACTCCACTTTGATAGCCGAGAGCTGCGGCGAAAGGCGCGCATAGCGATCGAACAGAGCGACGGTAGCGGAATCCTGCATCGCTTTGCCTAAGCTGGCGCTACGACCCGTCAGCGGCAGCAGCAGCGCCACCTTCACGGTGCGCGGCGTGATGTCGCCGGCAGCCGCTTCGGCATCGGCTTGCGCTTGCGACGTTGCCCAGGCGCTACCCTGGCTATGCCCTTGCGCGTGCACTCCTTTGGGGCTCTCAAACATCGGCGGCACCTGATCGCACCCCGAAAGGGCGAGCAACGATACAACCAACGTGATACAAAAACGGTAGCGGTTCACAGCGAGTCTTTCTATGCTGAACGCATGGTACGCCACTCCCATAGCAAGCTTGAAGCCAAAAGCCAAGTCGGCGCCGCACGCGGCGAATTGTTTGTGGTCGCCACCCCGATTGGCCATTTAGGCGACATCACCGTTCGTGCGCTTGAGGTGTTGAAATCCGTCGATTGCGTCGCCTGCGAAGATACGCGCACCAGCGGCACGCTGTTGCATCATTACGGCATTCGTGTGCCCAAAGTCGCCTACCATAACCATAACGAGGCCAAAGCCACTGCCGCATTGCTGGAAACCTTGCGCAGCGGCAAACGCGTTGCCCTTATCACGGATGCGGGTACGCCACTCGTGTCGGATCCCGGTTCGCGATTGGTCGTGGCGGCCATTGAAGCCGGTATCCGGGTAACGCCCATCCCTGGCGCTAGTGCGCTGGTAGCGGCTCTTAGCATCGCGGGTTTGCCTACCGATCATTTTTGTTTTGTTGGGTTCCTTCCCACAAAGAAAGCCTGCCGCACCGCATTGCTAGCGTGGGTTGCCCCCTTGCCCGCCACCTTGGTATTCTACGAGGCACCCCATCGGTTGGTGGAAACCCTTCAAACCCTTGCAGATACACTAGGTGATCGCAGTGCCGCGGTGGCACGCGAACTCACCAAACTACATGAAACCTGTACCCGCGGCACCCTACACAGTCTGATTGCACACTATACGCAGGAGGCACCGCGCGGCGAATGCGTTCTGGTGGTACATGGCGCCACGGCACAGCCTTTAAGCGATGCGGCTATCGACAGCGCCTTGCGCGAGGCACTGCACACGCACTCGTTGAAAGCCGCGGTAGATCAAGTGACACAAACGGCCGGCCGGCCGCGCAGCGAGATTTACGAACGGGCACTGGCCATCAGGCAAGCCCGATGAACAAAACGCAGGCACGCAGGCAGCAATACCGACGCGGTCATTATGCCGAGTGGCTGGCACTAGCCTGGATGGTATTGAAAGGCTACCGACCCAGAGCCTTGCGCTATAAAACCCCGGTGGGGGAAATCGATCTGGTACTCACACGCGGCAATCTCCTGGTATTTGTCGAGGTGAAAGGCCGAAACTCAGCCGCCGACGCAGCACGTGCCGTACACCGCACCAACCAATCGCGTGTGGTGCGCGCGGCACAACATTACTTGGCCGCACACCCGGCTGCGGCAGGTTGCATGGTTCGGTTCGACGTCTGCCTCGTGCCGTGGTATAGGCTGCCCACACATATCCCTCACGCATTCGAAGCCATGTAGGAGTTTGTCATGCGCGCGTATCTCTTGCTTATTCCCATACTCGCACCACTTGCCTTAAGCGGGTGCTTTCCGGCGGCAGCCACCGTGGCCACCGGCACCGGCGTTTCCTTAGCGGAGAACCGATCGCTTGGACGCAAGCTCGACGACAACGTCATCGCCGCCGACATCACCAATCGCTACGCTCAAACCGATTTTAAAACGCTGGTAACGAACGTGACCATCCACATTCGTTTTGGCCGGGTGATGTTAACGGGCACGCTTCCCACGCAAGAAGCCGCGGAAAAAGCCGTGGCGCTGGCTTGGCAGGCGCGCGGCGTTACCGAAGTCATTAATGAACTTAAAATCAGCAAGGACGACAGCATCTGGGCAACGGCAAACGACATCCTCATTAAGAAGAATCTGCAAAGCCGCCTGCTCTTTACGAAAGATGTATGGATGATCAATTATTCCATCGATGTCAGCGACGGTGTGGCCTACATTATCGGCCGCACGCAAGACCGGGCGGAAATGAACCGCGTGATGAATATCGCGCGCACCACCAAAGGTGTGAAACGCGTGGTGAATTACCTGCAAGTGGCGAGCGAATTGCCGGATGCGGCCAGCACGCCGAATGCGCCGCAGCCAACGTCGGGGCCGCCCTCATCGGTGATTATTCCGCCGACACCCAATTATCAAACCCCACAAGCGGTGCCTAATCCATCGCTAGTGCCCGACTATAAACACTAAGCATGAGAACCGCGTTTCAGATGGATCCTCCGTCGCGTCTTAACCCGCCGACGGATACCACGTTCATGCTCATCGCCGAGGCACTGAAGCGCGGCATGGAGTGTTTCTTTTACGAAGCGCGCGATTTAGCCTGGCACGCAGGCGAGATTACTGCGCCACTAGCGCCTATCGTGACGGATACAGCCAGCCCCATCGGGTTTCGGCTGGGCGACGCCAAACGCCAATCGCTTCGCGATATGGACGTGGTGTGGATGCGTCAAGACCCGCCGTTCGATATGGCTTACATCACCGCCACACATTTGCTCGAGCATCTATTACCCCACGTGAAGGTGGTGAACCATCCTGCAGGGGTGCGCAATGCGCCGGAAAAACTCTCGGCGCTTGCATATGGCGAGTATATGCCACCCACACTGATTAGTAGTGATGCCGCCGCGATTCATAACTTTGCGCGCACGCATGGCTCGGTGGTGGCTAAGCCGCTTTACGGGTATGGCGGTCACGGTGTGTTTCAATTTGGCGCGGGCGACCCCAACATCGATACGCTGCTCGAACAGCAGCGCCTGGCAAGTGCGGAACCGCTGATGTGGCAAGCATTTCTGCCTGAAGTCAAAACCAAAGATATGCGCGTGTTGCTGATCGCAGGCGAGGTGGCGGGTTATTTTTACCGCATTCCCGCCCCCGATTCTATCCGCGCCAACATGCGCGCAGGCGGCACACCGCAATCCGCCCAAACGCTGTCCTCACGTCAGACCGATGTATGCGAACGCCTGAAGCCCTGGCTGCTGGATCAGGGGTTGCTGCTCGCGGGTCTTGATTTCATTGGCGATTACCTCACCGAAATCAACGTCACTTCACCCACCGGCCTGCGCGTGATCGAGCAGCTTGAGGGGCGTAATCTCGCCCGCATGCTGTGGGATCAGGTTGCGGCCTAAAATTTTCTGCACCGCACAATGTTTTTTGCTTCCGCTTTTTTAGGCGCTTAGGTATTGGGAGGCTCCATGGCACGTACCCGCGCAACCGCGACTCAAAATTATACATCTCAGCATCAGGAATTGCTGGGGCAAATTGTGAAGGCCATCAAAGGTGCAACGCCTGCGCAAACTGCCTTCATCGAGCGCTTTTATGGCTTGGCGCCCATCGGTGAATTAGAAGAACTCGAGCCGTCGCACGCACATGCATTGGCACTACTTTGCCACGAGTTCGTCGCCACGCGCAGTGCCAAAAAACCTAAACTGCTCGTCGAGAGTTTTCGCTCCGTTGGTCTTGGCCGCACCCGCACGCGCATCATCGCGCTGAACGACGACATGCCCTTTTTAGTGGATTCGCTTTCGGCACTGTTCACTTCGCTTGGGCTTACCATTCACCTGATTCAGCATCCTATTTTGGGTGTCGAGCGCGACGGCAAGGGTGCGCTTAAACGCGTCGAGCGTTTGGACGATGCTGCCTCGTCGCTAACGCGCGAATCGCTCATCTATGCCGAGCTGTCGGCGTTGCCGCCCACCCTCACGCCACAGGCACTGACCGACCACATGCACGAAACGCTCGCGCATGTAGCGCATGCGGTCGAGGATTGGCGCAGCATGCGTGCCTGCGTGCAAGAGCTTACCAAAACCTATGAGGCCAAAGCCAAGAGCGATGAGTCGGCGCAAGAAGTGCATGATTTTTTAAGCTGGCTTGCCGCCAACCATTTTGTGTTTTTAGGCTATGCCGATTTCAATGCCAAGCAGCTTGGCAAAGAGGCCGATCTTGTACTAGCTGCCGACAGCGCCTTGGGTATTTATAAGCTCGCCTGCAGTGGCGCGGTCGAATGCGGCAGCACACCCACCACCAGCGGTGCGATCGCCGTGCTGAAGGCCTCGCAAGTGTCGCGCGTGCACCGGCGGGTGCATATGGACTATATCGCGCTCAAGCGTCACAACGCGCAGGGCAAGTATCTCGGTGAAACGCGCATCCTGGGTCTATTCACCTCTACCGTCTATTACCGCGAGGTCGCCCAGATTCCTTTCATTCGCACCAAGGCCGCCCGCGTGATGGCGCGCTCGGGCTTCTCGGCTAATTCGCATTCGGGCAAGGCGCTGAAAACGGCGCTCGAGTTTTTGCCGCGCGAAGAATTGTTCCAAATGGACGAAGAATCACTCTTTCATATGGCGATGCGGATTGTGGCGCTCGATGCCAAACCGCAGGTGCGCCTGTTTGTGCGCACGGACGCTTTCGAGCGGTTTGTCAGCGCCATGGTCTATGTGCCGCGCGAGCGGCTTTCCACCGAATTGCGCCTCAATATCACCAGCATTCTGGAAAACGCTTATGCTGGGCGCACGGTGAACTACCATGTGCAGGTGACGGAATCGCCGCTGTCGCGCATCACCATCGAAATCGCCACCAAGCCCGGCAACATTCCGGCGGCCGATGTGGTGGCACTTGAGAATGCCATCGCAGCGCGCGCCAATGTCTGGAGCGCCGAGCTGCACGACGCCATTATCGAAGCGTATGGCGATGCCAAAGGCCAGGCGCTGGCCATGGCCTACGCCAATGCGTTCCCACCGGCTTATGTCAACAGCACCGCAGCCAAAGCTGCGGCCTTTGATATCGGCTGTATCGAAGATGCGCTGGCAGGCGACGGCGTAGCGCTCGAGCTATTTCGTGCCAAGCAAGGGCACAACATGCTGCACCTCAAATGCTTCACGCGCGACATTCATTCCGAACTCTCAGGCATTATCCCGCTGCTCGAGCATATGGGTGCCACGGTGGTGGATGCTACTCCGCATATCGTAACTCCGCTCGAACAAGCGCCCGTGTTAGTGCGCGACTTCACCTTGCGCATTGAGGGCGCCGATGCGCTGGATTTGGCTGCCAATAAATCGCGCATCGAGGAGGCCATTGGTGCCACCTGGCGTGGCCTGGCCGACAACGACAACTTCAATGCCCTTGTGTTTGCGGCGGGCTTAAGCGCGCGCGATGTTTCTATTTTGCGCTGCTACAGCCGTTATCTGCAGCAACTCGATTTTCCGTATAGCCAGAAATTTATGGCACAGGCGCTGGTGCACCACCCCAAACTGGCGCGCGCGTTGGTCGATCTGTTCCATGCACGTTTCGACCCCGCCCTCAAGTCGCGCGACGCGCGAGTGCAGGAACTGAAAACACAGATTGAAAGTGCGGTGGAAGAGATCACCAATCTTGCTGAAGACCGCGTTATTCGCCGTTATCTGGCGTTGTTGTTTGCCACGTTGCGCACCAATTTCTATCAGGTAGACGCGCAGGGAAAGCCAAAGGATTATCTTTCCATCAAGCTGCGCTCGAAGCTGGTGCCCGACATGAAATTGCCGGTACCCTATGCTGAAATATTCGTCACCTCCATGCGGGTGGAGGGGATTCATTTGCGCGGCGGCCCTGTGGCGCGCGGCGGGCTGCGCTGGTCGGATCGCCCCGAAGATTTCCGCACCGAGGTGCTGGGGCTGGTGAAAGCCCAGATGGTGAAGAATGCTGTAATCGTACCCACAGGCGCCAAGGGCGGCTTTATTTTGCGCAAACCGCCTACCGATCGCGATGCCTTCGCCAAAGAGGGTATCGAGTGCTACCAGATTTTCTTGCGCGGCTTATTGGATATCACTGACAATATCGTGGCGGGCAAGCTCACGCCGCCACCGCAGGTGGTTCGCCACGACGACGACGATCCCTATCTCGTGGTAGCGGCCGACAAAGGCACCGCCACTTTCTCTGATACGGCCAACGCTGTGGCCGCCTCGTACCAGTTCTGGCTGGGCGATGCGTTTGCCTCCGGCGGTTCGGTAGGCTACGATCACAAAGCAATGGCAATTACCGCCCGTGGCGGTTGGGTGGCGGTGGAACGCCACTTCCGCGAAATGGGCAAAGACATCCGCAACGAGTCGTTTACCTGCGTGGGTATCGGCGATATGGCTGGCGATGTGTTTGGCAATGGCATGCTGCTTTCGAGCACCATGAAGCTTTTGGCCGCTTTCAACCATCGGCATATTTTCCTCGACCCAACGCCGGATCCCAAAACCAGCTACGCCGAACGCCAGCGTTTATTCAAGCTGCCGCGCAGCGCCTGGAGCGACTATGACGCCAAACTCATCAGCAAGGGTGGCGGCGTGTATGAGCGCAGCGCTAAATCGATTAAGCTTTCCGCCGAAGCGCGTGCCGCGCTGGGTACGGATGCCACGCAACTCACCCCTGATGAATTGATTCGGGTGATTCTCAAGGCGCCGGTGGAATTATTGTGGAACGGCGGCATCGGTACTTATGTCAAAGCGCAAAGCGAAACCCACGACCAAGTGGGCGATCGCACCAACAACGCGTTGCGCGTGAATGGGCGCGAGCTGCGCTGCCATATTGTGGGCGAGGGTGGCAATCTAGGATTTACGCAGCGCGGCCGCATCGAATATGCGCGTACCGGCGGCCGCATCAATACCGACGCTATCGACAACTCCGCGGGAGTGGATTGCTCCGACCACGAAGTGAATATTAAAATCGCGCTGGGGGGTGCGGTCGCATCGAAAAAGCTTACCCTCGCCAACCGCGACGCATTGCTGAAAGACATGACGAGCGAAGTAGGCGAGCTGGTCTTGGTCGACAACCGCTTGCAAACGCAAGCCATCTCGATTGCAGAGCAACAAAAAGCGGCGCTCCTCGACCCCGCTGAACAGCTGATTTTAGCGCTTGAAGCCTCGGGGCTTTTGAATCGCGAGGTTGAATTCCTGCCCGATGCTCGCAGCTTCGGTGAGCTGCGCGCTAGCAAGCAGGGGCTCACGCGGCCAGAAATCGCCGTGCTGTTGGCCTATGCCAAAATGGCGTTGTTTGATGAATTACAAAACTGCGCCTTGCTCGATGCGCCCTACTTTGAACAAGACCTGCTGCGCTATTTCCCCAAAGCCATGCAAGCCCCCTATGGCAACGAGATTCTTAAGCACCGCCTGCGGCGCGCAATTGTTGCCACCATGATCACCAACTCGATTGTCAATCGCACGGGTTTCAGCTTTGCCCATAGCCTCATGCGCGCTACCGGCCTTGGCGCAGGCGATATTGCCCAAGCCTATGTGGCCACTCGCGACGTGTTTGGCTTGCGCAATTTATGGAAAGACATCGAGGCGACAAGCGGCAAGGTAAACGCAGCGCTTCAGGCGACGTTATTCTTACGCGTCAATCAGTTCATCGAGCATGGCTGCCGTTGGTTCCTGCAACACATACCGCAGCCCATGGATATGGAAAAAACCGTACGCAAGTACGCTGATGGCATCGCAAAAGTAGAGCAAAATGCCGAAGACCTCATGAGCGATAGCTTGCGCAAATCCTACGCCGAATCGACCGAAGCCATGGTGCGCGCGGGCGTGCCGGATACCATTGCCGCCCGCATCGCCAAGCTCGAACTGTTGGCATCGGCATGCGATTTGGTTGACATCGCACTACAAAGCAAACTTTCGGTCGAACAGGTGGGTCGCGTCTATTTCGAACTGGGCGCCCAGCTCAAATTAGGTTGGCTGCGCCAAGCTACCCAAGCGATGACCGCCGAGAATTACTGGCAGCAGCAAGCCACAAAATCGGTGGTGGTCGAGCTCTATGCTGCACAGGCGCGCCTTACCAAAGAGGTGCTCGCACGCCACGCCAAAAAAGAGGGCAATGCCGCTCAGCATTGGGCAAGCGAGACAGAGGCATCACTAACACGCTACCATGCGTTTCTTGAGCAACTGCGCACCCAGCAAAGCATCGATTATCCTATGCTTATTGTGGCCACGCGCCACGTACAATCGATGGTGGGCTAGGCAGCGGTTTAATTCCTAATGCCTGAAATGCCGCGTACCGGTAATCAGCATCGTGATGCCAAGCCGCGTAGCGGCAGCGAATACCTCGTCGTCGCGCATGGAACCGCCGGGCTGCACCATGAGCGTAATGCCTGCCTCAGCCGCACGTACCACATTATCGGCAAATGGGAAAAATGCGTCTGATGCCAGCACCGAACCTTTGGTATCGTGTCCATGCTGGTGGGCTTTCTCAATCGCGATGCGCACAGAGTCGATGCGACTCATTTGTCCGGCGCCAACGCCAATCGTGGCGCCGTTTTTTACCAGCACAATGGCGTTGGATTTAACGTACTTCACCACGTGAAACGCCAGCTGCGCATCGTTTAAGGCGTCGGCGCGAGGCGCAGTGCCCGTTGCCACTTTCCAGCTGGCCGCCGCGGTGGGCGTCTGATCCTGCTGCTGCACGAGGTAGCCGCCGCTGATCGGCTGAATCATCCATGCGGCAAGTGGCGAGCAGGTAGTATCCGCCGCCACCTCCAGCACACGTAAATTCTTTTTGGCCGCAAGAAGCGCTTTGGCTTCTTCGGTCACGGAAGGCGCAAGTATTACCTCCAGGAACAGGCTACCCAACGCGGATGCCAGCGCGGCATCCACCGCGCGGTTTGTGGCCAGAATTCCGCCAAAAGCGCTCACCGGATCGCACGCCAGCGCTTTGGAGAATGCCGTGGCAACATCGGTCGCTATCGCCACACCGCAGGGATTGGCATGCTTGATAATCGCCACGGCCGGGTCGGCAAGACCACTCACAATACTGTAGGCCGCTTGGCCATCTTGCAGGTTGTTGTAGCTCAGCTCTTTGCCCTGAAGCTGGCGTGCGGCGGCAATGCCGCCGTCGCTTTGCACGCGGCGGTAAAGCGCTGCGGCCTGATGGGGGTTCTCGCCATAGCGCAGCGATTGCACGCATTGCGCATCGAGCAGATAGGCTGGCCAGGGCTGCTGTGCGTTCACGGCGCCGGCCATCCAGCTGGCAATCAGACTGTCGTACGCGGCCGTGCGTGCAAAGGCTTTAGCCGCCAGTGCCTTGCGCGTGGCCAACCCCAGCGCGCCGCCTTGGTTTTGCATTTCTTCCAACACGCGCACATAGTCGGCGCTGTCGACCAATACCGCAACGCTCTCATGATTTTTTGCTGCCGCACGAATCATCGCCGGCCCACCGATATCAATATTTTCCACCAGCGCGTCATAGGATTCGCCGCGATTAAGCGTAGCCTCGAATGGGTAGAGATTCACCACCAGCAAATCGATCATGACGATGCCGTGCGTGCGTGCAGCCTCCAGATGCTCAGGCATACTGCGCCGCGCCAGTAAACCACCATGTACCCCAGGGTGCAGGGTTTTGACACGGCCGTCCATCATCTCAGGAAAATCGGTAAGCTCGGCGACGTCGCGTACCGTTAAACCTTCGCGTTTCAGCAAGGCCGAAGTGCCGCCGGTGGACACCAGCTCAGCCCCTTGCGCCGCCAACGCGCGAGCGAACGCAACCACGCCGGTTTTATCGGAAACCGAAATCAGCGCACGGCGGATGGGAATAACGTCCGTCATGCGGCCTAGATACGTGCGTGCACCCCAAAGCGCAAGCGCTTACTTGCGCGCGTGGTGCCACACCATGGCACCCCACAGCAGCAGGCTAACGATGGCAAACACCAAAGCACCGTGCAGCGCGCCATGCAGAATCACAAACCCGACCAGCCAGGTGAGTGGTAAGCGCAGCGATAGTGCCATTACCTGCTGGCCGCGCATCCCGATCAATGCGCCTGCCAAACCGCTGACAATCAGCCCGGCATCGGTCGCCAGCGAAAGCGGCGCCATGCTTAACAGAGGCGCTGCAATCAGTGGCGCGAGCGTAAACGTAACCGTGGGTGTGATGTGGTAAAGATCGCGCGGCACATACCCTGCCGAAAGGCTGAACCCCCATAAAAACAGCCATGAACCCAGCACTAGAAGCGCAGGCGCAACAGGCAGGGTTTCACCCACGTTCACCCCTGCGCTGGCAATGCTTGCCACCGCGAGCAGCAGCGCAAGCCCTAGCGAGCGATTCAGTCCGCGCGTGTCGTCCCACCAACCAATCACGATGGCTAAAATAGCCGCCACCGCCATGGCCGAAGGAATCATAACCACCACCAGAAAGCCCACGATAGGAAACGCAATCAGCGCACCAATTGGCTGATGTTCGCGCCCCAGCAGCGGTGCCGTGCGCTCATGAATATGCACAAAGACCGCGGTCATGAACATGACCGAGGCCATCAGCACAATGGCATACACCGCGATTATGATCGCCTCCCAAAAAGTTTTTCAATGTCGTTCAAATGTAACGCCACATAGGTAGGTCTACCGTGATTACACTGGCCTGAAAAGGGCGTTGCTTCCATCTGCCGTAGCAAGGCGTTCATTTCGGCAATGCTCAGCGCGCGCCCGGCGCGCACGCTGCCATGGCATGCCATAGTGGAAAGCACTTCCTCGATGCGGTCGCGAAGCGCTAATCCCTCTTCATATAAACTAAGGTCGTCGGCCAAATCGCGTACCAAGCCCGCCACATCCGAGGTGCCAAGCACGGCCGGGATCTCGCGCACGATTATCGTGCGCTCGCCGAACGCCTCGATAACCAAACCTAATTGAGCCCATTCCTCGGCGCGTGAAATTAATCGTGCGGCCTGGGCATCGTTTAAATCCACTGTTTCGGGGATCAACAGCGCTTGGCGCGGCACGCCGGTATGCGCCAGCGCCGTTTTGAATTTTTCGTACATCAGGCGTTCGTGCGCGGCGTGCTGATCAACCACAATCAGCCCCTGCTGCGTCTGCGCCACAATATAGGTGCCATGAATTTGTGCCACCGCAGCGCCGAGCGGGTAGGTTTCTTGCGCAGCCACTTCCACTACCTGTGGACGCGACAATGGCGCCGGCGCGTGATGCGACCACAAACTAGGTGCTGGCTCCGTTGCGCGATAAGCTACGGCGGTGGCAGTTTGATAGCGTGGCATCACATGCGGTGTGAACGCAGCTACCGCTTGCTCGCCCACCGTGCCCGATGCGCGCTGCGCATGTGCACCCAATGCAGCCTTCAGCCCACCCAGCAGCAAACCGCGAATCATTTGCGCATCACGAAACCGCACTTCCGATTTGGCTGGATGCACGTTGACATCTACCTGCTCGGTAGGAACCTCCAAAAACAATGCCACCACGGGATGCCGGTCACGCGCCAGCAAATCCTGATAGGCGGCACGAATCACACCCAGCAGCAGCCGGTCGCGCACGGGGCGACGATTCACAAACAGGTATTGCGATTGCGCATTGCCACGCGAAAAAGTGGGTAATCCAGCAAAGCCTGTTACGCGAATACCTTCGCGCGTGGCGTCTACTGCTACGGCATTGGCAGCAAACCCTGCGCCCATTACCTTCTCCAAGCGCTCAGGCGTGGCTACCAGCCAATCGGCGGTGCGCACAGGAAAATCGCGTATCACGCGCCCTTCGTGGCTTAAACGAAACCGAATATCAGGATGCGCCATCGCCAAGCGTTCGATGCTGTCGGTAGCGGCCATGAGTTCGGTGCGCTCGGATTTCAAAAACTTCAGACGCGCCGGTATGGCATAAAATAAATCGCGTACCTCCACCAAGGTGCCTTGGCTAAGCGCCGCCGGCTGCGCCGTACTTGCAACGCCTGCTTCTACACGAATACTGTGCGCCTGCGCATCGCCCGCGCGCCTACTGGTAATGCAAAGCCGCGCGACCGAACCAATCGAAGGCAGCGCTTCGCCGCGAAACCCCATGGTGTAAATGGCGAGCAAATCGTCGTCCGGCAGCTTGGACGTGGCGTGACGCTCGATTGCCAGCGGCAAATCCTCGGCCGCCATGCCCCGCCCGTTGTCGCGCACGCGAATGAGGGTGCTACCGCCATGCTCGAGGGCAACTTCAATATCGGTAGCGCCCGCATCGATTGCGTTCTCGACCAATTCTTTCACCACCGATGCCGGCCGCTCGATCACTTCGCCTGCAGCGATTTGATTCACCAGCGTGGCAGGGAGTCGCCGAATGCTCATGCCGTTACTCCACCGCGTGCCAACGCTTCGCGCGCCAGTTTTTTGCCGGCCTCCACAGCCGGCTGATCAAACGGGTTGACCTGCATCATGGCAGCCACCAGCAAGGTTTCCAGCATTTGGCGCGCCATGAGTTGCGCGAGGCTAATCGGCGTCAGCTCGCCGCGCGCCACACGCATCGGCACACCCGCTTTGGCCAACGTGGCAACGGTCGCTTCGGCCGTTGCATGCATCACCTCGCCCATACGCCGTCCAGAAAGGTATTTAAGCCCCGGCACATGCGCCTCGGGCAGCGGTTTGCCCAAGGCACGCATATCCGGCAGCACCAGGGTGACGAGCTTGTCGCGTGGGCCATCGAGATAGAGCTGCAATTGACTGTGTTGATCGATGGCGCCGATGGCTGTCACCGGCGTCGGACCCTTGCCGCTCTTACCCAAACTTTCAGCCCAAAGCTGCTTGTACCATTGCGTTGCGGCGCGCAAACGGTCGGCATACCCCATCATCAACTGAATCGGCTTTTCGTTGGCGTTGGCGGCAAACCACTGCGCGTGCTGCCACAGGGTTTCCTCGGATGGATGCGTGAGCTGCGTGAATGTATCCTGCGCGGCGGTGGCAATCGCAGCGATCTCCATACCTGCATACGCTGCGGGAAACAATCCGACAATCGAGAACGCTGAAAACCGCCCTCCCAACTGAGATGGGTGCTCCAACACTTGCCACCCTTGGTGCCGCGCCAGCGTGGCAAGCGAGGCCTCGAGCGAGGCGGTAATCACGCGCACGCGTTTGGCCAGCTGTTTTTCCTGACCCCGGTAATAGTCGATCAGCGCCAGAGCCGTAGCCAGAGTTTCCGCTGTTTCCCCCGATTTGCTGATGATGCACCAGCTGGTGGTCTCGCGCTCGAGCCGTAGAAATGCCGCCAAGGTGATGGGGTCGCAGTTTTCCAAGAACCGCACGCGCGAAGGATCGGCGCTCAACGCACATAAGGTGGCACCCCCCAGCGAAGCGCCGCCAGTGCCCACCACGACCAAACGTTCCGACACCTGGCGTAAGGCAGCCGCATGCTGCATCACCTGCTGTAAGGCTATGGCATCCTCGGCGATGGCCACCAACGGCTGCGTGCGCACGAGCTGTTTGAAGGTGCTAGCAATCTCCTCCGTGCGCAACGCGTTTGCCGCCGCATGCGACGCTTCGCTACAGGACTGCCAAAGATGCTCGTTCTGCCATTGCCAACTCATGGTGCCTCCGTGGTGGATCCACCCACCGTGACAAATAAAAATCGTTTTGGGTCGAGCAGGCGACGTGCCATACGCGTCACGTCTTCGCATCGCACGGCTGCAACCGCTTTCATACGCGTTTGCAAATAGTCCTGGCCTAAATGAAATACGCGCATCAACATGAGTTTGTCGTTGAGGTCTCGCGTGCTGTCAATTTCTTGAGCGAACGCCCCCAGCACATGGCTGCGCGCATCCTGGCATTCCTCGCGCGTGACGCCTTGGGAAGACAGCTGTGCTACCTGCTCGATAACAGCACGCCTTGCGCGGTCGGCTGTTTCATTGCGGCTGGCCAGCGCGCCGCGCAGCAGCGCCGCGCCCTCACGGATATCAAACGTAGTAGCCACACTATAGACCAACCCCTGCTCCTGGCGCACTTGTTGCGACAAGCGCGACACCAGCGCATTGCCTCCCAGAATGTGGTTGAGCACATAGGCGGCGAAAAAATCTGGATCGTCGCGCGCGATTCCGGGCGCCGCAAATACCACTGTGCTTTGTGAAAAACGGTGCGGCTCGACAATATGTTCACCTTCACCCTGCATGCTGACGACACGCACGGCGGGGGGGCTTGCATACGGCAACTCATGCACTAATGGTTTCAGCATATCGCGCAGCAACGCGGCATCGACATCGCCCGCCGCTGTTACCAACAACCTGCCGCGCGCGATGTGGGTTGCAATGTAATCGCGCAGATCCGCCTCACGCATTGCGGCGATCGTGGCAGGCGTGCCGTAAGGAGGATTGGCATATGGATGCCCGCCAAAGGCGCGCGCCTCCAGCCGACGGTTGGCGAGATACCCTGGCTCTTCCGACAATAAGGCGAGATGGGTGAGAAATGCCTGGCGTATGCGCTCGATATCCGGCGCGGCGAGTGTAGGTTTCGTGAGTGCCAGGGTCAGCAACTGACCTGCCCGTGCCGCATTCTCGCGCAATGCCCGCACGCGTACCAACACGCGATCGCTTTGAGCATCGACACTCAATTGAATCGCCTCGGCATCCAGCGCGCGCGCGAATTCGAGTGCCGAAAGCTTGCCTGCTCCTTCGGTCAGCATGGCTGCCGCGAAGGCCGCGCGCCCCTCTTTGCCCGAGGGGTCGCTAGCCGTGCCCGCACCTTCGAAACTCAGCAGCACATCGACAATCGGAAGTGTGGCGTCGCGTGCCATCCAGGCGTCGGTTTGGTTGCCCAGCGATACGGTTTCCACCGATAGCGCCCAGGCGGGCGGTGCCATCCATACACTCAGCAAAACTATCAAGACACTACGGCGCATGAGGCACCTCAGCCGCAGGAGCAGGGTTGGCTTTGGGTAACAAGTATCCGGTTACCCCCTGCGTGGGAGGCAGCAAGGCAGCCGCCTGTTGCACCTGCTCGGGCATCACGGCGGCCACCGCATTTGGCCAATCGTAGAAATACTGCTCGTCTTTGCCGATCATGATGAGTTCGCCCACCATTTGCGCCAAGGGCAACAGCCCGTCCTGCGCGAAGATAACGCCGGCCTTGAGTCCTGCTTTTGCGCGCGCCAGATCGGCACGATCCGGCGGGGTGGATTGTACCTCACGCAGCACATTGTCTAATGCCTCGGCCAAGGATTCCAGCGTAACGCCCGCAGCAGGCGTGGCGATAACCCGCAGCACCGATGGCCCTGCCGCCAAGCCATCGTAGGACATCTCAACCAGGGTGGCGAGTTGACGTTCGCGCACCAACCGCTGGTACAGCACGCCCGCTTGCCCACCGCCCATATATTCCGCCAGCACCGACAAAGGCACCGAATGCTGCGATCCTGCGGAAGTGGCACTCGGCACAACATACTGGCGCACCAGTCTGCGTTCGCGGGCTTTGTCATCCTTCATGGTAGCGGTAATCCCCAAGCGGTGCACAGGCTCGTTCGCCCACTGGCGCGCGTAGGGTTTGCCAGCAGCGAGGCCTCCGTAATAATGCTCGGCCAGACGCTTCGCCGTAGAGGCGGTGATATCGCCTGCCAGTACCAGCACCATGTTAGATGCCGTGTAGTGCGCGTCGAAATAGGCCTGCGCATCAGCGGTAGTGAGACGCGCCATATCCTCCGGCCAACCGATCAACGGTTGGCGGTATGGGTGGTTCAAAAATGTGATGGCATCCAGCTGTTCGGCCAATTGCGCACCGGCGTCGTTATCCACGCGGGTTTGGCGCTCTTCGGTGATGACCTTCAGTTCTCGCGCGGCTTTGGTGGAATCAAAGCGCATGGTGGTAAAGCGATCCGCCTCCATGGCCATGATGGTGGCGAGCTCAGCGCTTGGCACGACCGAGAAATAGGCAGTGTAGTCGCGTGTGGTATAGGCATTTTGGGTGCCGCCCACACGCACTACGGCGCGTTCGTATTCGCCTTCAGGATAACGTGCGGTTCCGGTGAACATTAAATGTTCAAGATAATGGGCTAAACCCGACAATCCCTTTGGGTCATCCGCACCACCTGCTCTTACAAACATCAAGTGCGCCACGGCGGGCACACGCTGGCTAGGCAGCACCACTACCTCAAGCCCATTCGCAAGCGTGAAGCGATTCACCTCAAGGCCGCGCACCCCTTCCGGCATCGGCGATCTCAGCGCCCACCACGCAAGAAGGACGAGCGCCAGCAACACGATTACCGCCACCCGATACTTGCGCGCCATAGCGAACCTTTAAAACAACTTGTCGATCACGGAAGGAGCTTTTTCCTTTGCGTTTGGCACATCGCCTTCGGTTACCGGCTTGCCCGCATCCTTGTTGCTGCGTAGGCGCTCGGCTTCTTTTTTGGCATCTACCACCGGCTCTTTGGTTTGCGGGCCTACGATTTTGTCGTACAGGGTTTTGGCCTCCGGCGTCGGTGGGTTTAGCGCATCGCCGCCCAGTTTTTCACGAATCGAGGCATCGGCAGTATCCGAGCCTGCGCGTTTCAAGAAGCCCGCCGCCGCACCGGTGGGTGCTTCGGTAGTAATCACCGGCGCAACAGCCGTTGCTGAAGTTTCCAGCGGCGCCTCTTCAAGAGTGGCAGGTTTTGCGGCGCTGCCAAGCAATTGCTGGC
>FRDC01002884.1_pt1 | contig 27557 bp, 23 predicted proteins | sample 1106171 | NCBI WGS metagenome assembly FRDC01 (sample SAMEA3930566, study PRJEB13176) | freshwater metagenome | biome: Drinking water system; feature: drinking water; material: water | place: Singapore | collected 2014-12-20 | reverse complement strand
CCAGCAGCGAGACGGCGAAGGCGGCGCCGCCCGCGAGGACGATGAGCGGCCCGGTGGGCCAGCCGCGGGAGAGCGCGCCGGCGGGGGGCGGGAGGGTGGCGGAGAGGGCGGTGCCGACGGCGGCGGAGAGGGCCCCGAGCGTGGCGGCGAGAATGAGGACGACGACGAGGCGGTCGCTCCAGAGGCGGGCGGTGACGGGCGGGATGATGAGCAGCGCCGCGACGAGCACGACGCCCACGGCGGGCAGGCCGGCGACGGTGCAGACCGCGACGAGGGCCATCATGGCCAGATCAAGGGCGGCGACGGGCCAGCCCTGGGCGGCGGCGAACTCGCGGTCAAACGCGAGCAGGCGGAACTCTTTGTAGAGCGCGGCGACGGTGACGCACGCGGCGAGAGCGACGCCGGCGATGAGCAGCACGTCGGCCCGGACCATGCTGGCGGCCTTGCCGAAGAGGAAGCCATCGAGCCCGGCGCGGTTGCCGGCGGGCTGGTTCTGGATGAGGCGCGACAGCACGATGCCCAGGCCAAAGAACGAGCCGAGGACGAGGGCGAGGGCGGCGTCTTCCTTGATGCGGGTGAAGCGGCGGATGAGGTTGACGCAGGCGACGCCGAGGAGGCCGAAGATCAGCGCGCCGAGCAGGAAGGCCCCGAGGTGGCGGTCGCCGACGACCATGAACGCGAGGCCGATGCCCGGGAGGGCGGCGTGGGCGACGACGTCGCCGATGAGCGCGCGGCGGCGGAGGACGGCGAGCGTGCCGACGACGCCGCACGCCAGGCCGAGCAGGGCGGAGCCGAGCAGGACGGTGCGGGTGTTCGCGTCGTGCAGCGTGATGAGGCGGATGAGGTCGTCCATGCGGCGTGGCGGTGAACGGCGTCAGCGGCCGGGGAGCAGGCCGGCGGTGGAGGGCGGCTCGGTGCCCGCGGGCGAGAGCAGCGGGGGGGCGGCGGTGCGGACGGACTCGGCGGCGGCGTCGAGGAGCGTGAGCCGGCCGCCGTAGGTGGCTTGCAGGTTCGCGGGTGTGAGGGTGTCGCGGACGGGGCCGGCGGCGACGAGGCGGAGGTTGAGCAGCAGGACGTGGTCGAAGTAATCGGCGACGGTCTGGAGGTCATGGTGGACGGCGACGACGGTCTTGCCGGCGGAGCGCATGGCGCGGAGGACGTCGATGATGGCGGCCTCGGTGGCGGCGTCGACGCCCGCGAAGGGTTCGTCCATCAGGTAGAGCGACGCGTCCTGGCACAGGGCCCGCGCGAGGAACACACGCTGCTGCTGGCCGCCCGAGAGCTGGCTGATCTGGCGGTCGGCGAGGTCCGCGAGGCCGACTTGATCGAGGCAGCGGCGGGCGGCGTCGCGGTCGTCGCGGCGTGGGCGGCGGAGCCACCCGAGCCGGCCGTAGCGGCCCATGAGCACGACGTCGAAGGCGGAGACGGGGAAGTCCCAGTCAACGGTTTCGCGCTGGGGGACGTAGCCGATGAGGCGGCGGGCCTCGCGGAGCGTGCGGCCGAAGATGCGGACCTGACCGCTGGCGGGGCGGACGAGGCCGAGGATGGCTTTGAGGAGGGTGCTCTTGCCCGCGCCGTTGGGGCCGACGATGGCGACGAGGCGCTGGGCGGGGATGTCGGCGTCGACGTCCCAGAGCACGGGCTTGCGGTGGTACGCGACGGTGAGGTCGTGGACCTCGACGGCGGTACTCGTCGGGGGCGTCGGGGTGCGCGTGCTGGGTGAGGCGGCGGTCACGGGCGAGGGCCTTCCGCGGGCTCGGGCGGGGGCGTGCCGCCGAGGGCTTCGACGATGACGCGAACGTTGTGGCGGACCATGCCGACGTACGTGCCCTCGGGGGTCCCGGGTCGGCCCAGGGCGTCGCTGAAGAGTTCGCCGCCAATGCGGACTTCGTGCCCGCGGGCGCGGCAGCCTTCGATGAGGGCCTCGATGGTTTTGCGGGGCACGCTGCTCTCGACGAAGACGGCGGGGATGCGCTGGGTGACGAGCAGGTCAACGAGGGCGTTGACGTCACGCAGGCTGGCTTCGCTGTCGGTGCTGATGCCCTGGATGGCGTGGACGGTGATGCCGTACGCGCGGCCGAAGTAGCCGAAGGCGTCGTGAGCGGTGACGAGGATTCGGCGGTCGGGCGGGATGGTGGCGATGGCGGTCTTGATCCAGTCGTCGAGCCGGGCGAGCTGGGCGAGGTAGCGCGTGGCGGCGGCGGCGTAGTCGGCCCGGCCCGCGGCGTCGGCGGCGGTCAGGCCGTCGCGGACGCGCTCGACGGCGAGGGACCAGAGGGCGACATCGAACCAGACGTGCGGGTCGGCGTGGCCCTTGAACTCCGGCGGCTCGCGGAGGCGGTCGGGGGGGATGCGGTCGGTGACGGCGAAGGTGGGCTTCTGGGCGGCGAGCTTGACCAGCACGTCGACCATGCGGCCTTCGAGGAGGAGGCCGCCGTAGACCACGGCGTCGGCATCGCCCAGCAGGCGGAGGTCGCCGGGGCTGGCCTTGTAGAGGTGGGGGTCGACGCCCTCGCCCATGAGGCCGGTGACCTCGACGCGCGGACCGCCGACTTCGCGGACGGCGTCGGCGACCATGCCGGTGGTGGCGACGACGCGGAGCGGGCGGTTGGCGGCGGCGGGGCGCGGGGACGATTCGCCGCAGCCGGCGAGCAGCAGGCCGAGGGCGGCGAGCGCGGCCGGGATGAAGCGTCGGCGCGGGGTCACGCCCGCTCCTTGCGGGCCGGGCCGCGGGCGGCGGAGGCGGTCGAGCGCTGCGAGGTGACGAACTTCTTCATCGCGGCGAGGGTGGCGGGGCTGACGTGGTGCTCGATGCCCTCGGCGTCGATCTGGGCGGCGGCCTCGGGCACGCCGAGGGCGAGGAGGAAGTCGAGGACGAGTTCGTGGCGGCGGCGGGCCTCGTCGGCGAGCTTGCGGCCGGAGGGAGTGAGGAAGATGCTGCGGTAGGGCTGGTTGATGACCAGGCCGCTCTCGCGGAGGCGGGCGACGGTCTGGCTGACCGTGACGTGAGTCACGCCGAGGCGGCGGGCGAGGTCGACCACGCGGGCCTCGCCCAGCTCGTCGATCAGGCCGGCGATGGCCTCGACGTAGTCCTGGGCGATCTCCTCGGTGTGGGCGGCGCGGGCGCGGCGGTGGCCGTGGGCGTGGCGCTCGAGGGCGGGGGGCGTGGGGTGGGTCGGATGGGTGGGCATGCACATCTCCGCTGGCAAGACTGCGGAGCGTAGGCGGGCTCTGAGAGTGTTGCCAAGGCAACATTGGCGGCAGCCCAAGGCCCACGGCTCGCGGTGCTTGCTAGACGGGGGCGGAAAGTCCGCCCCCCGTTCGGGCCATTTTGCATAGTCCCTCTTGTGCGATGCGGGCTTCGGTGGCAATCTGGGATGAGCCGGTCGGCGGTTGACGCCGAACCGGGCACTCGGCGTCACGCGGGCGTTTCTCGCCCCGCGGGACAGGGCTCGTTCGAGCGGGCCGGGTGCGGGTCCACAAGGGTCTCGAGCAAGGAGCACACTGATGAGTCGGACGATGTTGGCCGCCGTCGCGCTGGTCGCGGGTACCGCCTGCACGCTCTTCGCCGCCGAGCAGGCTCGACAGGTTGGTCCCCAGCGGATCGGTGCCGCCGCGGTCTCGGGCGACCAGGGCTGGGTGTCGGACTGGCGGCAGACCCGCAACGCGCTGCTCGCGGCGGATCGGACCGCGACGGCGGACCCGACCAGCATGCTGGTCCGCTTCAACCCGGAGACGACGCCCGAGCAGATCGATCTGCTGCTGGAAGTCGTGGGTGCGCGGACCATCCAGCAGTTGCCGCTGGTCGACGGGCTCTACCACGTCGCGATCGACCGCGACCTGGCCCAGTCGCTCGACGACGCGGAGCTGTTCGGCCAGTGGATGGGCATCGTGGAGTACGCCGAGCCCGACGCGATCTATCACCTCTCGGCCACGCCCAACGACACGTACTACAGCCTGCTCTGGGGTTTGAACAACACTGGCCAGACGGTCAACCGCGACCGCGGCACGGCGAACGCGGACATCGACGCGAACCTCGCGTGGGACGTCTGGACGGGCTCGTCGTCGTTCGTGGTGGGCATGTGCGATTCGGGCATCCTCCGCACGCACCAGGACCTGGCCGCGAACATCTGGAGCAACCCCGGCGAAATTCCCGGCAACGGGATCGACGACGACGGCAACGGCTACGTCGACGACACCTGGGGCTGGGACTTCTACAACAACGACAACGACCCCACCGACGACAACGGGCACGGCACGCACACCGCGGGCACGGTCGGCGCCGTCGGCAACAACGGCGTGGGCGTCACCGGCGTGTGCTGGAACGTCAAGCTCGCCGCGCTCAAGATCGGGGCCGCGGACGGGTCGATCTCGGTGACGGCCGCGGTGAACGCGCTCAACTACTGCGTCGGCAAGGGCATCAAGCTGTCCAACCACTCGTGGGGCGGCGGGGCGTCGAACACCTCGCTCAACAACGCCATCACCGCGGCCCGCAACGCCGGGCACCTGGTCATCGCCGCCGCGGGCAACGGCGGAGCCGACGGGCGCGGCGACAACAACGACGTGACGCCGTCGTACCCGGCGTCGTACTCACAGGACAACATCATCGCCGTCGCGGCCATCGACAACGACAACAAGCTCGCGACCTTCTCGAACTACGGGGCGAGCAGCGTGGATATCGGCGCCCCGGGCGTCACGATCGCGAGCTGCTACAACACCAGCACGTCGTCGTACGTCTACCTCGACGGTACCAGCATGGCCACGCCGCACGTCACCGGCGTCGCGGCCCTGGTGTGGAGCAAGAACCCGACGTGGACGTACGCCCAGGTCCGCGACAAGCTCTACTCCTCGGGCAAGGCCGTCACCGCCCTGAGCGGGAAGACGACGACCGGCAAGTGCGTCAACGCCAACAACGCCATCCGCTGACCATCGCCCGCGCGATCGACGCGGTGACCACGTGAACGCCGGCCCGGGAGGCTTGCTCCCGGGCCGGCGGTGTTTCTGGGCGTGAATTCAGGCGGAGGCCGGGCGGATCGAGTTGGCGGTGATCAGCCGTTCCACTTCTTCTCGGCGGGGCCGGTGTAGATGGAGAGCGGGCGGATGAGGCGGTTGTCGCCGTGCTGTTCCATGATGTGGGCGGCCCAGCCGGTGATGCGGGCGGCGACGAAGATGGGCGTGTACTGCGGGACGGGGATGCCCATGATGAAGTACGTCATGCCGCAGGGGAAGTCGACGTTGGGGTGGATGTTCTTCTTGGTGAGCATGATCTTCTGGACCTGCTCGCCCAGCTCGAACCACTTGGGGGCGGGGATGCCGCCGAAGGTGCCTTCGAGCTTGCTGGCCATGTCTTTGCCGAGCTTGTGGAGGATGCCGGCGCGGTGGTCGCCGTTCTTGTAGACGCGGTGGCCGAAGCCCATGAGCTTGCGCTTGGTGGTAAAGGCGTTGTCCATCCAGGCGTCGACGGCAGGGGTGCCGATGCCCTTCTCGCCCACGCTGGCGAGGATCTCCTTGAGCATGTCCATGGCGGCCTCATTGGCCCCGCCGTGCAGCGGGCCCTTGAGGGCGGCGATGGCGCCGGCGACGGCGCCGTGCATGTCGCTGAGCGTGCCGGCGATGACGCGGCTGGTGAAGGTGCTGGCGTTGAACTCGTGCTCGGCGTAGAGGATGAGGCTCACGTCCATCACGCGGGCCTCGCGCTCGGTGGGGCGGCGGCCGGTCATCATGTAGAGCATGTTGGCGGCGTGGTTGAGCGTCGGGTCGCCGCCCAGCTCGCGGCCGACGATGCCGCGGCCGTCGATCACGTTCTGCATGTGGCCGATGATCGTGGGGATCTTGGCGGTCAGGCGCTTGGCCTTGCGCAGCTCGGCGGCGTGGGAGTTGTCCTGCGCGTCGGGGTCGGTGTGGCCCAGGATGCTCACGGCGGTGCGGAGCACGTCCATCGGCACGGCCCGGCCGCTGGCGAGCCAGCCCGCCGCGGACTCAAGGAACGACACGACCGCGGGCGGCAGGGCGCGCTCGGCGACGAGCTCGGCCTTGAAGCGACGCAGCGACGGGACGTCGGGGCGGTGGCCTTCCAGCAGCAGAAAGGCGACTTCCTCGAAGGTCGCGTGCTCGGCGAGGTCGTGGATCTCGTAGCCGCGGTAGATCAGCTTGTCCTGCTCGATGGAACAGACCGCGGTCTGCCCGCCGATGACGCCTTCGAGCCCCTTGGCGAACGCGGCGGCCTTGTCGGAGGCGGGCTTGGAAGCGGCGGCGGGGGCGGCGGTCATGCGGAGGCTCCGGGATGGGGTGCGTGGGCGCGATGATAGACCGCGCGGCATCCGGCTCCGGCGGTCGCGGAAGCGGGGACCTCGCGCGCGGTTGTTCAGGCTCGGGCCGGCCCGCGGGTTACTTCAGCCGCTCGCCGATCTGCTTGACCAGGTCGCCCAGCTTGGCGCTCGCGCTGCTCAGCCCGTCGATCGCCGACTGCGTGATCTCGCCGGTCTTGAGGCTCGCGATCTGCTGGCTGACGGCGTCGATCTGCGGCTGGACCTGATCCAGCAGCGGCTGCACGGCGGCCTTCACCGGGGCGGCCAGCTCGCCGGCCTTCTTCTGCCACTCGGGGAGACGCGCCTTGGCGTCGTCGACGATCTGCTGCGCGGCGGTGGTCACGCGGTCGCGCGCGGAGGCGAGGGCCTCGGCGCCCGCCTTCTTGGCGTCGTCGACGGCCTTGCCCGCGGCGGCCTTCGCCTGGTCCACCGCGCCGGCGGCAGCGGACTTGGCCTGGTCGATCATCGACGCGGCGCTGCCCGACTGGCCCGAGGCGGCGGGCGGCGGGCTCTTCTTGTCCTCGCAGGCGGTGAGCAGGCCGGCGGCGACGATCAAAGCAGAAACGGCGAGAGCACGCATGGGAGAACCTCCGTGAGAGAACGGCAGCATACCGGGACGGCCCGCCGGGATCGCCCCGCCGACGCTCAGCCCTCGCGCACCGGCGCGGGCCATGGGACGCCGGGCGTGTAGCGGACGAGGTCGTAGAGCTCCTTGCGGGTCTGCATCGACGCGATGAACGGCTCGACGCTGCCGGTGGTCTGAAGGTCCTTGAGGGCCTGCGTGACGGCGCCCATGGCGACGCGGAGCAGGCTGACCGGGTAGATCACGCAGGAGTAGCCCATCGCCGCGAAGCGCGCGAGCGGGATGATCGGCGTCTTGCCGAACTCGGTCATGTTGGCGAGCAGGTAGAAGCCGCGGAGGTGCTCGGGCACGGCCTGGCGCAGGGCGACAGCGAAACGCGCGAACTCATCCTCGCTGGCGAGGCCCTCGGGGAAGATCATCTCGGCGCCGGCTTCGAGGTACGCCTTCGCGCGGGCGACGGCCGGCTCGAAGCCCTCGACGCCCCGCGCGTCGGTGCGGGCGCAGACGATCAGGCCGGCGTGGTCTCGGGGCGCGGCGGGCTTGCCCGGCGCGGGGGCGGGCAAGCCGCGGGCCTGGCCGACGTCGGCGGCGGCGCGGGCGGCCCACTGGATTTTCTCGATCATGTGGTCGGCGGGGACGAGGGCCTTGCCGTCCAAGTGCCCGCAGCGCTTGGGGAACTGCTGGTCCTCGAGGTGCAGCCCCGCGGCGCCGGCGCGGGCGTACTCGATGACGGTGCGGCGGACCATTTCCGCTTCACCAAAGCCGGTGTCGGCGTCGGCGATGAGCGGCAGGCCGCTGCTGTCGTAGACCTCGCGGATGACGCGGGCGAAGTGGTCGAGCGTGAGCAGCCCGACGTCGGGCACGCCCGCGCAGACGCTGGTCGCCGCGCCGGAGATGTACGTCGCGGAGAAGCCGGCCTGCGCGACGGCCTTGGCGCAGAGGCCGTTGAACGAACCCGGCATAGCGACGCACCCGGCGTCCATCGACGCCCGGAGCCGCTCCGCCGGCCACTGGACACCCGTGCTCATGCGGCAGGGTAGAGCGTCAGGGCTTGGCGGCGTTGTCCGGGCTGCTCTTGTTGGGCCGGGTGGGCGGCGTGCGGGCGGGGATGGGCTTCTCGGCGATCTGCTTGAGCAGGTGGTCGACGGCGGCCTTGAGCTGCGCGTCCTCGCCCAGGAAGGTGGCGTGCGGCGGGTTGTCGACGATCTCGTCGGGCGTCACGCCCGTGCCCTCGATCATCCACCGGCCGTCGAGGCCGTAGACGGCGAACTCGGAGGCGGAGGCGATGCCGCGGTCGACGAGCACGTTGCTGGAGCTGAGCCAGATGCCGCCGCCCCAGGTCTTGGTGCCGATGACCTTGCCCAGGCCGAGTCGGCGGAAGCCTTCGGAGAAGGTTTCACCGTCGCTGCTGGTGCGTTCGTTGCAGAGGGCGACCATGTGGCCGCGGAAGGCGTACTGCATGTTCCACGAGGGCGGGTTGCCGACGCGGGGCGTGAAGAAGGCCCAGGCCTTGCGCATGAGCTTGGAGAGGATCCAGGAGTCGATGTTGCCGCCGCGGTTGTTGCGGACGTCGAGGATGAGCCCCTCGCGGTTGAAGACGGGGTAGAAGTGCTTGACCCAGGAGGGGTAGTCCTCCTGGCCCATGGCGCGGAGGTGGACGTAGCCGATCTTGCCACCCGACCACTCGTCGACGAGCTTGCGGCGGGTGTACTGCCAGTCGGTGTAGCGGAGGTCGTTCTCGCTGCCCGTGGTGATCGGGACGCAGATCGCCTGGCGCGGCTCGCCAAAGGTGGCGGGCAGCGTGGCGGGGTCGGCGGCGGTGCCGGGCTTGGGCGCGGGCACGGGCGTGCTGACGGGTTTGATGGTCAGCAGCACCTGCTTGCCGGCCTTCTGGCGGAGCAGCTCGGCGTAGTGGGGGACCGAGAGCGTGGGCGTGCCGTCGATGTGCGTGATGACGTCGCCCAGCTTCACGTCGACGTCGGGCTTGGCGAGCGGGCTGACGCGCTCGGGGTCGTCGGGCTCGCACTGGTAGATCCGGACGACGCGGTAGCCGCCGGCGGCCTCGTCGCGCGTCAGGACGGCACCGAGGCTGGCGAGGGCGATCTTGTCCGGGCCTTCGCGGGTGTCGCCGCCGTAGACAAAGTGGTGGAGCGTCGAGAGCTCGCCGACCATCTGGCTGATGACGTCGGAGAGTTCGGCGCGGGTGGTGACGCGCTCGGCGAGTGGGCGGTACTTGTCGAGCATGGCGCGCCAGTCGACGCCGTGCATGTTGCGGTCGTAGAAGTAGTCGCGCATCAGGCGCCAGGACTCGACGAACATCTGCGTCCACTGGACGCGCGGGACCAGCGAGAGCGACCAGCCGGCGAGCGAGACCTGCTTCTTGTCGAGCTCGGTCGCGGGGCTCGGGGCGGCGTCGACGACGTAGAAGGAGTCCTTCTTTCGGAAGAGGATCTTCTTGCCGTTCTCGGAGAGCTCGTAGTACGCGATGTCGGAGGCGACGGTCTTGGTCTCGATCTGCTCGTTCTTGATCTCGAGGGCGAGCAGCGACGTGTCGGTGTCGAAGCCGGTGGGGCGGCTGGTGAAGAAGAGGGCCTTGTCGTTGACGGTCAGGCCGCCGTAGTTGCCGGCCTTGATGGGGACTTCGTAGAGCCGGCCGGGGAGGCCTTCGAGGGTGATCTCGACGGGCTTGGGCTTCTTGGCGTCGGGCTTCTTGGTGTCCTTGGCGTCCTTGTCCTTGTCAGACTTGTCGTTCTTCTCCTCGGCGGGCTTGGCGTCGGCGTTCTTGGCCTCGTCGGCCTTCGCCGTGTCTTTCTTCGCGGGCTCGTCGGGCTTGGCCGGCTTGTCTTCGTCCTTGGTGTCCTTGTCCTTCTTGTCCTTGGCGGTCAGCTCGTTGGCCGGCGCGAACGGCCACTTCTGGCCCGGCTTGAGGGCGAGGGCGTAGATCTTGGTCGTTTCATCGAGGAACGGATCGGGCTGGTTCTGGCCCCAGGGGCTGGGCACCAGCGTGCGGAAGGTGCGGTCGGAGAGGAAGAAGAGCCACTGGCCGTCGCGGCTCCAGGCGGGGGCGTACGACGCGTAGCGGTCGGTGGTGACGGTCGTCGACGTCTTGGACTCCGCCGACCAGATCCGCACGGTCGGGAAGTCGTTGTCGGCGCTCACGACGTACGCCAGCCAGCGGCCGTCGGGGCTCCAGGTGAGGTCGGAGAAGTCGCTGATGGTCGACGTCTCGATCTTGGCGTCGGTCTTCTGCTCGACGTCGTAGATCCAGAGTTCCTGGTCCTTGTTCCAGTGGGCGATCAGCGTGCCCTCGGGGTTGGGGATGGCGCCCCACTTGAGGACCGTCGAGCCCTTGGTGAGCTGCTCGGGCTCGCCCACGCCGTTGGCGGGGTACTTCCAGACTTCGACTTCGCCCGTCTGGTCGGAGAGGGCGATGACGCTGTCGCTGTCTTTGAGGAAGCGGGCGTTGCGGTGCCGCACGCCGTCGTCGCGGCCCGTGTCGACCACGCGGCCCTGCTTGACGGGTACGACAAACACCCGGCCGCGGGCGGTGAGGACGATCTTGTCGCCCTCGGGCGCGAGGCGGGCGGAGGTGATGAACTCCGTGGGCTTGTCGATCCACTTCTCACGGAGCTGGTCGAGGTCGGTATCGAGCGTGATGGCGATCTTGGTCGAGCGGTCGGTGTTGAGGTCGAGGGTGTAGAGGTCGGCCCCGAGCTGGTACGCGGCGGTGTCGCCCGAAACGGACCAGTCCATGATGTCGAAGCCGGTGTGGCGGGTGTGCTGCTTGAGGTCCTTGCCGTCGGCGGCCATGGACCAGACGTTCATGTGCCCGTCGCGGTCGGTGAGGAAGTAGATCCGGCCCTTGTGCCACACGGGCCGCTTGCTCGTGCCGGGGTAGTCGCTCGTGCGGTTGATCGCCTCTTCGCCGGGCTTGTAGGTCCAGACCTGCTGGATCGTGCCGCCCGTGTAGCGCTTGGTGAACGAGCCGTTGAAGGGGATGCGGACGAAGGCGAGGGTCGCGTCCTCGGCCTTGGAGACGGCCGGGTCGAACGCGCCGTCGCTGGCCTGGGCCAGCGGGACGGGCGTGCGCGTGCCGGTCTTGGGGTCGATGAGCGAAAGCTGCTGGGCGGGCAGCGTGCTGAACTTGTCGCTGCGGACGACCACGCGGCCATCGGCGGTCCAGCCGCAGATGCCCGTGTTGGCCCCGTCGAAGGTCAGGCGCTTGGGCAGGCCGCCCGAGAGCGGCATGGCGTAGGCCTCGGTCGGGCCTTCGTACTGGGCGGTGAAGGCGAGCCACTGGCCATCGGGCGAGATGGCGGGCGCGAGCTCGTTGCCCGGGTGGCTGGTCAGGCGGGTCGCCACGCCGCCCGCGGGCTTGACCTTCCACAGGTCGCCCTCGGCGACGAAGACGAGCACATCCTTCCCGAGCGCCGGGCTGCGGTAATAGCCCACGGGCGGGCCGCTGGGGGCCTGGGCGATGGCGCGGACGGCCGGCGGCGGAACCGGGCCGGGGGCCAGGGTTTCCGTCGCGGCGAGCACGCCGGGGACGAGGGCCAGTGGAATCAGGGCACGCACGAGCAGGGCACGCATCGTCATGGTGCCCGAGCGTACCCGCCCGGCCGAGGGTGGATGCACCACGCGGTGCGCCGCCGATGGCCCCGGACCCGGCTAACGTCCGTCCCCCGGCTTCAGGGACCACCCGGCCGGCCTCGCGGAGACGCCCGATGCACACCCACGCCGCCCCCGGCACGCAGGTTCACCTTCCCGCCGACAGCAACCAGGCCCTGGGCCTGGGCCAGTTCGCGGTGGACTTCATGTCCGATCACCCCGACCGCATGGGCAACCCCGATGCGTCGGTGATCGAGCGGACCAACCTGTTCCACATCGACGCGTGCCTGTGCGGCGTGTCGGCGCTGGCGCTGGGGACCAACGCGCCGACGATCCTGCGCGAAGAGGCCCTGCGGTACGCGGCTCCGGCGCGGGGCTTCGGCACCGCCGCCGGCCTGGGGCGGCCCGAGGGCCGCGCGGGCGCGACGGTGTTCGGCTCCGACGCCGACTGCTTCCCGGAGAAGGCGATCGTCGCGAACTCCGCCGCCGTGCGCGAGTGGGACAGCAACGGGACGAACTTCGGCTACAACCCGACGCTGGGCCACACCGCCGGCGAGTTCGGGCACAACGATTTCTACCCCGTCGCGCTGGCGGCGGCTCAGTTGCAGGGCCGGGACGGCGCCTTCGCCCTGCGGGGGATGATCCTGCTCGACGAGATCCGCGGCCGGCTCGCCGAGGTGTTCAGCCTCAAGACGTACAAGATCGACCACGTGCTGCACGGGGCCATCGCCTCAGCGGCGACGTACGGCGCAATGATGGGCGCGACGTCCGAACAGATCGAATCGGCGATCGGCATGGTGGTGGCCCACTACGTGCCGTTCCGGGCCATCCGCGCGGGCAAGCAGTTGAGCGACAGCAAGGGCTCGTCGGCGGCGATCAGCACCGAGGCGGCCGTGCTCGCCATGCAGCGGTCGATGCGCGGGTTCCTCGGCCCGCGCGATATCTTCCGCAATCCCGAGGCGGTGTTCTGTCTGTTCCAGAAGCCGCCGCAGCGCGGCATGAGCCCGTTCAACCTCATGCTGTCGCGCGCGGGCAGCGACTTCGCCGTGATGGGCATGCACTTCAAGCTGGGGCTCTACGAGCACCAGTCCGCCGGCGCGCTGCAGGCGCTGCTGGACCTGCTCCGCAAGAACCCCGGCCTGCTCGAGGAATCCAGCGGCGGCCGCATCCGTTCGATCAAGGTCGTCGCCTACGAGCCGGCGTTCGGGATCATCGGCGACCCCGCCAAGCGCGACCCGCACACGCGGCAGTCGGCCGACCACTCGATGGTCTACATCCTCGCGACGCTGCTGCACAAGGCCCTCAAGAACCGCAGCGCCGACTGGGCGGCGAACATGCTCGGGCCGTACGACTACTCCGCCGAGGCGATCCACAGCCCGCTGACGCGGCGGCTGATGGACAAGATCCATTTCGAGCACGGCGGGGCGGAGTACGACCGGCGCTACCCCGAGGGCATCCCCACCAGCGTCGTCATCACCGACGACACCGGGGCTCAGCACGACAGCGGGCTGGTGATGTTCCCGACCGGCCACGCGCGGAACACGACCGCCGACCTCCGCGGACTGCTCGACCACAAGTTCCGGCTGCTCGGGGCGCTAGCGAGCGACGACCCCGCGGCGCTGGTGGCCCGGTTCGCGAAGCTCGAGCGGCAGGGCGCCGAGCAGATCAAGGCCATCAACCGCTTCGAGCTGAAGGTCCGCGGCAAGTTCGAGTGACGGCCGCTCACTCCGCCGGGACCGGCCGCGGGCGCACCCAGCGCCACGTGAGCCACCCCGCCGCCGTGAGCAGCACCAGGCCGATGGCGAACGGCAGCACCAGTGTCACGAAGCTGAGCACAGTCGCCCCCGTGTTCTCGAGGGACGCGACAATCGGGTTGCCCGCGCCGGCGGTGGTCGCGGTCGAGGCGGCCCGGGCGGTGACGGTGACGGCCTGCACGGCCGTCGCGGTCCCGCCGCCCACGATCGCCGACGTCAGCAGGCCCAGCCCCGGGTGCGTCTGGTCGAGGGCGCTCATGATCGGGACGGCGGCGACGAACGCCCCGCCGATCGCCGCCGCGGGCGTGGCCACGGTGTCCAGCAGGTTGTCGAGGATCGGGACGTAGTACGCCGTGATCTCGATGGCGGCGGCGACGGCCAGGCCGGCGATCGCGCCCCACGAGCCGATCCACGCCCAGTGCTCGCCGGGCGTGATGGAGCCCATCTTGGTTCCGACGGCGAGGAACAGCACGGGCACGAACACCCGCATGCCGCTCGCCGCGGCCAACCCGATGCCCACCGCCAACGCCGTCAAAAAGTCCATCCGGGCCTCCTGCCGAGTTGTTCGGCGGAGGCCCGGATGGGTTTCGCTGAGGCTCTGTTTTCCGCGTGCTTCGGGGTGTCAGATCCGCGTCATCACGGAGTCTTGACCGGCTCGGCCGGCTTGGCGGCTTCGGCCTTGTCGGCATCGGCCTTGGCCTTGTGCTTGATGGCGCCGGAGTTGATGCAGTAGCGCAGGCCGGTGGGCTGGTCGGGGGCGTCTTCGAAGACGTGGCCCAGGTGCCCGCCGCAGCGGGCGCAGGTCACTTCGGTGCGGACCATGCCGTAGGACTTGTCGACGTGCTCGTCGATGATCGCATCGCTCGCGGGCTTGTAGAAGCTGGGCCAGCCGCAGCCGGAGTCGAACTTGTTGTCGCTCTTGAAGAGCTCCGCGCCGCACGCGGCGCAGACGTAGCTGCCGGGGTCCTTGGTGTTCCAGTACTTGCCCGTGAAGGCCCGCTCGGTGCCCTTCTCGCGGAGGATGCGGTACTGCTCGTCGGTGAGCACCTTGCGCCACTCGTCGTCGCTCTTGACGATTTTCTCGACCTTCGCCGCGCCCGCATCGGCCTTGGGCGGCGCGAGGTCGAGCACGTCGTCGACCGTCTCGGGCACGTCGGGCAGGTGGCAGGACGTCAGGCCCTTCTTGGCCAGGTAGTCCTGGTGGTACTCCTCCGCCTTCCAGAACGTGTTGCCCTGCACGGGCACCACCTGCGTCACGATCGGCCGGCCCTTCCACTTCTTCGCCTCGGTCAGGCGGCGGATGTGCTCCTGCGCGATCGTCTGCTGCTCGGCGTCCTGCGTGAAGATCACGCTGCGGTACTGCGTGCCCACGTCCGGGCCCTGCCGGTTCAGCGTCGTGGGGTTGTGGATGGTCCAGAAGACGCCCAGCAACTGGGCGTACGACACCTTGGCCGGGTCGAAGGTGATCTTGACCACCTCGGCGTGGCCCGTGCCGTCGGTGCACACGTCGCGGTACGACGGGTTATCCAGCGACCCGCCCATGTACCCGACCTGCACATCCGAAACGCCCTTGATCTTCGAGAACGTGAGCTCCGGGCCCCAGAAGCACCCGGCACCGAAGTACGCGGTCTGCAGCATGATGGATCCTTTCTCGTTCACCGTGGCGGGATCGCTCGGCGCGGTCTGCCCCGCCGTCGCGCCCACCCGCTCGGGCCCGGACACCCAGGCCCCCAGGCTCGCCACCAGCACGAACCCCGCCGTCAACCCGATGGCCTTCGCCGTCAACCAGCCCGCGGCACGATTCATGGATAGAACTCCTCTGGGCGAGGCCCGGAACTCCCGGTTTCTCGCGTGCGGTCCGCCGTCACGATGGTCTCATCGGCCTTCGCCGTGGGCAACCCGTTGATCCAGGGCCGCTCACCATTTCGCGAGGCTCCATGCTTGGATGCCCGAACCGCTCCAGGGTTTCCGCCGCGGGTTTCTCCCGGGGGGCGGGGGTCCATGCCCGAAAAAACCAAACGCCGACGACCGGCCGCGAGCGGGCGGCACAGTCGTCGGCGGTTTCTGGACCTTCAAGCTCCGCCCGCGCGACCAGCCGGCTCACCGGTTCAGGCGACGCGGCGGCGACAGAATCCCCATACGCACAAGGAACGCGCAGGCTTCATCGATTTCGGACTTGGTAAAGCCCTGCAGCGCCGCCGGAGCGCCGGGCGTCCCGACGAGGTCCGCCGGGTACGGCGCCAGGCCGTGGCGGGGGACGGCGGTCTCGGCCGCGGCCTGCAGGGCCGCTTCCGCCGCCTCGAACAACCGCTCCGCTGAGATGCGCTCCTTGGGGGCCGCCATGGGTCTGTCCTTACTGGCCGCGTGGGTCACGGCCTCTGGTACTTGGATTCGCTTCGCAGGCCCACGGTGTCGGATGCACCTGAGCCGCCGATCAGCCGCGTGTAAACCCTTTCGCATCCGTCGTCCGGGTTCCGGTCTGGCCGGGGACCGCCTCGCCCAGCCTCGCCAGCAGCCCCGCCTTCACCGCCGGCCACTCCGTGTCGATCACGCTGAAGTACGCCGTGTCGCGTGCATATCCATCCGGGAGCACGCGGTGTTTGCGCAGCACGCCCTCGAACGCCGCGCCCAGCTTCGCGATCGCCGCCCGGCTGCGCGCGTTGCGGGCGTCGCACTTGAGCTGGATCCGCAGCGCGCGGTGGTGGTCGAACCCGTGGCTCAGCAGCAGCAGCTTGCACTCGGGATTGACCCACGTCCCGCGTGCGGCCGGCGCGTACCAGGTGAACCCGATCTCCAGCCCCGCGTGCGCCGCGTCGACGACGTACAGCGACGAGCACCCGAGCACCTGTCCGCTGTCGCGGTCGACCACCACGAACGGCCGGATCCCCGGCCGCGTCAGCGACTGCGCTAGCCAGGCCCGGAACGATCCACGGTCCCACCGCTCCGGCCAGGACAAGAAAAACTCGAAGCACCCCGGCGGCGTGATCTCGAACAGCGCATCGGCGTGGGCGTCGAGATCCAGCGGCACCAGGTCCAGCCGCGGCCCGCGCAAGGTGATCGCATCGATCCGGTCGATCGACGCCGGACGCGGCGTCGGCGTGGTCGCCGCGGCGGCGGCCTGCTCGGCGAGGGATTCCGGAACCACGCCCGCAGGCTACCGGCCGGGCCGCCGCCGGCGGGCGAAATCGCGTTCATCTGGGGGCCTGATCGGGAGGCTGTGCATAAGTCCATATCGAACATGGCTTTGCGTCATGCACGCCGGGCGTGAGCGATCGGCGAAGTTCGACCCGTTCGTCTATCATTCGTGTACCCGGTCCGACCCCGACGCCCTCCGCGGCGGGGAGCCGTCGGGCGGGCAGCCAACCGCGGAGCGTGGCGCACGATGCACAGCACGGACGGCCCCCGAAAGTTCATCCGCCTGCACCCCGATGCTGATGCCTCGGCCGGAGCGGGTAGCGACACGCCGCGCGACGTCGGGGCCGGAACCGTCCACGACCTGCAGATCGAGCGCGAGCTGCAGGACTCGTACCTCACCTACGCGATGAGCACGATCATGGACCGGGCCCTGCCCGACGTCCGTGACGGGCTCAAGCCCTCGCAGCGGCGCATCCTCGTCGCGATGAACGACCTGCGCCTGTATCCCGGGCGGAAGCACCTCAAGTGCGCCAAGATCGCCGGCGACACCTCGGGCAACTACCACCCGCACGGCGAGGGCGTCATCTACCCCACGCTGGTCAACCTGGGCCAGAAGTGGCGGATGCGGCAGACGCTCATCGACCCCCAGGGCAACTTCGGCTCGATCGACCCCGACCCGCCCGCGGCCATGCGGTACACCGAGGCGCGCCTCACGCAGGCCGCCGTCGACATGCTCGCCGATCTCGACATGGACACCGTCGAGATGCAGCCCAACTACGACGACCGGCTGCAGGAGCCGACGGTGCTCCCGGGCAAGTTCCCGTTCCTGCTGGTCAACGGCGGGGTGGGCATCGCCGTCGGCATGGCGACGAGCCTGGCGCCCAACAACCCCGTCGAGGTGCTCGACTCGATCGTCCGCGTGATCGAGCGGCCCGAGATCACGCTGCGCGAGCTGATGACCGACGTGGTGGACGACGCGGGCAAGGTCGTGCGCGTCGGGATCAAGGGCCCGGACTTCCCGACCGCCGGGCTGATCCTGGGCCGGCGCGGGATCGTCGAGGCGTACGAGACGGGCAAGGGCAAGGTGACGGTCCGCGGCAACATCCGGACCGAGCCGGTGCCCGGGAGCAAGGACCGCGAGCAGCTCGTCATCGACACGATCCCGTTCAACCTCGGGCTGCGGACGCTGACCGAGCGGATCGTCGAGGCGGTGAAGGAGGACCTGATCACCGACGTCGCGGACGTCCGCAACGAGAGCGGGCGCGAGGCGATGGTGCGGATCGTGGTCGAGCTCAAGAAGGGCGCCGACGCGGGCGTGGCGGAGAAGCAGCTCTACGAGTTCACGCCGCTGCAGCAGACCTTCAGCATGCAGAACATCGCGCTGGTCAACCGCCAGCCGCGGACGCTCAGCCTGAAGGAGATGATCCGCTACTACATCGACCACCGGGCGGAGGTGATCCGCCGGCGGACGCAGTTCCTGCTCAATAAAGCCCGGCACCAGGCCCACATCCTCGAGGGCATGATCTTCGCCGTGTGCGACATCGACGAGGTGATCCGGCTGATCCGCTCCTCGCGGACGCGGCAGGAGGCCATCGACAAGCTCATGGCCCGCCGGTTCCGGATCCCGGCGGGGCACCCGTTCGCGCCCAAGATCCCGGCCCGGCTGCTCGAGACCGTCGCCCGGGCCGAGCCCGAGGGCGTCGCGCTCTCGCGTCTGCAGGCCGAGACCATCGGCAACATGCGGCTGATCCAGCTCACGGGCCTCGAGATCGAGAAGCTGGTCGGCGAGTACGCCGAGGTAGTCCGGAAGATCGAGGAGTACGAGGCGATCCTCGCCGACCACGCCCGCGTGCTGGCGATCATCAAGGCCGACTGCGACGAGATGAAGGCGCGCTACGGCAGCCCGCGCCTGACGGCGATCCAGGACGCCAGCGACGAGGACTTCAACCTCGGGGCGCTGATCCCCGTCACCGACTGCGCGGTCACCATCAGCCACCACGGCTACGCCAAGCGCGTGCCGCTGGAAACCTACAAGCAGCAGGGCCGCGGCGGGAAGGGCGTCATCGGCGGGGCGACCAAGGACGACGACTTCATCGAGCACGTGTTCGTCGCGAGCACGCACGCCGACCTGCTGGTGTTCACCGACACGGGCCGCGTGTTCGTGCTCAAGGTCTACGACCTGCCCGAGCTCGATCGCACGGCCAAGGGCAAGCCGCTGGTGCAGCTGCTGGAGTTCAAGCCGGGCGAGAAGCCGCGGGCGTTCCTGGCGGTGCAGAACTTCGAGGAAGGCAGCAACTACCTGACGTTCATCTCGGCGGGCGGGCTGGTCAAGCGCACGCCGCTGAAGGCGTACATGAACGTGCACAAGGCCGGGATCATCGCGGTGGACATCCGCGAGGGCGACCGGCTGCTGGACGTGGTGCTCACCAGCGGCGTCGACGACCTGCTGCTGGTGACCGCGGGCGGGCTGGCGATCCGCTTCCCCGAGGCCGACGCCCGCGACATGGGCCGCCAGGCCGGCGGGGTCAAGGGCATCGAGCTGGGCGAGGGCGACGAGGTCATCGGCGTGGTGAACATCCCGATGGTCAAGGACGCCGAGGGCGACCCGGTGACGGCCGACCCGTCGCTGACGCTGCTGACGGTGTGCGAGCACGGCTACGGGAAGCGCACGGCGATCGACGAGTACCGCGTGCAACCCGAGACCGGGAAGATGCGTTCGCAGTCGCGCGGCGGCAAGGGCCGGGCCGACATCAAGATCAGCGAGCGCAACGGCCGCAGCGTCGCGGCGCTGGGCGTGCGCGACGCGGACGACATCGTGGTCGCCACCAAAGACGGGCAGGTGGTCCGCATGCGGGCCGGCGACATCAGCACCATCGGCCGCGGGACGCAGGGCGTGCGCGTGGTCGGTCTGCACGAGGGCGACGTGGTGGCGGCGGTCGCCCGCGTTCCCGGCGAGCACGCCGGCCCCGCTTCGGCCGAACCCGCGCCGCCCGCCGTGCCGGGGTGAGCGCACCGTACCGTGAGAACCGCATGCCGCTGAATGACACGCTCCGTGCCCTGGTCCTGGCCGCCGCCTCGTGGCCGACGGCAATCGCCGCCGCGCAGCCCGCGCCGCCCTCGCAGGCGCTGGGAACGACCACGCTGACCGACGGCGGGGCCGAGCCGCGTCGCGTCATGGCCTATCGGCCCTCGGCGGGCTGGGCGGGCGACTACGAGCTGGTGACGCGCATCACCCCGCGCGTCCTGCTCGACGGCGCGGAGCAGCCCACGCCCCCGGCCTCGCTGATCATCACCCCGATCCGCTTCCAGGTCGAGCAGGTGACCGAGCGGTCGCACGTGGTCATCGGCACGATGGGCAAGCCTCGCGTCGCCCCGGCCCAGGGCACCAACCCCCAGCAGGCGGCGGCGGTCGAGCAGGCCGTCGCGGCGGCCGAGGGCGGCCGCATCGTGCTCGAGCTCTCCTCGCGGGGCGAGCTGCTGCAGAGCAGCGTGCTCAACGCCGACAACCTGCCCAAGGGCGGTCGCGAGCTGCTCAACCACGCCGTGTCGCTGATGTCGACGGCGTTGGTCCCGCTGCCCGACGAAGCGGTCGGCCGCGGCGCGCGGGTCCGCATCGACCAGCCCGTGAAGGCCGAGCAGCTCGACCTCGCCTTGACGCAGCTGCTCGAGTTCCCGGCGGCGCTGCCCTCGGGGCTGCAGATGAAGGCCCGGCTCAGCACCGTGATGGCCCCCATCCAGGATTCCGGGCCCGACCGGCCTCAGAAGGCGTCGATCGAGGGCACCGTGACGCTCGACATGCTGACCAACCGCCCGCTCCCGGTGCAACTGATCGCCGCCGTCACCCGCTCGGTCACCCGCGAGATCACCGACCAGGGGGCGACGCGGTCCTTGCAGACGATCATGACGACAGAGCTGAACCTCCGCGAGGTGGTTCAGCCCTCGGCCGTGGTCCGCAACCCCGGCGAGCCCGCGCCCGCGGTGCCCGGCGCTCCGTCCCGCTGACGCCCGGGCCGGTCCGGGCGGTGAGTACGATCGAGCATGGCCGACTGGTCCGAGCACGTCACCCTGCGCACGCTGGCGGATGAGCCCCAGCTCAGCGAGGAGATCGCGCTGATCACCGAGCAGGTGTCCAGCGCCCCGCTGCGCACCGCGAGGCACGTGGTGCTCAACTTCTCGGCCGTGACGTACATCTCCAGCTCGCACCTGGCCCAGATGCTCCGCCTGCGCAAGCGGCTGGCCGACCACGGGCGCTCGCTGGTGCTCTGCTCGCTGTCGGATCAGCTCTGGTCGGTGCTGATGCTGACCGGGCTCGACCGCGTGTTCCGCCACGCCACCGACGTGCAGACCGCCGTCACCTCGCTGCAACTCGAGTCCGGCGCGGGCGGTTGAACAGCCCGTGGCCCCCGCCCTGCCGGATCACCCCATGCCCATCGACGTCGACACCGACAACTCCGCCGCCACCCCGCCGGGAGGCGCCATGGTCGAGCTGCGCGGCGTGAAGCGGACGTACTACAAGCCCGACGGCTCGGTGCTGGTCGAGGCGCTCCGGGGCGTTGACCTCATCATCCCGCGCGGCCAGTACTGCGCGATCATGGGCGCCTCCGGCTCGGGCAAGAGCACCATGATGAACCTGCTGGGCTGCCTCGACAAGCCCACCCGCGGGGCGTACTTGCTCGACGGGCAGGACGTCTCGACCATGAGCGACGAGGCGATCTCGGTCTACCGCGGCCGGAAGATCGGCTTCGTGTTCCAGGCGTTCAACCTGATCCCGCAGCTCAGCGTCCGCGAGAACGTCGAGGTCCCGCTGTTCTACCAGGGCATCCCGCCCCGCGTCCGGCACGAGCGGGCCGTCGAGGTGCTCAAGCTGGTCGGCCTGGGCGAGCGGCTGGATCACCGCCCGATGCAGCTCTCGGGCGGGCAGCAGCAGCGCACCGCCATCGCGCGGGCGCTGGTGACCAAGCCCGTGGTGCTGATGGCCGACGAGCCGACGGGCAACCTCGACTCGGCGACGGGCAAGGCCGTGCTGCAGATCTTCCGCGACCTGCACGCCCGCGGGATGACGATCATCATGGTGACGCATGACCCGGCGATCGGCGAGCAGTGCGAGCGGGTCGTCCGCCTGCGCGACGGGCTGATCGAGACCGACGTGCTCAACGCCCGGGCCGAGCCGGTGATGGCCGCGGAGTGAACCGTGGGAGCGCCGCTGGCCACGGCGGCCACCGCCGCACCGGCGGGACGCCGGTGCCACTGAGCATCAGGCGGCTTCGCGCCGCGGGAGGTCCTCGCGCCGCGCCGCGGAGGCCCGGCGGGCGATCGCCAGCAGCGTGATGTCGTCGATCTGGTGCAGCGAGCCGTGCTGCTGGTCGAGCCGGTCGGCCATCGCGTCCATGGCGGCGGGCAGGTCCTCGCCCGCGTCGTGGGCGAAGAGCTCCACGAACGCGTCGCGGTAGAGCTCGGTGGGGCGGCGGCGGCGGCTGTGGCGGTCCTGCTCGTTGACGAACGCCTGCTCGAACCCGTCGGTGTGCAGCAGCAGCGTCTCGCCCGGCTGGAGCGTGAAGCGCACGTGCGGGAAGTCGGCGTCGTCGAACAGCCCGATGGCGGGGCCCTCGGAGTGGATCAGCCGCATCTGCCCGCCGCTGATGCACGCCGCCGCCGGGTGCCCGGCCCCGGCCAGGAGCACCGTCCCGTCGCGCACGTCCATCATCCCGTACATCGCCGTCACCAGCGCGGAATCGAGGCTGCGCCGCTGCATGAACTGGGCGTTGAGCCGCCGCAGCGCCTCCCCCGGCGGGACCGGCACGGCCTGCAGGCCGACGGTCTCCTTCATGGGCAGCGTGCGGCCGATGAGCATGGTCAGCATCGCCGCGGGCAGCCCGTGCCCGCAGGCGTCGGCGACGAAGAACGCCAGCGTGTGCCCGTCGATGAGCGCCGCGTCGTAGATGTCGCCCGACAGACCGCCCACGGGCCGGAACAGCCGGGCCATCACGACGTCCTGCGTGCTGGGGAGCACGGGGGGCAGGAACGCGCGCTGGAGCTGCACCGCCAGCTCGTGCTCTTCCTGGGTGCGGGCCAGCTCGCGGCTGGCGGCCTGCTTGAGGGCCTGCTCGAGGACCAGGTGACGCTTGAGCCGGTCGTGGGCCGCCTGCCTCTGCAGCACGCCCCACAGCACGCCCGCGAGCGCGGGCGTCGGGGTGTTGGCCGGCAGGATCACGGCGTCGGCCGTCCCGGGCTCGGCCTCGGAGCCGGGGGCGACCAGCGCCACCACCGGCACGCCCGACCCTTCGGCCCGCTTGAGCAGCGCGCGCAGGTCGCCCCGGTCGTGGTGCCCCGCGCACACCACCGCGAGCGCGTTCACGGGCCAGCGCGCTGGGTCGTCGATCAGTTCTCGGACGGCGTGGCTGACCAGCGCGGGCATCGCCCCGATGGGCCAGTGCCCGGCCAGTTCGCGGCCCAGACGCTCGGCCCACGCCGCGTCCGTCACCACGATCACGCCGGGTTGAGAGGTCGGGCAGGTCATGGGAGCACGGGCCGGAACGAGGCCCCGCTCCGCATCGGCCTACTTGGCCCGCTTCTTCAAGCCCGCCGTGTCAAGTTCGACCTTCTGGCCGGCTTCGAGGTTGAGCGACGGGATCGTGCCGCCCTTGAGTTCGATCGCGAACTGCGAAGGGAAGCGGCTGGAGTACTTCTTCAGCCGCTGCTCATAGGTCATGTTGATCTCGCCGGGCTGGCCCTCGCCCGGCCCGCGGGCGGGCTCGACCTTCATCTCGTGGAACGCCTGGATGCGGCCCGAGCCGTCGAGGTAGATGATGTCGATGGGCACCGGGCAGTCGCGCATGACAAAGTCCTGCACGCCCACGGCGTAGTCCGGGAACACAAACAGCATGCCGCCGTCGGCGGGGATGTCCGTCCGGCCCGAGAGCCCCTTGAACCGCTTGTCGTTGTCGAGGGCGAGCTCGAGGTTGAACTCGCGTCCGCTCACCTTGACCTTGGCGTGCGTGTCCGCCTTGGCGTCGTCGCCGGAAGCCGCCCGGGCGGGGCCGCGGCGGTCGTCCTCGGGCCCGAAGGCCAGCAGGCCGAGGGCCGCGACCACGAGGGCGAGCGTTCCGAGCCCGATCACCTTGCCTGTGAGCGAAGCCATGCATCGTCCTCCGGCGTGAACACCACCGGGCCGCGCGGGAGCGCGCCCAGCGAGAGCCTATCCGCCAGTTCGCGGGCGTCCATGAGCGTGGGCGGGCGATCCGCGGCCGTCACGCCGCACCACCGGGCCACGAGCCCGACGATCGCCTCCGCCGGCACGCCCGCGGATCGGTAGACCTCGACGCGGGAGTCGCCGTGCCGCTTGGCGAGGCGGCGGCCATCGGGGCCGACGACGAGCGGCAGGTGGGTGTACACCGGCACGGGGACAAGGCTCAGGGCGGCGTAGAGGTGCTGCTGGCGGGCGGCTGAATCGAGCAGATCGTCCCCGCGGACGACCTCCGTCACCCCCTGCCGGGCGTCGTCGACGATCACGGCGAGTTGGTACGCCGGCGTGCCGCGCTTGGTCCACAGGATGAAGTCGCCCACCGTCGCCGAGCAGTCGATCGACAGCGGCCCGGCGAAGCGGTCCTCAAACGTGACCAGCCCGGAAGGCGTCGCGAAGCGCCACGACCGCGACCAGTCCGCCTCGGACAGGGGCTTGGTGACCGGCCGACCGGGAACGAACCCCGCCGGCCGGAGCTCCGGAGGGAAACGGACCTCGTGCGAGCCTTCCTGCGGGGCGCTGGCGGCCTGCTCGATCTGCGTGCGGGTGAGATCGCTTGGATACGCCAGGCCAGCCGCCGCGAGTTGGGCGAGGGCGTCGCGGTACGGCCCGAGGTCGGCGGACTGCACGAGCGGGCCGTCGTCCCAGTCGATCCCCAGCCAGCGGAGGGTGCCCACGATCGCCTCCGCGGCCCCGGGCTTGATCCTGGGGCCGTCGAGGTCCTCGATCCGCAGGACGATCCGCCAGCCGCCGCGTCGAGCGAGGGCCCAGTTCACGAGGAACGTGCGGGCGTTGCCCAGGTGCAGGGCGCCGGTGGGGGAGGGGGCGAGCCGGGTGACCGGTTGTGCAGGTTGGAGTCTGTTCGGATCGGGCACGCGGATGGACGATACACTTCCGCCGCCTTCGGAGCCGCCCACCCATGGCCAAGAAGACCACGTCGACGCTCTCCGCCGAACCCAAGGTCCCCAAGCTCACCGACGAGCAGATCCAGGGAGCGCTGGCCGCCCGTCCGGCGTGGGTCGAGACGGGCGAGGCGATCCAGCGGACGTTCCAGTTCAAGAACTTTGCCGAGGCGATGGCGTTCGTCAACAAGGTCGCGGCGGTCGCTGAGGCCGACCAGCACCACCCCGACATCCTGATCCGCTACAACAAGGTCACGATGACGCTCAGCACGCACGACGCGGGCGGCATCAGCCACAAGGACTTTGAGCTGGCTGCCAAGCTCGACGCGATGGCGTGAGCGGGGATTTGATGGGTCGGGCTGAAGCGGTGGGTCGGGCTGAAGCGGTGGGTCGGGCTGAAGCGGTGGGTCGGGCTTCCCAGCCCGCCAGCCCTCGCACGGGGGCGTTGCACCCGCTCGCTCGCGCTCAGGGCTCACGACGCGCTTACTTGAGCTCGACCGACCAGTACGCGTTGTCCAGGAACGCCCGCCACGACGCGTAGCGATCCTGGCCCAGCCGCAGCGCAATCAGCGGGTTGCGCTTGGGCATCACCGGCTTGCGGATGAGCTTCATGCGGGCCTGGTCGGGCGTGCGGCCGCCTTTGCGGGCGTTGCAGCGGATGCACGCGCAGACGAGGTTCTCCCACGAGTCGCCGCCGCCCAGCGAACGGGGCTTGACGTGGTCGATCGAGAGCTCGCTGGTGGGGAAGAACTGCCCGCAGTACTGGCACTGGTTGCGGTCGCGGGCGAAGAGGTTCCTTCGGTTGAGCTTGACGCTCTGCTGCGGCAGGCGGTCGTAGCCCAGCAGCCGGATCACGCGGGGCACCGCGATCTGCACGCGGACGGTGCGCACCCAGTCGTGCTTGTCGGGCTCGAACTTCTGCGCCATGGCCGAGACCTCGGCCCACGAGTCGAACGTGTAGTTGACGTACTCGCCGTTCTCGACGTGGATGACCTCGGCCAGGTCGCGGGCGAGCATCGTGAAGGCCCGCTTGGCGGAGACCACGCGGATGGCCATGAAGAGCTTGTTGAGGACGAGGACCTTGCAGTCCAGCCCGCCGGTCATCGCGAGGGCCTGCGCGTGGGCCGGGCCGAGGGGCAGGGCGTCGGCGGAATCATCGTCAGCGCTGAATTCGCGCCAGAACTTCTCGTCCTTGCCGTCGGGAATCCCGTGCATGGCCGATCAATTCCTCGGCTGGATGCGCGGTGGGGCCGCAGCCAGACCGGATCAAAGCGTAGTGTTCGCGAGCCGTCCGGGCCACTGGTCCATGGGGTCAATCGCGGGCTTGATGAAGCCTTCACGCCCCGCGGGCGACGGCGTTGCGGTCAAAAAACAAAGGGGCCGCCGGCATCGCTGCCGGCGGCCCCACGATGAACCTGGCGTGCTGGTCGGCGTGCTCAGCGGCGGCGGCGGGCGGCGGCGAGCAGGCCCAGGCCCGCGAGCGCGCCTGCGGCCGGAGCCGGGACGATGTTCGCCTCAACACCGATGAGCACCGAGCCGTTCTGCTGCGGGTTCTGCGTGTGGCGGAACGACAGGCCGGTGAAGCTGCTCGAGCTGGTGACCGTCACGGTAAAGGTGCCCTCATCGAGGCCCTGGTCGGCGGCGATCACGAGCGTGCTGAGCGAGCCCGTCCCGTACGCCGAGAGCGGGCTGTTGATGACGGTGCTCAGGAGCGTGCCGGGCCCGCCGATGGTCGCGAAATCCTGGAACTGCTCGAAGGGCGACGGCCCGTTGCCGGAGATGGCGTTGACCGTGAACGACACGGAATCCACCGCGGCGCCGTTGAAGTCGAGCACATAGGTGCCGTCGGCGATGACGTTCTGGCTGAACCAGATGCCGGTGAAGATCCCGGCGTTCAGCGGGCTGATGAAACCATCGCTCGTCGAGACGTTCAGCGTGTCCGAGCCGACGGTCGAGGACTGCGAGAAGAAGCTGCCCGTCGACGCCACCAGATCGGCCGGCGTCCAGGTGACGAGGTAGCCGTGGGCCGACGCACCGGCCGCGAGCGCGATCGCACAAGAAACCGTAAGCTTCATGACTCTCTCCTTGGCCTTGCTCTCCGAGCCGCGGACAAACCGCGGGGCCGCGTGGGGCCACTAGGCATTATGAAGGCATTCGGCCGCGCAGCCATCGCGCCGCCTGCCGCCGACGCGGAAAGGACAACGACCCGCCGAAAACACCCTGTTTGCGTGGGATGGCGGGTGCGATAATCCGCTGGGATCGCGAGGGGTCTTGGGCCGCCGTGACTATTCCCATCATCAGTGTTTAAACCGTCGCACGCCCGTGACCAGGCACGTGACTCCGCGTTCGCGGCAGAGCGCGAAGGTGTCCTCGTCGCGCTTCGACCCGCCCGGGTGCACGAGTGCTTTCACCCCCGCGTCGATCAGCACCTGCGGGCCATCGGGGAACGGGAAAAACGCGTCGGAGACGGCGATCGCGCCTCTGGCGAGGTGACCGGCTTTTTCCACCGCGATCCGGCACGCCTGCAGGCGATCGACCTGGCCCAGCCCGCCGCCGAAGAGCCGCACGCACGCCGGCCCGCCGGCGTCGTCCAGCCCGCCGATGGCGACGGCGTTGCTGTTCATGGAGCGAACCATGATCTCGATGGCGGCCGCGGCGCGGAGCGTCTCGCGCGTGGGCGTCGGGCCCGCCTTGTGCGTCCACGTTACGGGGTCCGGCGCGAGCGTGTCGGGCTCCTGGGCGAGCAGCCCGCCCCGCACGGCCTTGATCGACACGCGGGCCGCCGGCGCCTCGGCGAGCGGGCCGACTTCGAGGATGCGCAGGTTGGTCCAGCGGGCCTTGAGGGCCTCGAGCGCGTCGGGCGCGATCGCTTCGGCGAGCAGCACCTCGAGGAACACGTCCTTGCCGCACAGCCGTTCGGCCGCGGCCGCGTCGAGCGTGCCCGACACGGCGATGATCCCGCCGAACGCCGCCAGCGGGTCGCCCGCGATGGCGCGGTCGACGGCGGCGCGCGGCGCCTCGGCGATC
>FRDC01002841.1_pt2 | contig 27583 bp, 32 predicted proteins | sample 1106171 | NCBI WGS metagenome assembly FRDC01 (sample SAMEA3930566, study PRJEB13176) | freshwater metagenome | biome: Drinking water system; feature: drinking water; material: water | place: Singapore | collected 2014-12-20 | reverse complement strand
GCTTGGGTGCTTCCCCCGCCTTGCCCATGATCGCCCCACTGACTGTGACGCCTCCGCCAGGAAAGTCGGATTCCAGGGATCCAGATCCTTGTCGCCTATCGCAAACCGGTAGGTCCAGAGACTGTCCCCGCCGAGGGCCGGTGTCTTCACCGTATGCGGAGGGCCTAACTTCTCGCGGATCTCCTCTTGCGTGAGTCGCCCCACCCCTTTCTTGAAGTAGGTGTCCCGCCAGGGGCCCCCACAGGCTCCGAGGAGGCCAGCGAGTCCAATCGCCAGACAGAGAAAGAGGATCCGACTGGCACAACGTGAGGGCATCATGATCCGGAGTGCAGCTGCTGCGTCCGCTTGATCGAGCAGTAAAGCGCATACCCCTGCGCGAGCATCCCGGTCACCAGCACCCCGAGTGCGGTGTGCAGCCAATGCGACGCGGGATGATCAAGTCCATACATCCCGATGACGAATCCGAGGGCAATGGCGATAATCCCGACTGACCTGGCGAGGACGGCGTGCATGCGCCAATTGACGGTGGAGGGGGTCTTGGAGAGCATCCTGGAACTACGCTACACCGGACTTGATGGAGAGTTCAACTCCGTTGGGCGCGCTGCTCGGGAGCCCGCGCACCGAGAGCCGCCGCTTGCCCCTCACGGTGGATTGTCCGTAAGACCCCGGCGGGTCCTCAAGACTCTTAACGAGATCCGGATGAGCCAGTGTCAGAGCCTTCTCCCTGATCTCGAGTGTGCACTCTCGTGGCAACTGACCGATCCGCAAGGCACGCCGGTCGTGCGTGAACGTTACGGGTAACATTCCAACCAGGCGAAGTCCGCGTCTGTACCTCGTGCCACGGCATCAACGACAAGGATTAAGCGGGACAAGCAGCCCCCCACTAATCAGCCGCAAGCGCTCCTCGAACTCCTCCAATGTTGGAAAACACAGAACCTCTGACCGTTGATCCCTCGCCACCCCTCTCATTGTCGCGCGCCTCAAAATTGCCTATAGTGGGTTTATGATTCAACCAGGACGCTATCGGCACTACAAAGGGAACGAGTACGAGGTTCTCGGTACGGCGACACATTCCGAGACCGAAGAAGAGTTCGTGGTCTACCGCGCACTCTACGGTGAACGGGGGCTTTGGATCAGACCGGCGGCCATGTTTCTCGAAACCGTTACAATGGCGGGCCATTCCTATCCACGGTTTCAATTGATACCGGAAGATGTCACCTCTCCGAGCGACTGATTCCTACGTTCTCAACGACTCGGGGCGCCGATCCCTGCCTGTTCCAGTTTAAGTATTTCCCTAAGCTTCCGATACTACCGTTGAGGAAACGCAACATGCCCATTGTCCTATCGGTCAACGGCATCGTGGAAACCTATCCGGTCAAACCGGTGGCCCCGCGACACCCTCGTGTTGAATCCGTTGAAACTCAGGGCGAACATGGTCAACGCCCGGCTTCCTCGGATCGCTCAGTCTTGGCCGCGCAAACCGCTTACCAACAACAGACCAGTCAAGAGCAACATCCAAAGCAAGCGGTACTGGCCCGCGATCTGATGACGACACCGGTCTTCTCTCTTCCCTCCGACAGCACGTTGATCGAAGCCTGGACGATGATGACGAGCAAGAGCTTTCGCCATATTCCGGTGACCTCCGTGCACGGCACGCTCGTCGGGATGGTATCCGATCGTGATCTACTCCATCATGTGCCCGAGCTCATCACCATGGCGAACACCAGACAAGCGGCCCAGCGCAGATTGGCAGAAATCATGACCGCTCGAATCATTTCAGCCACGCCCACGACGGACATTCGAGAAATTGCGCGGGTCATGCTGGATGAGCGGATCCATGCGATCCCCATCCTAGACATCAACCGCCGTCTAGTCGGCATTCTCTCCACACACGACTTGCTGCGTGGAATCGCGAACCACGGCCCCATTGAACTCTGGACCTAACATCCCCCTCTTTCGACAAAACGTTCCATTCTGCACATCAAAATAAATGGCTTAGTCCATCAATAAGTTCGTTCGCCTCCCCCTCGAAAGTCCGGTCCCCGTCCGTAGGATAGGCTCGGTGGAGATCCCGTAATAGGGTGGTACCCACTAGTACGGGGCCAGTCACTTGTTGGGAAAGGCTCACGATGACGCTGATTGACGACTTCTTCAGCACACCCATCGCAGTCGGAGTTTCCGGTCTGGCCCTCTTTGCCATTGGTCTCCTCCTGAAGAAAGACCGGGGCCGGCGCTGGGTCCTTAGCCTGAGCCTCTTCCTGTACGTGCGTTACATGGTCTGGCGACTGCTCTACACGCTGCCAACCGATGACCTCGGCAGCATGATCGTAGGATGGATCGTCTATCTCGCGGAACTCTATGGACTCTGCCAATTCTGCTTCTTTACCTATCAATCCTGGTCACCGATCGACCGTCAGCCAGCGCCGATCACGACATACCCAACCGTTGATCTCATGGTTACCGTTGTCGATGAACCCCTATCTCTTTTGCGGCAAACGTTAGGGGGGTGTCTGTCACAGGAATATCCCAAAAACCGGTTCAAAGTATATGTGCTCGACGACGGTCATCGCGCAGACGCAAAAGCATTGGCGGCCACACTCGGTTGCGGCTACATCCGACGCCCGGATCGCCCGCGCCACGCCAAGGCGGGAAATTTGAACCATGCGCTCCGATTGACCGACGGCGACCTCGTGGCGGTGTTCGATGTGGACCACGTCCCAGCCCGGACGTTTTTGAAAGAGACCGTCGGATTCTTCGATGATACTAATGTCGCGATCGTCCAGACTCCCCACCACTTCTATAATCCGGACATCTTTCAACGGAATCTGCGTGTCGGAGACCTCGTCAAGAATGAACAGGCCTTGTTCTTCCGCGCGTTGCAAGCAGGCCGTGATGCCCACAACAGTGCCTTCTTTGCCGGCAGCGGAGGGCTCTTCCGTCGCAAGCCTCTGGAGGGCATCGGCGGATTCCAGACACAGACCATCACCGAAGATATCCACACCAGCATGAACTTACATGCGAAGGGATATAAGTCCTGCTACCTCAATCGTGTCCTTTCCGCGGGGCTGATGCCAGAAACCTTCGAGGGCTATCTGAAGCAACGGAAACGCTGGGCCATGGGTTGTATTCAGGTCCTCTTGCGGGACAATCCACTCACGAAGCGAGGGCTCACACTCAAGCAACGGATCGATTATTTTGGATCGATCTTCTACTTCTTCTTCGGTCTGCCTCGCTTGATCTGTCTCGTCGCACCCCTTGCCAGTCTTCTGTTCAATACGCCACCGCTTCACGCGGATGTCGTGCAACTCTCCTTGTATTTCTTTTCTTTTTACATTGCTTCGGCCTTGGTGATGCGCCCTGTCAGCCGCGGTTCGCGCAATCCATTTTGGTCCGATGTCTACGAAATCGCGATGTGCTTCGCCCTGAGCTTCGAGGCGCTCAAAGCGTTGGCGGCGCCGCGCAAGGAACGTCCCTTCGAAGTGACGCCGAAAGGACAACGGGTCAAGAAAAACACCTCAACAGAACTCGCACTGGCTTGGCCGCATCTGTTAACGTTCGGCCTGTTGATCGCGGGCCTGGTGTTGGGTGTCCAACACCTGCGACAGGGCACGGGAGACCCCGGTCTTCCAGTCAGCATCTTTTGGGGAAGCGTCAATCTGTTGTTTTTGACGATCGCCATGTTCGTGGCCAGCGAGCAGACGCAAGGCCGACAGGCCTTTCGGCTCAATCGCGATTTCGCGAGCGAGTTGTTTGTGGACGGAACATCCTTTGCCGCGCGCATTCTCAACGTGAACGAGCGAGGCGCTGCGTTGTCGTTGGACCGACCGGTCTATACGGCTCAGGACACCGTCACGCTGCTCTTGACGTCATCCCACGGCCGCCTTGTGCGGTTGACCGGCCGAATCGTCAGACAGGAACGATTGCCTTTGGGAGACGTGGCGGCAGGTCTTCAATTTGTAGAACTGGATGAGGCGACGAGGCAAGCGCTCGTCGACAAGATTTTCGGCGACCCTGCGCCCTGGGAAGAGAACTATCAGTTCAAACCCGGTATCGTGAGCAGCGTACGATCGCTGCTCCATGCTCTCACCGTCCCCTGGAAATCCTTCACATGGGAACGGCGCCGGATGTTGCGTATCCTCAGCAAGACTCCCTGCCGGCTGAACACCTCGACGTTGCTACTGTCCGGGAAACTGGAAGACATGTCCTTTATGGGCGTGAGCGCTCTCTTCCCATCAACCCCAAAAGGGTCGCTGGTCGGTAGTCTCTTGGAACTGCCGCACATCACCCTCAAAGTCAGTCCCGTGTCGGTCGTTCGTCGGCTCCGCAAAACCTGTGTTCGGTTCAGGGTGGAGAGCATCGAGCGGGGTGAACAACGGTGGCGCGAGCTGCATGACCACCGGTGGAGACGGCCATGACCGGGCGCATGCAACAGTATCGTCACACGCCGATTGGAACGCGACCAGTTCGGAGACTGACTCGGGTGACTCGTGAATTCCTCTGCGAAGTGGTGGTGGACGGATTGTCCATTGAGGGCAGAACCATTGATCTCAACGAAGGGGGCTTGGGAGTCATTCTCCCTGTACCACTCTTCGCACGCTTGGACTCCAGCACCGTCGTCCTAACCAAGCCGGATGGATCACTGGTGAAGATGACCGGTCGTGTCATCCGACAGCAACACATAGGCGTTGGAGAGGTCCTCGTCGCAATTCAACTCGCTGATCTACCGGTCGAGACGACCCACGCGCTCATCGAAAAATGCGCACCGGCCTCTCCATTCCAGATGGAAACCGCTCCCATTCACTATCCGGAGCCCAAAGGCCTATTGGGCTGGATGCGTACCCTGGCGGGCTACCCCGCGCCTCCGTTCCAGGACCGGAGGCATATTCCCCGACTTTCTATCCACACTACCTGCACCATCCTCAATGAAGAATCGAACCGAAGGGGTTTAACCCAGGACCTGTCGTATACGGGATTTTCCGTCTTGTTCTCTGACTTCTCTCCTGATCGCCTGTGGGGCGCCCTGCTGCAGATCAAATTCGTCAAGCTGAAGGCGATGCCGATCGGCATCGCCCATTGGGGGCCAGATACCTTGGTCCGGTTTCGCGTGGAACATATTCAAGAAGGGGAAGAACGATGGCGCGATTTACATTATTCCTACTGGCAACACTTATCCTAACGATCTTTCCTGCTCCTACCAAGGCAGGAGATGTGTTCACTGGATTTCAAATCGACAACAAGAGTCAGTACTTTGGCTATTTGGGCGTACGGACGCCGGTCTTACAGATGTCTGGAGGAACGAACCTCTTCGTCCAGGCGATGACGGCGGGGCTCGGGTACAGTTTCAAGAGCAACGGGCAACTCCTGGATGCCAATGTGCAGTTCGTCGTTCCGTCCCTCGGCGTCTCCCAGACCTTCGGCGGGTGGACCTTCTTAGCGTTGGCTGGCCCGCAACTGCGCCGAATCGAGCAAGAGCGGATGAACTCAAGTGCCTCGATCGATCATCAGATCGGAGCCTTCGCCCAAGTCGAAGCGATGTATTGGCATGAGAAAGGCAGTCTCCATGCGATCGGATCGTACGCCGACCTCGATAACTTCTTCTGGGGCCGCCTCCGCGGGAAACTGCTGGCCTACAAGTCTGATAAGCGTTGCTGCAGTACATATGTAGGGTGGGATGTCGCCGGAATGGGCAATGGGGACTTCCGAGCGGTGCAAACGGGACCCATCGTTGAAGTGCCGATCGGAAAGGTCTCCTTGCTCGCCAAGGGCGGGTATCAAAACAGTAATTCATTTCACAGTGGGGGCTATGGAGGATTTGAAGTCTATTTTCCCTTTTAACTCATGGCACCTTCGACCAGTGTGAAAATGTCGCCGCCTGGCCGACAAGCTGGTTTCGATGGTCGAGCACATTCCACACAGTCGCGCCCTCGACAACAAATCGCCGACCCGTCGCTGAAATCCTGACTCCCCGATATCCGGTGAAGTAGCCCTGCTCCTCAGCCAACGCCAACATGCGAGTCCGCTCTTCTTGCTCGACTGGCTCGGCTGTCTGACGTGAAGGAGTACGGGTCATTTGCTCCCATGTCATCTCCCACAGATCCAGCGCTGCCTGATTGCCATAATTCAAGATCGGGTCCGGTTCAGTCCCATGGGAGATCACTACAAATGGAGCACCAAAAAGAGCCTGAGCTTGTTTTGTCGGCGAACTGTTTCGTTCGATCAGGTCTCGACCAATCCAACGGTAAAAGCTATCGAGCAGGAGCTGCGACCAAGAAATGATCGATGGGTGAGCCCAAGTCGGGACGATCATGCTCTGCAAGCCCCCATGAACGCACGCACAGATTCCATTCGCCGAACGATTGTTCAGCTAACACGTCCGTGAGATCGATGCAAGCCGATGAACCTAGCGTTGACCGGTATTGGCCTTGCGGATGTTGGGCCTGGGAAGGAGCCGGTATTCGATGAGGCGGCAGCTGCAGAAAGCCATCTGGCGCGTTTCGGTCGTCACGCAGACGATGATCGAGCGGCAAAACATGCAGCCAAGTGATCGCGTATCCCGCTTGATGGTCCAGCGGGGGATAACAATGGATTCGGGATTGAGGGTCGATTCGTCCATTCTCTTCCCTATCGGTAAGGCGGTGGGAAACCTAAAGCCTCTCTCTATTTTGGCAATCCCGTCCTGGCATGCAGCAAAATGCCTATGTATAATGTGGCTCCTCCAAACTTAATAAAAGTTACACGACGAGGAGTGTCGTCATGGCAGGCACCACATTATTCGACAAAATATGGGAGTCTCATGTCGTCCGCGCAGAGCCGGATGGGACGACACTCCTGTACATTGATCGGCAGCTGGTCCACGAAGTGACATCTCCCCAGGCCTTTGAAGGATTGAAGCTCGCGGGACGGCGTCCTCGACGCCCAAGCGCGACGCTCGCCGTCCCCGACCACAATGTGCCGACGACAGGCCGGCGGCTTGGGATTGCAGATCAAGTGAGCGCGATTCAGATCCAAACCTTGGAGGACAATTGCCGAGACTTCGGCATTACCCTCTTCAACATGAGCGACATCCGGCAAGGGATTGTCCATGTGATCGGTCCTGAACAGGGCTTCACGCTTCCTGGCACCACGATCGTCTGCGGCGATTCCCATACTTCGACGCACGGGGCCTTCGGCGCGCTGGCCTTCGGCATCGGGACGAGCGAGGTGGAGCACGTGCTGGCGACGCAATGTTTAGTACAGAAACGGCCCAAGACGATGGAGGTCAGGGTCGACGGTGTTCTTTCCGATCGGTGCTCGGCAAAAGACGTCATCCTCGCAATCATCGGCAAGATCGGAACAGCCGGAGGCACCGGCTATGTGATCGAATACACGGGCTCCGTCATTCGTGGACTGAGCATGGAAGGGCGCATGACGCTCTGCAACATGTCGATCGAGGGCGGCGCGAGGGCCGGAATGGTCGCGCCGGATGAGAAGACGATCGCGTACATCAAGGGCCGCCCGCTCGCACCAACCGGCGCATCCTTTGATCAGGCAGTGAAAGTCTGGCGGCAATTGAAGACAGATGCGGATGCGAAATACAACGCCACCGTGATTTTGAAGGCGGAAGAGATCTCGCCGCAAGTGAGCTGGGGTACCAGCCCCGGCATGGTCACGGGCGTCGATGGCAAGGTGCCGGACCCGAATCAAATGGCGGATGAGAAGACCCGCAAGGCAACCGAACGGGCGCTCGAGTATATGGGCCTCACGGCCAACATGCCGATCACCGCTATCCAGATCGACCGTGTCTTTATCGGCTCCTGCACGAACTCGCGCATGGAGGATCTGCGGCTCGCCGCCAGCTTGGCAAAGGGAAAGAAGGTCGCCAAGACGGTGCGCGCAATGGTGGTCCCCGGCTCCGGCCTCATCAAGCAGCAGGCAGAGGAAGAAGGGCTCGACCGCGTCTTCACCGCAGCGGGATTCGAATGGCGCGAACCAGGCTGCAGTATGTGCCTGGCGATGAACGCCGACGTGCTTCAGCCGGGCGAGCGCTGCGCTTCAACCAGTAACCGCAATTTCGAGGGGCGCCAGGGGGCAGGAGGCAGGACGCACCTCGTGTCACCGGCGATGGCAGTCGCGGCCGCCGTCGAAGGCCATTTTGTGGACATCAGAAATTGGAAATAGAGGAACCATGCAAGCCTTCACCAAGATAACCGGTCTCGTCGCGGCGTTGGATCGTGTCAACGTCGATACGGATCAAATTATTCCAAAGCAGTTCTTGAAAACGATCAAGCGGACAGGACTCCGCGAAGGTCTGTTCTTCGATTGGCGGAAACAAAAAGACGGCTCTCCCGATCCATCCTTCTTTTTGAATCAGCCTCGCTACCAAGGAGCTACGATCCTCTTGACTCGTGACAATTTCGGCTGCGGTTCCTCTCGCGAACATGCGCCCTGGGCCCTGCTGGATCAGGGCTTCCGTTGCGTGATCGCCTCCAGCTTCGCGGACATCTTCTACAACAACTGTTTTCAGAACGGCATTCTGCCGGTTGTCCTGCAGGGGGAAGAGATCCAGGCCTTGATGAAGGATGTCCTGGCAACGCCGGGCTACCAGTTGACGGTGGATCTCGGCCAACAAACCGTGACAACCCCTGCAGGAACCGATTACCGTTTCACCATCGACCCGTTCAGGAAGGATTGTCTGTATCGAGGGCTGGATTCGATCGGACTGACCTTGCAGCATGAGTCGGCGATCACGGCCTATGAGGCTCGGCGAAAGGCCGAGGCTCCGTGGTTGTTCACCGATCTGCCTGCCTAAGCAAGGAAGGCTTCATGAACTGGTCCTCCATTTTGTTTCCCGTCACGTGGCTCTGGCGTCCGAAACTGTTTCTCACGCTGGTCTTCTTCGTCGGCGCCGCCTACCTGCTCGTCGCCTTCAATTACAGCTACTCGGACGGCAACCGCGCTGGTTACATTCAGAAGTTTTCCAATAAGGGTTGGATCTGCAAGACCCATGAGGGAGAACTCGCGATGACCACGGTGCCGGGCGTTGCCCCGGTTTTGTGGGGCTTTTCCGTCTGGGATAATAGGGTGGCGAACCAGCTTTCGCAGGCCATGGGCAAGCGCGTCATTCTGCATTACAAGGAGTATCGCTACCTTCCGACCACTTGCTTCGGTGAGACGACCTACTTTGTAGACCGCGTAGAGATTCAAGAATAGCTTCGCCCGTTTCCCCCTACAGCCACTTGCGTTGCCTGAACCCAATGAGCATTCCGGCAGCCACCAGCCCCATGAGTCCGAGGATGAGGGGATAGCCCCACTCCCATTTGAGTTCCGGCATGTGCTCGAAATTCATCCCGTAAATGCTGGCGATGAAGCTGAGCGGCATGAAAATCGTTGTGATGACCGTCAATACCCGCATCACGGCATTCAACCGATAACTCACGCTTGACAGATAAATATCCAGACTCGCCGACACCATTTCGCGCAAGGTCTCGATCGTGTCGACGATTTGCACGACGTGATCGTAGACGTCACGAAAAAATACCTTCGTGGGCTCATGAAGGAACGGACATTCCGAACGGGACAGACTGTTGGTCGCTTCTCGGAGCGGCCAGACGGCCCGGCGCACGAACAGCAACTGCCGTTTCAGCGCATGAATATCCCTGAGGGTGTCGGGACTCGGATCGGCCACCACCCGCTCTTGCAGCGTTTCGATCTTTTCGCCCAGTGATTCCAATACAGCGAAGTATTGGTCGACGATTGCGTCCACTAACGCATAGAGCAGATAGTCGGAGCCGTTTTGGCGAAGCCGTCCTTTCCCGCCCCGTAAGCGATCTCGCACTGAATGAAAGACGTCGGTCCCGTTCTCCTGGAACGACAACACGTAATTGCGCCCGAGTACAAAGCTCACCTGTTCGACCAGAATATCGCCGCGCTCCGTTGCCGACAGCATCTTCACGACCAAGAATAAATAGGTTTCGTAGTCGTCAAGCTTGGGGCGCTGGTCCGTATTGGCGATATCCTCTAAGAGCAGGGAGTGGAGGTTGAACTGTTTCCCAAAGACTTCCAGAACGTCGACCTTGTGTACGCCGCCGACATCGATCCACATCACAGTCTCGTCAGCAGGCGGCTGGAGCTCGTCCAGATTTGTGACCGGGCGCTCATCGCACCGTGCGCCAGCGTAATTGAACAGAGCGATTTTGACCGCCTCCGCCTTCTGCTCACCGATGTGGACCAGCGTGCCGGGCGACAATCCCGCCTTCTTTGATCGTTTCTGGACCAGCTTCATCGTAACCAGCTTGTACGCAGATTCCGGCACAAGGTCAAGCCTGTCAGGACACCGCTCGTCTTTTATTCTGTCTCCAGCCTTGCTACCCTGCTGATATGGGATGGGACCACGAACTTCGCATTCTGAACGACGCGATCAGAACCGCCGGGGCAGAAACTTTACGGTTCACGACCGATGGATTTGAGACCCATACCAAGTCAGATCAATCCCCGGTGACGTCCGCAGACTTGGCGGTGAATCAGATTCTCCAGTCTTGCCTGCTTACCGCGTTTCCCCACGACGGATGGTTGTCGGAAGAATCGCCCGACGGCCAGGATCGGCTTCAGAAAACACGGGTCTGGGTGGTGGACCCAATTGATGGGACTAAAGCATTTATCAGCGGGGAGCCGGAGTTTTGTATCTCCGTGGCCCTCGTTGAAGGTAGCCATCCTGTAGTAGCGGCAATCTTCAATCCCTCGACAGACGAATTGTTCGCAGCTACGCGAGGTGGAGGCCTTCTTCTCAATCACAAGCCGGTCTCTCCACAAGACTGCCGGAGGGACCAACAACCGGTGATCGCGCTCAGCCCGTGGGAGCAGCATATCGGCCGCTTCAAGTCCGTTGAAGCACACGCCACCAGCCACCCAATGCGTTCCATTGCATGGGCCCTCGCCCTGGCCGCGAGTGGACGGATTCATGCGGTCGCGACGTTTGAGCCAGAGAATGAATGGGATGTTGCAGCAGGTGCGCTGCTGATCGAAGAAGCAGGAGGGACCATGCATGACGGCGGCGGGGAGGTTCTCGAATTCAACCGGCCTGAGCCTCGTTACCGAGGAATCATCGCCGCGAACCCGCATTGTCCCGATCCCGTGAAACGACAGCTTCGGTCCCTAGGCCGCATAGCGAAAAAATAGCTGCTCGGACAGCTACAAGATGATCAACGCTTCGTGCAAGGTAGGCTCATGGAGCGGGCGGCGTATTGCTGAGATTCGCGTGGGAGATTTTCCTGCTGAGATGGAACGTACCGCCTTTCTCTGATGGTGCAAGGTCTGCACCAATCCGATCGTACCACCACGTCCCCTCACCTTCCGTATAATCAGCGGACAGTTTGACGATGAAGCCACCTTCGCGATCATTTTCTTTCTGATACCACTTTCCCTCCCAGGTGTGGTCTGCGAGCTGGAGAGTCTCGAATCGCCCTTCTTTAAACGGATAGGTCCCATTGCCTTGCTCATCGAGTCGAAGAACCACCGCTGTGCCGTCTTCGTATTCCCATTCTCCTGCTAGAATTGACCGATCGCTCGCAGGGGGCTCCACCGGAACAGGTAGTCGAACTACCGACTGATGGCCGCAGCCCATGATCATCAGAGCAGCAGCAACGGCAACGACTGAAGATGCGCGTAGGCCCATAGGTTCAGTTCATAACATGGGTTTATCGCCTTGACAAGCAAAGAGCGCCCTGCATCGAGAGGTGAGTTAAAGTCTGGCTTGCGTGAGGCGCCGGCAAGCCTCAACAAGATCGGAGTCGGTCTTGGCATAGCTGAAGCGAATAAAATTGGCGCCTTCTGGTCCTGCAAAGAAGGCCTCTCCCGGCACCGCAGCTACGCCCGTTTTTTCTAAGAGGTACATCGCGCGGGCCTTTCCGGTTGTCCCTGGCAACTTCGACACATCAGCCAGCACGTAATACGCTCCACTCGGAATTGATGGAGTGAGTCCCGCTTTGTCCAGCGCGCTGCAAAATCTGTCCCGCTTTCGCTGATACGCTCGCGCAAGGTCCTGATAGAAGTCATCGGGAAGTTCGTTGATCCCGCTGGCCACACCCATCTGCAGCGGGGCCGGGGCACAGACATAAAGCAAATCGTTCATGGCGCCGATGGCCTGAGTCCACTGCTCCGCCGCCACGCTGTAGCCGATCCGCCAGCCGGTTACGCTGAAGGTCTTGGAGTACCCGCCGATGGTAATCGCCCGCTCGGCCATGCCAGGCAACGTCGCAATGCTCAGATGCTGCCGGCCGTCGTAGAGAAAATACTCGTAAATTTCGTCCGTGAACACGAAGAGATCGCGCCGATGCGCGAATCCCGCGACGATTTCCAACTCCTCTCTCGTGAAAACCTTGCCGGATGGGTTGCCCGGCGAATTGACGATGATGGCCTTCGTCTTCGATGTGACCGCCTGTTCGAGCTGGGTCAAAACAAAGGTCCAGTCCGGCTCCTGCATCTTGACAATCACCGGCGACGCATCGACCGCCAGTAACGCGCTGATATGGTACTGATAGTACGGCTCAAATAGAATGACTTCATCACCGGGATTGAGAAGCGCCGCACAGGCACAGTGAAATGCGCCGGTTGCCCCGGCACTGACTGTAATTTCTGTCTCTGGGTCAGCTCGAATGCCGTTGTAGTGCGCCAGTTTCCTGGCAATGGCTTGCCGAAATTCCAGTAACCCATCGAAGCGAGTGTAGACGTTGTAGCCATTTCTGATTGCCCGTTCAGCACCCTGGAGGACAGCGGAGGGGACCGGCGTATCACAGACCCCTTGCGCCATATTGAGTCCCTTCATGCTCACGCAGGCCTGCGTCATCGCCCGAATTTCCGACTGAGTGAGTTCGGCCATCCGCTGACTGACTTTCCGTACCATTGTGTAGTCTCCCTCTCCGATTGCTAGCCTCCTTTGTCTCAAACGCTTGAGTGTGCGTCAAGATGGCCTCCGAATCAAAGCTCCCAGGAAGAGGGGGTTTGCGGATGAATAGAAGATTGAGAGAAAGTTTTTGTTTACGCGTTTCGCTCTGATCGGGGGCCTTTGCGGACCGATCAGGCCGTTGTACGATGGATCAACCACAACCAAGTCAGCCTGGAGTTCATCAGTGTTCGACCTTCCCAGCGCGAGCGTCGTAGGTCTTTTCATATGAAGGCGAGGGCTTATCGCCAGGTCCTTCCCGAATCGGCTCTTGCTGTTTGAGTGAGTTGACGCGAGGACGTTGCTCATACCCTCGCACTTTCTGTGACTCACTGGGAACAGAATGAGGTTTGGAGAGCCCTGGTTTGCCGGCTTGTCGTGGCGTGCGGTATTGCTCGTAGTACTTCAGCACCTTCCGAACATACGACCGAGTTTCTCTAATCCGAGGAATCTTACCTCTCTTCACACGATGGACGCCGGCATTGTAGGCGGCAAGGGCTAGTGGCACATCACCTTCATAGAGGTTCAACAAATGCCGGAGCTGCTTGGCTCCTCCCCTGATGTTCTGGAGGGGATCATGGATGTCGGCCACCTTCAATGTCGCGGCCGTATCTGGGGTCAACTGCATTAACCCCACAGCTCCTTTTCGAGAGATAACATGGGGACGAAAATCAGACTCGACCTTGATGACAGCCCGCAAGAGAGCCGGATCGAGGCGATAGCGCTTGGCGTAGACGGTGATAGCTCGACGGAGTTCTTGTTTTGAATAGCGGGCTCGTCCCTCAAAATCGGACTTCGTCGGAATTGGGGTCGCCGCGATCATTGCACCTGCGAGCAGCACGGTGCAAACGCTGCGCATAAGAGAAGAGACAGAGCAGATCGGCCATGTCGGTCTTGTAAGAGCCACGTTGTGACCTGATCGTTCCATACTTCATGGAAGAACCCGGGTCACCCACCTCTTACCTCAAGAGCCGTGCCGTCCTCGCAGATCATAACCTGCTGAGTAATTGGGAAAACTTGAGTCTTCTAATGTTCAGGAGATGCTTTTGGAGGACATGCTGGCCATTTTTTGCCAGATTGATTGATTAGAGGAAACCTGTAGAGGAATTGGTCGCCTGACGGCTCCAGAGCGCTAAGGCCTGTAGCGTCGCGGCCAGCACTGCGGCTATAAGGAGGGCAAGACAGCCTACGGCAAGAATCCCTGCCGCTGGTGAGTGATAGGCATGAAAGATGACCGACACAGGCTGATCCGTGAAGGGGCTGAAATGTGAGAGCCACCCCAGCACCAAGCCGCCGGTCCCGATCACCACCCAGAATCGAGGGCCAATCACGCCTCGACGTGAGAGGGTCAGCCCAACTCCGATGATCGTGTAGATCGTGCCTATGACCACAAGGAACCCGACCGACTGGCTATCCAACGGCCAGTGAAAGTCTCCACGCAGGACATGGTCGATGGCATGCAGGCCGTTAAGGACCGCGACGGTCCGAATCATCGTGAGCAGCGGATCAGGCGTGGCACGCAACATAGTGCGTCTATGACTTGCCCCACAGCGCCTCCAAGCGCTGCGCCCGACCACAGCTGAACTTGTAGTACTTATATCTGATGGGATTCTTCTTGTAGAAGTCTTGGTGATACTCCTCGGCCGAGTAGAACGTCGAAGCCTTAACCAGCTGCGTCACGATCGGCTCGGAAAACCGCTTGGATTGTTCAATCACGCCCTTCGATTCTTCCGAAAGCCGTTTTTCTTCATCGGTTCCATAGAATACCGCTGACCGATATTGACTTCCATGGTCGCAAAACTGCGCGTTCGGCGTCACAGGATCGACGTTGCGCCAAAAAGCTTCGAGCAATTTCTGATAGCTGACCTTGGCCGGATCGTAACTGACTTCGACGGATTCGGCGTGGCCGGTTTGTCCGGCAGAAACTTGCTCGTAGGTTGGATTGGCTACCGTTCCACCCATATAGCCTGAGACCACCGCGATGACCCCGTCCACTTTCTCGAAGACCTCTTCCATACACCAGAAGCAGCCTCCTGCAAAATAGGCCTTCGCGGGCATTGCCGCTTCAACCTTCAAGCTGGCGGGCCAGACGGCGATCCCTCCAAGCACACAAAGACTGATCGCAAGACCCGTGAGACGTCTCATTGAAATCATGGCTGTGTCCTCCCTCTACAACGTCGTCCGAGCGGGACATCTCTTACATCTTACTACGGCCGTCGCAATAGGATGGATGTTTGTGTATGATGACTGCATGGGATCTTTGATCCGACTACTGAGCATCTTTAGCTTGGTCACCTCGGCCGGCTGTGCCTACTGGTTCATCAACGGAGAGCCGCCTGAGGTCTTGGTGACGAACATCACGCCCTTGGAAAGTACGGCTTTTGAGCAGCGCCTGAAAGTCGATCTCAGGGTCAGAAACCCCAATGATTATGAACTGCAGGTCACTGGGTTGGACTTTCGTTTGGAACTCAACGGCAAGCGGTTCGCACGCGGGCTCAGCAATACGGAGTTCACGATCCCTCGGCTAAGTGACCGCGTGGTGTCTGTCGAAACCAGCACTTCCACACTGGACGTGGTGCGGCAGGTGCTCAGCCTTCGCAATACGCAAGAACTGACCTATGGAATCAGCGGCGTCCTGCATCGCAAGGAAGGGAGACTCCCGTTCGATAATACCGGAGTGTTGGTCGAAAAGGGTGAGCTCTCCAGCCTTGTAAATCCCTAACTTATTTCACATCGAGCGTCGTCGTACTCGCTAGGCTCCGCAGGCCGCGCACGTCGGCGGTGCCCTTCCACCTGTTTCATGATGAGATCGATTGCCTCCTCCGGCGAGGAGGCAGCAACAACCAGCCGCTTGCCGAGCCTGCGAAAGAATGCCACGTCCGCAGGGGATGCTTCCACCAGGATGACCGGCTTGCCTGCTTTTACCGCCAGCGCAACCTCGGATACCGTGCCAGACCCGCTCAATCCGCAGGCGACGACGACATGGCTGGTCAGTACATTGATGTTATTGCGGCCGCTGCCCATTTCCGTAATGATCGGGACATCGACATGGCGGGACACCCTGTCCTTCGCGGTCGGCAGGACACCAATGGTGAGACTTCCCCCGACCCGTTTGGCGCCTTCACAGGCCGCATCCATCACCCCGACATCGCGACCGCCAGTCAGCACGACCCAGCCGCGCCGCGCAATCAACTCTCCCAGAGCCCTCGCGTTATCGAGGTCTTTCTTCTTCGCGTTCGCCGGCCCCATCACTCCCACTACAAATCGCATCACTGTTCCCCCCTAAACCGAACAGCGTTTCAAAAACGGGAAGCCGCTAAGGTCACATCCGCATAGGTCCAGGCGGTCTTGAATTGCTGTTCCACAGTCTCCGCTTCATTGCTTTTCTGTTGAGCGCGGAGGCTCTGCGTCAAGCCGAAGAACGCCCAGCCGTTATTGGCATTCTTCACAAGATCAGCCCGGTACACGGCCTCTGCTTGGCTTGGTCGACCAGCCATCAACAGAGTGGCGCCGAGATAATGACGAACTGGAATCGGCCAAAACGGAGGCTCCATGTAGGGTAGGGCATCTTCCAGCGTGACGGCATCCTTGAACAGCTTGATCGCGTCATCGAATTTCTGACGGCGAACAGCGATCTCCCCCGCTAACAGACGCTCCGCGATCTTGAGTAACGCCCGTTCCGTTTTTTCTTCCTGTGTCCGATCGCGTCCTAGCCGTTTTGCCAGGCCTGCCAGGACAACATGTTCGCCTTCGGCTGCCGGCAGGCGACCTGTGGCCGATAACGCCAGTCCCCGACCCAGTCGCCATATGCCTTGTTGCAAGCGCAAGGCCTTAGGAGGCGCCGGCTCTCGAAGCAGCTCGTCCCATTGTCCAAACCGAATCATCGACCAGAGTGGGGTCGGCAGATACAGCTCTTTCGACTTCTCTTTCCGCGCCTCTTCCTCGGTAATCGTTTTCGTCAGTTCGCGCGCCACTTTCAATGCCTCGCCTCGCCTCCCCTCCATCGCTAATGAAGCCCACAGAAAGTGGAGATTGTGCGCGTAGTAGCTGTCGGCATAGTCACCTTTCATGTTCCGCCCGGCCAGATAGTCCTGATCGACGCGCGCCGCATGCGCATTGCGTTCAGCCGCCTCGTGGTACTTCCCCACTCTGATGTAGACGTGGGCCGGCATATGCATCAAATGACCGGCGCCCGGCATAAGCCCAGGCAATCGCTCTGCGCAGGGGAGCGCCCGTTCCGGCGCTGGGGAGGCTTCAACTGTGTGGATGTAGTAATGACAGGCCCCGGGGTGGTCTGGAAATTTTCCAAGAATTGATTCCAACGTGGAGACGATTTCTTCTGTGCCCGGCTTTGGCCGGCCCTCCGCTGTCCACAAGTCCCAGGGCCGCAAGTCCATCATGGCTTCGGCAAAGAGCACACCGGCATCCGGATCATCGGGGAATTGCCTCCAGAGCGATCTCATGGCATCCGCATAGGCCTTGTCGAGAGCCGCACGTGCACGACTCTTGGCGCTGTAGCGCTTGCTCAGAGCCTCGATGTACCCTCGCTCAGCTGCGCTCACGTGTGTGCTGTGGGTGCGTGCGTTCTGCAACGCATCCCAGGCCCGACGCTCAGCAGCCTTGTCCATCGCTGCATTGATGTTGGGACCCAGCGCGAGGGCGATGCCCCAGTAGGCCATTGCCGCCGTAGGATCGAGGCGCGCCGCCTTTTCGAAGGCACGGATGGCTTCCTCATGATTGAAGGCATAAACCAGCCGCAAACCTTGGTCAAAATACTGCTGCGCCTGTTCGGAAGTCGTCGTGATGGCGTGGTGCAGCGTGCCGAGATTGTCAAACAACGGAATGGAAGGACGTGCATCTGAGAGGGCTGCCGCATGGACCTGGGACGGGCCGCATCCGATCAACCAGGCTGCTCCGAACAACAGGCATCCGCTGAGGATTTGGCTTGTCGGCAGAAAGTGGTGGGTCATGAGACACGCCGACTCACTGATGCGGCGGGGCAAGATGAGATAATCACGAATCTGTCAGCGCGCTGGTTGAGCTCAAAGGCTGAGCGACGGCCGTTTTGGGTTGTTGTCTTTCTGTGGAACCGCCTTGTTTTTCATGACCGGCTTCTGGCGGACAGTTCTATTACGCTTTTCAGCGGCGAAGGCAACTCCTCCTGTCATGGGAGATGGGGATCCGATTTCCAATTCCTTACCCAGGTAGGTAAGCACTTGTTGCTGGGAGACAAGCAGGGATTTCAACTCCTGCATTTGCGTAGAAAGACGAGCAATGTCTTGTTGCTGACTGAGAAGGTAGGCTCTGAGCTCGGCCACTTCTTCCGGTTGCACACCATCAGGCGTCACACCTCCCTGCGGCGGATTCATTTTCTCTTCGCAGCATAGGCTCGTAACTGCATGGATCTGCTGCAGGGCAAGGTCTGATTTTTCTAATCCTTCATCTAGGTGCTCGATCATGCCGGCGATCCGCTCGTCTGTGTGCTCATCCAGACCATCTCGTGACACAGATTCCGCATCAACCGCTGTGTCCGCCCTCCGCCCCAATTGTATGACTCGCGACCACAATTCCACCACGGCTCGTACCAAAGCTGCTCCGGTCTCGACGAGTGTCTGACCGAACGATCGTTTCAACGGTCGGGCCGCGGATAGTTGTTCAGGTGAGGGAATGCGATGGATCAGGTTGATCGGCTCATTGCTGAATCGGCGGGACATAAGACCTCTCAAAGGCTAACCACCCGGCCCGAACACAGGCGCAGGACCGTGTCAATGTTCGATGCTGGAAGGATCGATTCGCGCGCACGGCACCGGTTCCAACAAGCGCTTCGGAACAATCTGTTGTCTACTCCTGCTGAAAGGAAGAGTCAATGGTTTTCATCAGGAGAGGGCCTCGCGGGCAAGGGAATCCGATGCGGCCTATCGGTTTCTTAAAATCGGGTCACGCTGGAAAAATTAAATTTTGGCAACACCATAGCCGGCACCAGCATTTTGCCGGTCTCCGAAGTAACGGCCTCCATCGGCGCCGTCCATGCCTCGACGTTTTGAAATGCCTGGAGCGGGCTTTCATGGAATCGGAAATTCTTGACTGCTGAAACGATCTCTCCCTTTTCCACAAAAAACGTCCCATCGCGAGTCATACCGGTTAAGGTGAGGTCACTTGGATTGACCGTTCGGATATACCAAAAGTTTGTGACCAGAATGGCGCGCTCGGTGCCCTTAATGAGGTCTTGGACAGTATTAGCGGCAGCGCCATCGACGGACAAGACTGGAGCCTCCAACGTCGGAATCGCTTTCACCCCGTGGGTTTTTGCCGTAAATCGGTCGTACACGAGTTGTTTTAAGATTCCATGATCGATCCATACCGATGACTCGCTCGGTAACCCTTCTTGGGTGAACCCCACCCCGAGCAGATCGGCGTGACCGGGCAAGTTCTGCAGCATCAGCCGTTTGTCCACAATCCCTTGCCCTAGCTTATTGGCAAAGGGGCTGGCCCCCTTCTCGTAGGATTTGGCGTCGAGCGACCACAAGAGCCAGGTCCAGAGTCCTGCGACGGCAGCGGGCTCCAGAATGACGGGGTACCGACCAGGAGGGAGCTCGCTGAGATCGCGGCCGCGCTTTGCTTTGTTGATGGCCGCCAAAGTCCGCTCTTGAATCTTCAGATGATCGACGGAACGGTGAGCCGCTGCACTCCAACCAGTGGCGTCCCCCGCCTGAACCGTGAGGCTGAACCGTGCGTCTGCCCGCGTTTCGTAGCCGAAGAGTCCGTTGCCGGACGCAATCCCTACCGACGAGACTGAAGACGAAACGATTCCGGCCGCCATCAGATTCTCCATGCGGCATTGCCCGATTGCTTCATTCGCATATTCGAGGCGTCGTGTCGGCCCAGCAGCGACGGTTTCGGGTCTTGCAGTCTGACGAACGGCAAACGCATGCGGCTCAGGAGGCGGAAGATATTCCGGATCTTCGGGCGAGACACGGGCAATACGTTCGGCTCGCGCGAGTGTTTCCTGGATCGACCCCGCTGTAAAATCCGTCGTACTGGAAGTCCCGTGCCGGCTGTCGAATGCGACCGTCACCGCCAGCATGCCACGGCGCGTATCGACGTTCTGGATCACCTGATTGTTGGCAAATCTGGTGGTCCCGGAGTGGTGATCGTGGAGCGTCACGATCGTGTCATCGCCGGACGAGCGGGTAAGGACTAGGTCGGCGAGGAAGCGAAACTCTTCGCGGCTGGTCAGCTTCGGCCAGGGCTTGGCGCTCACAACGCTCATGATCGGCCTTCCCCTCTGATGACCTGGACGCTCCGGAACCGCGCGGGCGACGTCGCATGAGTCATCCAGCCCGATTGCCCAGGCTGCCCTTTTCCACAGGTAATAAACCCATACCGGCGCCGAAAGGATCGGTCGGCGACACCATCGCAGCTGTTCCAGAATTCGGGCGTGATCCCATGGTAGATCACATCCCGCAACATATGGGTTCGCCTGCCGTTTTCAATCAACCAGAAGGCGTCACCGCCGAACTGGAAATTGTAGCGGCGCTGATCAATGCTGTAGGATCCATGGCCCTCGATATAGATGCCGCGTTTCACGTCGGCAATGAGCTGATCACATGTAGCCTCGCCAGGCTCAAGTCCGATATTGGCAATCCGCACGATCGGAACGTTCCCCCATCCATCAGCCCGATTGGAGCCACGTGAACGAGATTCACCGATCTTCGAGGCGACTTCACGGTTCGTACAATACCCGACGAACACCCCGTTCCGGACGACGTCCCATCTCTGACACTGAACGCCGTCGTCATCGAAACCGGTCGCAGCGAGCGTGTCCGGTTCGGTGTTATCGGCAACTAAATTCACATACCGCGAGCCATAGCGAAAGTTGCCCCGTTTGTCGGGCGTCAGGAAGCTGGTCCCTGCATAATTGGCTTCGTACCCAAGCGCACGGTCCAGTTCGCTCGGATGGCCGCAGGACTCATGGATCGTCAATGAGAGGTGTTCTGGATCGAGGACAAGGTCGTACCGTCCGGCATCGACCGCCGGAGCCTTGACCTTTTCGACCGCCTGACTTGCGACGCGTGGAGCCTCCCGCAGCAGGTCGGCTTCCTCGATCAGTTCATAGCCCTTTCGAAGATGCGAGGTGTTGAACGACCGGGTGGCGAATCGCCCGTCATGCACGGCTGTCGCACTGCAATCTCCGCTCACGGCCAGAAGATCGAACTCGATATCTGAGCCTTCCGTTGAGACAAAACGTTTGCGGTCCCGGCGCGCCCAAAGACCAGCACCGCTCCGTACGATGCCCGTCTGACGATGCAGGGTTTCCATGGTGTTGAGCAGGAGATCCGTTTTCTTTTCGAGCGGCACATGAAAGGGGTCGATACGCGCGCGGGTGACGAATTGGTCTCGATGAACGGGTTCCTCAGTCAATCGCACTTTCTCGATCGCGACCGACGCCGAACCTTTCGCGATCTCGATGGCGAGGTCCGCCACACGGGGGATCTCTTCCAGTGACAGGATCGAGCTTGCCGCGAACCCCCAGGCTCCATGATAGAGCACACGTACACCGAATCCCGTGTCCTCGATATTTCGTATCGAGGCGATGCGCCGATCTTCACCCTGGATGTTCTCGATGGTGCTGTTCTGGATGCGGATATCGCCGTAGTCCGCACCTGCGCCGCGGATGCGCGCCAGCGCGACTTCGGCAAGTTCAGCCCAGTCTGGTGTGCTCATCATCGTAAGTGAGGTCCACCCGATGCAGCAGCATCAGTATACCAGGGCCCCGACGGTTAGGGCTCAAGGGGAGGAGCAGCTAGAGGCTGCTCCCCATGCGAGTGGTTTCGATGAACTGCTCGGTCGAGTCGTCGACGGCACGTCCTCGTCGTCCTTTTGGCGGGAGGATATAGAGGAGCTTCGAGTTTAAGTTTTCCTGCACGGGCGGCGGGAGCGACATTTCGTACGACACCGGGCGCTGGTGGTCGGCCATCTGGAGCTTCGGGTTGTACACACTGTTGAACTTCCACAGCATCTTCACGAAGTTCGTCTGCCCTCGTATCAGATGCCCAGCCGCGAGTCTTGCGGTGGATCTCAGAGCGGCCCAACCGAGATGCTTCTTGTTGAGTACTTGTTGCGTCTTGACCAGCTCCGCGTAGAACTCGGGAAGCGGCATCTTCGTCGGCAGCACGGAGTGTTGGATATCGAAGAGTCGGTAATCTCTTGTCTGGATCTTGCGCGCCTCCGTGTGCCAGCTCTCAGTTCCAGGGTAGGGAGTGTTGACACTGATGTTCACGATTTCGGGGATTTCCAAACACCATTGCCGGACCGTCTCGAATCGCTTCTGATCCCAGTCAGGATCAGCGATGAGATTGATGGCAACGGTGATGCCGAGGGAGCGGGCAAACTCCAGCGCTTCGAAGTTTTTCCCCAGCGAGATGCGCTTGCGATGCATCTTGAGCCCTTCCTCATCGATCGCCTCCACCCCCAAGAACATGTACTGGAGTCCGAGCGTCTTCCAGAACTGGAACACCTCCTTATTGCGCAACAAGACATCGCCGCGCGTCTCCATATAATACTGTTTCTTGATCCCACGCCGCGCCACCGCTTCGCCGATCTCCATGCCCTGCTTGCCCTGGATGAAGGCGACGTCGTCGACCAGAAAGATCCCCGGTTCCTGAACCTGGGCTAATTCCTCCACCGCCTTCTCCGGACTGACCATCCGATAGCTGCGACCATAAAACGTCCAGGCGCTGCAGAAGGAACAATCCCAGGGGCAGCCTCGCGCAAACTCGATCGAGGCACAGGGATCCAGAACCCCGATGAAGTACTTGCGTCGGTGACGGACCAGATCGCGCGCCGGACGCACATCGTCGAGGTTCTCGATGAATTGTGGCGGAGGTCCTTCCCCATCGAGAGTCACAACCCCCGGGACTTTCGTGATCGCATTACGATCATGCTCCACCGCCATGAGCAGCTTGGGGACGGACACTTCTCCCTCACCTTTGAGGATGCAATCAATCGCGCCGTTCCCGTGCTCCAGAAAGTCTTTCGCCACAAAGGAAGCGCTATGCCCTCCCACGAAGACAAAGCTGTTGGGCAATGCCTCCTTGGTCAACTTCGCAAGATCCACGATCTCCGGCACATTGGCCAGGTAGTTACATCCAAACGCAACGACGTCGGGCTTCCAAGTTCTAATGTGCGCCAGGTAGTCGTTCCACGTTTCGACCTGCAGATCGATCAGATAAACGTCATGCCCCGCTTGGCGGGCGGCCTGGGCCACCATCTCGAGGCCAAGCGGCTCCAGGCGTAGATAGATCTTGGTGTACATGAGCGGACCGGGATGAACTGCGAGGAATTTCATTTCCTCCGACCTCCTCTAAGGAATGCGCTAGGCCTCATTGGGGGCCATCGCCGATGATTCGTCAACAGTGCTGATCCGACCGATATACTTGGTTCCGGCCTGAGAACTGCCGAGTGGGGCGAATTCTGACATACAAGCAGATGCGGTTCAACCATTATGAGGCCATGACACTTCTATTAAGGTACTGCGGTCGCTTGGCCTAGCTTTTTATCATCTCCTCCTCTACCATGTCTCCATGTTTTCACCTGAGCGCACACCCCGCCAGCGCATGGTGGAACTGCTCACGGGCACAAGGCTGTCGTCCTTTCAACTGGCGCAGATGCTGGGGATCCCGGAGCGTCAGGTGGAAGATCACCTCGCGCATGTCGTGAGGACCCTCGCGCAGGATCGCACAAAACGCTTCATCTTAGAATCTTCGATTTGTCAGAATTGCGGTCTTGCCTTTCGCGACCGAACCAAACTCACCAGACCTAGCCGCTGCCCGCACTGCCGGAGCGAAGGCATCACCGCCCCGCGTTATGGCATCGATTCGGTCAAATCACGCTCAGAAACGGTAGACAGGAAGGCCTCAAGCCGGTAGGATGCCCCCGGAAAGCATCTCCAAAATGACCGCACGACTCATCTTTTGTACCCTCTGCTTCGCGCTGCTGGTGGGCTGTTCCGGTGACAAAGCCAAGGAACTGCTGGAGACCGCCGCGTTCGAGGAGCGCCAGATGAACCTGCCCCATGCGAAGCAGTTATACGAAGACATTGTCCGTCTCTATCCAACCAGCAAAGAAGCCGAGACAGCCCGGGCACGGCTGGCCCAATTGAACACCGGCCAGTAGTCCGACGATCAGGCTCATTTCGTTTTCTGACTTCCTGCAGATACCCCCGAACTTTTACTTAAACATGTTGCTGACGTGGATCAGCCCTTCAATTTGACGCTGCTTGGAACCCTACCCTTGTGGATCTAATCCCCCCCTTACGAGGCATAGCGGAACTTCTCCGTCCCGCTAGAGTTAAGAACATAATAATAGAGAATCACCTAGGAAGCAGGCGTTAGGCCAGGAGGGCCAGATGGAAAAACCCTACGCAATCCGCAAAAAGCTACGAGCCCCCGTTCATTGCGCGTTCTCCTACTTCTGCGATGGGACACTTGCCAAAGGGATGATCTGGGACCTTTCAGAAACGGGCTGGCGCGCAACCGGGGAGCACCCCGTAACGCCAGGCACGGAAATGACGGTGTACCTCACTCTCCTCGATAACGGCGAATCAAGAAATATCCTCGTCGATGCGGCGGTCGTGCGCTGGTCTGAGGGTCGGGATTCAGGCTGGGAAATCACCCGCATGGATGAAGAAGCGCGGGCTCGACTGGACCAGTTCCTGGAGAATCTCAATGCCATTGCCGGCGGCTCAGGAGCCAGGAACCAAACGTTTTCCTAGTGAGGTGAGAGTCTTTGCCGCCTCTTGTATCTCTTACGTTGCACCGCCAGAGTGGTCTCACCGTTCCTGCTGATAACCCACTCGATCGATATCAACCCCTGTAGCAGCCAAACGTTCGCCGGCCAAGATCGCTCAACTATTTCCACCTCGCTCTACATGGCAACTACTCTTTACCCAGAACATCAACGGCTTCTGACTCCAGGCTATACTTATCACTAGCCGTTCTCCCTCACGCGGAGACATTTCTAAGGAGGGCATCGTGATCGCAACCATGACCAGCTTCTTTCTGACAATCTTGATCTCGCTCTGTACTGTCCCTGCTTGGGCGGAAACAGACGAGCAGAAGATCCTCGTCCGCGATGTCATCAAGCTGTCGGGCCTGCAACACGAAATTCAGCAACTCCCGCAGCAGGTGTTAGCAGGGTTCGATCAGCAAGGGCGGAAGCTGCCGGTGGAAGAACATACGGCCCTCCGCCAAGCTCTTGCTACCTCATTCGATGCTGCCATGCTCGAGCGGCAGATCACACAGGAATTGGAAGCCTCGCTGCGCCCAGAGATCATCAGGGCCACCTTGAAATGGCTCAGGTCGGACCTCGGCCAAAAAGTGACAAAACTCGAAGAGGCCGCCAGCCATCCCAAAGCACTGGAAGAGCTGCGCGCATTCGCGAAGCAATTAGAGAAGGCTCCTCCGGCCCAGGATCGGATCCAACTGATTCGCCGCATCGATCAAGCATCGAATGGAACGGAACTGCTCTTGGACATTTCCGAGTCCCTCGCGCTGAGTGTCGCCTCCGCCTACGAGGCGACCTTGCCTGCGGCACAACGGACTGGCTTGGAACAGATCCGCAGTCAACTTGCCCGCCAGCGTGACACGGTGAGGCAGCAGTTACAGAACCACGTGTGGATGAGTTTGCTGCGTACCTACAGGACGCTCCCGCAGGAAGAATTGCGGCAATATGTGCAGTTCCTCGAAACAGAAGAAGGTCTCAACTTCTATACCCAGACTAACATCGCCCTCAAGGGAGCGCTTGAGATCAGCATCACTCGGGTGAGCCGGACCATGATGGATATTCTCAAACCGCCGGCCGGACGGAAAGCTATCTAGCCATTCCGATAGCTATCGAGGAAACCATGGGAAAAAGGCGCTGGTAGTCCGCTGATAGGCAGCGTACTCCTCGCCGCGGCTTGCCAGTGCCTGGGCTTCAGCCTCCGGGATTCCTGTCACCTTGAGCAGCGCCCATCCCATCGCTACGGGGCCAATCCACGTGAGTAGCCAGTCGGGGGCATCAACCGCCATCACGACGTATGACCACCAGTGGACCCATTCGAAAAAATAGTTTGGATGGCGTGAATAGCGCCACAGTCCCTCGCGACAGACACGACCGTGATTCTGCGGGTTGGCTCGGAAATCGGCAAGTTGCCGGTCGGCTCTCGCTTCACCAAAGATCGCGATGCTCCAAATCAACAGTCCTAGGGTCTCCGTCGGATCGAACGGGGGCCGTGGATTGTGGATGAGCACCAGAAACGGGATGGAAAAGGCCACCACCGCCAGCGCTTGCAGTTGAAAATACGCGAACATTCGGACCGGCTCTGAGGAGCCCCATCGTTCACGCAGGCGGCGATAGCGACCATCCTCCTGCTTGCCGATCACACGATTGAAGAGAAGGTAGAGGCCCAGCCGTCCCGCATAGAGCAGGGCCAACAGAGCCACCAACATTTCCCGCGGCGGCTGTCCTGCAACCTGGTAGACGTACCACAAGACGACCCCGATGAGGCCCAGGCACCACCCGACATCCGCAATCGAGGCATTGCGCACACGCCGCTGGATGACCCACAGCCCTCCCATCACGACGGCCATCACTAGATACGCGATGAGCACCAGCGAGAGGGGATCACTCTCCGCCATGGAAGTTCCTGTCCTCCCTACGTTTCACACGCAACGTTTCACGAGTCATGTCGTTTGATAGTCCCACAGATCTTGGCTAGGCTGCGACCGGCCGGCGAGCCATTCGCGAAATCCCGGCAGACGAAACGACAGCAGGCCCTGAATCTTGTCGCAGTTCAGTGAAAGATCTATAGGACGTGGGGTCCCTCGGTGGTCACATGAGGAGCCCTTCACCAGCAGTCCATTCAATTCCGGATACCAGGGCAGCAAAGCCTGTCCAATTTCCCAGCGCGAGAGCCGTTCGCTTCCGCCCAAGTGATAGAGACCCGGCAGTTTGAGATCGACCAGTTCCCAGATCGCCCGTGCGATTACACCGGCCGGAAGGGGGCAGCGAAACTCGTCGGCATAGAGCGTCACTTCTTTACCGGCCTTTGCTGTCCGAGACATATCTTCGACAAAACTCCGATCGCCATTTTGGGAAGTACCGGCCGTCAGAACAATCCGCACGACAGCATGACGAGGATTCTGTAAAACCCACAGCTCCGCTTCGAGCTTTGTCCGGCCATAGACATTGATCGGGGTGGCGTTGTCCCCTTCCCGATACCAGCCTCTTTTCCCATCGAAAACTTCGCCACTGGACAGAAAAAAGAAGGGAATCCCGTTGCAGAGATGCGCCAGATGAGCTGTGGCCTCCACGTTGATGCGGTGGGCATCGCCAGGATGCTGCTCGCAGTCCCTTGTGCGGCTCAGGGCCGCGCAGTGGATCACGAGGGTAGGATTGATCGACTGCCAGGTCCGGTCAACGGCGACAGGATCTGTGAGATCAAGATCGGCGCGGGTCAGCCCCCGCACCTCCCAATCGGGAGCCCATCGGGAGGCGGTCTTTACAAGGTACTGCCCGATCAATCCCGCTGCCCCGGTGACGATCGCGCGAGGTGCCATTGGTAGACGTACGTTACTGCCGCGTGAGCTTTCGGTAGCGAATCCGGTGGGGCTGGTCGGCATCCTT
>FRDC01004616.1_pt1 | contig 27592 bp, 22 predicted proteins | sample 1106171 | NCBI WGS metagenome assembly FRDC01 (sample SAMEA3930566, study PRJEB13176) | freshwater metagenome | biome: Drinking water system; feature: drinking water; material: water | place: Singapore | collected 2014-12-20 | reverse complement strand
AGCGGTCAGCGACCACGACGGCGCAGCCACGACGTTGCACATACTCTTTTTTCCCCCGTATTTTGAAGGTGTTCGACGAGGTCGAGTGGCGTTCGGCGATTTCGTTTTTGTATTTTTCTGTGGAAAATCGTCATTTCTACTGAAAAGATGAACAAAAGAAAACCTGAAAATTGGTTGTCGGGTCGGGCCAAGTTGAACGCGCTTGTGCACGTTGTAACGTATTCGTTGATGTTCGCCATGCATTTCGCGAAAAAGCAAGAAGAAATGTCGGTAAGATTTCCCTCAGATCTGAATGTGAACTCGCCGCCCTTTCAGCTGTGTTTTGCCGTTGGCCTGTGCGTTCGCGTGGTTCCCATTCCCGTGAACGCCGTCCACGGATTTCCAACCACCCAATACAAAAAGGCTCGCCTACCCGACGATTTTTTTGATTGGTCCACGTCGGTTATGGTGACTTGCTCTCCAATCAGCTGCTTTCTAATCACGCCAGAGCCAAATTTTTCTCTGTTGCACTAAACCGAATTTTCAACTGTGATGTTTTTTTACGTCGCATATCTCATACTCAATGCCGCAGAGACTTTGCCAAAAAAGCCACGAAAGAAAAAAAAAAGAAAAAAAAAGCTTTTAAAAAATCGAAAAAAAAATGTCTCTGTCGCCGCCCACCAACGTGCACCTCCCCGCTTACACTTTTTGGGTCAACCTGCCCAAGAGAATCGCAGCAACAATGAAATGGATAGAAGAGTACTTGAGAGTCAACTACGGAATCAAAGCAAAAAGAGAGTTTCTCAGAACGCTGGCAGACCAATCCGGGACGCACGACAACTACAGCGACGTCCGCACGCTTGCAGCCTACGTCGAAAAAATCTGCGCTGTCCGCATCCAGAAAGCCAGACTGCGCGCGCCGCCGCCCAGACCGCCCGCCTGCGTTGACGACGACGAACCATCTCCCTCACATCCAACTTCACCCCCCTTTTCACCTTCAGCATTTTTCTCTCCCGCAACCCCCAAGACGGAGGCGTCGACAGCATTTTCCGAAGTGCAATCGTCGCCTTCGCCGACAGAATTCTGGGGTGGCATGCCCTCCATACCCTCCACATCTTCACCATCATCCTTCTGGCACAGCATTCCTTCCGTCACGCCCCTCCCAGAGCCCTCCTGGGACGACAGCAACATGTTCTCGCCTTTTCTCGACATCCGCGTTCGAATTTCCGTCCATCTGCAAAACAAGTCCTATTCCAAGCAGCATCAACTGGATATGTCGGTGGGCGACAGCGTTCTCAACCTCATCGCCGAAATCAATGAGTTGTGCGAGCACCGCAAATATCAACTGTTCTACCACCTCGAAGGTAAAAAAGTGGAGGTGGACGACAACATATACTTCCTTCCCATCTCTTCTCCCGATGTACCTCGCACCTTCTACGCCCAAATTTGTTGAAATAAAGAGACCGCTCGATAATTTTCGAATGGTTCTTGAGAATATTTGGCACGCCCAATCTCAAAATTACCTCCAACGTACACTCCTGACACTTCGCGCGCGGGAGAAAATAAAATGAGGGCTCTTGTGGTGACCCTCTTGATATTTGCAATGATTGGCGCCAGCCACGCCGTTTCCTGGGGCTGGTGCGGCGACGGCATCGTGGATCCCGACGAAGAGTGCGATGCCGGCACCTCCAACGGCCTCAGCTCTTCGTGTTGCTTCACAAACTGCACGCTGCGTTCGTGCAGTCATGCGTGTCGTCCCTCCGCGGGCGACTGTGACGTGGCGGAGTACTGCACGGGCGTCACCGGCTTGTGCCCAAACGACGTTTTGCTAGCCCCTGGCGTCGTTTGCGGTTTGGGAGAAGGGCCCTGTCTCGTCGACGCAGTGTGCAACGGCTGGGATCCCGTCTGCCCCTCGACCGTCGCACCCGATGGCAGTTCGTGCGACACGGATGAAGACCTCTGCACCATCGAGAGTTGCAACAGCGGGAATTGCGTGCTGGAGCGCACTCTCAACTACGACGATGGCGCCTTTTGCAACGGCGTCGAAACTTGCGATCCCGCCACCGGCTTTATGGTGGAAGGAACTTCCCCCACCTGCGACGATGGGGACTCGTGCACCGTGGACACTTGCAACCACGTGTACAACATGTGCGTCCACTTTCCCATGGAAGGAACCTACGGCCCTTGCGGTACCGAAGAAGATGACCACGCCATCTGCGAGTACGGCGAATGGCAGTGCGAAGGCAGTTCACTCGTCCCCAACATCACTTGCGTTGGCGCGGTGTACCCGACGGCCGACGAGATTTGCGGCAACAGTATCGACGACAACTGCAACGGCCTCGTCGACGAAGGCTGCAATGCCTCTTCCACTCCCTGCACCAGCGACGCGGACTGCGCGGGATTCGAACATTCCCAGTGCCAGGCCGCAATCTGCGACTTCCGCTACGACTACTGCGCCGTCGTGAACCTGGCGGAGTACACTCCGTGCGACGACGGGCTGGCTTGCACCGTGAACGACATGTGCGACGAAGCCATGTGCGTGGGCACGCCCGTCGTGTGCGACGACGGCAACGAGTGCACGCAAGACACTTGCACGGAACCCAACGGCATCTGCGTCTACGATCCAGAACCCATGTTCCAACGCGCTTGCAACCTCGAAGATAACTTGTGCTCCATCAACGACTCGTGCGACAACCAAGGCAACTGCATCGAAGGCAACTACCTGAAGTGTCCCGTTTTCGCGCCGTGCCAGGCAGCCACGTGTAACCCCACGACCGGGCTGTGCGACAACAGCACGCTGTCCGGCTCTTGCGACGACGGCAACCCCTGCACGGAGTACGACAGCTGCGGCGCCGGAGAGTGTCACGGTAGCGAGTGGAGCCCTTCGCCTTCCCCTCCCTACTGCTTCAACTCCCAATGCGACGTCAACACCGGCATCACCCAGGTGGAGCTCGCTGCTGGCTACTGTTTCATCGACGGAAGCTGTCGGTCTTGGGGAGATCAGAAGCCTGGATCCTTCTGCGCCTACTGTTTTCCGGAATTCTCCACCAACGAATGGTCGTTCCCGGGGCCTCAGTCTGGAGGTTACTACTTGGGATGCGGAGACTCAACCATATGCACGGTGAACGACGTGTGTCGAAGCGACTTGGGAACTTGCCAGGGCACATGGATTGACTGCAGTGCGTATCAGAACGAGTGTAACGAGCCTGCCTGCAGCAACGAGGCAGGAGGGTGTTACGCCAGTCCCCTATCTGACGGAACACCGTGCGGTAGCAACCCTTGCTACACGAGCGTGTGTCTGAGCGGTTCGTGCCTCCCCTACACTGCAACTGACTGTGATTATCTGATCACCGATAGCCAATGCCAATACACCTCTTGCGACGAAGTCACGGGATGTCAGCTGAACAACTATGCAGATGGCGCGCTTTGCACTCTTGATAACGACATCTGCAGCACGGGCAATCCCACTTGCGTGCAGGGAGTTTGCACCCCAGGTGAAATTCCAGTGTGCAGTAACGTTACGGAGGCATGTGGGAGTTACCAGTGCGCCGACCCGATTACGGGGTGCGTGTTTGTACCCTACGATTATGGCACACCATGTGACGACTTGTCAGTATGCACGACGGGCGACATCTGTGTGGATGGAACGTGCGAGGGTGTTAATGTCGACTGTGGAGATGGCAACGCTTGCACCATAGACGAGTGTTTCCCCGAATCTGGATGTGTTCACAACAACATTCCCTACTGTACTGATTGCGTCGTCGCAGAAGATTGTAGCCCATCGACTTGCTACGACGTGGATTGTATCTTGGGTACTTGTGTCTACATCGAACAGCCCGAAGGAGAACCTTGTCCCGACTCCACGGTGTGCAACGGCGACGAGACTTGCGATGGCGCTGGCTATTGTCAACCTGGCACCCCTCGCGTGTGTGACGACGGAAACGGCTGCACCACTGACACTTGCGATCCCGTCACTGGTTGCTCGTCTGTGAATAATAACTCCCTCCCCTGCGACGACGGTCTGTTTTGCACAACAGATGATCATTGTTTGGATGGCGTGTGCAGTTACACAGTTGTCGACGATTGCGATTTGCAAAGCACTCAATGCACGTCATACGTTTGCTTCGAAGACGTCTCGAACTACACGTGCACGCCCTTTAACTATGAAGGTTCGGCGTGCGACGATGGAAATCCATGCACGGAGAACGACGAATGCGACGCCTACGGGGGATGCGCGGGCACTCCACGAACCCCACCCACGCCTCCGAACGAATGCATCCAAGAGTATGTGTGCAACCCCGAGACTGGCGATTTTGATCCCGTCTACGCGCCGTCTTTCACGCCTTGCACGCAACCCGACAAGTGTTGGGTGTATGAATGCAGCCCGGACACTCCTGGCCTTTGCCATGCAATCGGAGTATCTCCCGACATCCAATCTTTCCCGCTCAACTTCCCCGGCAACGGTACAATCATTTGCGCCTTTGGATCGCAATGTCGCAACGACGTCCCCTGTAACCCAAGCACGGGAACGTGCACGGTGTCGTACAAGCCGGATGAAACACCCTGTGACGATGACGACCCTTGCACTCAGGTCGATTATTGCCTCAGTGGCGACTGCTACGGAACGGACCCCGTCGTCTGCTACCCCACAGACCAATGCCACAACGCTGGAGAGTGCATCCCCGGCAACGGCACCTGCACCAATCCGCCCAAGAACGACTACACCCCCTGCGACGACTCCAACGTCTGCACTCCCACCGACGTTTGTCTGGGCGGATTTTGCACGGGAATGGACGCTCTGGATTGTAGCACCGGAACGCCTTGTCTCGAACCTCAATGTGATCCGGTAACTGGCTGCTACTCCACATACAACGACGGCACGCCCTGCGACGACGGCAACGACTGCACGCTGAACACGACTTGCCTCTCTGGCGCTTGCCCGAGCGGCACTGGAGTCCCTCTCGTGTGTCCCTCGGAGCCTTGCCAGCAAGTTGATTGTCTCTCGACCGGCGGTTGCACGTACTCACCCATCGTCAACTGCTCCGTGTGTGAAACTGCCGCGGACTGTCCCAACCGTCCATGCAAAGCCGCAGCCTGCGAGAACTTTGTGTGTACCTACACAATCGACGACAGCAACATCATCGATTGCGTTGACTCGCAGTTTTGCAACGGGCTGGAGTTCTGTAATTTGGGCACTTGTCACGCTGGTACCCCGCCTTCGTGCGACGACTCTAACCAGTGCACACTCGACGAATGTAACTACGGCGTTGGCGCTTGCACGCACACTCCCAACGTGGGACAGCCCTGTACTAACACAGACCTCTGCGCCACCTACTCCGAATGCAGCGTGGGCGCGACTTGCGTGGCCTTGACTTCCACCGTGTGCGACCCCGCCCCTACTTGTTGGGTGGACATGGGATGCGATCCCGATACCGGCACGTGCGTCTATCACAAGCAATTCGACACCACGCCATGTAACGACAACAACCCTTGCACGACGTTGGACATTTGCATCAACGGCACTTGTGTCGGTGAAGGCCCCGTTGTGTGCACGCCTTCTGACGCTTGTCACGTGGCCGACTCTTGCGATACCCAAACTGGACTGTGTCCAGACATTCCCCGTCCAGACGGCTCGCCGTGCGACGACGGTTTGTTTTGTACCTCCAGTAGCGAATGTTACGACGGCGTCTGCGAGGGAACCTCCAACACATGCGATGGATATTCCGTTGTCGACGAACAGTGTCAGTACGTGACCTGTGACGAAACTGGAGACCAGTGCGTCGTTCACAACGTCAGCGATGGCACGTATTGCGATACTGGTAATCCCATCGGCGTCTGTTCAGATCAAGATATCTGTCTGGGAGGTCTGTGTACTGATCAGTACACCACGGGCGCCACATGTCGCGCTTCAACCGGGGAGTGCGACCAGGAGGAGGTTTGCGGATCGAGCGACTACTGCCCTTCCAACTCCTACACTCCCGACGGCACTGCCTGTGAGACTAGCACCTACTGCTGGAGTAAGGTTTGTTCTGCGGGATCTTGCGTGAACGACGAACCGCGCGACTGTTCCACCGACATCGTGTGCCAAGTCGGGGCGTGCGACGAAGTGGAGGCCACCTGCTACACCGTCAACGCGCCCGACTACACTTCTTGTACCGAAAATCCTGACCAGTGCGTGGCCTTCGAAGAGTGCATCGCTGGCAGCTGCGAACCGAGCTACGCTCTTTCGAGCACTTTGTGTGACGACGGAAATGCTTGCACCACGGGCGACCATTGTGATGGCGCCGGTGGTTGTGTGGGAGGCAACAACGTCGACTGTTCCGCCTACGACACTCTTTGCAGACGGGGTTGGTGCAACAGCACTGGGCAATGCGAAGTCATTCCGGCACACGATGGCATCCAATGCGACGCTGACGGCTTGGCTTGCACCGTTAACGACACGTGCGTTTCTGGCATCTGCATCGCCGGTCCGCTGAGAGATTGCTCGTATCTCAACACGCCCTGTGCGGTGGGCGTCTGCGTCGAAAGCGGCGAAGATGACGGCACCTGCGAAGCCAACGTGACTTCTTCCGAGTGCAACCCCGATCATTGCACGGGAGGCTGTACATACACGATCGCCTACTGGGCCGATCACAACTCTCGTTCCACCAATCCCAGCAAGCGGATAGCTTGGCCCAGCAACATGGAACGCAGCACCCTGTGTGGCAAAACTTGGCTCCAACACGCAGAGATGCGCCCCAAGGCGATGGCCTGGCGCAAGTTGGCACAAGCTTACATCTCGGGCCGACTGAACGTGGAGTCTGGCGCCTGTCTACCGCCCAGCTTGGCTTACATCCTCTACAACGCGAGTACACTGCTCCTCGAGTGTAACACCGAGATCTCTCTTGTCGATCCCAGCAGCGGCCCCTACAAAGATCTCACGGTGACGCTCGACGGCTACAACGGCGGCATTTACGGCCCGGGTAACTGCGAAACCGAATCTTGCGCGAACTTGACCTCCGTTGACAACGACGACCCCTGTCTTGTGACTCCGCCCAGCTACTACCGAGCTAGTCACGTTATCGTGCAGGAGGAAGACGGAGAGACCAACACGGCCACCTCCAGAAGCAAAAAGACGAAGGAGATTTCTTTCCGCACCTCTCCGATCGAAAGGGACGTCTGCCCTCCTCCCGACAACGACCACGACGACACTGGATACATTGTTGCGATATCAATCCTTTCTCCAATCATTTTCATCTCTTTGGTGGTCAACGTCTGGCTGATCGCATCTCGTCGACGCAGAAGAAAGAGACCCTCGTCCAAAAACGCTTGAGTCTCTCTCCTCCGCCCCCCTGACCGGAAAAAATAAAAGATTTGAATTTATTTTCGCACACAAAGTCGCTTGCTCGACGCTCTCCGTTTTTTGGCGGGCATCGGAGGGCACACCTTGATGGGACTGGGATCGACTGTCTCGGCCCAGCCGTCCGTGGGATGGTATCCATATCTCGGAAGCCCATTGGCATCCAGTTCGTTTCCAGGATAGACGGAATGTTTTGGAGAACACCCCATGGTCCAGTAGTGGAGCAGCCACGCCAGCTGCGAGGCCACCACGCATATTCCTTCGTCTTTTATGTTTTCTCTTTTCCACTTGCCGATTCTTTTTGCGCTTTTCTTCTTGCGTTCGAAGCAACGATCCACGAACGCCGTGAGAGCTTGCACGTCGACGAAGTAGTGATAACTTTTGTGCCCCTCGGGTATACCTCCCATCACGAGCCCTGGGTGGTGCCCCTCGAAGTAAGTGGAGAAGACCAGATCTGAAGTCAACCCTGCGGTGGCGCGCATGGGTTGCACGTAGTCTGACTTCCCTGACGCCAACACGAGTATGGCAATAAAATTTTCCACAGGGTACTTTACGTGATATTCGTTGTAGGGTTCGGGGTCAGTGATGATTTCAGTGTGAATCCCACACATGTCCACGCAGTAGTATATCCAATTGGTGGCGGATTTTCTCACCGCGGGTCGGGCGGAAGACTTGCCCGACGCAAGATAAGCGGTCTCTTCGCTGCCGGTGGATTGCAGCACGTGTTTGTACAAGCTCACGGCCCGCTCGTCTTTGCGTTGTTTGGCTTGAAGTTCCTCCACCGATTGGAATTTAAACCCCTTGCCCCGCTTGTGCAAGAAATGCACCTTGCGGTCTTTGGAGATGTACCTCATCTGCAGCAGCCCGATCAGGAATATGTCGCCATCGCCAGAAAAGACGGCCACGTTTTGCTTTGTGAACACGTGCACCACCCAACGCCACACGTCCGTGTCGCCCTCGCTGCAGGTGTCGAACCTCCATTCGTCGGCGTAGCGCCATCCCTCCCTCGCGACGCACAGAGGAGGCGTGTTGCCCGTGGAATCGCGAGCGCCCGAGAAGACAAAGGTCTTTCCCGGAGGCAGCAAGGCTCGGAAGTCCTCGCTCTTGAAGAAGTCGGAAAACATCTCGTAGAGCCCCCTGCGCGCCTCTGGCGTACCAAAAATCATGGACATCGTGCCAGGTACCACCTTGTTCAGCTGGAACAAAGACTTGGCACCTTCCTCGGGTATGGCCACCTTGACGACGGGCCTCTTCTGCTGCGCCTTCTCCCGCTCTTTGTGGGTGCCCAATTTCTCGGGTCGGCTTCTGTCGCACGCGTCCCAGCACAGCACGTAGTGAGTGAGGTTGGGAAGATTGGCCAGAGCCTTCACTATGGGCACCATGTACTTGGTCACCAACTCCACGCAAAGCATGGGCTGGAAATTATCGTGGAGGAGCGTTTCGTACTGTCTCAATCTTCCCAAGCCGTCGTCGACCACGACTTGTGTTTCGCTGTGAAGGTCGTATCTGTTCATCAGGGGATCGTCGAGAGGGAGCTCCTTCACCCATTTGCAGAACAGCTGGAGAATGGCCAAGAAAGCCGGAGTACCGAAAGTCATTTTTTTTATTCGATTTTTTTTTGCGGAAAAAAAAAGTCAGGCTTCAACGTGAATCGAGGGAGGGGAACTGACTTGCAGTCTTTTTTTTGGAGGACGGCTGCGAGGTATGACCCAGGCGGTGACTTTGTCTGGGAAGTAATAAAAAACTTCCAACGGTTGAGGCCAAATGACGGTTTCAATGTAGTGTGATATCACACTGATCAGCGTCCGTATGTACATGCGACACATCGTAGAACGACCGATGCACGTGGCCGATTTCTTGCGCACTGCCGGGTTTATATCCCTCGTCTTCGAAACGCACGATCACGCGACCAAAGTCGCGATACACGACCGCAGATCCCTGTTGCATCGCACGAAGGTCGGAACCGCTGGAAAGATCGCGCTCCACGTAAAAGGTGAGATCTCGAAGAATCTCCAAGGGTAAAATCAGGCAGCAGTGCGATCTTTGTTTGGAAGCGACGAAAAACCTAGCTCGTTCTAAGTCGTTCAGTATTTCCACGTGGGTCACCGTGCAGTGATGGTGCTCGTCCAGAGGGACGCAGGAAAAAACTTCTTTTACGCCGAACCCTTTGCACAATTCAAGGACCTTTGGAGTCGCCGTCGCCAAAATCAACGTCATCCCCTCCCGAGTTTCCGGCAAAAATGTGTTTTTTAAAAGTCGCTTTAAGTTCTTCTTCTTTTCGTCGAAGAATCGTTCCACACGCTGCTCGAAGCAGTTCCGGACATAAACCCAGGCTCGTCAGAGCCTTTGTCGTTCTCGTATTCGACCGTGTTCATGGTAGATATCGTGGAAAGCAGCGTTTGATACAGACACGACGATTCGTTGAAGGTGGTGCGGGTCTGAGAAGACGTCAGTGTGTTCATCAGTTCGTATTCCAACATCTCCAAAGCGTCGATTTTGAAGCGTCGCCGCGCCACCCCCTTCGACAAGTCGATCCACGACAAAAAGGCTTGGATCCACTCTTTGTAGTGGCTGCCGAAAACGTACAGCTTTGACTTGTAAACGATGCACGCCTCGTTGTGAGATTCGACGAATATGGGGTACGCTCGACTCATGCGCAGCATGTCTGACTTTTGTCGCAACAGTTCGTTGTTACTGAAGCTGTGCACAATCCAAGGTTCTTCCAGGTGCTTCAGGCACAGCACGTCAACTATGATGTTGAACCACGCCACAAACGCGGCGTGGTCTAGCGTGGGATGCCTGCCGATACTCGAAAGAGGCGTTTTCGAAGAAGCGCAAATGTTGTCACACTCTTCTTTAGACCTGTACTTTTTGATTATGGAAAGATACGTCACGTCGTCTACGCCCGTTTCCGTGCGAAATAAAACGCCTTCGCTCATTCTCACTTTCTTCGACGTGTACAGTGTGGAAAATTCGTTGATGATTTGCTCCGAGGTGATGATGTCGGACTGTGCGGTCATCGCCATCATGCAGCACCGCACCTTTTCTTCGTCGATCGTCGCGACTTTGATGCAGTGCGACGAGCGTCGCATTTCCGGTATTCCCGTGCGCAGCCAAATCATGATGCAAGTCAGTTTTGTGTGCAGCTCGATGTCCGCGCTGTCGCTGATAACGTAGCCCTCGTCGTACTCCACGCGACCCCTGGGGTTGTCGAGTACGGTGTCGTCCCACTCGTTGCTGCACAGCTCCGCGAGTCTCAACTCGAGCGCTTCGATGTACTCGACAAGTTCTTGCGAGTACGGCATGTTTTGGGAATCTTCCAGAGCGTTCAGACACAGCAGCAGCTGCTGGTGCGTCATCGTGGAAGGAGACGCGTACGGCGTTTTTACCAATCCCCATTTCACGCAGTACGGTATCATACTCACCCTTTTGTGGTAGCAGTGGGACGGAGGAAGGGCCCAGTGCCGTTGCATGAAAACGAGACAGGCGTCGAGACACGTCCACAGTACCGCGGCTGGACATTTGGTGATTTCTCGCTCATCTCGCAGGCGCATGGGAGCGGACATCAGGTAGCGAAGATTGTAAGTAAGCACGCCACATACGCAGTTGTAAACTGTCATCACGCCTTCCTTGAACTCGCTGGCCTCGAAAGCGCTCGAGACTCGCTCGATCCGAGAAACTACCTTGACCACGCCGCGCAATAATTTTCTGACTAGATCTAAATTGACCACATTAGCGTGCCACTCCGCCGTCAAACATATTCTTCGACTCGCATCGGAAATGAGTTCGATGTCCCCGGCTATCGACGAGACTGCCATTATGGTAGATGGGAAAATACTTCATCTCTTCCCTCATAATCCAAGCTCGGAATCATATAGTTCAGAATCGGACGCGTACGACTCGCACGAGCACGCCAGCTTCCCATCGCCCGCCTCGTCCGAAAGCGACGAATCTCCTCCCCCGTCGCCTCGACGCGCGTCGAAACGCAGCAAAAACAAGCTGCGGCGATCTCGCCCGGCGAGGCGACAACGCACAGTCAGGAGATCGGGCGACCACGAGATAACAGCCTCGTACTCCCTCGAACCCGAAGAAGAGGGCGGCATGCCTCCGATACCGGAAACGACACACGAAGAAAGCGTGCCAGACCCGATCAGCGAGGCCCTGGACCGACTTCGCGCGCTAGAGGAAGAGTACGACGACGCCTGCTGGGCTTGCATCTGCAACCAAGAGTCGGAGGACACGATCAACTCCGAGGACTGGCAAAATCTCCTCATGCAATTCGAGAAGGGCATTCAAAACTCTTACGACTTCTACACTCTGGGATGCACGCTGTTTCAGTTTTTCAAGACCAAAATACAGCCTCAGCTGGAAGCCGCCGCCCAGCTGGCAGCCGAGATGGAGAGAGACATCGGCGGCGAGTTCTCGCCGGAGCCGACCTCCATCAAGGTGCCCCACATGTCGGCCTACAAACTCATGAACCACTTGCTCAACCACACCGCCTCCGTGAGAGTGCGCTCTGCGGTGCTACTCAAGGTCGTCGCCAACGCCACCAACGTGGTGTCCAAATACCAGCTCGTCTTTCGCTCCAAAGACGGCAAGATGGAGGTGTCGCAACAGGGACTCACGCAGCTGCAGCGGCTGGTCGACATGGAAAAGAAGATATCTCAGGCCGCTTCCGACGGCACGCACGGCAAGGAAAAGTACGGCATCGAGAAAACCAACACGTTGCAACTCAGCATGCTCAGTTTTCGCGAGCCCAGAACCGAACGTCCGACGCGAAAGTGGTAAAAATAAAAACGATCGAATTCCCTGGCAACTTTTTCGCGGATTGTTTGTTCCGATTGCGACTTTTTCATCTTTACAACGTGACCTTCGTCGTCAGAGTGATGGCCGCCAGCTCCCTAGTGTCGACGTCTGGATTTTGGACGAGCTCGTCCAGCTCTTCTTTCGCCGATCCTCCCTCCTCCTCTTTCATCACCGCGGGCGCTTCGGCCCCGGGAACCAAAAGCACCCTCTACCCAAAACGAATCACAAACGAACTCAGCGCCTCCAACCAGGTCGTGAACACGCACGTCTATCCTGGAGCTTGGAGCGTCAAAGAAAGAACTGAAGCGGCCGTGCCCCCTCACGTTCCCATCTTCGCTTATCGCGGCAAAAAGGCTTCCGTCCAAGTCACGTACGAGAAGTCGATTCGCGCGCTCAATCTCTTTCTCGAAGAGCGAGGAGCCGAGGCGCGAGCCTTTTGGCTCAGACGGGCGAGTGGTGCGCCATCGCTAGCGGAAAAGGAGGGCATCATTTCTCGAGAACAATACGACCATTTGATGCGCACACCCACCTCAGCGTGGATGAGAGATGACATCGTCAAGTACATTCTCACGGACGAACAAAACTACAACCGACAACTGTTGCGCTACCTCTTTTCCGACGGCATCGTTTCGATGTGGAACTTCATCGGCTTCAAACCCAATGAAGACGCGCCGATGATCTCAACAACTCTCCCCGACGCGCTGAAACCGAGCGGCATGCACGCTCTATCGTTTTCTGGTCACATCATTTCTGTAAACAACCTGTGGGGTAACAGCATCGGCTCCTTCGACATCTTGGGATTTTCGTTGGACCCAATCAAGGAAGAGGGAGATCGCAAGGGTATCTTCATTTTGCAGCCCGTCAGGAGCCAGACTAAGTGCACTGGGAGAACTTACTTCGACGTAGCTGGATTTCCTCTGCATTCTCACATCTACTGGATCGGAACGGTCAAAGACTGGACCAGCAAACCAACGTCTGTCGACGAGCAGGCCGTCTGGGGTTATCTTCGTCTGGTCGAGGGTCCAAGAGAACTCGCCGAGAGCTACAGCCCCGACAAATCACTCACGATTTGGTGCCATCGATGATAAAGTTGTGACAGGGAAAAAAGCGGTTGCTCGGGTTCTTTATTTTTTTTCCTCCTTCAATAAAAAAATAACACTAAAAGAAAAGAGCGGTCGATTCGCGCCTCCTGCTCGATCATCAAAAAAAAATCATGAATAGCTTGAAAGGACCCGTTCAATCGGCGCAAGTCGGAATCTTCAACGTCGACACGGTTGAGAGGAGAAAAAACTTGAAAGGCGCGCCCGGGGCCAAGTTCCAAAGAATCGGCGCCCTGCCCGCCTCCATGAGGCTCGAAATCCGAGAAGGAGAGCCCGTCTTCATCGAGAAACCCAAGGGACCTGACAGTGGGATGCTGGCAGATGTCGTTGGATGGTCCGACTGGTCTGGACTGCCCGCGAATGGAGACATGAGACACTATCGATTTTTGGGAATCGCCACCACTCTGCACTTGGGAGTCAACGCCAAAAACAAGCACTCTGTCTACGTCGGCGGATGCGTGACCATTCAAAACAACGGCACTGCATCTTTCCAAATCGGCGACGCCGTCGGCCTGGAAGTAAAGGTGAATACCGTCGATTCCGAGCGAGTGGTGGCTTATCCTGTCAACATCGACGACCAGTACATCAAGAGGTACGTCAGGACGCTTTTCCAGGAGGCCCTACCCAAAGTCGAAGAAATGATCGCAGTGCCTCTGGAAGAAGCCATCGACACTGATCTCTACAACGTTCTCCCGGACGAAGAGAAATTCAAAAGGCTGCTGGTGCACTGCGCGACTGCCATCCCTCTGGTCGGTCTGAACGTGTATCTTCAAAAGTACGCAGGGCCTGTCAGCGTCGAAGAAATGGCTTTGAGGCTGGGTCTCATCAAGGACCCGTCGAGTGGGATAGAAAGAGACCCGAAATTGATCGACCAAATTTTGTCAACCATCTTCTATTCGATCAACCCAGACTCCTTCTCCTCTCTTGACGTCGACACCCAAGCGGACATCGAAGGTAAAACGGCTATGGGTAACCTCATCCGCAGACTGGGCTCTTATTTCATGATGTCCATTCAGACGCTCGAGCGTCTCATCAAAGGAAAAACCGTGGGCGTTGTCGTCAAGGGTAGCCTCCCCGGTAGCAAGATGGACGTTCTCATTCACCCTCAATAAAGATGGCGGCAGGTCTTCCTCAAAGAAAAATCAACAATTTGTGCTCTCATTCTTTTTTTATTACTTTGACGATAAAAAAAGTCGAGCAGCACCACCGCGAAAAAAAATGGCCAGTCGATATCGCTACGGCGCCAGCAAGATCTCACACAAGGCGATAGTTGCCGCCCCCATGCCAACGTTCAGCACTAAAGATCTCATGGAGCGCAGAAGGACATCTTCTGGAGCCTACACCGTCGGAGAGTCCAGCTTTTACGACCCCTCGCGCACCGAAAAACTGTCGCGCAACTGTCTCGCGTTCGAATATCTGAACGGACCTGCCGGCGTGTTCACTTTTTTCAACGGCGAAAAAACCAATTCTGCCCAAGACCTGTTCAAGTCCGTCAAATTTTGCGGAATCACACACAACGAATACTTGGGTCCGTCTCCGGGTATACCGTCTCAGACAGGCAAAGAAGTCTCCATCGTGGTCTACGGATCGCTCTCGATTCCCGGTATTTCTCCCGGAAAACTCTGCGTGGGTGACAAGTTGCGCTACTGTCTGCCCGAATTGGACAAGACAGCGTTGCTGGCGCAATACCAAGTCGCCGAAGTTGACTTACCTCGAACCGACCTCGTGGCCACCGTCGAGGAGGTTCCCGTCGATACCGACCGCCTGTGTCTGGCGCAGGCGGCTTCCACGGAAAGCGTCAATCGCACCCTCTTGCTCTCGATCCTGAAATTGGGCTCTCTAAATCCCGCCCCGGCGGTTTTATCCAACATCAGGGATTTTTTGATCCGCGGCCAAAGAGCCACGCTCGACGCTCCGGCTAGATCGATCATCAACAAAGTGTTGCAGTTCTGCGCCAACAGTGAAGCGCAGGAATCTCATTGGGCGGTTCGGTTGGGATACAACCCGCTGGCCGGCAACACGCGTGCCAACTCGATTTACGACCTGATGAAAGAAGACCCTTTAGCCTTCATTCTTGACCGCTTGCATTTATTGAGAGAAGAGAACCGAACGCACTTTGCGTACGTGGTCAAGGAAGCCAACGAGTTCGGCGGCGATTTGGACGTGCTCGTTAAGATTTGAGCACTGCAATAAATTTGTAATCTGCACCAGAGCACACCCTGAAGGTCGGTTCGTCGGCCCTCGCGCACATGAACGTGAGCGTCATCCCGCTGGTTTCGATTTGCATGTCGGGAAAGGTGTGGTCAAGCGACACCATCTCCACAGCGTAGCGAAGAGTCGTGGCTTGCACATCTTCAAAAGCAAGAGAGGGGTTGGCCTTGACGAAGGTGGCGAGATCGGAAATGTCCACCGTCATGATCATGTCGCCACGTCCTGGAAACGAGGCCGGGGCGCGAATCCAGTTACTCACGGTCCAGCGATCATCCACCTGCTGGGCGTCCACGAGCGGACCGTACGATACGTCGTAGATCGCGCCGTAGTGAGGTGTTTGGAGCGTCGGCCACAACTCACTCTCGGTGTCGACAACGTGTCTATAGTCAGGCTGCGTGTAGTAGCGCTGCAAGTCGACCAACTCAATCTCTCGCGCGCTCGATATGCGGACGTAGAAGGCGTCGCACGAGCCGAAAAGAAACAAGATCCAGAAAAGGGCAGCGAAAGACATGCTATTGGTCCAAAATTATCCAGCCTTGTAATAAAAAAAGAACACACATCTATTTTTCTTTCTTTTCGGAAATCTGAACAGCAGAAAAAAAATTGGAAAATTTTTCCGTCCAGGGCAAAACGCCAACGCTGGAAATCGCTGAGCCAACGTGAAATGGCCTTGCCTACCTCGAAGTATTGGCGTGTTGCCCGCGTTCAGTCTAAAGTGCGCCCCGAAGACGGCAAGATAGAACTCAGCGTGTCGCATCTTAGCAAAGACGACATAGAACGAAGCTTGAGTATCATCCCGCGCGCCTTTGACCGACACGTTGAGTTTTCAGAGAACGGAAACCTGCTCTTGGACGCACCCGCCTACTACATTCACTGCATCATCGGCATGTGCATGTACTATCTCCCCAACAACCGCAATTTGGCTCGCGTCGATTCGAACGGCAGGGCGTTGCACTACAAGGCGTTTCCACTCTGCGGACAGCTCTACAGGCTTTGCACTATGGTACCCAAAGGTCGACCGGGTCCTCTCTACCAACAATACTCCCTGTACGTTTTCGCGCGGATAGTGTCTTCCCACATTCTATTTATTACCGAACAGACGAAAAGAGTTTCGCTGGACTTCGACGAGCCCCGATTGCCTCCTCCCTTCGAGGAAAACCCCACAGTCTTTGACGTCTATCGGTTGGTTCCCGAGTTCTTCTTGCTACTGGAGCGTTCTGCGGGGCGAGGCGGGAACACGTTGGACATCTTCACACTCACTGGCGCAGGGCTGGATATGCTGCTCACCTTTCTCATGTGGGAGTGCGACGTTTCGCTCCACATCACCTTCTTCCGCGAAATAGACGTTTTCTGTAGGTGGCCCCACGCTCTCATCGAGAGACACGCTGCGCTCTTCGAACTCATCGAGGGCGTGAAGACGCGAGCCATGGGCATGCGCGTCGACGAGGTCCAGCTTGACGTGAGCAGTGCAGTGTTTCGTCGCCACTTCTACTCCTTCGTGCTCGACCCGGAGTTGGACGTCGACTTGGCCTTCGTTCTCTTGTTGGCCGTGGGCGTCAAGCCGTTCACCGATTTCAAGGAGCGGATGGTGATCGCCAGTTGCTTGTCCACTCCCACGCGACGCTTAGAGGAGATAGAGATGTACAAAAAGTACACGGAGACCATGTCCATATACAACTCGCGCTACACGCCGCCCGACACCCTCACTCCCTCGAAACACCTGAAAGACATCGTCCCCATGCTCACGCCTCCCCGTCTCGTCAGAAAAATCGCCACGTGCAGCCCTCCTCGCGCCGTGCCTCCTCGCGCCGGCCCCTTGCTCATGGAGCCCTTTGCTTCAGGCGTCGCAGAAGTAGCGGGCCCGACGCTGACCTTTCTGAAGTGGCTGGACGCGTGTACCGGGTGCAGTCTCCCAATCGACATTTCCATTCCTGCGATATTTGGCGACAGTGCGTCTTTACCGATTGACGCAGACAACGAAGGGAACCCAGTCTTTTTCGGGCAGTGCTTTTACAGCTATGAGTGAGACGGCAAAACGACTTGAACTTCTCCAGCAACAAGTGGCTCGCGAGGAAGAGCAACGAGCGCGAAAGCGACACGAGAGCTTCATGCGCACCGTGGACGCTTCGTCGCGCGGTCAGTTGACTTCTGCGGAGGACGAGCAGCTGCGCCGAATGGGACGACAATACGGTCCCGCCTCGCGAGCGTTGGAGCTTCTTCCTCGGGCTGCGGGCGAAACGCTGAGGCCCTTCGTCCAGATGGTCGACGGCGCGGCCAAGCCCGCGGTCGATTCGCTCGAGTTCGCAGCGGCACCCTTGCAATCCAGCATGATCTTCAACTTTTCTCAAATCTCACAAGAAGACCTTTTCGCCCAGTTGAAAAAGGTCGATGAAATGCTGCAGGGACTGCCAACCGCCATGCCCGTCATTCAAGCCGACGGAACAGTGGTTGGGCCCTGGAAGATTTTTCGTTCCCCCGGCCTCAAGACGGAATTCTTCACTGACTCGGACCACCTAGTTCATCTGGCCATCAGTTCTCACGGAGGCGAAGAGCTGCAAGCGCACATCAAGGAACTCGTCGAACAAGGTAAAACGTTGGCGGAGATCGCTAACGATCCCAAAATCAACGCCATGGGTAAGCTTCTCAAACTCAACTCTCGACGCCTTGCTCGCAAAATCGCCAAGCGGCTGGGTCTTCGCCCCGCAGCTTTCGTGGATACATGGACGGTTCGTCTCGACCCCACGCAGGCGCGTGCGCGCTACCTCCAAGAATCGCACATGATCACCACGAACTACGCACTGCCGCGCGCAGATGGCACGGTGGTCATCTACAACGGCGCCGCGGCCAAGCCCTCCTCCGTGCAGACGCTCGTGCAAGGTCGAGCCAGCTTCGGGGTCGCCAGAACGGTGGGCGGCGGCAAAAGTCTGGGTCACCCCTACCACACTTTCTCACACTCTCCAAGCATGCAAATTCCTCACGCTTCGAAGCACGCGCACAGCCCCGCCCACTACGGCACCGCGATGAGTCCCGGGCTCACCTTCGAGCGCCTCCGCGAACTTTAACTTTTTTCCCTCAAAAAAAATAAAAAAATGGCTGCTCTGTCCTGTCCGTCTCTGCGGCGTGCGTCGCAAAAATCTTTTTGCGAACAAGAGTTGCGAAAGGGCAAATACGTGATCACAAGACTCCTCACAGAGGAAGAAAAAAAGAAATGGCCTAATCTGGTGTACGAGGACAGACTGCCGGCCTACTGCTTCAAGAACGTGCAAATGAAGGTCCCTCTGCCTCTTGAAAACGACAGAAACAGTTGCCACACCAACTCGCTGATTCAATTCATCACCCGAATCGACCCGGTGAGGGCCGCCTACATACGGTCGAGGTGGAGCGACACCCATAAACTGGTTCGTCGGCTCCCCTCGGACTATCGCGACGAGCTGTCCACCGTCGACTCGGGCGAGAGGCTGCAAATATTTGGATACCTCTTTCACAGCGCCATGTCGTCCATCACCAGCGCCTCCACAGCGAAAGAAGCAAACGACTCGAAACTCCAGCTTCGCACGGTGATGCGCGGCAGCGACTACGGGTCTGCGAGCACGTCGCTGCAGTGTCCTTTGGATCTCATCGAGCGCGTGTTTTCCAGCGTCGAAACCGACATGTGTCCTATCGCGCGGGCCTACAGAATGTGCATGTTCAGCTACAGCGATGCCGCGGAAAGGTTGCACCACCGACTCCACTTGCCTCTTTTGGTGAAATCCAAGACCTTTTCGATACAACGAGTGCTCACCAAACCATTTTTGTCGGAAAACATCATCAGCGACGATCCTCCGGGACATTTCGAAGAGTTGGGCGGGTTTTTGATCATCAGTCTGATCTACATCACCGAGGAAATATCGATCGAGGTGCCCGCGCTCATTTCCATACAAGACCAGAAGTTTCAGGTCGTTGCCGCGGTCTACGCCGACGAGCATAGCCCTGTGCGGCACTACGTGGCTTACGTTGAATGCGAAAAGTCGGTCTATCTCGCCGACGACAGTGTAATTTCCAAGGTTGAGGCCTTCCCCCTGGGGCGTTCGCTTCGGTATCCCATTCTGCTCTTACTCAAGAAAGCGAGTTAATTGTTTCTTTCAACTCTTTTTTATTTTTTTGTGCCTGAGTCTTTCCCCTTTTTGTCGTCTCTCGCAGGGATGTCGTTCGGGGGACACAAGTCAAGAAATTCTTTCATCGGCGCGCAGCAGCCCCTGGAAGGCAAGAAATTGAATTTCAAAGTCAAAAAGTCGAAAGGCCCCTCGGGTTCTTCGAAGGGGTTCAAACTTTCGACCGGCTCCAGCAAGAAAAACCCCAAGCCTCTTTCCTCCAGCACAGCCAGCGCGAAACCCCCCAAGCCCACCAAACCAATGTCTTCTTCTTCTTCCTCGACTTCTTCTGCGTCGGCTCCCCCAGGAAAAGGTCGATTCCAAGCGCCCACCAAACCGCTTCCTCGTCCTCCCACTTCTTCTCCGACAAGTTCCACATCTCACAGCGTCACAAACACCACCAAGATCAACAAGGTAACTTACAACATGTCGAATCGAGGCGGGTCGCGCTACGGCTACTCTCGCGACGGTCGAGGCAGGCAACCTTGGTTCCAACGCAGAGTCTACCCGATGGGCTACGGCGGCGCTCCAATGATGGGTCCTCCTGCGGTGTCACCCATTGTATCTCCCATCTCGTCTCCTCTGGTGACACAGCCCGTCGTCTACCCTACCTCAGCGATGGGGTATGGCGCTCCTCCTGCCGCGCAGCCGCAAGCCATCACCGTCAACGTCACGAACACTCCCCAGCCCAACGCGCTTTCTTACACTCCGCTGGCGCAACCCGCTGTGACTCCCACCCTGATCGCCGGCCGTCCCGACGACGAAGAGCTGGACACTCAAGACGTACCGCCGGTGTTGCTCGCGCTCCCTTCAAGACCGGCGCAGCCCGAGGTACCCAAGGTGCACACCCTAAGTCATCACTTGCAGCTCACTCAAGATTCGGAGAGCGCCTTCGACACGCGTCTGCAAACTTTGGTGCATAACGCCTATTTGCAGCGACAAAAGATCGGCCTGGTACTGTCGGATTCCCAGCACGCAGGGAAATGGAAGGCTCGACTTCTCCCCAATCAAGACGAAAGCGGTATCATGCTGCCCTTCCTCTTCAGAAAAGGCGCCAAAGAATTCGACAGCGCGCTGCCTCTCCACCTTCGCTTTCGTTTGCGTGGACACAAAAAGGTGAAAAAGATCGTGTACATCACACTACCTCGCGAAAAACACGAAGAGGTGCTGCGCATCCCCTTGATCAACCCATTCACACATGCGTACATGCACAGCAGAGGGGTGCAAATACCCCACATCTTCATCGGCCTCGTCGAAACCAGAGCGGGCCGGTACGAGGTGACGCGAATCGACTTGCACCTGGCCAACGATCAAAGGCCGAAATTGCCCCCCGGCGTGCTCTCGTTTTCAGACAGGGGCAGAGTCGAAGGCTACCGGTTCGACCAGGTGACCATCCACGATACCCCGCTGGTGCACGAAATTGACGCCGCCAACAAGTTCAAGTACGGGGAAAATCTCATACTGCGACTCAAGGACTTCTCGGACACCATCTTGGTTTTCGCAGTCATGGAGCTCGTCAAAAAAGACATTGCTCGTCTGCGCGACCCCAACTTCCTGATCGACGTCCTGTCGTCCGACCGAGAGGGGGTGGAGCTGGTCGAAATCGTCCGAAACATCTACAAACAGTTTTATGTCCACCACGCCAAAGAAGCCGTCGACGACGCGGAGCATGTCTATTTCCCGTCTCTCCTGCAGCTCCTTCTTCACGCCACCTCGTTACCCCCCATCGGCCATCTCACGGCCGAAGACGTCGACAAATACGCCAACGACGCAATACAGCGCGTGGAAAACCAAGACGAAGAGCCTGTCGCTCGAGAGGACAGCTACGATCGCTCAGAACGGCTGTTCGTGAATATGGTGCACGATCGAATCGGTCTCATCGCTCAGCCTCCCTTCTCGTTCTTGGGAGACGTTCGCAACTCCACAGAAAGAGGCATCTTGGCCATGTTCATCAGGAGGTACACGCGCGAGTTGCCCCACGACGCCGTGCGCAAGGCCATCTCTCCGCTGGGCGCTTCGCTCAAGATCATGTTTTCGCCGCTCTACGAAAACGGAGAGTACGCCGAGAATCCAGAAAAAACCGTGTTCGACTTCTCGGGCGAAATCGTCATGGACAGCAGCTCGGTGATGTACTGGATCCAGAAGTTTCGGCGCAGCGTGATGGAACGCGGATCCGCGGCGCAAATGCTCTCCGTGCTGCTGGCCACGGACTACAAGGCCAACCAGTTCCGCCACCCGGGGTTGATCCACCTGGAACTCGAAAACGGCGTGGAGGTGGACTACATGCCCTTCGCCGGAGGCGCTTTCTTCTACCTCCCGGAGGCGGACTACGGCGGCATCTTCGTGGGCTCCTTGGAAGAAACACTGTTTCCTCTAATCAACAGGCACGCGAAAGTGCCCGAAACACACAAAGCGGTCCACTCGCCCTCCAGGCTCCCGACCGCAGCCTTTTCGCGCACTATCAGATCAATCAACCTGGCGACTGCCGACTACTCCGCCGTCGACAACAAAGAGTACGTGTCCGCTTTTCTCACGGTCAAGGGGAAAACAATCACGGCCACGACGGCGGTTCAAGCGTCTCCCTACCGACACTTGTCTGTTTCCATCAAATACACCGACGGAAAGATCATCAAGACGCTGAGGGTGGTGGCCGACGACACCATTTTCAGGGTCGTCGACCCCGACAACGACTTGCTCATGGAAGAAGTGATCCTGACGCCCACCTCCTTCTCCTTGGGAGAGTTGATCCTTGTCAGCCGAGAGCAAAGTTCCGCGATCGGTGGGCGCTTGAGCAAGGCCATGCGGAAGTTGAAGAACACGCTGCACTCGCGCCGCCACTCCAGCTCCAGAACTTTCGAGCTGCACCACTCCGCAGCACCTTCGATGCACGCCGCCAAGAGAATCGGATGGCGACACGGCTACGGTCGCTGGAGACCCACGGCTGCGGCCGTGCTCGCTTCTTCCCTGCTCTGGCCTCCCTACTATCGCTACGGCTGGGATTACGCCTATCCCGTGCGAGGCCCCTACATCGCTGGGCGCAAAAAGTGGATGAGCGGCAGCCGCGCCAGTTGCTAGAAGTCCAATAAAATTATCGCACATTCGAAACCTCCTGCTCTTTTTTTAAAAAAAAAAACGTCTCGACGATGTTTGAAGATCCAAGCTTTTTCGTTGGAGCCCCAGAGCCCATTTCGATATCCGAAGAAACAAGACCCTTCGTGGCCAGAGCCAAAAAGGGTTCGACGCTCTGGCAGACGTGCCAGTGGTGCAAGAGAACCGTGGTGCAGCTGCAGTATCCCTCCACGTGCACGCGTGAGTGCGCAGTCTCGTACGCTCGCTCCGAATTCGACGACCAGACGTACGACCTGATGGTCGCAGTCACAATTCAGTATGGCGCCAAACCGCCAAAGTGCATCAAAAAACCTCAAGAAGACGAGAGCTCGGCGGAATTTTGGCAAAAAATTCTGTCGGAAATCTACGACCCGAATGACCCACGTCTGGCCTACCTTCGAGCCGATCTCGACGACCAAGAGGTCGCGTCGGAGCGATCCGTCAAGTTCTCAACAGCAGCAAAAGCTGTTCAAAAAACTGCTTTCTTATTCTGAGTCCAGCGGCACCCAGGTCGTGGCCTTTGTTTCTTCAGCACCCAACTCCTTTGTTACCTTCTGCTGGCCTCCCAACGAAGTGTTTCGCCACCAATGCGACGCCACGCCGATCAGAATCCCCTTTGTGCGTCCGCGCTCCAAAAATCGCAACGTTTTCATGGCGGGCTGTGTCGACCTCGCGGCCAGTATCTTTTTTTTCAACTCGGAGCGCCTCGTCCAACAGTACCACGATCCGTGCATGCCCAAAGAAGAACTATTCACCTTGGCCCAAAAAATGTATCTGCCCTTCTCGCCCTCAGCCTTCAGTCTCCACGTGGAACAGTTTATTCGTCTCATTCCTCAATAAAACAATGTGCGCCGCAGGACTGTACGGTGGTTCTTATGTCAACGGAAGATACGTGGTCGACGGCGAAGTGAAGCGAGGCATCACCAAACGCCTGAAACAAAAGTTCTACGCCAACTACGCGCCCTCAGAACAGCGACGGTCCAGAAGTTCCAAACTCCTGGGCACAAAGGTTCACAGGCAGTTGTACCACAAGTACACATGCAAAGAGGCTTGCAGTTGCGTTGCAATGTTCGGATCCAAGACGCGACTCGCAAAGGGCAAGTTTGTCCGCGCCTTCGAGCTCTTCTTGGTCGAGAAGCGCCTCGAAGTCGTCGGGTGCGAGGTCGTCGTATCTGACGGCGAGTTTGCCACCGGTATCGACGTGCTCTGCGTGGACGCGGCAGGTCTCTACTGCCCCGTGGAGATTAAGTGCGGGGATTGGCCCCACCTGCAGGTGGCGCGAACGGTGGACGGAACCAAAACGATGACCACTCTGCCAGTGCCCAACAGTCACGCCAATCAGCACCAACTCCAACTGTGGTTCAACGTGCATTGCTTGCGAAAGCGCGGAGTGCTCGTAGGCTCGTGCTACGTCGTGTATCTGCAATCTAACGGACATTTCCGAGCTCACCCCGGCGCTTCGTGGTGGCTTGGTGAACGCGGTAAAGTTGTGGAAGAGATTTTTCAAAGAGAGTAAAGTCGAAGTTTATTGTTTATTCATCGTCAACCCTGCTGGCCAGCAAAGCGCCGGAGCCGCTCTTACTACTCTTCCGCTTAGCTATCCACGAGGTCAACCAAGCAAACACGACGAGACCGACGACCGCGGCAGCGGCCGCCACAGGATAGATCCACTGGAAGGGTGCGTCAGTGAACACGGAGATTTTCCAGATGTTGGTACCGAGCCAGCGGAAGATGCAAAGGCCCGCGCCAGAAATGGGAAAGGCAAACACGAAGACGAATCCGTTGATCGCGCCAACCATCAACGAGCGAGATGGGTTGGCTCCCATCATGGGACTGAGGTACGAAGTCACCACCATGATGAACCCTGCGATGATTTCTGCGATGAAAGCGCCATACCAGTGGATGCCAGGGGTCGACGCTTGCACTGTGGCGTTCACGTAGTATGTGCCGCCCACCATGATGTGGGCGAGGCCTGCGCCCAAAATTTGGGCCGTCGCGTAGGCGATCAGGACAATCAGCGCGTAAATCCAATTCCACTTCAGGCCCCAGAAGACGTGTGCGACGATCGAGCCGCTGTGTCCCGAGTAGGGCAGATTGACTGATTTGGAGATCAAGTCCATGGTCGCCGTGATTCCCGCGAACACCAAGGTGGGAATCAAGATCTCTTGCGAACCCGACAGGTTGGCCAGCGCAACAGAGGTGGTCAACGCCGTGGCCACCATGATTTGGAAGAAGAACTGGGCAATGAAGAGCTTCACTGCTTTCTTCGTTTCGAATTTCCTGAAAGCTTGACTCCACCCGTCCAGAGTGGTCCCGGCAGTTTTGCCGAATCGTAACATTCTTTTTTCCGGCGGAAAGGATGGAGCGAGTGTGGCCTCTGCAGTTGAAAAAAACCCTTATTTGTGAAATAACAATCAAAATGACCCAAAGTAAAACCCCACCGAGGACATTCGACGATATACGGCGATGGCTGCCTCGGTACTCAGCGGCGGAGGCGTCAAGATGTTCGGGAACTCCTTGGGAGACGTCGAGCTCAACAAGCTGCAGATCGAGCTCGTGCGACGATTGTGCCTGAGCACCAGTTCCATCTGCACTGCGATCACGAGCTTCATCGGCGAGGTGACTTCGGACGGCTTCTCCATCAACGCCAGCGTGGGCTCTTACAGGTGGAAAGTCAAGCCCGAAGACGAACAGTGGAAGCAGTACATGACCACCACGTTGCGCCCTTTGGTTGAAAACGTCATGAAGTCTTGGCTCATGTACGGCGTGGCTGCGGTCAAAGTATCGAGTGGCACCTACGGACCGCAATTCATCGTGCTGGATCCGTTCTTGGAATGTAGGATCAACTTTACGTCTTCGGAAACCAGCGGTCTGCGCAAGTACACGGCGGTCAGTTGGAACTCCGAGGTGGACCCCAAGAAAAGAGAAAGACAGAATAAGCAGAACATCGTCACTGTGTTTTACGAACCGGCCTGCGACGGCACCCTGACATCGCCCATCTCGACGTGTCTCAAGGATGTCATTCAAATGGAGCTAATGAAGATGGCCACCACGACGGCTGTGATATCCAACGCTTCGCGCTACCTGGTGGTCACCGAACAGCCGCCCGCCGTGTCCAGCGTCGAGAGAACTGGCCCCTTGGGTACGCTCACCGACGCCCAAGTGACCATGGGCGCCCTGACGTCCATGTCCGACACCATCGATCGCGTGATTCAGTTTCGAGAATTGGAACGACAACGCCTCGAAGGAATGACAAGCGCGGAAGCCTCTCAGCGCAGAAGAGACAGTGGGCTCAAGGGCAGCGAGTTGATGCGCTCCATCTTTTCCACCATCCCGACCATTTTCTCGGAAGACACGGATCCTTTCGGCGTGCAAAAAACTCTGCGCCCGGGCCAAGACGTGCGCCGTCTCGACCCGCTACCCTTGATGCACGACCAAGATAAGATAACCAACGCCACGTTGGGCACCATCCACGACGCCATCGGGTTGCCTCGCGAGTTCATGAACACCGGAAGACGCACCGTCGGAGAAGCCACCATAGTGTGGAAACGGCTTCAAGAAAACGTGGGCAGGTTTCAAAGCAAAGCCGCTCCCATCCTGGCAGAAATGTTCCACGAAGCCTTCTCGATGTTTCCTTCGGAAATCTTCGAGGTCGAAAAGTCGCGCCGCAGAAAAGTGGACGACTACTTCGAGGTCAACTTCACCTACTCTCCGCGCACCCCCGTCGACGAAGCTTGGACCTTGTATCAGACTGGCGTGGTGTCCTTCGAGTCCTACCAGGAGATTGCTCTCAAAGCCGCCGGGCTGCCCCTCTCCATGGCGCGGCAAGGTGGACCGCCCCCCGCCTTACCGGAAGGTTCCCTCAAGAAAAGTCTCGCCAGTCGCAGCGTCATCACTCGTCCCGTGCGCTCCCAGCCCGACGTCATCAAAGGTAAAACGTCCAACCTAAAACGAACCATATATCCAGGTAAAAATAAATAATATCGTCCACGACCACGTGCGGGCAGAAACAAGAAACTCATGGAAAGCCATCTGCCCCCACCCGAATCCATTCAAGAACGCGAGGACTCGTCAAGCAAGGCTCCACCCGGAGGCGGAGACGAGATCGCGCCGCCGCTCGATAATTTCCCGTTGTTAGACAGCGTTCAATCAAGCGAGGGGGTGCCTCCTCCTGATATTTCAGGAGGACCGCCGTCTCCCAATCGTTCTTCGGAGGAAGAAAAACTGCCACTCGGCGACGAAAACAACAAAAACCAGTCACAAGACCAGCTTTACGAAAACGAAGAGGAAAATGAATCGCAAAGCGACTCATCCGACGACACTGAAGACGATGAACCGAAAAGTGACTCGTCCGAAGATGAATCACAAAGCCAGTCCCTCGAAGACGAAGGAAAGTCGAAAAATGGACCACCCGAAGACCAAAATCAATCACAAGATCGGTCCTCTGAAAGCATGCGATCCGAAGAGATGACCCCACCACTTTCTTCGGGGAATCAGAATACGGAAAGTCAAGGCGATGGGGAAAAATCTCCGGATCCATCGCCGCCCGAAAGTGGGGATGCATCACAATCTCCCCCGGTCATCAAAAGTATGGAGAACACTGAAGGGCGAGGCGGCGTAGAAGACTTTTCGAATGTGGCGTCGTCTGGTAGTGGAGGTGTTATACAACTTCCACCACTTGTGACCCCTCCCATGATGAATTCGGAAAGCGGAAACCCGCAAAAGGGTGTTCAATCAACACCCCCGCAGTCCAAGACTCTCGTCGAAAATGTGGGAATGGGGGGGTCGCGAATCCCCATTCAACAAAAAACTCCCCCGTCCGACACTCCTCCCTTCGGGAGTATGGGAATAAGGGGGTTGAAACCACCCATTCAACGGACACCTCCACTACACAACGCTCCTCCCGTCGAGGGTATGGG
>FRDC01000120.1_pt1 | contig 27690 bp, 25 predicted proteins | sample 1106171 | NCBI WGS metagenome assembly FRDC01 (sample SAMEA3930566, study PRJEB13176) | freshwater metagenome | biome: Drinking water system; feature: drinking water; material: water | place: Singapore | collected 2014-12-20 | reverse complement strand
GTAGGATTCCGCCCCCTCCCGCAAACGCCCCCTTCTCCGGATCGTTGGTGCAGCAGGAGCCGGCTTTCCAAGCCCTGCCCAAGACTGGCAGGACGACGCCATAAGCCTGATCGAGTTGCTGCGGCTCGATCGGGCGGCAAGTTTCGTTTTCCGCATCAGCGGATCGAGCATGATCGACGCAGGCATCCACGACAACGACGTCGTGGTGGTCGATCGCGACACGCGCCCCGTCGAGGGGCATATTGTTATTGCGATCGTGGATGGCGGCTTCGTGTGCCGTCAGCTCTGCCGGAGACGCGGCGACCTCCTCCTGGAAGCGCGGAACGCGCAGCAAATCTACGAGCCGACACCCGTGGAAGGGGTGGAGATATGGGGTGTCGTGCGGACCGGCGTCCGCGACTATCGACGCTAGCGCCGTGTCATGGGCGATCGTCGACATAGCCAATTTCTACGTCAGCGCGGAGCGATTGTTCGATCCGGCCCTGCGCGATGTGCCCGTCATCGTCTTGTCCAACAACGACGGCTGCGCGATCGCGCGCAGTGAAGAGGCGAAGGCGCTGCACGTCCGTATGGGCGACCCGGTCTTCAAGATGCGCGATCGGATCAAACGCCACGGAATCCAGCTCCGATCGAGCAATTATGAACTGTATGCCGACCTCAATCGACGCTTCAACGCGGTCATCGCCGATCACTCCGATATGGTGGAGATCTACTCGATCGACGAAAGCTTTTTCCGGCTGCCGGTGCTGCCGGACGGCCTTGGCAACGTCGTGGCCGCGCACGCGGTCCGCGAGGATATAGCGCGATCGGTCGGCCTGCCGACCCGGATCGGCTTGGGTCCGACCCGCACGTTATCCAAGGTGGCAAACGCCTTGGCGAAGGCGACCGAGAAGGTGTGGGGAGGGGTGGTCGATCTCCACGACGTCGAGCTGCGCCGGCGTCTGTTCGACCAATGGCCGGTAGGAGAAGTGTGGGGCATCGGGCACGCGCTTGCAGCGCGGCTCCGCCCGCTCGGTGTGAAGACGACGGCGGACTTGGCTGCGCTACCTCCGGCGGTCGCACGCGATGTGGGAACGGTGGTGCTGGAACGGCTCGTGCGCGAGCTGGGCGGGATCGAGTGCGACGACTTCAAGGTGGCGCCCGAACCGCTCAAGGCGACCGCAGTGACGCGGCAGTTTGGCGCGCCCGTCTCCGATCTTGCCGAGCTGCGCGAAGCGATGGCGCGCCGCGCAGCGCGTGCGGCCGAGAAGATACGCGCGCAAGGACTGGCGGCGAGCCGGTTGATCGCCTTCGCACATGGCTCGCGTTATCGCCCGAACCCGCCTTCGGCATCCCGATCGGCGCGGCTGTCTCCGCCGACCAACGATCCGCGCATCATCGTGGGGATCGCGGGGAAGATGATGGAAGCGATGTTTCAACCGGGAGGCGTCTATACCAAATGCGGCGTCTTGCTGGAGGATCTGACAGCGGAAGGGGCGGGGCAGGCTGACCTCTTTGCGACAGCCGATCCCAAGGCACCCGCACTGTTGGCGGCAATGGATGGTCTCAATAGCCGGTTTGGGAGAAACACGGTCATTTTGGCGGCGCAGGGATGCGGTGCGCGGTCGTTCGACACGAAGCGATCACAGAAGAGCCCGGCATGGACGACGCGGATCGGGGAGATACCTGTTGCGCGATGAAGCCGTTAGCGGCTCCGGTCCTTATCGCGCGGCGTGGGTGCCTGCACCTGCGCCGCGCGGCCGATCTCGCCGTCCAGTGCACCGCCAGCCTTGATCCGATCGGCGACGAGCTGGCGCGTCGACTCCCTGATCGTCGCGACCATGCGGGCGCTTTCGCCCCGGTCGGCCGCCGTCTTCATGGCGGCATCGACAATCGCTTGCGCGGGCGAAAGGCGTGGATCGGCATGGTTCTTTTCTGGCGTGTTCTTGATGAAAAGCTCGGCAAGCCGCTCCTGCCCGGGTGAATGGCCGGGGGGGAGGATCGGCCGCTCCAGCGCCCGCACGGCGCGTTGAAGCTGCGCCGATGGCTGACCGTTGATCTGAACGCCCAGGGCGGCCCCTATCTCACGCACACGCTCAAGGGGCGTTTGTTGGGCGGTAACGACAGCATCGACCTGCCGCACGCCGAGATATGTTAAAAGGTGGGACTGGTAGATCGGACCCTTGGCGTGCCGGACATAGGCAAGCTCGGTTCGTGCATTCGCGATGGCAGTAGATGGCGCGCTCTCTCCAATCAATTCGCGCAATCGTTCGGCCGCCTGCTGTCGGGCGGCGGGCAGGTAGCGTTCCAGTTCTTCGCGCGCCTTAGCGAGAGTGACGCGATAGCGTTGCCCCTCGGGTGGCGCGCGGTTCGGAAGCATGGCAATCCCGGCGGGACCGATGCGCGCCTCGGGCGCGAGGTCGCGCTTGACTGCCGCTGCGGAAAGAACCGCGGCCATGCCGCGATGATCCCCCGTTAGAAAGCCGTGCCGGGATGCCTCCATCCACTTGTCTTTGTCGATCGCGGCGATGCGGATCGGGTGTCCGGCCTCGCGCGCGAGCTGCGCCGCGTGGTGGCGCATGGTGCGCCCATTACCTTCGCGGAAAGGATGGATGGCGTTGATCTCGTTGATGTGATCGCCGAGCCGGTCGAAAAACTCGTCTCGAGGAAGTCCGCGAAAGCCGCTTTGTGCGCCCATGTCGGCAAACCGCTTGTCGAGTTCACGCGCGACATAGGGCACGGCTGCGAAGCTCGAACCACCCTTGGCGATGTTGACGGTCCGATCCTGCCCCGCCCAATCATAGAGGTCTTGAAACAGGTGCTTGTGAAGCGCGCGATAGCCGTCGGCCGTCGCTGGAAAAATCAGGCGCGCGGCCTCTGCGCCGCGCGCCTGCGTTAGGCGCCGCTCAGCTTCGATGAGCGTCTTTTCATCGGTGAGCCCGAGCCGGTTTCGAAGCGTCTCGGTGCCGGGATACGTGTAAGGATCGCTTGCCAATGTCAGGCAGCGATCTGGCGGGTTCCGGGCGGATAGAGACTAAAGATGATCGAGGGCATGAGTGCGGGAGGCACACCCTCGTCGAGCATCATCGCGAACATCGCGTCTTCATCGATGGTCGGCGTCATGTCTTCAATCACGAGATTGGCGCGGGACTCCGCGACATCCTCGCGCCAGAGCGCGATCTGTTCGGGAGTGCCGCGTTCGAAATCCATCTGGCGGATGCGCTCGCGCAGCGCTTCAATATCGATCTGGGCCATCGCGTCATCCTTTCTATCTTAACCTTACTCTCCCCGGCGCGATTCCTCAACAAATCACTCGACGCGGCAGTCACTCGGTTCACCATGTCCCGCGCCCGTTCGGGCGCGGGATGATCGCCGCAACTATCAGTATTCGTTGGCTAACATGATGGTCAGCACACGCTTGGTCTGGTGCTCATCCCACGGCACTTCGCTGCCATAGGTGAGCGTGTTGTCGTAGTAGATCCTATGCAGGCCGGATCGGCTATGCCGTTGTTCCGTCAAACCCCACGGAGAACGCTACATGGAGAACTCGTCGTCAGATTACTGCCCCAAGACTTCTGTCATTGTCAGCGTTGAGCTCAGCAAGCGCAACTGGCTTGTTGCCTCGCTCTCGCCAGGAGCGGCGAAGCCTTCGCTGCGGACAATTCCTGCCGGGAACAGCGCGGCACTGATCAGTCACCTTCGCAATCTTGAGTGCAAGGCCGCTGATCGTATCGGTGAACCTGCCGCCATTCGCCTGTGCTTCGAGATTGGATATGATGGCTTCTGGCTCGCAAGGCTACTGCGGTCGAACGACATCGATACCTATGTCCTGGATCCCGCCAGCTTCCTTGTGTCGCGGCGAGGCAGGCGCGCAAAAACCGACCGGATCGACGCTGAAGCAATGATCGGGATCCTCAAAGCCTATCTGGCTGGCGACAAAAGTGTGTGCCGTGTCGTGGACGTGCCCTCCCCCGAGGAGGAGGACGCACGCAGAGTAATGCGGGAGCGCGGCGATCTCGTGCACGAGCGCACCCGAATTATCTCTCGGATCAGGGGGCTACTTGCATTACAGGGCATACGATCTGTCTAAGCCATCAAGGGCGGTGACTGGTCAAAACAACTCGACGACATGCGCACAGGCGATGAGCGGTCTTTGCCACCAAACCTTCGTCGACAAATTGAGCGCTGTTTCGAACGGCTCGCGTTGCTCAACGATCAGATCAAGGAAATCGAGCGGGACCGCGCTGAAGTTGTGCTCCATGAGGAGTCTACCTTCCCATGCCGAGAGAAAGCGGTTCGCCTTGAGCAGCTGAAGGGCATTGGTCCGAACAGCGCGGCAATGTTGGTTGCAGAGGTTTTTTGCCGAAAGTTCGAAAGCCGACGACACGTCGCGGCCTTCCTTGGGTTAGCTCCGGCGCCCTTCGCCAGCGGCGACGTGTCGCGTGATCAGGGCATCAGCAAAGCCGGTAACCGAAGCACGCGTGTGCAGATGGTGGAACTTGCCTGGTGTTGGTTGAAATATCAGCCAAGTAGCGAACTGACCGTTTGGTATCGCAACCGGTTCAAAGGCAACGGCGCTCGCGCGGCAAAGGTGGGGATCGTTGCGCTCGCCCGAAAATTGTTAATCGCGCTTTGGCGCTTTGTGGAGACCGGTCTGGTCCCTCAAGGTGCCGAGCTCCGCGCCGCCTGATGCTTATGTTGCAACAGGCTCGATAAGGCGACGCGGATTGGTGTGATGTGTGACCGGGAAAGTTGATGGCGCCTGAGAACGCCCAGTAGTAGTTTGGTCCGCATCCGCCTTTGCTCGATCCGGGGATGTGAATACGGATTATGGTACGCGGCTACGGCCGCGACCGGATACAAGTCTATGCACGGATAGTGCATCAGCTGACCTCGGAACGAATGAAGCCAATCCTTGAGCATTGCGTGTGGGGGCCCCCAGCCCGTCAACAGAAGGAACCGTTCAATGGGATCTTGACAAGGCCCGGATCATACAAATCGACTTTCATCAGCACCTTGATGCCATCGACATCCATGCTTGCAAAGTCTCGCTCGGGCGAATCCGGGGCGAAGGTGCAATGGCGCAGAGCGGCCATCAGCCGAGCCTGTGCCATCAGGCTGTCTGCCACGGTGCCGCCGCCGAATTCTGCAAGCAGCCCGGAGGTCATGACGATGCGGGCCGTTCGGTCACGGCCCTGACGCGCTGCATCGTTGAGCTGCGCGATGTGCTCGGTGCGTTGCCGAGCGCAAGTGAGGTCGGATGTGTCATGCATTGGAGATCTCCTCCCGATCAAAGGGGCGATCAGCGGGCAACCGGACGGCCTCGCGAGCCTCAGCCCGCAGGCTGACAAGCGGACAACTGAACATTGATCGCGGTCCCGGGGGCGACGGTAATGGCAACCTGCCGATCCTTGGGAATGACCCACAGGATGCCGGCGAGCGTGTCGCGGATACGTGCCGCAATGGCCTCGTCTTCGCCGAGCAGCACCCGGGCCGCGAGCTCGCGCGCATCGCGCAAGAAGTGCTCGTGCTGGGTGTCCCAGGAGTCGGCCTCGCTGTCGTCGCTCGCGCAGAAACAGACGTTCTCGATCAGATCGACCAGCGTTTCAGGAGTCAGCGCCGGACCCGGCACATAGGCGATGCGGATCTGATCGACACCGCTGTACCAGCCATCCTCATCCACGACGAAGGCCACATCTGCCGGGATCCGTTCCTCGCGCTGCGTTTCGCTGGCGCGGTGGAAGACGCAGAACCTCAGCTCGATCGTCTCGGCACGCACATGGTCATCGAGCGGCGGGAAACTGCCGTTCTCGGCGATGACGTGGCCCTGCTCCCCGGCTGAAACATAGAAGCGCACGTTGCCGAGCTGATGCAGCGCGTCATACCAGCCATAGCCTGCGTATGCGGGATGGTTCTCGACGAGGTGCGGGCGCAAGGGGTGGTCGCGCAGCGCGCGCTCCAGTCCCTGTGCAATATCGGGCTCAAGATCCGCGACAAGGATCGTTTCCGCACCTGCTGCGACCTCCTCATATTCGACATTGACGTTGTCGCTCTCCGCAATGGCAGCATGCCAGCGGGGCAGGCAGGGGTCGGCCTCCGGCAGGGCAACCCCAAGATCGCACGCTTCCTTCCAGTTCTCGAAGGAAAGCCGGTGCTGGCCTCTGTGCGCCAGCGCGGCATAGATCGTGCGCCTGCAGGCCGCCTGCAGCGCCGCAAACGCGGCATTCTCGACGAATTCCTTGCGCGCTGGGAGCACAAGGGCAAGGCCCGGGGTGGCCCCGATATCGAGCCGGGCATGGTATGTTTTGCCGCCAAGGCTCTCCGAGACGCTGGCAAGCTTGCGGGTGAGCACCATGCCATGGAAGTTCGCGGTGGGGTCCTGGTGGTATTCGCGCCCTTCGAACACGCCGATCTGGCTGCCGTTCCACTCGGCGATGTAGATTGCTTTGGCGAGAAAGTCCTCGCGCGGCACTTGCGCGCCATTGAAGAACACCGGCAGCGGGTAGAACTTCGCGACCTCGCGCAGAATCCGCTCGGTCGTCTGCTCGCTCACCCCGGGCATCAGGAAGGTGATGGTCGTCCCAACCGGGCGAGCAAGGGGCACCACGGCAATATCCTGCGCGCCGGTCCAGCCATCTGCTGGGACATGGACCGACCATCCGGTGTCGGCATCGGCATGACGCGAGCTGATCTGTGTGTCCTTGCCCGCCAGGCTGAAGACACCCATGCCTGCCGGGTCTTCGGCCTCATGGATGTGCTGGTTCCAGCCCGAATCCCCCAGCGCAATCATAGTGTGGGGATCGGCGACGCCCGTTCCATCGTCGACAAGGGTCAGTCGCGCTCCGTCCTGATCTGCGCAGCAGGTGATATCGATCCGGGAAGCGCTCGCGCGGCGACTGTTCTGGAGGAGCTCTCCCAGAATATCGCCGATGGTACCGTTGAAGAGGCGCGTGACTTTGGTGATCGTCTTCGGGCTCACGCTGGGTCTGATAACTGTCGGGTTCATGGCAAGGGGTCCTTCGTCACACTGGTTCGCCCTTCCCCTCCCCCCTTCCCTTCAGATCGGCGGATTGATGCGTGACCAGAGCCGGGCGGTCTTCGGCCCGCTCTTCATCCGACTCGCTTGGGCCGCAGGGCCTCAGGTATCGGGATGACCTCGTGCGCCGTATCACGCAGCGCCGTGACCTCGCCGCGCGCGGCGTAGAGGTCCTTGGCGATGAGCGCGCAGACTTCCGCTTCGCCATAGGTTGGCCGGCCAAGGTGATCGACGCACTCGACTTGCCGGGCAATCACTCCAACCTTGCCTTCCGGCACCCATTCGGCCCAATCGCCCCAGGCGCTGGTGACGCAGAATTCGCCGATCGCGGCCATATAGGCCTTGCGCGTCCGCAGGATCGCAGAGGAATTCTCCTCTACGGCCTCGCCGGTGAAGGCCCTGAAGCGGTCCGGGTGCCAACATCGGGTAGTATCGCGGGCAAGCTGCAGGAAGCCCGCAGAGCAGGAGCCCTGCCCTTCAAGCTCGCTGGTGAAGGCAAGGATCGGGAGCCCCCAATCGCAATCTTCTTCGTAGGCCCCGCCTTCGATCCGTAGCGCCGCTGGCATGGCGGCCTGTCTCTGATCGGACAGAATCATGCCACCGTGGCTAGCGGTCATCACTGACCATATGCCGGGGGCCAGCTGATCGGCCTGCTGGACGGTGCCCCAGATGGAAGCGGAGGGACGCGGTGATGGGGCAAAACATGACATGAGCGAACTCTCCTGTTGCAGGTTCGCTCAGCCCCTCCCCCTCTTCTTCAGCTCAGGAACCCGAGAGCGGTCCGGGCAACGATCTCGGGCGTGACGTCTCGAAGAGCGAGGGCCGCCACAGGTCCAAGCTGCGAAAGACGAGTCCGCTCGATTGCCCTGAGGGCGAGATAATCATCGTCGGACGACCGGAGGATTTGCAGCGCGAAGCGGCACTCCTGCCCGGTGTTGTCGTCGAGAAGGGCGATCAGGAAATCCGGCCTTACGGAGACGTCCGCAAATGGCAGATCGAAGAGGATCTTCTTCACCGCCATCCGGATGTCCCGGCGTCGCAGGATATACTGCGCGTCTTGGAGCGCCCGCAGAACGTCTCGGTCGTGGTCTCGCTCTGTCGGCACGAACTGGTTGCCGCTCAAGACAGGCTGAGCGTAGGCGCGCAGCGCGACATAGCCCTCCTTCCTGCTGTGCTCGCCGACGACGGCGAGCACAAGGAACGGCGGCTCAACTTCGGCGCGGATGACCCCGGTGTGCTGGATGCGGTTTCGGACCGAGATCGTGCCGAGACCGGTGACGATCTCGGTGGAAGTGACCGCATTGGCCTCGAGCAGAAGAAACGCCTGGGGCGCGAATTCATGAGGCCATCTCTCGGCCGCAGCGCGCAGCCGGGCGTGAACCCTCCGCTTTTCGTAATCGATGGCGTTCGTGTAGAGATGGGCCGAGAGCGGAACCCCGGGCGCAATCTCGAGACCTTGCGCAGCCCGGCGCAGGAAAAGCATCTCCTGGCTGATTGAGCCCTCCCGTGGCCCTGCTGGCGGAAGCTCGCGCAGCACGTTGGAACCCGCCCGCTCGAGCAGCAGCCACAGCAGTTTGCCGAGGCGCGGGATTGCAACACCACGCGACCGGTCGTCTGGCTCACTGTGGTCCGGTTTCTGGGCGAGTTTCTCCGGCGCCTTCTGGTGCGCGTTGAACAGGCCATCTGGAACATCGAGCGCGTAGAGCGAATCCCTTGCTGTCTCGCGGATGCGCGGCGGTGCCTGGGGCAGGAAAAATGGACACGCCGGCGCATGCATCGGCCTCGAAGTCAGCCGCCGCAGGTAATAGGTTTCCTGAAAGCTCAGGTAGGCCGGGCTCAGCAGCGGCGGCGCGGTGACCTCGCCCAGACAATCGCAGGCGAGCCATTTGTGATTCTCGCGCGCTGTCACGACGAGGGAGACGCAGGCCCGGTGATCGGCCTCGTTGCCATGGCCCGTGTACCAGCGGACCAAGGCTGCTCGCAGACCGTCGCCAATGGCGACGCGCCCGGTGCTACCGGTGGTGTCCTTGGCCACCAACCACATGGTCTGACGCTCTTGACCGCCCCTTTTGTTCACTCTATGTTCGTCACATAGAGGAATTTTGTCTTATGAACAAGGTATTCGATCTCGGCCAATTCGACCTCGATCTGACGCTGCGCGATGCATCGGTTGACCCGCTGGTGACGCCTACGCGGCGCTCGCTCAGCAATGCCTCTATCGGGATAGAAGCGTTCGATGCCTATTATTCGGCGCGCGAACTCTACGAAGCGCTGCAGGGGGTTTTCCTGGGCACACCCGGTGCCAAGAACAAGCTGACGCAGGTGCTTTCGTGCCAGTGCGATGATTATCAGCGGTGTCTCTACTACACGCTGGCGGGGCGCGGCATCGTCCAGATGCTGGATGATCTCGAATGGCTGCTCGATCTCCTGCGCCCTCGCTGCGAAATGTCGGGGAAGCTCCTTCGCTCCGGCGAGAGGCCTGCACCGCAGGTCAATCCTTATGTCGCAAGTGAGCCCGACGGGCCCGTTCCAGCACGCTCGGCCGACTTCGTCGAGGGACTCTCGTGGTATCTCGATCCGTCGCTTGGCGGCCGGATCGAAGACTAGGCAGGCATCAGCTTGCCGGCCTAACAGGCAGAAATCAGGGATCGCGCAGGCCAAGCCGGTCGTCGTCATCTACGAGCGTGATGCGCCCTTCCCAGTGCCACAGGACAAGGTTGAGAGCGTCGGCGGGAGCGCCGCGGGCGTAGCTCGGCACGACAATGCCCACATAGCCTTGCGCGATCGCGGCCTCCGCCAGATCTTGCGTCGGGACCGGTTTGCCTGAGAGCATCCGATCGCGCCACGCCGGGTCGGCGAGCTCAGCCGGTGCGATACCGAAAGGCCGCAATGCAGCCGCATCGCGGCCATCGAGCAACGGTCCGATATCGGCCTGATAAGCGACGAGCGTGGTGGGCTGGAGGGTGCCAACCTGATTGGCCTCGCGCAGCGCGGTCTCTGGGGCGAGGGAAGTATAGAGCGCGCTGCGCCCGATGCGATTGAACCGTCCGCCAAACCGGGCCGCCCCCTCCCCTGAGAGGGGTTCGCGGGACCAGACCGGATTGTGGGCGCGGTAGAGCAGCCCGGTGAAGTGCATGAGGCTAGGTGTGAATGCCGGCGTCGACGGCGTCGATATAGGTCAGAACGTCATCGGCCCGGTTGTTCTGCACAAGCTGCATTGCAGTCTGGCCCGAAAAGCCCGGCAGCGGCTCAGAGCGGTACCAGGCATAGGCCAGCAAGGCTGAACCGAACCGCGGTTCGACCTTGTTGAGCACTTCGACCATCTGCCGAAGGCGGCGCCAGGTACGATCGGAGGCAATCCGGTCCTTGCGCTGGATCGCGTCCTTGCCGAGACCCAGCGAGCGCGCCAGTTCGTCGCTGGTGGTGCGCAGCGCATCGACGATTTTGCGCGGAGCAAACGCGCCATTGTCCGCATAGTTCTGAATCGCCATTGCAAAGCTCCATGAATTCTGACGCGATATAGCGTCATTCTGCGTGGCTTTCAAGCTACCATAGGGCTGGCGCCGAGTTCGTCACAGGACGACAACTTGCAGTTCGATCGCACCGGGTGGGTTTTCTCCCGTCGGCATGACACAGAAGGGCTGGAGCGTGTTGCCGGTTCTGACCACAGCGTGGCTCTGCCCGGTTTTCGCGCTCATCCGGATGGCGACGCGCTCGGCATTGGCCCGCCCGCAAAGGACACGGCGGCGCGGATCGAGGCTGGCAGAAGTCATGGAAGAGGCCCTCGCTACTGGGCTATCGGGAAGAAGGTCTTGATCCTTCGGGCGGGACGAATGATCTCGAAGCGCCGCTCCATCAGCCGGGAGATACGATAGGCCCCGAAGCCATCGGGTGTCCGCAGCTCGATCTTGCTCCCGCGCTTGCTGACCCGGAACTCGCGGTGTTCGCTGCCGTCAGTAAAGCGCAGCGGTTCGGGAAGCCGCAGGATGTCGCCATCGGCAACCTTTCGCTCCTTGAGACGCAGCATGGCGTAACACCGGTTGCGCCAGTCCAGGGCATAGGGGTGCGAGGATGAGGTGAGCAGTTCCGGGATGCTTCGCGGGCAATTCGCCTCGACGGGGCCGGATTGCTCATCCATGTCCTTGTACCCGAAGATCAGGCCATCGGCCGACTTCGGGTTCCAGCGGACCAGGCAGATAACCGCCGTCACGTAGAGCCTCTCGCGATCTTCACCGTAGCGCTCGACGGCTGCATAGTAGGTGCTGCCGGTGAAAACGCTCTTGAGGACCCGGCACCCCCGGAACGGAGCATCTTCGCAGGCCTCCCGTTCGTAGGTCAGCTGATCGTCGAGATAGGCTTTGGGCGTTTCATGCCCTCCCATCCCTGCGCGGTGCATGTAGAGCCAGCCCATGTGCGTGTCCTTCAGATGAGCCCCGGCTGAGCCGGAGGTGCGATTTGCAGTTCGCGGGCGATCCGCGCTGTGAGTGCCGGAATGTCGGCAAGCGCGGTGATCGGAGCCTTGCGCATGACCGCGCCGGGGGGCTTCCAGAACGGGTTCCGCCAGGCGAGACCCGGTTCGCCGAACCGCTCGGGGCTGATGCGGATGTAGACACCGTCTGCTTCGAGCACATGCTCACCGGCGAGGGCCTCCTGCGAGGTGTAGTAGCTGATGCGGTAGGCGGAATGATCGAGCCCGATCCCGGCTGCGATCTGGCGCAGCGCGCGCGTACCCTCGCGCCGGTAGTGTCGCAGTTCTTCAGGACGATAGTCGATCCCGCGCTTGACCAGCGCAATGATCGCAGGTCGGTGCTTGAGCTCGCCGAGGCGCTCGATGCACTGTGCCCGCAAGATCTGGTCGTCGGCCTCGCAGGTTGTCGGCCTTCCGTCGGCAATGCGCTGAAGGTGGCGAGTGAGGAGCAGAACCGCGGGACAGGTGGCGACCTGCCGGCCTGCGAGGCGCACATCATCGACGGCCTCGTTCAATGCTCGCAGCGCGGTCTCGAACGTCGTCAGCCCATCGGGCTCGAGCGCGCGGCGGTAACGATAATCGATGTCGCAGGACATGCGGCTTCCTTTCCATTGCAAGTGCAATGGCCTCCTCCCCCTCCCCTCAATGCAGACTGCGGTGATGTTTCCCTGAGCTTCTCAGGGACAGTGGCTCATAAATCATCGGCCGCAAGAGCGCCCCGGGAGCGACCTGTTCGAGGATTCTCGCAATCGCCGAGACAGCAACGCCAGCCTCGGTTGTCTGGATAACCAGGGAGCCGCCCTGCCCCGGATCGGACACCAGTGACCAACCGGGTTCTCCTTTGCCGAGGAGGCTCTCCAGGACCGCATGACGGTTCCGCCCGGGGAACAGCACCCCAACATGGTCGCCGAGCGCTGCGCCAATGTCCGCAGAACCTCCGCTCGCAAGGTCGCTGGCATAGCGGCTCAGCTGCGCAAGCCGCACCGCGTCGTCTGCGGTTGGCTCAAGCGTAAGCCGGAACTGGCGCCTCTTCATGGGCTTCCTCCGCAGGTTCACTCTCATAGCCCGAATAGGCTGCAAGCAGGTTGAAAGCCTGATCGGCCTTGGCGGCAGCCGTGATGATCGCGGTCTTGTCGGATTTCAGGATATCGAGCCAATGGGCGATGTAGCTGGCGTGGCTTTCATGGAGGTCTGCGGGGAGGCCCAGCTCATAGCAGATCCGGGCACTGACCTGCTCCGCGACCAGTTCCTCGAAGGCGTAGGCCTTGTCGCCGAACCGCTTGCCGAATGTGCGCGCGAGCCGCGAGGGGTGCCCGCTCCAATGGCCGAGTTCGTGCGCTTTGGTGGCGACATATCCGTCCTCGGTGCGGAAGGCGCCGCGTTCTGGAAGCTGGATATAGTCTCCGCCCGGAGAGAAGAATGCACGGTCACCGCCATGGCGGATATCAGCAGGTATCGGAGCAAAGAAGGCCTGGATGGCCGCTGCCTTCACAGAGGGTTGCGGCGGTGCTTCGGGGACCGGACTGGGATAGAAATGCGGCGGCAGGCCTTCGATCTGCGAGGCATTGAAAACGCTGTAGGATCGCATGAACCGGATGGTTTTCGACGTCTCCTCGCCAGTCGCCTGATCTACGTCGGTCTTGCTCGTGCTGTTGAAATAGATGCTCGGCTCGGCCGTCTCACCCTTGCGCACTTGCCCGCCCAGTTCCTGAGCCTGACGAAAGGTCATCCAGTAGCGCGAGGCGTAGCCGAAGCAGTCGGCGACAGCCCAGAGATAGAGGCGATTGATCCCGGTGTAGGGCAGTCCGCCCGCACGCAAGGGCGCGCCCCCTGCCCCGGTCTTTTTCCAGGGCCGCCGCCAGGGCAGTGTGCCGGCCTCGATCCGTGCAATGATGAGATTGGTGATTTCCTGCGCGACATCGCGCTTGGGTCCGCGGCGCATCGGCATTTCCCTTCTTGGAAGAAAAAGGCCCGGTCACTCGAGTGAGCGACCGGGCCAGGACATCAGGAGGAGGGTGAGGCGTTCAGGCAGCCACTGCCGAGTCTGTGGCGGCGCCTTCGGGTTCCTCTTCGGCATCCGACAGTGCGTCCACCCCGTCGATCGCGTCGATGTCGGCCGTGCCGTCTTCGGAGGCATCAGGATCAGCGCTTTGTGCGCCCTCCGGCATGGCCGCACTGAACTTCATGGCCTCGGGCAGCCAGGCAAGGGCGGCTTCCTTGACCTCCTGCTCGATGATCGCCTTACCGGCGAAGATCGTCTCGCACGTCTTGGCGAGGTCCGCCTTCTTGGACGCCGCATAGCGCGCAGCGAGGTCACTTCCGCCAACCTCGGTCAGCGCGGCGAGGCAGGAAGTCTTGCTCACCCGGTCGAAGAAATTCTCGGCAGTCGGCCGCCACAGAGCCGCAACGTCGACATCGAGCATCGACCCAAGCACGGCATGAACCGGATGATACTCGGATCCATAGCCCTTCTTGGCCTCGAGCGAGAGCGCCACCGCATAGGCAAGCCAGGCCGCCTTAGCGTCATCTTCGAGGTCGCGGAAGGCGATGAAACGGGCCGCAACACTGCCCTGCTCCTGCCACGCCTTGTCGAGACCATCCTCGGCCTCGGCGAGAATGCCCTCGGCCGCTGATTGCGGAACCTCGCCGGTCGCAGGATCGCTCGGCCGTCCCGCCTTGATCGAGGTGCCCTTCCCCTCATAGCTGCGATTGTCCGCGAGCGCGAAGATGGCGAAATCGAGGGCAAGCCCCGGATCGCCAAGCAGGCAGGCCGACAGGATATTGCGGCGCTGAACGGCGAGCTCGTCGAACAGCCTCGCGCTGATCGGCTTCTCGCTTCCGGGTGCGATCGCCTCAGGCCGTGCGGGAGCACCACTTGCGCGGCTCCCTGAGGTCGGCGCTGGCTCTTCTGCCGTTGCGGTGACATTGCCTTGGTCATCAGTCTCGAACGACAGCCGCTTCTCGCTGTAGTAATCGGCCTCGAGAACCATCTCGCCGCGGGTGGTGAGCACGAGGAAGCGGCCGACTTCACCGCGCCATTCTTCAGGCAGCTCGCGAACCGGATTGTTGAGGTCGCTGCGTTCGGCATCGAGAGCCTCGTATTCGGCCTCGAGCTTTCCGAAATCGACGTCCTCTTGCTCTTCACCTTCATCGAAGATCGCGTTGATCTCATCGATCCGGGCATCGATCTCGTCGATGCGGGCGCGCGCCGTTTCCGAGAGGGGCACGGGCGGGAGCCGGACAGCGGAGACGCCCATCTCGCTGCGCGCCTGCCAGGAATTGCTTGCGGCCACCGGGCTGATCCAGGCGAGACCGGTCTCCGAGGTCAGGCGTTCGGCTTCCGCTTCCATCTTTTCGGAAGCGAGCCGGTGCGCGATCTCGATATCGATCCAGCGATCCTCGCCCGCATCGCTGAACAGGTCGCGCTCGACCTTGCCGCCGGCAGCCACATAGGCATCTTCGCCGATCAGAAGCGCGATAGGGTCATTGCCGCGCATCGAACCGGTGGCGACCATGCGGCGAATGGCGTCGGCGCTGGGGTTGTAGGCATGGCGCATCTGCTCGAAGACGCGCATCTGCACTTCGTGCTGGTCGGTCGCAGCATAGGCCTTGGCGATTTCGAGGGTGATGTCGCCGGCGGCGAGTGCCTCGAAGATCGGCACTGCCAGATTGGCAAGGCGCAGCCGGCCTTCGACGAACCGCTGGGTGAGTCCGAAACGCTTGGCAACGGCCGCGATATCGCTGCCTTCCTTGATGAAGTGCTGGAACGCGCGGCATTCTTCAGCCGGAGACATGCCGACCCGCTGGAAGTTCTCGGCGAGCGAGGCTTCGCCCGCGGTATCTTCACTACCCTCGAGCAGCTTGCATTCGACTTCGGCATCCGCAGCCCAAGCACCGCGATCGATGATCATGCCAATGGCGCGCAAGCGGCGGCCACCGGCGATCACCGCATACTGGCCGCGCTTCTTGCTCTTGGTCACCAGCAGGTTCTGCAAGAGCCCGCGGGCCTCGATGTCCGCAGAGAGCTGCGCATCTTCTTGGTCGTTGCGTGTTTTGCGCACGTTCGCATCGCTCAGATAGAGCTTGGAAAAGGGAATCAGCATCTCGGTCACTCCTGATCTGCTCCCGGCCATCACCGGGGCACAGATCCCCTCCCCCTCCCCTTGTTTGCGGGGTTCAAGCATCCAAGATCCTGTGCACTTGTCGCAGTCGCCATGGGTTCAGCGCCTCCGGCGCTGCCTCTCATCACTGAATCAGGAGAGCCGCCAGCACGGCCTCTGCTGCCGTTGTCGGTATGAACACCCGGGTGCGGAACGAAATTATCTCGGTGAAACAGCCGATGCTCTTCAACCAAGGCAGCTGATCGACAGGGGCGCCAACGATCTCGTAGCGCTGCTCGTTGGCGACCCGCGATGACTTTATGATGGCTTCGAACGGTTGCTTGATAGGTATCGTCCGATGCTCGCCGAGTGCCTTGAGGATCGCTTGCTCCGAGAGTTCGACACTCGAGGTAATGTCGAACTTCTGCAAAAGGTTTGCGACGTCGAGCTCGTGAACGATGCGGCCGAGCCAGCTGCGTCCCTCCTCATCGACGATCCGCCGCACCTCCAGATATTCGATCGGAAGGCTCGACCATATCGGTAGAAGCAGTCCTGTGGCGAGGTAGACCTTTTCGGTTGTCAGCTTCTCGGCCAGCTCAGCAACTTCGGCACACCAGAGTTGCTCGAAGGTCTCCCGAGGACATTCCGCCCACGCAGACTCGGTTAGATCATCAAGGTGATGGTATTCGCGGCGCAGCGGTCGGTGGAGAATGACGCGGCGGATCAGTTCGCCCCGATCGGTCATGAAATGCCGGGACGGCTCAGCCAGCGCCGCCCTGCCGCTCTTGGTATTGTGCATCAGCACGCACCCGTCCGACAGGTCGAGGCGCTGCTTCACCCTTTCCAGCGTGATTGGCCGGGTACGCGTCCTGAGCGCGAGCTGGAGGAGGTGCGAGGTCGCCCCGGTCCGTGCATCCGTTCGCAGCACAATATCTTCGATGACGTCGGCACTTTCGACCTGGATCGTTTCGACGCCCACATCGAGAGAACCGGCCTCACGCGCCGCGGAAACCCGGGCTTCGACGAGCCCGAGAAACTCATCGAAAATTGCGTTCTGCATGCCGATCGGCAGGGCAAGAATGCGGTTGAGCCACCGCTGGATCGGGGGAAGGTCTTCTTCGAGCACGCCATCCTGGGAGACGATCGTCAATCCGCTGCGTCGCTCGAAGTCGGACAAGGTCACGCTCTTCAGCGTTCCCTCTGCGAGGAGGCCGAACCAGCTGGTGAGCGCCGCCTTGGCATAAGGGCTTTCGAGATTGTCCGCCGGATCGAACAGATTCTGACCACCGGTCTGGCGCTGGCCGCGCGTCAATGCCCCAAGGCTGTCGAGGCGCCGCGCGATCGTGCTGGTAAAACGCAGCTCACCTTTGCAGTTGGTCGTGACCGGCCTGAATAGGGGGGTGTTCGCCTGATGGGTGCGATGGGTGCGGCCGAGGCCCTGGATGGCCCGGTCAGCGCGCCAGCCCGGCTCTAGAAGGAAATGCACCCGGCGCTTCTGGCAGGCTGCGTCGAGGCTGGCATGGTAGGAACGCCCCGTTCCGCCTGCATCGCTGAAGACGAGAATGGGTTTGCGGCCATCCATGAACTGGTCGGTCTCCGACTGGTTCGTTCGGGGGGAACGGGTCTCGAGGCGCTGGCTACCATCGGCCTGAGAAATGAGGCGCTTTGTGCGCCCGGTGACTTCTGCGACCTTATCCGTCCCGTAGTGTTCGATGATCCCGTCGAGGGCTGGCTTGATTGGCGGCATCGCGCAAAGATGCTCGATCAGCTCGGCGCGCCGGGCGATCGCAGCCTGGTTGTGCACGGGGCGGCCGTCCTCGTCGAACATCGGCGTCGAACGGGTAGCACCGGTGTCGTCGGTGTAGAACGTCATCTGCTGGGTGGGAAAAGCGCGCTCGAGGTATTCGATGACCGCATCAAGCGGGCTGAGATCAAGGTCGAGTTCGGCCCGCTCTTCGGGTGAAAGGCTGTCGAGCCTTCGGTCGAGGATGCTTTCGGCGGTCGAGACCAGCTGAACCACGACCACGTCATCCTGGTCCAGGTGCTTATTGATGGCACTGATCAGAGTCGGGAGCTTCATCGAAAGCAGCAGCTGGTTGAAGAAGCGCTGCTTGGTGCTTTCGAAGCGGCTGCGGGCTGCGGCCTTCGCGCCGCCGTTCAGCGTGCTGCCGTCGATCTCGTCGACCACACCGGTCAGCGCGAGCGCGTCCTCCATGTTCTGGTGAATAATCGCCCAAGCATCCGCATAGGTGTCGTAGACAGCGATCTGCTGGGCCGTCAGGTCGTGCTTGAGGATTTCGTACTCGACCCCGGCAAAGCTCAGCGCCCGTGCCTGGTAAAGCCCAAGGGCCTTAAGGTCGCGCGACACCAGCTCCATCGCAGCGATGCCACCTGCCCTGATCTGGCTGATGAAATCCTCGCGGTTGGCAAACGCCGTTCCTGGTCCCCAAAGGCCGAGCCGAACCGCATAGGCGAGATTGTTGACTTCAGAGGCCCCGGTCGCCGAGGCATAGAGCACGCGGGCCTTGGGCAGATGGTTCTGGAGCATGACGCCGGCGATGCCCTGCTGGGAACCTGATTTGCTCCCGCGAGCGCCCTCGCCTCCTGCCACCCCGCCCATTTCGTGGCTCTCATCAAAGGCGATGACACCTTCGAAATCCGCCCCGGCCCAGTCCAGCAATTGCTTCAGACGGGTCGCATCCTGCCTCTGACTGCGCAGCGTCGGGTACGTGACGAAGAGGATCCCCTCGCGGAACGGCACTGGCTGATCGATTTTCCAGCTGGAGAGCGGTTGAATGTCGGCAGTCATCCCGCCGATCGCGCTCCAATCCCGGCGCGCATCTTCGAGCAGGCTCTCGTTCTTGGATACCCAGATCGCCTTGCGGCGTCCGGCTAGCCAGTTGTATAGAATGCAGGCGGCAATCTGTCGGCCTTTGCCCGCGCCAGTGCCATCACCGAGGAAGTAGCCCTTGCGGTAGCTGTGTCCGTCTTCGGCCAGAGTGAGAGCGACACCTTCGTCAGCCGGGACGAACAGGCCCGGCAGATACTGCTGCCAGACATTGCCGGCATAGATCACCGTCTCGAGCTGCGCTTCCGAAAGCAGGCTTTCTTTGAGGATGCGGCCCTGCAGGCTGGGGCAATATTCCGGCACCGGCGCTGGTATGGAGCCCATGGCCACACTTTCCACCAGCGGGGTCGGGTGCGCCTTTGCACCATCGATGTCGATCCGGCTCGGGCGGTAGGGCAGATAGACACCGGCCTGCTCGCCCAGAGGGCGCGGCGTCGCCAGGCTGCGAAAAACAAGCGGCGATATCGATGGCGCTTCGATTACGCGCGGTTTTGCCGCAGGCGGCTTTGCACTCGTGCGCATCGCCTTGAAAAGCGTGCCGGGCTTGGTCTGCTGCCGTGCGTAAATTGGTGAAGCCTCGCAAGGACCGACTGCCCGCTTCACCACTGCAACCGCCGCGGCAATCTCGGCGACAGTCGATCGAGCGAGGATTGTAGGACGTATGTTTCCGGGAACCTTGTCGATCACGTAGAGGCGAACCGGCACGCTGGTCCCCTGCTTGTGGTAGCACCTGGCAAGGCGGCAAGCTGTTTGCACCGTGCAGTTCTCGAACGTCTGGTCATAGATTTTCGAGAGCCTAGCGCTGGTGGTGAACCAGTCCGGCATGATAGCGACAAGTCTGCCGCCAGGAGCCAATCGACCGAGCGCGGCGCGCAGATGGCGGACAGCAGCGAATTGATCGACGCCCCTTCCCTCCGAACGGGAGAACGGGGGGTTCATGAGAATCAGGCTGGGGCGCAGCGAAGGATCCAGCGCGGAAGCCAGCATCGCACCGTCGATCCCGGTAAGCTTGGCATGTTTGAACAGCAGAGCGAGTTTCTCACGGCGTTTGGGATCAAGCTCATTGAGGTGTAGCTGTCTGACTGTCGTTAGGCTGGCCACGAGCGCACCATGTCCCGCACTCGGCTCCAGCACGATGTCGTCTGGCCGGGGCTGCGCAAGGACAGTCGCGAGTGCCGCAAGATCGGCGGGCGTGGAGAACTGTTGAAACCGAATCTGGTCTTCGCTCCTGACCGTATGGGTTGGCAGTTGCTCAACCAGAAGGCTCAGGGCGGTGATGTCGTCTAGGCGCACCGGACGGGATAAGCCTAGCAGATGGCGGGTCATCCCTGCTTCGAGGAGATCATAAGCATCGCGCTGTGCCCAGCGACCTTCAGCCGAACTTCCACCGTAGAGGCGCTTCATTGCGTCGAAGAGCGACATCTTGGTCAGCGATCCACTGGCAAGCTCCTGCGCGATTTCATCGATGGCCTGATCAAGGCGGGTGTCGAACTGGGTGAAGAGATCGGTCATGCGCTGCTCCTGATGCTGATGCGCATCAGAGCATCCCCCTCCCCTTCTGCCCCGACAGCGTGGGTGCTTGGAATTCCGCTAAAGGCGCAGACCAAGGTCCAGCTAGGAAAAGCGGCCGAGATTTCAGCCTCACGGCAAGAGAGATTTGTAGGCCAAATATGGCCATTAATTTGACCAAAGGAAGCATATCGGCCATATATGGCCAATGCTATTCACTCTACAAGATCAGCTGACGCACCTCGGTATGCGGATCAAGGCCCGCCGCGTGGCCCTCGATCTTACCCAGCAAGCGGCAGCTGCCAAAGCAGGCGTGGCCCATAGAACATGGCGGCGGATGGAGACCGAAGGCAGGGCGTCCATCGAAGACCTTGTTCGCGCTGCCTTTGCACTGCGCTGCGATGAGGGCATCGTCGCGCTGTTTCCTCAAGTTCCGGCGACCAGCATGGATGAACTGCTTGCACAGCAGCGCCAGGCAGCCAAGCGGCAGCGCCAGCGTGCCAGCGGGCGCTCAGGCGGAATTGGGTCATGAAGCTGGCTCCGGGAACGCCTTTGGCGGTTGGACTGCTGACCGACGAGACTGCAGCGCCGCGTTCTGTCGGCAGGCTGGCGATGGATGGGGGCCTGGCTCAGCTCGAATGGTCGGCAGAGGTCATCGCTGCGCGCCTTCGGATATCTCCGCTTCACTATCCAGCTGAGCCCGGCCTGCACCCTGCCCGCAGCCGAATGTTCGAGGGCCTCCACGGTTTCCTGTCAGACTGCCTGCCCGACGCCTGGGGCATGCTGCTGTTGAAGCGGCGCCTTCAAAGGATGGGTCACCGGTTCGAAGACCTTGATGCGGTCGACCGGCTCGCCCTCGTGGGCACAAGGGGTCGAGGTGCCCTCGTCTTCCAGCCCGAAACGCTTGGGTTCGAAGCTTCATTTACCATCGATCTCGATGCTCTGGCTGATGAATCCCGCCAGGTTCTGCTCGGCGAGGAGACAGAGCTCGAAGCGCTGCTGGCACGCCTGGGCGGCGGCTCAGGCGGAGCACGGCCGAAAGCTCACGTGGCGATCGACGCAGACGGCAAGCTTTCCGCCGGAGACGAGCGCGCAGCAGTGGGAAGCGAGAACGCGGGTGCGGAATGGATCGTCAAGTTTGCAGCGACCAATGACCCTGCCGATATCGGGCCATTGGAGGAGGCCTACGCCCGGATGGCACGCGCCGCAGGGATTGTTATGGCAGAGACGCGATTGATCCCGTCGGCGAACGGTCCAGGTCATTTCGCGACAAGGCGCTTCGATCGACTGGCACCGGGCAAGCGGCTACACATGGTCAGCCTCGGCGGAGCGCTTGAAGCGTCGCCGCATATGCCCAGCGTCGACTACGACGGGTTCCTGAAGGCGACCTTGGCCATCACCCACAGCATGGCAGACGTCGAGCAGGCCTTCCGGCGCATGGTCTTCAACGTGCTTGCGCGAAACCGTGACGACCATGTTCGCCAGCACGCCTACCTGATGGACGACCAAGGGAACTGGCGGCTCGCGCCGGCCTTCGACCTCACCTTCTCGAACGGTCCCGGCGGCGAGCACTACATGGCTGTGTTGGGCGAAGGCCGCACCATAACCCGCGAGCATGTCGAGAAGCTCGCAAAGGTCCATGGGGTTTCGCCGAAGCGCACGGCTTCCATCGTAGACGACGTGCGTGCAGCGCTTTCCGACTGGACGTCATATGCGCGTGACGCTGGGGTCGGGATATCTATGGCTCCGGTGTCAGAGGGTTTAGGTCTGGTGGCGCAAGAGTTTGGTTGAGGGTGGCTTGGCTAACCGGAAGCCGTCAGTGCCCCGCTGAGGCAGGTTCCGACCAGGTCCGGTCGTTCATGTCTGGCAGGATCAACGTCTGGTTCCGCTCAAAGCCGTCACGTTGCTTTCGGGATTTTGCATCACTGCCGCACACGACCGTTAGTGGGTGGAATTTCGAGCGGCAGCAATGACGCAGTGCCGCATAAGATCAAAACTCGGCGTGCACACCGAAGCCCGGTCGAGAGTCAATGGTGGCTCTGCCAGAGTGTGCGGCAACGATTGCCGCAACCATGGCCAGCCCAAGACCATGGCCGGGCGTTGATCGGCTGCGGTCGGCCCGCGCGAAGCGCTTGAAGAGTTCTGGCGCCTCCATCTCCCCCACGCCCGGGCCATTATCGGAGACGGCGAGGCGGATGCCGTTTCGGGTGCTTTCGAGGGCGATGGAGACGGTCGTTCCCTGCGGCGTGTGCTGCGCGGCATTGTCGAGCAGGTTCGTGAGCATCTGCTGCAGCAGTCTTCGATCGCCGGGCATGGTCAGTCCGGGCGCAATGCTGGTGACAAGCTGGTGGCCGCTGCTCTCCATTGAGGGGCGGAACGCCTCCGCCACATCGGCCACCACTGCGCTGAGATCCACCGTCTGGAAGTGCGCGCGGGCGGCCAAACCTTCGACCTCCGCAATCCGCAGCAGGGCTGACAAGACCTCCAGCAGCTCACCGGCCTCGCTTGCGGCCGCTTCGATCGCCTCGCGTTGTAGCTCTGGATTGCGCTCGCGTAAGGCCTCATCGAGACAGTTTTGCAACCGTGTCAGTGGCGTGCGCAGGTCGTGGGCTACATCGCTGGAGACCTGACGCAGATTCTCCATCAGCCCGGCGATCCGGTCGAGCATCCGGTTGAGCGTCGTGGCCACGCCGTCAAACTCGTCGCCGCTGCCGGTCAGTGGCACGCGCCGCGACAGATCGCCGGCAATGATCGCAGCAGCCGTGTGATCGATTCGGGCGAGCCGCCGCCGGGTGACGATACCAACCAGCCAGGCGGCACCGATGCCGAGCAGCAGCATTGCGCCAAACGCACCGAGGAACAGCAGGATGAAGCGGTTATCCATCTCGTCGATGGCGGCTCGATCCGCGCCGACAAGAAGGCGGTAACCACCCGGGAGGGCGGTGGTCAGCGATTGTGCGATACGTTCTTCGCCATTCGCCTTGTAAGGCAGCAGTTCGACATAGCCGGGCTTTGATGGGACAGTCGCATCGAGCGATCCCGCTACGGGTCTGTTTTGGGCATCAACGAGCCGATAGCCGAGGCTCGCTGTGCTGCTTGCCGCCTCCCGCCGACGGATGGCGGCGGCCACACCCTCATGCCCGTCCTGCCCTTCGTCGATCAGCGCCTGCGTTTCGATCGCGATGCGGTGATCGAGTTGCAGTTCGAGCGCTTCATGGGTGGTTTCGAAAGCCACCGCGCCGATCACCAGCGTCGCGAGAGCAAAGCCCACAGCGACGGCAGCCACCAGACCGAAAGTGCCGCGCCACCAGCGCTTCATCCGCCGTCCTTGATGAGATAGCCCGCGCCGCGCACGGTCTCGATCGGATCGCTGTCGAACCCGGCATTGAGCTTGGAGCGCAACCGGCTGAGGTGGGTCTCTACGATATTGGTCTTGGGGTCGAAGTCGAAATCCCACACCCGTTCGAGCAGCATGGTGCGGGTCATGATGCGGCCGGGGTTGCGCATCAGTTCGGCCAGAAGCGTGAACTCGCGGGGCTGGAGCGCAATCTTGTGGCCTGCGCGCGTAACCGTGCGGCGGTGCAGATCGAGCACGATGTCACCCGCCGTCAGCCGCGCAGGCTCCGCCGCCGTCGAAGGCCGACGCCCTAGCGCATGTAGGCGTGCCGCCAACTCGGTAAAGGCAAAGGGCTTCACGAGATAATCGTCCGCCCCGCCTTCGAGCCCCTCGACCCGGTCAACAATCCCGCTGACGGCGGTGAGCATCAGCACCGGGGTCATGTTTCCGGCAGCGCGCAGGGCCTTGACCAGCGCGAGGCCATCCAGCCCAGGCAGCATCCGGTCGACTACCATGGCATCGAAGCCGCCATCGGTCGCATGGAACAGCCCATCGCGCCCGTCGCCGCTGGTCACCACCTGATGGCCCAGTTCGGCCAAACCGCGGGCGATGAACTGGCTCGTATCGGCATCGTCCTCGACGATCAGGATTCTCATGGAGCTATTCTAACGGCTCGCCGCCGCTGCGCCAGCCACCGCCAAGCGCGCGGAACAGCGCCACCTGCGCCTGCGCGACGGCGAGTTCAGACTGCGCGAGCGACAGTTCGGCCTGTGCCAGCGTGCGGTCGGCGTCGACCCGCAGCAGCGGTGCGGCATCGCCGAGCCGGACACGCGCCTCGGCGCGGCGGGCGTAGAGGCGTCCTTCATCGCGGGCGTCGGCCAGCGCCCGGTTGCGGCGCACTTCTCCGTCATATGCCGCAAGCGCCGTCTCGACATCACGCAGCGCCCGGAGGACCGCGACATCCCACCCCGCCAACGCAACCCGTTCGCTTGCTTCAGCCTGTTCAATGCGCGCGCGGGCCGGGGCCTGATTGGGGAAGGCCCAGCTTACCAGCGGCGAGCCTGTCGCGACTAGTCCGCCGCTCAGTAGGCCCAGCGCCCCGCCAAGGTTGATTCGGGGGTAGAGATCGGCACGCGCCACTCCGATCCGCGCGGTGGCGGCAGCAAGGCGGCGTTCGGCTTCGCGAATGTCCGGGCGGCGCAGCAGCAAGGCCGTCCCGTCGCCGACCGGAGCCGCATTGCGTAGTTTCGGCGTTGCGGTGCAAGTCACGGGGTTGCTGCGTGCCTCTCCCGCCGGGCGTCCTGCGAGCGTGGCGAGGCGATAGCGCGCATTGGCCTGCGCTGCTTCCAGCGGCGCGATGGTCGCTTTGGTTACGGCGACGAGGTTGGCGGCCTGCGACACTTCCAGCGGGGAAACCTCGCCTGCCGCGAGCTGGCTGCGGGTGATTGTCAGCGCGCGGTCCTGAAGCGCGACCTGTTCTTGCACGACGGCAAGACTGCGGGTTGCGCCGCACAGATCGACATAGGCCAGAACGGTATCGGCGACGACCGCGACCTTGATGCCATCGAGCGCAGCGGCCTGGGCTTCTGCATCGGCGCGGGCAGCGAGCGCACCTGAGCGAAGCCGACCGAACAGGTCCGCATCCCAGCTTGCGGTTACCCCCAGGTCGTAGTCCGTCGTCGGCACATTGCCTGAGGCGCTGGGCTGATTGGCGGGATTGTCGATGCCGAGACTGCTCTCGATCGTGGTCTGAGGCAGCCGGGCGGCTTGCGCCTGACGCAGCGCCGCGCGCGCGCCATCGAGATTGGCATAGGCCACCCTGAGATCGGCATTGGTCGCGAGGCTGGCTTCGACCAAGCGGTCAAGCACAGGATCATCATAGAGCCGCCACCAATCATCGGGCACAGGCTCGATCGAGGCGACCGGCAGGCTCGCGAACGGTCCGGCAGCAATCGTGGGATCGATCTTAGTTGCCGCAGGCGGGGACGTGGTCGCGCAAGCGGTCACCATCAGGGCAGCGAGGGGAACAAACCGCTTCATGCCACCGCCTCCGCAAGGTCCGGCTCGGGTGCCGAGCGATCCTTGCCGAAGCGGGCATAGAGCGCGGGCATTAGGAACAGGTTGAGCGCGGTCGACGAGATCAGGCCGCCGAGGATGACGATTGCCATCGGATGCTCGATCTCGTGACCTGGCTTATCGCCCGCGATCACAAGCGGCACCAGTGCAAGCCCTGCGCACAGTGCGGTCATCAGGATCGGCACGAGACGTTCCTGCGCGCCGCGAAGTATCAGGGCCGGGCCGAACTCCTCGCCCTCGAACCGCCGAAGATGATCGTAATGCGAGAGCAACATGATGCCGTTGCGCGCTGAAATCCCGATCACGGTGACAAAGCCGACCAGCGATCCCAACGACAGAACCCCGCCGGTGAGCGCAACCCCCATCACCCCGCCGACCAGCGCGAAGGGCAGGCTGAGGCCCACCAGCGCGGTGATCCGAGCCGAACGGAACTCCAGCCAGACCAGCAGCAGGATACCCACGAGGCAGGCAAGGCCTACCGTCCACAGCCGCGAACGCGATTCCTTGAGCGCTGCATATTCGCCGAGGATCTCTGGGTGGTAGCCGGTGGCGAAGGGCACCTCGCTCACCGCCGCCTCGACCCCGCGCGCGACGGCTCCGAGATCGGCATCGCTGGCGATGTTGAGCGTGACATCAAGACGGCGCTGGCCGTCCTCGCGCTTGATTTCGTTAGGCGCGGGCACGATCACCACATCGGCGACGTCGCGCAGGCGGACGGGCGCGCCGACCGGGGTCTGGATCATCAGATCGGCAAGCGCGTGCTGGTCGCCGCGGATTTCAGGCTCGCCCCACAAGGCGACATCGAAAGCCTTCTGGTCGCGATAGATTTCGCCCAGCTTCTCTCCCGCCACGAGGGTCTGCGCCTGCCGTCGCACCTCGCCCGGCGTGAGGCCCAGGGTGACGAGATCAGCCGAGCGCGGGCGAATCTGTATCTGCGGCACCAGCACCTGCTGTTCGACCTTGAGGTCGGTCACACCGGGGATGCTGGCGACCTTGCCGCGCACCCGCTCGGCTGTGGCGCGAAGCTCCTCCTGATCGGGACCGTAGATCCGCACCACCACGGTCGCGCCTGCGCCGGAGAGCACCTCCTTGATGCGTTCGCGGAGATAGGTGAGCACGTCGCGGTAAAGGCCGGGATAGCCTTCGACCACTTCCTTGATACGGGCGACGCTGGCGTCGTAGTCAGCTTCGTCATCGAGGCTGATCCACAGTTCGGTGAAGTTCGGGCCGACCACTTCGTCGGCCGCCTCGGCACGCCCGATATGCGCCCCGAAGTTGCGCACGCCGGGGATCGCGCGCAGCTCCTTCGAGGCGCGGATGGTGATGCGGTCCATCGCATCGATGCCGACGCCCGGCTTCTCGACGAAGTGCATCAGGAAGTCGGTCTCGCGGAAGTCGGGCAGGAACTGGTCCTTGAATCCCAGATAGCCCACGCCGGAAAGCAGCAAGCCGCCCGCGACGATGCCCATGGCAAGCCGTGGCCGGTCGACCAGCCGGGGTAGGACGCCAAGATAGCGCTGCTTGAGGGAGGCGACAAAGCGCGTGTCGCGATGCTCCTTCATCGGCGCATTCGGCAGCAGCATCAGGCACATCGCAGGCGTCACCACCAGCGCTACCAGCAGGGAGGCGGCAATCGCCAGCACATAGGCAATGGCAAGCGGCCTGAAGAACGTCCCCGCCACCCCGCCAAGGAAGAAGATCGGCAGGAACACCAGCATGACGATCAGGGAGGCGAAGACCACAGCCGAGCGCACTTCGAGCGAGGCCGAGAGCACCACGGCAAAGGCCGAGCGCGGATTGCCCGCCTCACGGTTCAGGCGCAGGCGGCGGGCGATATTCTCGACATCGATGATTGCATCATCGACCACCTCGCCAAGGGCAATAACCAGCCCGGCGATCACCATAGTGTTGATCGTCGCCCCGCTCCACAGCAGCACGAGGCCCGCCGCCAGTAGCGACAGCGGGATCGCCACAAGGCTGATCGTCGCCTGCCGCCAGTCACGTGTGAAGGCGAACAGCACGATCGCCACCAGCAGGCAGCCGATCATCAGCGCGCGGGTGAGATTGTCGATCGACTTCTCGATGAAGGTTGCCGGGCGGAAGATCGTGGTGTCGATCTTCACATCCTTGAGGCCGGGGCGGAGCTCTTCGACCGCTGCCTCGACGTCGCGGGTCAGCTGGAGCGTGTTGCCGGTGGGCTGCTTCTCGACGATCAGCATGATGCCGGGGCCGTCGTCGATGATTGCATTGCCGATGGGGGCGGCAAAGCCATCGGTTTGTCGCGCGACAATCAGGGTGAGAAAGCGCGTCAATCAAGATGAGAATCCGGTGTGGGGG
>FRDC01002700.1_pt1 | contig 27709 bp, 25 predicted proteins | sample 1106171 | NCBI WGS metagenome assembly FRDC01 (sample SAMEA3930566, study PRJEB13176) | freshwater metagenome | biome: Drinking water system; feature: drinking water; material: water | place: Singapore | collected 2014-12-20 | reverse complement strand
CCGTCGGCTCGATCGGCCGAGCCCGCCGCCGCCGGGCCGCTGGCCGGAACGCACATCCTGATCGCCGACGACTGCGCCGACCTGCGCCGGCTGTTCTTCGCGCACCTGACCCGGGCCGGCGCGCGGGTGACGACGGTCGCCGACGGCCACGCCGCCTTGGCCCACGGCGTGGGGCCGCGCGACTGCGACCTGGTGCTGCTGGACCTCCAGATGCCCGGGTCCGACGGCCTGACCACCGCCCGCCGCCTCCGCGGCGCGGGCTATGCCGGTCCCCTGCTCGCGGTGACGGCGTGGGGCGAGAGCGCGCGGGCCGATTGCCGGGCCGCGGGCTTCGACGGCCTGCTCACCAAGCCCATCGACCGCGCGGACCTCGTGGCCGCGTGCCTCCGCGCGCTGGGGCGGTCGCCCGTCGCGGCCGGGTAGAGGGGAAGATCGAGCAGCCAGATCGAGCAGACCGGTAGACTGGAGGCGGTTTGACGGACGCCGGCGACCAGATCGTGCTCACCCGCTTCGATCGGATCGATTCCACGAGTCTGCACGCGCGCCGGCTGGTCGAGGCGGGGCTGACCCCGCCCCGGCCGCAGGCGTTCGTCGCCTCCGAGCAGACGGGGGCCATCGGCCGGCTCGGCCGGCGGTTCATCAGCCCCCGCGGCGGTGTGTGGGTCACGCTGCTCTGGCCGGTGGCGACGCTCGGCGCCCCGCCCGCCCCCGAGTCGCTCGGGGCCCGGCTCGGCTGGGCGACGCTCGAGGCCGTGCGCGATGCCCTGAGCACCGCCGGCGACCAACCGGGCCGCGCCGCGTGGAAGTGGCCCAACGACGTGCTCGTGGACGGCCGGAAGGTGCTGGGCGTGCTCACCGAGATCGCCGGCACCGGTCCGCACCGGGCCGTGCTCGTGGGCATCGGGGCCAACCTGAACGTGGCCCCGGGCGACCTGCCCGCGCGCGAGACGGGCAACGCCGCCAGCCTGCTCGCGCTGCTGGGCCACCCGCTCGATGCCGCCCGGTTCGAGTCCCGCGTGCTCGCCAACGCCGTCTGCGCCCTCAGGCACGACCGGCTCAAGGACGAAGCGATCGGCGCGCTGCGGGAATCCATGGCCGGCCTGGGGACCGAGGTCGCCGGGCGTCGCGCCGACGGGACGCTGGTGTTCGGCACCGTCTGCGGCATCGACGAGGACGGGCACCCGCTGCTGAGGACGGCCGAGGGAGCGCGGGTGCGGGCGGTGAACGTGGACTGGCCCGCGGGGTGGTGATCGCGGCGGCGCTCCAACCGGCGCGGGCGCTCTCGGCGATCAAGCCATCGCGCACCCAAAAACACCACGGGCCCGCGGCAAGCCGCGGGCCCGTCGGTTGATGCTTGAATCGAGCGGGGCGCTCAGACCATCGACTTGAGGCTCTTGAGCGGGCGGATCTTGAGGACGGTCTTGGCCGGCTTGGCCTTGACCTCCATCATCTCGCCCGGCTTGAAGGGGTTGGGCTTCGTGGTGGCCTTGGTGGCGGGCTTGAACTTGGCCACGACCTTGAGCAGGCCGGGCACCACGAAGGCCTTGTCCTTGCCGGCCGAGGGCTTGGCCAGGTCGGTGGCGAGCACCTTGGTCAGCGTCTCGAACACGCCGGCGACCTGCTTGCGCTGCAGGCCGGTGTGCTCGGCGATGATGCGGTACAGCTCGCTCTTGCCGCGCGGCTTGGCGGACGGGGTGAGCTTGGGCGGCTTCGACGTCTTGGTGGCCATTCAAATCTCCATATCAAGGGGCCTGGCCCGCCGATCCTCGGCGAACTGAGCGGTTTTTACCATGTTCCGCTCGCGGATGCAAAGCCCAGTTTCGGGCATGTGGGAAAAAACACTTGAAAAACCGGCAAAATGACCCGCGTCCCAAGGCCCGGCCGCCGGGCACGGCCCAACGCGGAGGCCATGACCCCCACCGCGCATATCGCGCAAGTCCAGAATTCACAACATCTTACAGTCATCACCGTCGCCCGGAGCGCAACCGCGCAACCATTCCCCGTGACCGTTCAGCCCCCTCGAAACACCGACTCCGTGCGCTCCACCCGCCCTCGCCGACGCCGCACCATCGGGCTCCGCCTCGCCCTGCTCGTGACGGCGTGGCTCATCGGGCTTGGCGTGGGCGAGCTCGCCGTCCGCGTCGCGGTGCCGCAGACACTGAGCGGGACCTGGCTTGACCAGTCCGCCCGCGGGTACGGCGTCAACCGAGCCGGTGCCACCGCGGTGCACCGATTCGAGGACCGAGCCGTGCGGTACCGGCTCAACGCGGACGGCTTCCGCGGGCCGGAACTCACGCCGAAGGCCGGTGCCCGCGTGCTGGTGCTGGGTGATTCCTTCACCTTCGGGCTGCTGCTCCGCGACGAGGACACCTTCGTCGCGCGCCTCGCCTCCGCGGCCGACCGCGACCTGGGCGCGGGCCGCGTGCAGTGGGTCAACGCGGCCGTCGGCGGCTGGGGCACCGGGGACTACGCGGCGTTCCTCGAGGACCGCGGCCCCGCGCTCGAGCCGGACGTCGTGCTCGTGATGCTCAACATCTACGACGTCAGCCGAACGCTCAACGCCGGCCTGTGGGCCTGGGACGAGGACCAGCCGGGCCGGCTGGTGCCGCGGCAGCCGCAGCACGGCTTCGGGAAGACGATCAAGGCGACGGTGAACGCCGTCCCGGGCTACCGATTCCTGGTCGAGCACTCGCACCTGCTGTCGCTGGTCCGCCGAGCGGTCGCGCCGCCGGTGCGGATCGGGGCCGCGGATCTGCCGGAGCCGACACGGGCGGCCCGGGCGGAGGAGGGCCCGCGGATGGCCCGGGCGCTGTTCGAGCGGATGAAGGCGTGGTGCGACGCGCGGGGCGCCAGGCTGGTCGTGGCGACCACCGGATACTTCCAGCCTGAGGACGCCGAGTTCGGCCCGCTCGCGCGCGAGTTCCGCGAGGACGAGGTGTTCCAGCGGGAGGCGCGGTCGTTCTTTGCCGGGCTGGCCGTGCCGTTCCACGACGTGGCGCCGGATTTCGCCGCGGCCGCGGACGCCGCCACAGCCTCGCGATCGGTGATGGCCTCGTTCCGGATCGCGGGCGACCTGCACCCCAACGAAGCGGGCGCGAAGGTGATCGCCGACAGCCTCTGGCCCTGGCTGCGGGTCTGGCTGAGCGATCCCCGCTGACAGAATTCTCGCCGCGGCCCGCGCGCCGAACGCGGTCAGGCCTCGCGCTTGATGACCAGCGCAGTCTGATCGTCGCCGAAAGGCCGACCACGCACAAACTCGCGGACGTCGGCGTTGATCGTCGCGAGGATGTCCTCAGCATTGCGCTTCATCACGCGGCGCACGGCGGCCACGGTCCGCGCCTCGCCGTACTGCTCGTTGGCGGGATCCTGCGCCTCGTAATAGCCGTCGGACAACAGCAGGAAGACATCGCCCACCTCGAGGCGGATCGGCTCGACTGGCTCGGGCGAGCTTTCGCCGTCGATGCCCATGGGCATGCAGTTGGCCGCCCGCTCGTCGAGGCCGCCGTCGGCCCGTACGACCAGCACCGGGGCCTGCCCCGGGCTGGCGTAGGTGATGGTGTGGGCGACCGGGTCGAGCAGGCCCAGGAACGCCGTGATGAAACGCCCCCCCGGCAGGTCCTCGCAGAGCTGGGCGTTCATGTGCTCGGTGATCCGGTTGATCGGGACACCCAGGCGGATGCCCATGCGGACCATCGCGCGGCTCTGCGCCACGGAAAGCGCGGCACCGATCCCGTGCCCCGTCGCGTCGCCCATCATGAGCAGGATCCCACGCTCGATCTGGCGGTGGGCCCCCGCGTCGCTGGGCATGGGCTTGAGCGATCCGACGTCGAGCAGGTCGTAGGTGTCGCCGCCGGTCTCCTCGGCGGGCAGCGACGCGGCGGCGAGCGAATAACCCGGCACGCCCGGGATCTGCTTGGGCCAGCCGGACTGCTGGATCTTCCGGGCCACCGCCAGGTCGCCCTCGATCTTCTTCTTCCGCATCTCGGCCTCGATCAGGGTCGCGCGGCGGAGCGCGATCGCCGCCTGCGACGCCAGCGCCTTGGCGATCACCTCGTCGCCGGGGTCAAAGTACGAGCCGAGCCGCGGGTCCTTGTTCAGCACCTGGGCCACGCCCTGGAGCGCTCCCTCGGAGGAGATCAGCGGGATCGTGAGCAGGCCCTTGGTGCGAAAGCCGGTTTTCTTGTCGAACTCGGGGTTGAACCGTGCATCTTCCCACGCGTCGCGGACGTTGATGATCTCGCGCATCCGCGCCGCCTCGCCGGCGATGCCCTTGCTGGTCGGGAAGCGGATCTCGACCCCGCCGTGCCCCTGCGTCATGAACAGCTCGTTCTTGGCCGGGTCAAACTGGAACACGCTGGCCCGCTCGGCGCGGAGGCAATCGCGCATCGAGTCGACGATCAGCCCGAGGATCTCGTGCAGGTCGTTGGAGGCGTTGAGTTTCTCGAGCACCCCCAGCACGCGGAGCAGCGCGGACGGATCGACGATCCCGGTGGGGCTGTGGACCATGCCGAAAGCGTAACCAGCGGACGGGGCCCGCCGCCCGGCCGGTGCTCGGGGTGGTTCACTCGGCGAACAGGGCCTCCACGAACGCGTCGGGGTCAAAGGCCGCCAGGTCCTCGGGCCGCTCGCCCGTGCCCACGAACTTGACCGGGATCGCGCTGGCCGAGCGGATCGCGAGCACGACGCCGCCCTTGGCCGTGCCATCGAGCTTCGCCAGCACGATGCCCGTGACGCCGGCGGTCTTACCGAACTCCTCGGCCTGGCGCAGCGCGTTCTGCCCGGTGGTGGCGTCGAGGACCAGCAGCGTCTCGTGCGGAGCGCCGGGGATCTGCTTGCCCAGCACGCCGCGGATCTTCGCGAGCTGACGCATCAGCGGGTCCTGCGTCTGCAGGCGCCCGGCGGTGTCGACGATGAGCACATCCACCCCGCGCGCCACCGCCGCCTTGCACGCGTCGAAGGCCGCCGCCGCCGGGTCGCCCCCCTGCTGCCCCTTCACCAGCTCGACACCCAGCCGCTCGGCCCAGATCTCGAGCTGCCGCACCGCGCCGGCCCGGAACGTGTCGCACGCGGCGAGCATGACCGTGCGGCCCTGGCCGCGGAGCATCGCCGCGAGCTTGGCGATGCTCGTGGTCTTGCCCGCGCCGTTGATCCCGGTGACGAGAATGACCGCGGGGCGGACATCCGCCGGCAGCGCGAGCCCGATGGTCGGGCCGCCCAGCATCGCCTTGCACTCGCGCTTGAAGTACTCCAGCGCGTCCTCGCCCCGGCTGGCCTTCCCGGCCTTGAAGTCGGCCTGCAGGCCGTCGATGAGCCGGCGCGTGGCGGCGGGGCCGACGTCCGCCGCCAGCAGCGCCCGCTCCAGTTCGCCGATGAGCTGGTCGTCGAGCTTCCGGCCGCGCAGGATCGAGCGGATGCCGCTGACCAGCGTCTCGCGCGTCTTGGTCAGGCCGTCCTTGAGTTTCGAGATGACCGAGGAGAAGAAGCCCATCGCTCAGGTGGGCTTGTCCGCGGACCCGGACGGCGCGGCATCCCCCGCCGGCCCCGCCGCCGCGCTCGCCGGACGTTTCGCCGCGGCCTGCTCGGCCTCGACGGTCTTGAGGATCTTGTCCAGCAGGCCGTTCACGAACGCGGGAGATTTCTCCGTGCTGAACTCCTTGGCCAGCAGCACCGCCTCGTTCACCGCCACCTTCGGCGGCACGCCCCCGCTCCGCATCTCAAAGTGCGCCAGCCGCAGGATCGCCCGGTCGACCGCCGCCTGCCGGTGCGCCGGCCACTGCGGCGCGAGCTGCGCCATCGCCGCGTCCGCCTTGGCCCGCTCGGCGAAGGCCCCCAGCGCGGTCGTCGCGGCGGCCTCGGTTTGTTCCTGGTTCAAACCCTCCGCTTTGCCCGACTCGACCAGCCAGGCGCGAAGGTCGGCCTCCGAGCCGCCCTGGGCGTCGAACTGGAAGAGGGCCTGGAACGCCAGGCGACGGATGTCGTGCGGGCCGGCCATCAGGCGCGACTCCTGCGGCGCGCGGGCGACCCTTTCGCGGCCAGCTTGTCGGGCGCGACGTACCCGTTGGCCGACATCACGCGCCCGAGCATCGCCCCGTCGGCCATCGCCTGGGTCATGAGCTTGGGCGACTCCATCGCCCTCACCTCGCCGATGGTCTGCAGCAACGCCAGCACCGCCTCCTCGCCCTTGTTGGGCGACTCGCCCCGCTCGCCGCCCGCCCGCTCCTCGGCCTGGGCCGGGGTGTTCACCGTGAGCACCGCCAGCCCGACCGGCACCAGCCGCGGGCCGGTCGGCCCGGGCACGGGCGTTGCCGAGAGCTCGGCGAGCCCGCTGGTGACGGCATGGCCCAGGAACTCATCGTGCCGGGTCTCGCCCTTGATGATGCACCCGATCGCGAGCACGCCCTCGACCGTCCCCGATCGGGCCGCGGCGGCCGCGAGCGTCACGATCTCGAAGGAACCCGGTGCCTGGGCGATGTACAGGTCCTGCACGCGCCCGCCCGCGTGGGTGTACCCCCGCACCGCCCCGGCCAGCAGCCGGTCGGTGACGGTGGCGTTGTAGCGGCTGACGACGAAGGCCAGACGCGGGATCGGGGTGCGCGGGGCGATGGGCATGTGAGCCCCGATGGTAGATTGCACGCGCCCGGCTCGCCCGGGGTGCCGCGTCAGGTCAGGCCCCAGGCGTAGAAGATGCCCGTGAAGGCCAGGTCGGCGATGATGATCGCCACCACCGACTGGACCACCGTGTCGGTGGTCGCCTTGCCGACGCCCGCCGCCCCGCCGGTCACCTTCAGCCCGTTCGTGCACGCGATCAGCCCGATGAGCATCCCGAACACCGTCGCCTTCCCCACGCCGGTGAGGAAGTCGACGACCTTGACCTGGCTCTGCAGGTTGGAGAGGTACGTTTCGCTGGTCAGCCCGAGCGCGACCACCGCCATCAGCAGCCCGGCGAGGATCGCGACCACGTTGGAGATGACCGCCAGCCCGGTCATCGCGACGAGCGTCGCCGCCACGCGCGGGATCACCAGGAACCGCACCGGGTTGAGCGCGTGCGCCTCGAGGGCCTCGATCTCCTCGCCCACGACCATGGTGCCGATCTCGGCCGCGATCGCCGCCCCGGCGAAGCCGGTCAGCACGATCGCCGCGATCAGCGGCCCCAGCTCGCGAAGCACCGCGACGCCCACGATATTCGCCACCAGGTCCTTGCGGCCGAAGTCATCCAGCGGCGGGGCCATCTGCAGCACCAGGATCAGCCCGACGCACCCGGACACCAGCGAGACGATCCCCACCGACCGCACCCCGACGCGGACAATCTGCGCGACAATCGCGGGGTAGCCCAGGCGGACGCGCTTGCCCGTGAAGCGGCGCGCGATCCAGCGGTTCATCTCGCGGACCAGGTTGGTCGCCGTCCCGACGTGCTCGACGATACCGAGCATCTTGTCGCCCAGGCGCTCGACGGCCCCGAGCAGCAGGCCGTGCCGCGGTTGCTCCGATTCCATGCGGGAGAGCATACCGGCCGCGCGGGCCGGCGGGCGCGGGCTCAGGCCGCCATCGCGTCGCCCACGTCACCGACAATGGTGAACACCATGTCGAGCTTGGCGATCTCGAAGATCGACCGGACCCGGTCCTGCAGGCAGCAGAGCACCAGCTTGATCTTCGACCGCCGGGCCACCTGCATCGCCTCGACCAGCGTCGCCACGCCCGAGGAATCCATGTACGGGACGCCGGTCAGGTCGACCACCACGCGGGCCGGCCGCTGCTCGAGGGTCTTCTTGAGCTCCGCCCGGAACGACGACGACGCCGTCAGGTCGACATCGCCCACCGGGCTGAGCACAACGGCGTCGCCCTGGCGGGCGGCGGTGATCTGCAGGTGCGGGGCGTCGGAGTCAAGCACCGGCGGACTCCTTCGATGCGCCGGCCGCCGCGGGCTCGGCGGCGCGGTGCTTGATCATGGTCAGTCGCATGCCCGTCCCGTTGCGCTTCTCGTACTGCACGCTGTCCATGACTTCCTGAATGATGTGCACGCCGAGGCCGCCGGGACGGATTTCTTCGAGCTTCCGGCCCTTGATCTGGCTCGGCTCAACCTGCCGGGCCTCGTCCTCGATCACGATCTTCAGCCCGCTGACCGGATTGCCCGCCTTGGACATCTCCTCGGGCGTCGTGATCCCGCCCAGCGGCGTGAGCTCGATCCAGATCGGCCGGTCGTGGGCCTTGCCGTAGCCGTGCTTGATCACGTTGCACAGCGCCTCGTCCACCGCCAACGCCAACTGCCCGCACGCCTCGTCGGCAAACCCCAGCCGCCGGGCCACCGAGGCGATCATTTCGCGCATGCCGCTCAGATAGAGCGGGTTGCTTCGCACTTCGACGCGGATCTCAGGGGAGTTGCTCATGCACGCTCGCGCTGGGGTGGGCACCCTCATCGAGTCGAAGCCGCCGCGCCCCCCGGAGAGGGCTCCGCGACAGGGACAGGTCGTTGATCGGCTAGCCAGGCCCGCCAACGTTGAACAGCGGCCAGCCGACCGGGCGGGTCGCCGTCAAAGGCGAATCCCAGGGTCCTCCCGGTGACCCGTTCCAGGCATCGTATCGCCAGCATCCGGGTCGCGGGGTCGTCGCTCTCGAGTTCCTCGATCAGCCGGGCCAACTCCGGCCCACGCTCGCCCCGGGCGGTCTCGGCCACGGCGTGGAGGCGTGCGCCCTGGTCCGGCGCATCAAAGCCCGCATCCCCCAGCCCCGGCCCGAACGAGCAGCCCCCCGCCAACGCGAGTCCACCCAGCCCGGCCAGAAACCGCCCAAGACTCATGGCCCACAGTGTACCGCTCCGGCCCGCCACCGCACCCGTCCGGCCCCCAAACGCCGTTTCGTGGCGTGCTTACCCCAGCGGCCTCGGCGTCCTCGCGGCCCGCAGGAACACCACCTCGTTCGGCGGCGAGGGGTGCCGCTCGATGACCTCAAACTCCGCCCCGTTCCGCGCACAGTCCGCCAGCAACGCCTCGACCGTGTACGGCGGGTGCACCTCCAGCACCATGTGCCGCACCCGCCCGATCCACTCGGCACAGTGGGCGAACACCTCGCGCTCCGCGCCCTCGATGTCAACCTTCAGCAGGTCGATCACGGGCAGCGCCCCCTGCTCCTCCAAAATCCGGGTGAGCGGCCACGCGGGGATCGCGTCGGCCGACGGCCGCACGCTGGTCATGATGTACTTGCTCTCGTCCTTGCGGCGGTCGAGCGTCACCAGCCGCGCCTCTCCCGCGACACACGCCCGCACCATCCGCACGTTGGCCCCGCCGCGGTGCTGACGGGCATTCAGGCTCGCGACCTCGAAATTGTGCGGGTCCGGCTCCACCCCGATCACCCGCGCGTCGGGCCAGCGGCTCAGCCAGAAGCGGATCGACATCCCCGCGTTCGAGCCCAGGTCGACGATCTGCCGCACCTCGCCAAGATCGTGCTCCGCCACCCGGCGGTACTCCCCGCGGCTGAAGATCTCTTCGAGCACCCACAGGTCCGGGCTGCCCATGCGCACGCACACCGGCTCGCTCAGGTCCGCGTACCGCACCTGCACGATCCGCTTCTGCCCGGGGCCCGGGCGGCCGGTCAGCATGATCACGCGGTTGCGCACCGACGTGAGCCAGCTCGCCGAGTCGCGGAAGCGTCGGCGTTCGCGCAGCACCTGCGTCGCCCACGGGATAATCCGGCCCATCCGTACCGCGAGCATGCACGCCTCCAATCCGGCGTTCCCCTCGGCGCCGACTCACCAGCCCAGGATCATGCCTCCATGCACAGGGCCCCGGGATGAAGGCTGCCCGTGCTCGGCTTTCACGTGATCCACGCCCGCCCGTCGGCCCGCCGCCCTTCCCGCGTCCGACGGCCGGCGGCCGGTACCATCCCGAACTGATGAAGCAACCCCCGGCACCCAGCCACGACCACGAAACGGTCGTGATCCTCGACTTCGGCAGCCAGACCGCCCAGCTCATCGCCCGCCGCGTGCGCGAGGCGGGCGTGTTCTCCGTGCTGCTGCCCCCCACGACCACGCCCGCCCAGCTCGCGGCGTACCGGCCTCGCGGCGTGATCCTCTCGGGCGGGCCCGCGAGCGTGTACGCCGAGGGCGCCCCCCGCTGCGACCCCGGCGTGCTCGACCTGGGCGTGCCCGTGCTGGGCATCTGCTACGGCATGCAACTGGCCTGCCAGATCATGGGCCTGCCCGTCCGCAAGGCCGCCCACCGCGAGTTCGGCCGGGCCAGCATCGCCATCGAGCAGCGCGGCGACCTGCTCACCGCCCTGCCCGACACCACCACCGTCTGGATGAGCCACGGCGACCAGGTCGAGCCCGCCGCGGGCAAGCACGTCGAAGTCCTCGCCAGCACGCCCACCTGCCCGCTCGCGGCGGTACGCGTCGCGGGCGAGGGGCGGAAGTTCTACGGCGTGCAGTTCCACCCCGAGGTGACGCACACGCCCCAGGGCCGAACGATCCTGCACAACTTTCTCTACGAGATCTGCCGCTGCCGGGGCGACTGGAAGATGGCCGACTTCCTGAACACCGCCGTCGCGGACATCCGCGCGAAGGTCGGCTCGGGCCGGGTGATCTGCGGCCTGTCGGGCGGGGTCGATTCCTCCGTCGCCGCGGCCCTGCTGCACCGCGCCATCGGGGCGCAGCTCACCTGCGTGTTCGTCGACACCGGGCTGCTCCGCAAGAACGAGCGTCAACTGGTCGAAACGACCTTCCGCGACCACTTCCACATCGACCTGCGCGTCGTCGACGCCGAGCGCGAGTTCCTGGGCGACCTCGCCGGCATCACCGACCCGCAGGAAAAACGCCGCCGCATCGGCCACCGGTTCATCGAGGTCTTCTCGTCCGTCACCAAGGGCGACCCGCGCCTCGCGAACGCGGAGTGCCTCGCCCAGGGCACGCTCTACCCCGACGTCATCGAATCGGGCCACGGCAAGGCGGGCACGTCCGCGGGCATCAAGCTGCACCACAACGTGGGCGGTCTGCCGGAAAAGATGGATTTCCAGTTGATCGAGCCGCTCCGCGACCTCTTCAAGGACGAGGTGCGGAAACTGGGCGAGGTGCTGGGCCTGCCCGACCAGATCATCTGGCGGCACCCCTTCCCGGGCCCGGGCCTGGCCGTCCGCGTGCTGGGCGAGGTGACCCGCGAGGCGCTCGCGATTGTCAAGGAATGCGACCACATCCTGATCGAGGAGGTGATCGCGGCCGGGCTCTACCGCCAGACCAGCCAGGTGTTCGCCGTGCTGCTCCCGGTGCGGAGCGTCGGCGTGATGGGCGACGGGCGCACCTATGACCAGACCATCGCGCTCCGAGCCGTCACGACCGAAGACTTCATGACCGCCGACTGGGCCCGCATCCCCTACGACGTCCTCGCCCGCATCAGCAACCGGATCATCAACGAAGTCCGCGGCGTGAACCGCGTGGTCTACGACATCTCCAGCAAGCCGCCCGCGACGATCGAGTGGGAGTGAGCCCGGCGCCGCCCGGAGCAAAGCCCGTGGTCGTCATCCTGACCATCCAGACGCCCGGCCGCGGGTTCACGAACATCACCCCGCGCCTCCAGCGGGCAGTCCAGGACGCCGCCGCCGCCGGCCGCCTCGCCGCGGACGGTTCGGGGCTGTGCACCGTGTTCATCCGGCACACGTCGGCCTCGCTGGTCATCCAGGAAACCGCCGACCCGACAGTCCGACGGGACTTCGAGGCGTTCTTCGCCCGCCTCGCCCGCGACGGCGACCCGCTCTTCGCCCACGACGACGAGGGGCCCGACGACATGCCGGCCCACATCCGCGCCGCCCTCACGGCCACCAGCCTGTCCATCCCGATCCTCGACGGGCGACTGGGCCTGGGCACGTGGCAGGCGATTTACCTCTGGGAGCACCGCCTGGCCCCGCACGCGCGCGAGGTGCTGGTGCACGTCGGGCCGTGAGCATCAGCGGGCGAGTTGCACGATCACCGGCTTCCCGCCGTCCTCGCCCGCCGCGGTGAACTCGCCCACGTCGGTGAGCACCCGGACGATCAGTTTGCGTCCCGCGGGGCGGCTCATGCGGCCGACCTGCCCGTCGAATCGCACCTCGACGCGGTCACCCGCGCGCACCGCGACGTACCGGCTGCGGGCGAACTCGCCCTCGCGGTAGCCGTGCCCGTCGCCGGCGTCCTCGTACAGGAAACCGGCGGCCTTGCCGCTCGCGTCGAGGTTGACCACGAGCGTGAGTTCGTCCAGCGGCCGCTCGCCCTCGAACTGCACGACCGGCCCCATCGGGACGATCGCCCCCTCGCGCACGTACAGCGCGGGCAGCGCCGGGTGTGACTCCGCCAGCGGGTCGAACGCCCGCCACGCCCCCCGCGGCAGGATCGGCTGCCGCGTCCGGTCGGGCATCATCTGCGGCACCACCAGCAGGTCGCTCCCCACCGTGAACGCGTCGTCCTCCGACCGCAGCGCCGGGTCGCGCGGATCGGTCATGAACAGCGGGCGGCACACCGGCAGCCCCCGCGCGTACGCCTCATAGAACGCCCCGTAGAAGTGCGGCAACAGCCGGTACCGTCGCTCGATCGCCAGCCGGCACGCCTTCTCGACGTCCGGCCCGAACGACCACGGCTCCTTATTAATATTGCCCTTGGCCGTGTGCCCGCGGGCGAAGGGCAGCATCGTGCCGAAGCCCATCCACCGCGCGAACATCTGCCCGTTCTTCTCCAGGTCCCGCGGCCCGTTCCCCGAGAAGCCACCGATGTCCGGCCCGCTGAAGGGCTGGCCCGACAAGCCGAGATTGAGCACCATCGGCACCGATTGCTCGAGGTCGGTCCAGTTCGCCGAGTTGTCGCCCGTCCACGTCGCCGCGTAGCGGTGCCCGCCGAGGTAGCTCGCCCGCGTCAAGACGAACGGCCGCTTGTCCGGGTTGGCCGCGAGGATGCCCTCGTAGCTCGCCTGGGCCATGAGCATCCCGTAGACGTTGTGGAACCGAGCGTGGTCGCCGGGCGACACCACCTGCGTCGGCTGGTCCGGCCCGCTGCGGTACTCGCCCCCCGCGTGCCGCATCTCCTCGGGCATCAGCTTCGTCGGCGTGCTGAAGACCGCCGGCTCGTTCATGTCGTTCCAGACCCCGTCCACCCCCATCGCCATGAAGTCCTTGTACAGCGTGCCCCACCACGCCCGCGTCTCCGGCCGCGTGAAATCCGGGAACAGGCACGGCCCGGGCCACACATCACCCCGGAACGGCTCGCCGCCGGGCGTCTTCACGTACAGCCCGCCGGCCAAGAGCTGGTCGCGCACGAAGAACCCCGGCTCGTCCTTCACGCCCGGGTTGATCATCCACACCCGCTTCCAGCCCTGCGCACCCAGATCCGCGTTGAGCTTCCGCGGGTTGGGAAAGTGCTCGGGGCTGAACGTGAACACCTTGAAGGCGTCCATGTAATCAATGTCGAACCAGAACACCGACGCCGGGATCTTCCGCGCCCGGAACTCGCCGGTCACCTCGCGCACCCGCGCCTCGGGGAAGTACGACCACCGGCACTGCTGATACCCCAGCGCCCAGCGCGGCGGCATCGGCATCGGGCCGGTCAGCTCGTGCAACGCCGTCAGCACGTCCTGCGGGGTCGCGCGGTCCATCACGTACACCCGCGGCGCCGCACCCTCGCTGACGAACTCGATCGCCCCCTCAAGGTTGACCGTCGTCCGCCACGTCGTGTCCACCAGCACGCCGAACGCCGTCCCGTTGGGCCGCACCGCCAGCACCCACGGGTGCGACTGGTACAGCGACGGGCTGTCGGGCGCGTAGCCCGGCCGGTCGCTGTTCCACAGCTCGGTCACGCGGCCGTTGCGCAGCAGCGGGCCGGCGACCTCGCCAGTCCCGTAGAGCGACGTCCCCGGCTCGATCTCGATCCGGACCCGGTGCCGCCCGTCCTCGAGCCGCTCGATGGCGGGCAGGACCTTGTACCCGGGCGGAAGATTCCCGCGCGTCGCGAAGGGGCGGACCAACGCGAAGCTGGCCACGTCGTCGGCCGGGGTGAAGTACGCCGGCGTGAAGCGGGCCACGTACTGCGACGGCCCGTCGATCACCTCCGCCCGCGGGCGCGCGGGCTGGGCCCACGCCAACCCGGGCAGCAGGCCGCCCGCCACCGCCATCACCACCCGGCGCCACCGCGCCACGACCCGGCCAAGCTTGGGCATCCGACCAGTCCTCCTGCCCGGCCGGGTGCCCCGCGGGGCACGCCGGCCGGTCCGTGTGCGGGGAGGGTACGGAACTCGGCGCGGTCGCGGCGGAGGGGTCGCCAGCGGGTTCGGCTCCTATCATCCGGTTCGTCCCGCGTTTCCCCCTCTGCCTGCCGACCCGACCCCTCCTATGAGCACCCGCCAGATCCAGTTCCGTGAAGCCCTCCGCGAAGCCATGTCCGAGGAGATGCGCCGCGACAAGCGCATCTTCCTGATGGGCGAGGAAGTCGCCCAGTACAACGGCGCGTACAAGGTCTCCCAGGGCATGCTCGACGAGTTCGGCCCCCAGCGCATCATCGACGCACCCATCAGCGAGAACGGCTTCGCCGGCCTCGCCGTCGGCGCCGCGATGTACGGCCTGCGGCCCATCATCGAGTTCATGTCGTGGTCGTTCTCGCTGGTCGCGGCGGACCAGATCCTGAACAACGTCCCCAAGATGCTCTACATGTCCGGCGGCCAGTGGGGCTGCCCGGTGGTCTTCCGCGGGAACGACGGCGCGGGCGGTCAGCTCGGCAGCACGCACTCCTGGTGCGTCGAGGGTCTCTACTCCAACGTCCCGGGCCTCAAGATCGCCATCCCCAGCAACCCCTACGACGCCAAGGGCCTCCTCAAGACCGCCATCCGCGACGAGGACCCCGTGTTCTTCCTCGAGTCCGAGCGCATGCTCAGCGACAAGGGCGACGTGCCCGAAGAGGAGTACACCATCCCCTTCGGCCAGGCCGAACTCCGCCGCGAGGGCTCGGATTGCACACTGGTCTCCTTCGGCCGCCCGGTGAACTTCTGCCTCGAGGCGGCGGACGAACTCTCGAAGGACGGGATCGCCGTCGACGTGCTCGACATGCGGACCATCCGCCCGCTGGACACCGACGCGATCGTGCGGAGCCTGAAGAAGACCGGCCGGATCGTGGTGGTCGACCAGTGCTGGCCGTTCGCCAGCGTGGCGAGCGAGGTGATCACGCAGGTGTGCGAGAAGGCGTTTGACTACCTCGATCACCAGCCGCTGCGGGTGAACAGCGACGACGTGCCGACGCCCTACGCCAAGAGCCTGGAGGCGGAGTATCTGCCGCACAAGGGGAAGATCATCGCCGCGGTGAACGCGACGCTGCACCGCGCCTGATCTGTCTGCGGAGACTGTCCCAATGGACGCCAGCTCGATCCGAGATTTCGTCAACGACAATCCCGATGGCGTCCTGATCGAGATGGTCGACGGCACCGTGTACCGCGTGCCGCACCGCGACTACATCTGGTTCACCCCGGCCGGAAGCCCGGGGCCCAGCGGCCCCCGCCGCTTCGCTTCGTCGTTCTACGTCCATACCGACGATGTCACCCGCCTCGTGAACGCCCTGCTGGTGGCGAGCATCCGCAAGCTCGACCACGGCGCTCCTCGACGCCGCAAGTCCGCCTGACCGGAAGATTCCATGCCCAAGAACATGTCCATGCCGCGCCTCTCCGACACCATGGAGCAGGGCACCATCGTCAAGTGGCACGTCAAGCCCGGCCAGAAGGTCAAGTCCGGCCAGGTCGTCGCCGACATCGAGACCGACAAGGCCACCATGGAGCTCCAGACCTTCGACGACGGCGTCATCGCCGACCTCGCCGTCAAGGAAGGCCAGGCCGTCCCCGTTGGCACCGTGATCCTCCGCTGGGAGGGCGGCGAGAACGCCCCCGCGGCCGCCACCTCCACCAAGTCCGCCCCCGCGCAGGCCGCCGCGAACTCCGCCCCGGCCGCGCCCTCCGCCGTCACTTCCGCCACCGCGACGATGGCCCCGCCCGTCCACACCAACGGCTCGCACGAGCGCGTCTTCGCCTCGCCGCTCGCCCGCAAGATCGCCGGCGAGGTGGGGATCGACCTCAAGGCCGTCACCGGCACCGGCCCCGCGGGCCGCATCGTGCGCAAGGACGTTGAAGCCGCCGCGGCTGGCAGCGCCCCGTCGACCCTCGCCCCGGTTGCCACCGCGGCGCGCGGCCCGGTCCCCGCCCCCGCCCTCCAGCCGGTCGCCCAGCTCAAGGGCCAGACCGTCACGCTCTCCAACATGCGCCGCACCATCGCGGCCCGGCTGGTCGAGAGCAAGACCACCATCCCCCACTACCAGGTCACCGTCGCCGTCCGCATGGATGCGCTGCTCGCCCTCCGGCAGCAGCTCAACGACCAGCTCGCCGCCCAGGGCGTCAAGCTCAGCGTCAACGACTTCCTCGTCCGCGCCTGTGCGCTGGCGATGCACCAGCACCCGTTCGTGAACAGCCGCTGGCAGGGCGCGAAGGGTCAGGAGTCGATCCAGATCGTCGACCAGGTGAACGTGGGCGTCGCCGTGTCCCTCCCGGCCGAGAAGGGCGGCGGGCTCGTCGTCGCCACCATCCGCCAGGCCGACGCCAAGGGCCTCCGGCAGATCTCTTCCGAGACCAAGGCCCTCGCCGACAAGGCCCGCACCAAGGGCCTCTCGATCGAGGACATGAGCGACTCGACCTTCACGATCTCGAACCTCGGCATGTTCGGCGTCGAGCACTTCACCGCCATCATCAACCCGCCCAACGCCGCCATCCTCGCCGTCGGCGCCGCCGTCAAGAAGCCCGTGGTCGAGACCCGCGACGGGCGTGACCAGATCGTCATCGGGCACGAGATGCAGATGACGCTCTCCAGCGACCACCGCATCATCGACGGGGCGATGGCCGCCCAGTACCTCGCGACCGTCAAGTCGATGCTCGAGCGGCCCGCCACGCTGCTGGTCTGACGCCCCCCGCCCCGGGGCCGCCCGCGGGCCGGCGCGTCGGATCAATCGTCCGGGTGGTCGAGCCCCGCGCGGAGCGCTCCGCCATGCTCTCTCCGATCGCGCGACAACGCACCGTGCTAGTCCGGCGCTGGGCGCTGGCGGGCCTGATCGCGTGCGTGGCGCTCGCGGCCAGCGCCGCCGCCGCCGGCCTCGCCGTGGGCTACCCGACCCGACACGGGCACCTCTCAGCGAACGTTGTCCTCGACGCCGTCAAGGCTTCCGCGGTGGTGCTCGCGGCTCTCGCCGCCGCGGTGTGGTTCACCGCGCGGGAGCTGCCCCGCGTCCACCTTCCCGCCGTCCCGCTGGGCTGGCTGGCCCTCGCCGTCCCGCTCGCCGGCGGCTGGCTGGCGGCCATCTGGACCAACCCGTTCTACTGGGCCTGGCTGTGGCGCGATCGGCTCGCGCTGCTGACGTTCCTGCTCCTCGCGGCGTACGCCCTCGCCTGGCCCGCGGAACTGCTCGCCGCCCGCACCGCCCGCCGCACCACCGCCCACGCGCTGCTCACGCTCGTCGCCGCCGCCTACGCCGTGGCCGGCCTGGTCGTCGGGCTCTCGCTCCCGCCGGTGGCCGAATGGGGGCTCATGGTCGCCGCGGGCGGCCTGGGCGCCACGGCCGCCCTCGCCGGGCTCATGCTCGTGCTGCCGGCCCGCGGGGTGGCGGTGATTTTCCGAGCCTCCGGCCTCGCCCTTGTGGGGCTCAGCGTGCCCACCGGCCTGTGGTCGCTGCTCAGCACCCGCCCCGAGGAGTTCGACGAGCCCACGCTCGCCAACGCCCTGCTGGTGGTCGGCCTCACCGTCGCCTGCCTCAGCCTCCTCGTCGGCTCGCGCTGGGCGTCGCTCGACGAGGTCAGCGGCACCGACGCCGCCGCCCGCCTCCTGGTCCGCTGCCCGCGCTGCGAACGCAGCGAACGCCGTCCCGTCGGCCGCTCCTCGTGCTCGGCCTGCGGCCTTCCCGTCAGCGTCGCGGTCGAATGGCCCGAGTGCCCGTCCTGCGGGTACTCGCTCCGCGATCTCGCCGGGGCGAGCTGCCCGGAGTGCGGCGGCGCCGTCCGCGCCGCCGCCGAGGGCGTCACCGCACCGGCCGCAGCTCCGCCCGCTGCAGGCTCAGCGGGACCCGGCTGACCACGCTGGGAATCCCGTCCTTCCCGCCGCTGGTCTCCTCGCGATCCGCCCGCGTGGTGAGCATCTCGACGGCGAGCCGCCGCTCCGCGCCCGACCCCTCGAGCCGGTAGCTCGCGGTGATCCGCGCGCCCTGCACATCGAACTGGCTGTACAGCCCGCCGCCCAGCAGCCGCGCCGGTATGACAATCCCCTGCTGCTCGTCGATGGCGTACTCGCCGCGCTCCGCGTCGCGGATCACCAGCGTGTAGGGCCGCTCCTGCCGCCCCGCCGCCCCGTCATAGATCACCGTCCACGACCAGACCTTCTCGTCGTCCGTCGGCTCGATCACCAGTTCCATGGTGAACTCCAGCGGCCCGCGCCCGGTGTTCTCCACCCGCGACGGCCCGGACCACCGCCCTCGCCACCCGGCCGGGAACCGCGCCGCCGCCTCGACATCGCCGGCGGGAGCGGACGCCACGCCCTTCGACGCGGGCGCGGGCACCGCTGGCCCGGGTTCACCGGCCCGCCACCCCAGCCACCCCACGACACCCAGCACGGCGACAACCGCAGCGGTCATGAGCAGGTCTCCTCGTCAGTCCAATGCTCGAGTTTGCTCGAGTCTGTAAACGATCGCGGCCGGCACGCGCTCAGAACCCCATCCGCCCCAGCCGCTGCATCGCCTCCTGCAGGCGGTGCGTCTCGCGCGTCAGCGACACACGGAAGTAGTCCGCCCCCGACTCGCCAAACCCCGCGCCCGGCACCGTCACCACCGCCGCCTCCTCGATCAGCCGCTCGACAAACGCCCAACTGCTCATGGGCCGCCCCGTCCCCCGATCAACCGGGCACCGCGCCCACACGAAGATCCCCGCCTCGGGCGGCGTCACCTCGCACCCGATCGCCCGCAGCCCCGTGACCACCAGGTCGCGGCGGCGGGCGTACTCGCCCCGCATCGCCCCGATCGCCGGGTCGTCGTACCGCTCCAGCGCCACCGCCCCGGCATCCTGCACCGCGTTGAACGGCCCGCTGTCGTAGTTGTCCTTGACCTTCTTGAGCGCCGCGATCAGCGCCTCGTGCCCCACCGCGAAGCCCAGCCGCCACCCCGTCATGTTGAACGTCTTGCTCAGCGAGTGGAACTCGATCACCGGGTCCCGCTCGATGTCCACCGACGGGCACTGGAAGATCGACGGGCACGACTCGGGCCCGCGCTCAAAGTAGATCTCGCTGTACGCCAGGTCGCTCGCGATCATCACCTCGTGCGCCCGCGCCGCCCGCGCCAGCGCGTCCAATTGCTCCACGTGCACGCTCGCCCCCGTCGGGTTGCCCGGGAAGTTCAGCCACATCAGCTTGCTCGCCCGCAGCAGGTCCGCCGACAGGGACCGCGGGTCCGGCCGCCAGCCCTGCGCGGGCGACGTCGGCACCAGGTGCACCCTCGCCCCCGCCAGCAGGCTGGCCTGGTTGTACACCGGGTACGCCGGCGTGAACACAATCGCCCCGTCGCCCGGGTTCATGACCCCCAGCGGGAAGTGGCTGATCCCGTCCTTGCCGCCGATGGTCACGACCAGGTGCCGCTTCGGGTCGATGGTCACGCCGAAGCGCCGCTGCATGAACCGGACCGCCGCCGCCATGAACGCCTTCGTCCCGTAGTTGTCCGGGTACTGGTGGTTCGCCGGGACGCGGATCGCCTCGGCCATCCGCTCGACGATGAACCCGGGCGTGGGCTGGTCCGGGTCGCCCGTCCCGAGGTTGATGACGTCCTTCCCCGCTGCGATCGCCGCCCGCTTCTTGTCGTCGATGGCGTTGAACAGGAACGGCGGCAACGCCGCCAGCCGCTCCGCACGGACCGCGTCAAAACTCAGCGAGGTTCGGGTGATCGACATGGAGCCCAGCGTAGGGGGCACCCCCTGAACCCGGTCCGAATTTCACGCTCGCTTGAGCCGTGCAGACCCCGCCCGCCGCCTCTATGCTGGCGATCGCTCCCGGGCGGCGACCGGCCCGGGTTGCCGTGAGTTTCCCGACATGACCACGAGCCACGCCCGTCCGTCCACCACCCATTCGCCCGTCCACACCCGCCCCGACGCGGCCGGCCAGTTGCTCGAAGGCCACCCCCGGCGCCCCAAACCCAAGGGCAACGGCTCGCTCACGTTCTTCACCGAGTTCTTCCGCTCGCCCATCGAGCTGGGCACGTTCCTGCCCACCGCCGCCGGCGTCGGCAAGCTCATGTGCAAGGACCTGGGCCTGGAATCCGCCCGCGCGGTCTGCGAGTGCGGCCCCGGCACCGGGCCGATCACCATCTCGATCCTCGAGCGCCTCCAGCCCGGGGCCCACTTCTTCGCCATCGAGTACAACGCCCGGATGGCCGAGTCGTTCCGCCGCCGCTTCCCGCATGTCCGCGTGTACCAGGACGACGCGACCAACATCCGCACGCTGACCCAGCGCGAAGGCCTCGAGGGCCTGGACTGCGTGCTGTCGGCCGTCCCGTGGCTGGTCCTCCCGCGCAAGGTGCAGGACGCCATGCTGCGCGAGACCGCCGCCAGCCTCCGCCCCGGCGGCCGCTTCACGATGGTGACCTACCGCCCGGAAGCCACCGCGAGCGTGAAGGCCTTCCGCCGCCTGATGGAGTCGCACTTCTCGAACGTGCGCCTCAAGGGCACGGTGTGGGGGAACTTCCCGCCCGCGTATGTGTATCAGGCGGAGCGGTGATCGGACGACTCGCCGCGCGTTGCGACGCGCAGCGCAGCCCCCGCCGCCACAACGGCTAACGCCCCCGGCACCCCGAACGCCCACGCCGCCCCAAGCCGGTCCCATAGCCACCCGGCCCCCAGGCTCCCGACGAAGATCGCCAGCCCGTACACCAGCCCGAACAGCCCCAGCGCCGTCCCCCGCTGCCCCGACGGCACGGTGTCCGCGATCGCCGCCTTGCCGATGCCCTCCGTGAGCGCGACCGACACGCCGTACACCGCCAGCAGCGGCCACAGCGCCCCCGGCCCCGCGAACGCGAAGCCCGCGTACACCGCCGCGTAGATCAGCCATCCCAGCGCCAGCACCGGCCACCGCCCCAGCCGATCGCTCGCCGCGCCCGCCGGGTACGCCGCGAGCGCGGCGGTCAGCATGTACGTCCCGTAGGCCATCGACACCACCCAGCCCTTCCAGCCCGTCTCGTGGATCCGCAGCAGCAGGAACGCGTCGGAGCTGTTGGCCAGGCCAAAGACCGCGAGCACGCCCAGGCTCAGCCAGTACCGCCGCGGCAGCGACGAGAGCGGCACGCGAGGCCGCCGCCCTCCGGCGTGCGTCACGACCGACTCGATTTCGGGCTCGCGCAGCCGGAACGTGGTGACGAACGCCGCCAACCCCGCGACCGCCGCGACGGCGAGCACGATGCGCACCGCCCCCGTGTCCCCGCCCGCCCGCTCCAGCACAAGCAGCATCACCGCCGACAGCGCGACGCCCACGAACGCCCCCGCGTTGTCCATCGCCCGGTGCAGCCCGAACGCCCGCCCGCGATCCCCGGCCTCCACCGCGTCAGCAATCAGCGCGTCCCGCGGCGCGTTCCGCAGGCCCTTGCCCGCGCGATCCACCACCCGCCCCGCCAGCACCATGGGCCACGCCACCGCCGCCGCCACCAGCGCCTTGCCCAGCACCGGCAGCCCGTAACCCCACCGGATCAGCGGCACGCGGGCGCCCGGCTGATCGCTCCGCCGCCCAGCCCAGTACTGCACCGCCGCGACGGCAAACACCGCCGCCCCCTCCACCAGCCCCAGCACCGACCGCGGCGCGGCGAGCGTCCCCACCACCAGCAGCGGCAGCACCGGGTACGCCATCTCCGACGACACATCCGCCCAGAACGACACCCACCCCACCAGGATCACCGTCCGCGGGAGCGGTCGTCGCGCTTCGGCCACGTCCACAGGCTATCGCCGGCGACTCCGCGCGGGCACCGTTCACCCCGCCGCCGCCGCCAAGCCACGCTCCACGCACGCGAACACCCGCGGCCAGTCGCGCTCGTCGAACACCGGCAACGGCGGCAGCATCCGCACGTGGTACGGCCCGTGCCCGCAGTAAAACACGATCACGCCCGCGTCGAACAGCGCCTTGCACGCCTTCGTCACCTTCTCCTTGTTCCCGCCGAAGGGCGTGAAACGCATCATCCCGCCCACGCCGCCGACCAGATCGGTCACCGCGTCGACCGCCGGGAACCACTCCGGGTGCCGCTTGATGAGGTCCTGCGCGTGCTGGCGGAACAGCGCGTGGTGCCTGGCGAAACGGCCCTCGGGCCCGTAGAAGTCTCCATCGCGCAGCCGCTCGACCACCCGCTGGCCCACCGCGTACAGCGGCCCCGCGCCGGTGAAGGTCCCCGAGAGGATCGGCGTGCGCGGGTTGAACTCCTTCGTCCACGCCGTCAGGCACACCTGCGTCATCTTCCCGAGGCAGAACACGTCGACGAGGTCGCCCAGGTCAAAGTACTCGTAGGCGAACATCCGCTCCGTGCGGCCAAAGGACTGGATCTCGTCGTCCCACACCGCCACGCCGTGCGCCTTGCAGACCTCCATCAAGGCCTTGAAGTAGTCGCGGTCGCCGACGTTGAACCCGCCCTCGCCCTGCACGAGCTCGAAGATGAAGCACGCGTGCCCGCCCGGGTAGCGGTGGATGTACTGCTCCAGGTGCATCACCGCCATGTCGATGAACCGCTTCTTGCCCGCCGGCCCGGCGCCCATCCGCGCCGCCGCCGCCGGATCCCAGAACGGCATGTAATCCACGTTCACGCCGTTGGGCAGGCCCTCGCGGCCCGCGTGGTTGTCGCCAATCTGGGCCATCACCAGGCTGCGGCCCATAAAGCAGTCCTTGAACGCGATGACCCGCATGCTGGGGGTGAAGCGCCCGAGCAGTTGCTCGGGCTTCGCGTCGGGCGTCCGCGCCAGGCTCGTCAGCGCGTCGGCGTACTTCTTGTGGAAGCACACCTTCAGCGCGTTCTCGTTGGCCATCGCCCCGCTCGTCGCGAGGTAGCCGTGCGTCAGCCGGCTGTGCTTCCGCGTCTCGGCCAGCACCGTCTCGAGAAACGCGTACTGGTCGAAGTTCCCCAGCAGGTTCCCCTGCATCATCGTGTCGCCCAGCGCCCCGCGCACGCCCGCGGCCGTCAGGTCCGCGTCGCCGTGCCCGAAGAAGTGCACGCCGATGCCCGTGATCATGTCCCACTTCACCGACCCGTCCAGCAACTCGACGAGCGCCCCGCGCCCGACGCCCGAGCCCAGGAACGGGTACAGCAGCGGCCGCCCGCGCACCTCCGCCGCCCGCTTCATGAACGCGTCGTACGACTCCTTGAGTTCAGGCCGCGGCGGCTTCTCGCCCGTGAGCTGCGCCCCCCGCGCCTGCTGCTCGCGCACCAGCGCATCGATCGCCGAGCGAACCCCCGGGCTGTTCAGCAGATCGCCCGGCTGGGCGGTGGCGGACGGCGAAGCGTGAGCGGCGAGCGTGGTCATGGCAAAACTCCTGCACAGCGACAGTCAATCGGCGATCGTAACGACCCCGCCCCCACCGGCGGACAACCCGGCCCCGAATGGGCCCCGCTTCATCGGCCCGCGGCCGACCCAGCCCCCAGCCGCAACACCAGAATCGCCAGCAACTGGCACCGCTCGACCAGGCTCGTCAGGTCGATCCATTCCTCCAGCGTGTGCAGCCCGCCGCCCCGCACGCCCAGCGTGTCGATCGTCGGCAGCCCCGCCGCCTGAAGGTTGTTCCCGTCGCACACGCCCGCCGTCTTGCCGAACGGCAGCGACTGGCCCAGGTCCTCCGCCACGCCCCGCGCCGCCAGCGCCAAGCGCTCCGTCCCGGGCGCCAACGGCTTGGCCGGCCGGTTGAACGACGTCTCCACGACCACCCGCGGCAGCGCGTCCGCCGCGCCTCGCCCCAGCCCGCACAGGCGTTCCTCAAGCCCCTGCCCCGCCGCCGGCCCGGGGAACCGCACGTTCCCCCACGCCCGCGCGTGATCGGGCACGACGTTCGTCGCCGCCCCGCCCTCCAGCGGCCCGACATTCACGCACACGCCCGCCGCGGCATCACTCATCCCGTGCGCTGCGACCACCGCCCGCGCCAGCGCATCGACCGCGCTCACGCCGCTGGCAAAGTCGCGCCCGACGTGCGCTGCCCGCCCGAACGCCTCGACCATGAACTGTCCCGAGCCGCCACGCTCGATCGCCAGTTCACCCTTGCTCATCGCCGGCTCGAGCGCGAGCCCGAAGCCATGCCGCGCCGCCTCCGCCTGCAGCGCCCGGTCGCTGTGGTACGAGCCGGTCTCCTCGTCGCTGTTCATGAGGAACGACCACGACGCCGCCACGCCGCACTCTTCCAGCGCCTCCAGCGCCGCGACCGCGATCACCAGCCCGCCCTTCATATCCACGCACCCCGGCCCCGTCGCCGTCTTGCCGCCCGGCGCGATGCTCAACGCGCGGAACGCCCCCGCCGGGTCGTGCACCGTGTCCAGGTGCCCCGCGATCAGCACGCTGGGGCCCTCACCCCGACGCCGCCGGCACACCGCCGTCGGCGGCACCACGCCCGCACGCTCGACCCGCGGCCAGATCCACGCCGGCCGCGGATCGCCCGGCACATCCTCGCGCACGGCGCCCAGCGCCACCAGCCGCTCCGCCAGCCGCCCGCGCGTCTCATCAAGCCCGGCCGCGTGCCCCAGCCCCGTCGGGATGCCCACGTGCAGGCGCAAATCCTCGAGCAGCGCCCCGCGCCGCCGCTCGATCGCCGCCACCACGCGCTGTTCAAGGGCCGAGAGACTCACGGCGTCCACTCGCTCTTCAGCAGTCCATAGACCACATCATCCCGGAATCGCCCGCCGCGCTGCAGGTGCTCGCGCAGCGTGCCCTCGAGCCGGAACCCCACCTTCTCCAGCACGCGCCCGGACGCGGCGTTCTCCGCAAACCGGCCCGCCCACACCTTGTTCAGCCCCAGCCCCTCAAACGCCCAGCCCACCACCGCCCGCAACGCCTCCGGCACAAAACCGCGGCCCCAATACGCCTCGCCCAGCCAGTAGCCCACCTCCGCCCGCCGCTGGTTCGCTTCCAGCCGCAGGCCGATGACGCCGACCAGTTCCGCCGACCCACCCTCGCCGTGCACGATCGCCCAGTTCGCCCACCCGCCGCTCGACACCGGCCGCCGCGTGCTCGCGATGATCCGGTGCGCGTCCGCGATCGTGTACGGGCTCGGCATCGTGAGCAGATGCTCCGAAACCCGCGGGTTGTCCGCCAGCCTCCGCACCGCCTCGGCATCCCCAGGCTCCAGCGGCCGCAGCACCAGCCGCTCGGTCCGCAGCACCGGCAGATCCGACTCATTCGGCTCCGTGCGCCACGTCCCCTCGAACACGTCCGCCGCCGGCCCGGTCATGAACACGTGCCCGCTCGCCTCGTCCCACTCAATCAGCAGGTCGCCCCCCGGCAGCGTCACCGTCGCGCGCCGATCCAGCCGCCCCGTCAGCACCCCCGCCACCAGCACCGCGCACGCCCCCGTCCCGCACGCCTGCGTAAACCCCGCCCCGCGCTCCCAGGGCGTCATCACCGCGTGCGCCCGATCGACCACCCGCGCGTCGTGGATGTTGCTCCGCCGCGGGAACGCCGGGTGATGCTCCAGCCGCGGCCCGAGCACGCGCAGATCCAAGCCCTGCCCGAAGAACACCGCGTGCGGGTTGCCCATCGACACGGGCGTGAACGCGTACCGCCGCCCGTCCTGCAACAGCCCACACTCTCGCCCGCCCCCCGCGGGCACCTCCGCAAGATGCTCGGGCGCGACGGGCACCGCCGGCAAGTCCAGGATCGGCTCCCCCATGTCCACCGTCGCGGATTCCAGCCGCCCCGCCGACGCGGTGTACGTGATCGCCAGCACGCCCCGGCCGGTCTCGACGCGCATCGCCCGCCCGGGCATGGGCCGGATGCCCAGCCGGTCGTGCACGAACTTCGCGACGCACCGCACCCCGTTCCCGCACATCTCCGACTCGCTGCCGTCGCTGTTGAACATCCGCATCCGCACGTCGGCGTCCACGCCCGCCCGCGGCCGCGCAACCAGGATCAGCCCGTCCGACCCCACGCCCCGGTGCCGATCGCTCATGGCCCGCGCCAGCTCGGGCCAGTCCGCCCGCTCGCCCACTTCGGGCGACGTGAACACGTCGACGTACAAGTAGTCGTTGCCCAGCCCGTGCATCTTGACGAACGCGATGCTCACCGCCAGCGTCCCCTTGCCGCCCAAGCCGCGCCCCGGCCTGCTCACCGCCCCGACCACACCGACCACGCCACCACCGCCGCGAGCACGACGGCGCTCCCGATCTTGATCGCCCGGGAAGCCCGATCGATCGCGAGCGTATCGGCGTTCGCCCCGCGCAGCCGCCTCAGCCGCGCGATCCGCCGCGCCACCGACCCGTGCCGGAACGACCACGCCGCCGGGTCCAGGTGGTTCAGCCGCGCCACCGCGTCGAGCGCGTCGACCATCGCGTGGACCGCCTCGTCCGTGATCGCCACCGCCGGCCCACCACGCCGAGCCCCGCTGAGGTGCTTGACCGCGAAAGCGTCCGCCTGCCACTCAAACCGCCGGCTCACCCACCCGAACCCCGCGAACCCCAGGCCGAGCCCCGCCAGCGCGATCACCCCCGACGCCGACTCCGCCAGCACCGGCCCGCTCGGCCGCCATCCGCTCGCCAGCACGATCGCATCCAGCCCGCCCAGCGCCGCCCCCATGCTCGCCAGCAAGCCCACCAGCAGCCACGGCACATGCCGGTGCCGCACATGCCCCACCTCGTGCGCCATCACCGCCCGCACCTGCACCTCGGGCAGCCGCTCCAGCAGCGCATCGGTCAGCAGCACGTACCGCATCGGCCCCAGCACCCCGATCACCGCCCCGTTCACCATCGCCCCCCGCGTCCGCCACACCAGCAAGTCCCTCACCCGCACCCCGTGCGCCGCGCACACGCTCATCAGCCCGTCCCGCAGCGGCCCCGGCGCCAGCCGCACCGTGTCCCACACCCGCCCGATCACCCAAGGCAGGCACGCGAACAGCACCAGCGCCATCGCCACCTGCAGCCCCAGGTGCGCCCACTCACGCGCCTCCGCCGGCCGCAGCCAGCCGCCCAGTTGATCCGCCCAGCCCCCGCCGCGCGGCCCCGCTCCGCCCGCCAGCCCGTCCAGCACCCGCGTCGCCGCCTCCGACCACGCCGCCAGCGGCAGCGCCCCCAGCAGCACCAGCGCCATCTGGTGCCGCGCCTGCATCCACACAAACTCGCCCCGCGTGGGCGGCGCGTGCACCGGGAGCCCGTCCTCAAGGCTCCGCAGGAGCGTCGCCTCGCGCACGCGCCGGTCCAGCGGGTACGCCGAGAACCACCCCGCCGCCAGAGCCGCGAGCACCGGGGCCATCGCCGCCGCCTCGTCGATGAGCACGCCGTCGCCCAGCACCGCCCGCACCGCGTCCAGCCACCCCAGCGCGAACACGCCCAGCCCGTGGCACGCCACCAGCCCGACCCGCGAAGCCAGCAGCAGCCGGTCCCCCGCGCGGATCGCCCGCCACGAGCCCGTCCGGTCCACGCGCCGCGCCAGCACCGCCAGCCCGACGTGGTTGATCGCCGCCAGCGCCGCCATCGGCCCCAGCGTCCAGCCCG
>FRDC01000329.1_pt1 | contig 27767 bp, 24 predicted proteins | sample 1106171 | NCBI WGS metagenome assembly FRDC01 (sample SAMEA3930566, study PRJEB13176) | freshwater metagenome | biome: Drinking water system; feature: drinking water; material: water | place: Singapore | collected 2014-12-20 | reverse complement strand
GCGCGGCGCAGCGATCAGGACAGGATTAGTCAGGCCCGGAGCGACTTGAACCACGCCGCCCAGGAAATGCGCAGCGTCGCAGCTCATGCGCGCACCGCCTCCGAGCAGCGGCAGCAGCTCTACCAAGTGGCGGGCGGGGCCGTGCTGGCGGCTATCCTGCTATGGTCCTTCCTTCCCGGCACCATTGCCCGTGCCACGCCGGAAAGCTGGTACTGGCCCGAGCGCATGGCAGCGCGGATGGTGGGCGCATCCTCTCGCTGGGACGCAGGCGCACGGATGATGCAAAGCGACAGCCCCGAGGCATGGAATGCACTTGTGCAAGCTGCCGAAATCCAGCGCGACAACCGCGATGCCATTGACGCTTGCCGGAAGGCCGCAGCAACCTCGAAGCAGGCAGTCCGATGCACTGTCAAGATTCGTCCAAGCAATCGAGAAGGGGAGACAGCAGCAACGCCAGCGGGGGCCGCGACACGATCCCAGAGAAGGGCATAACAGCCCATTCCGACCCGCATAAAGTCTGGGAACGAATGTGGTTTCGATCTTCCGAAAAAGTCATTTTATCATTTTAAAACAAAGCGATAAATGACTTGAATGGTAGCGGAGGAGGGATCTTTTGCCAGCTCATAACTATCTGCTGTGCATCGATTTCCTTGCAATCATCGCGCAGAATACCCCCATCGATACCCCCAAAAAGGGATCTTTGCGGCGGGCTGCCCTGACTGTGCGACGGGACCGTTTCGTTTGGTCGAATCTGCAATCTGCGGGCTTTTCAGGATGAGGTGTCGTAGGAGCGTTCTCCGAGGGTACCTTGTCCCTCCTCAAACATTCATCTCAATGAGTACTCGATGTCTTATCTTGCTTGGATCGACTTTGACCCTGAGGAACGCCGGCGGGCCCAAACGCTTATCGACCTGTTCAAGGAACCCGAGGCCCGGGACGAACTGGGTCTCGGCACAATACGCGACGGATTGGCCGACCTCCTGTTTCCGGGAACCAGCACGATCCAGACGCGGCTGCGCTACATGCTATTCATCCCTTGGGTCTACCGCGAGGCTCAGAGCCGCAAGACAAGCCAGGCAGAGCGTGTAGTCATAGCTCGCAATCTGGAGTTCGATCTGAGCGAGGCGTTGCTTGAAGGCGGTGAACGTGATGACGTGATCGGCCGCTTGGCAGGGAAAGATCTCAAGAGGCTTGCATCGAGCGTCTATTGGGCCGGTCTGAAGACACTGGGTATTCGGACTCTGGCCGGAAACCAGGCAACATTCCTGTCCTACGGACCGGAAAGCCTGAAGGACCATGATCTCAAATTGTGGGCTGCCGGATTGCCCGAAGCTCCAGACAACTTGTTCAAGAAAATCGACTTTCGGCTCAGGGAAAAAGAAATCGCCTTCTTGCGCGATCGTATCGCTGCCAAGGCAAAGGCCAGCTTACTGAACGAGCTGGCTGTCAAGGAGAAGGCCTTCAAAGACGACTGGCCCTGGGAGGTCAGCGACGATTCCATCTCCGACACCAATCGCACACTATTGCGCCACGCCGAGCGCTATTCGACGGTCATGCATGGCGCGCTGCTTTTCTACAACCTGCTACTGGCCCAGCGCGCGGCGCAACGCCCCAATGCAAAGCGGCATGGAGATGCAGGCGAACTGGTCAAGGACTACCGGTCGCGCATCGAGGATTGGCGCGGTGAACTTGACCGACTTGCAATCAAGCAGTGGGACCTCGACGATCTGTTTCGCCATGTCGGCAATACCAGTCACAAATTGACGGGGCCCTCGAGGGACTTCGTAATAGGTTGGGTGGAGATTGCCGCGCGAGGCGCGCCGAACCTGGAATCCGATCTGCAGGCAATCGATCTAGTCCACCGGCGAGAGCGCGCCTTGAAGCGAGCCAAATCCAGGCTTTGCCATGACGCCCCGCTCGAACGTTGGTCTGGGGCCTCAGGTCTTGCGCGCCTCGACTTCCGCTGGAAAACGGCCCGCAAGCATCTTGGGGATCTAGTCGATGTCGCATGATGCCGTATTCGACCCGGAGAACCGGGAACTCTACACCACGCTCGTGCGCGCTCCGGACGGGTACAGTTTCGGCCATGCTGCCGCGACAACCTACTCGCTCGATTTCGAGACCGCGCTCGCCATTCCCATTGCGATCGTCTTTCGCGATGCGGAGAACAAGGAGGAGATGCTGGCCAGCCCCCTTGCTCTGCTGCAGAGCGTCGAACGCCTGGCCGGGCGCATGGCAATCTATTGCGACCGCGGTAGGATCAAGGATGCCCGGCCGAATACGGCGCGGCTTTTGTCGCTATATGAAAAAACGATAATCGAGGTTGGTGCCCCAGGTGGCGGTGCCTTTCATCCTAAGCTTTGGTGCATTCGCTTCGAACCCGAGAACACAGTGGATCCTGTCCGCATGCGCCTGGCGATCCTCTCACGCAACCTGACCAACGACCGCTGCTGGGACCTTGCCTTGTGCCTTGATGGGACCGTGGAGGACGAAGCGAATGAAGACAACGCGCCCATTTCGAAACTGCTTCGCGCCCTTCCCCGCCTCGCGAATGAAGCCACGCGCCCGACTCCTCCCAAGTTCCTAATCTCGCTGGCACGCGATCTCGATCATTGCAGGTGGGACAAGCTGCCGGCTGGCGCCACGAAGGTGAGGTTCGCGGTCAACGGACTGGACGGTGAACGCTGGATGCCGCCGAAGGGCGATCGCATCGCCATTCTCTCCCCTTTTGTATCCTCCGAAGCCCTGGAAGATCTTGCAGCAGGCTACGACGGCCCAGGGCAGCGCCGGCTCATCGCGCGCGCAGAAGAACTCGACTGCATTAAGCCGGAAGTGCGCGAGCTCTACGAGATCAGCACGCTCGACGAGCGAGCGACCCATTTCGAGGAAGAAGAGGAGGAGATTACCTGTTCAGCGGACCTCGAAGGTCTTCATGCCAAGGCTTATCTCGTTGAGCGCGGCTCCCGGCTACACATCCACCTGGGTTCGGCCAATGCGACGAGTGCGGCGCTGCGCCCTGAAAAGCGGGGGCGGACCCGAAATGTCGAAGTCATGGCGACTTTGGGCGGCCCCATCAGCAGGATGGGGAAGATAGAAGACGTCCTCTTCTCGGAAGGGTTCAATCGCCTTCTCAACGACTACGCGCCGAGCGAGTCGCCACAACAGGATGCCGCCGCGGCGGCCGAGAAGTCACTGGAAGAGCTGCGCTGCGTCGTCTCTGCCTTGCCGCTCGACCTGCATTGCACGCAGCAAGGCGACCTCATCGGCCTGGAGGTAAAGCTTGCCGGGAAAGCTGTTCCCCTCGACCTGCCCCCAGGCGTGCGGTGCTTCGTGCGCGCCGTCACTGTGCCGAACGAAAGGGGCCATGACAGCACTAATCTGCTTGCGGGCAAGGACCAGGCGCTTTCGCTCGGCTCGGTTGCGCTCGGCGACGTCACACGTTGGCTCGGCATCCGGCTGCTGGACGAAGAGACCAAAATCGAATTGGCGTTTACGTTGGGGGCCAGGTTGGTCGGGCTGCCCGAAGGGCGCGACGAAGCCGTACTGCGCGCGCATATCGCCAATGTCGAAAACTTCCTTCGCTACCTCAGCCTTCTGCTGGGCACGCTGGGCGAAGGCAGCTTTCTGGAGAGCGAAACGGGCGGCGAAGGGCAATGGCTGCGCAGGCTGAGCCAAGATGGCACATCGCTGCTCGAGCCCCTCGTCCGTGCCCTCAGTCTTGACGGCGACGAGCTTGCCGAGATCGACAGCCTCGTCATGCGCCTGAAGAATTCGGGTGGCGCGGACGACATCATTCCAAAGGGATTCTTGGCGCTTTGGGATAGCTTCGCTCCACTGGTGAAGCGCAAGGAAGCGCGCCGATGAGCTACAAGGCAGATGAACACCTAGAGCTGCTGAAGCCGTTCCAGAGGGCAACGGTAGACTATGTCTTCCGGCGTTTGTTCACCGACGCAATTCCCACCAACCAATTCCTCGTCGCCGACGAGGTAGGCCTTGGCAAGACCATGGTAGCAAGAGGCGTCATCGCCAGAAGCATCGAAGAGCTCGAGGGAAAGGTCGACCGCGTCGACATCGTCTATATTTGCTCGAACCGGGCCATCGCCGAGCAGAACATCAAATCCCTCAACGTGATCGGTTCGGCGACGAAGCCGCTCAATACGCGCCTGACATTGTTGCCTCTTGAACTCGAGAAGGATGGGGGGATCGCCTCCAACGGGATCAATCTAATCAGCCTGACTCCGGGAACTGCTCTGGACCTAAAGTCCGCACTTGGCGCGAAGGAGGAGCGCGCGCTGATCTTCGAAATGCTCCGCAAACGAATCCGAATTCGCCATATGGGCGTGCAGAAGGTTTTCCGGGGCACGGTCAAGCCGGAAAACTGGCTGACGCTGGTCGAAGACATGGGGAGCGATGGGAGGAAGATCTCCAAGGAGATCGCCTTGGAATTCAACCGCGCCGTAAGCGACACGTTTATAGACCGGATACGGGCGGCATCCAATCTGGCCAGGAGTAGGAAAAAGCCGAACTATCCTGCCGACCAACGCCCCGCCGCGATAATCGGTGAGCTGCGCAGGATCCTAGCGAAAATCTGCGTGAAAGCCCTGTCGCCAAATCTCATCATTCTTGACGAATTCCAGCGCTTTGCCGAATTGCTGCATGACCACGATGCTGAGCTTGCGCCTGAAAAGGCGGCGGCGGCCGAGCTCGCGCGCGCGCTGTTTTGCTATGAGGGCGAGGACGGCTCAAAGGCGAGGCTGCTGCTGCTTTCGGCCACGCCCTACCGCATGCTCACATTGAACACCGATGATCCCGAGGAAGGCGACCATTATGCCGATTTCCTTCGCACGATGCGCTTCCTTTTCGGCGAGGAAGACGGCTTGGCGCGGGTCGAGGAGCTGAAGGCCGAGCTCACAAAATTCCGGCGCGCGCTGCAATCGATGCCGGGATCGCGTGAAGCCGCCCGCGTGCAGCGAGACCGCCTTCACGACATGTTGAGCCAGGTGATGGCGCGCACCGAACGCGTGGATTCCACCGAAGATCGCAATGCCCTCGTCAGGGCTTACGAGCCCGAACTTACGATCGAGACCGATGACTTGAGGGAAGCGAGGGCAGTGGCCCACGTGGCCCGGTTGGCCAGCGCTCCTGGCATCGTAGAGTATTGGAAGTCTGCACCCTATCTTCTCAATTTCATGCGCGAATACAAGCTGCGGGACAGACTGCTGGCCCTCAAGAAGGGGGCTTCAAAGGAACTACGCCAGGCGATCCGGAAGGCTTCTACGCACCAGATCAGTAAGGCTCAGGTCGAAGAATACGCAGAAATTCCCTTGCGCAACGCACGGATGCGGGCGTTAGCGGATATCGCCTTTAGCGACCGGCTCGATCGGTCGCTTTGGATCCCGCCGTCTCGCCCTTCGTTCGGCGCGCCCAGCGCGGTGACGAAGACGTTGGTCTTCTCCGACTGGTCCATGGTCCCAGACGCGATAGCCGCACTGCTATCCTATGAGGCCAGCAGGCGCATGGGCATGGTTCCCGAACATGTCGCCCGGACCGCACGTCCCATCGGCATCGAGGAAATGATGCCCATGCTCTACCCTTCCCCGGCCTTGGCCAAGCTGGTCGATCCCGTGGCCCTGGAACGTCGCTTTGGGCGCGCCGGGTCATATGACGAGCTCCATGCCCAAGCTTGCCAAGCGTTGGCCGAGCAGGTGGGCGCTGGCCCCCTGTCCCGGCTCGAAGGCATATCCGACCGTCTACTGCCGATCGCCCTCGATGCTCAACTCGGCCGAGACATTGTCTGGACGGACGTCGCTGCGGTCGAATATGATGATCACGACGAACATGAGGCGATGGCGAGGGCCATCGAGGTCCTTCATGACACCCGCGAGGAACACGAGCATCACGGTGCGGCCTGCACGGGCACCGTCGTCGAAAAGCTGGCGACCTTCGCGCTCGGCTCTCCTGCCGTCTGTGCCCTTCGCGCCCTTGGTCGCTTTTGTCCCCAAACGGACCTTGTCGAACCGGAAATGATCGGGGCCGCGGTTGCGATCGCGCTAGGATTTCGCAGCCTTTACAATCAGCCCGAAACCCGTGCCTTGCTCGGGGAACAATCCCCGATCAATTATTGGCAGCAGATCAATGCACATGCGGCAATGAATGACCTGCCCGCAGTCCTCGATGAATACTTCCACCTCGTCACGGAAAACGAGCGCACGGACAAGCTCAAAGTCAGCGAACGCTTGCAGGTCATCGCGGAGAAGGTCGTAGAAGTCGTCGCTTTGCGCCCGGCGCAGATCATGCTCGACCACTGGAGTGCAACGCAACGCCAGCTGCGCGATGAGACATTCGAGGTTCGCGCCCGCTTTGCCATGCGATTTGCCAACAAGGCAGAAGACGAGAAAGGCGTGCGGCGCGCGGCACTAGTTCAGGCGGCCTTCAAGTCGCCCTTCCGGCCCTTTGTCCTAGCCTCGACTTCGATCGGACAGGAAGGTCTCGATTTTCATTCCTATTGTGCGCGTATCGTGCACTGGAATCTGCCTCGCAACCCAGTGGACATCGAGCAGCGCGAAGGGCGCGTACATCGTTTCAAAAACCATGCGGTACGCCGCAACGTTGCGGGCAAATTCTCCAGCGCGGCCCTCAGTGAAGCAGGGACTCAAGGCCCATGGTGCGCCATGTTCGATGCCGCGAGCGAGGATGAAGTCGAGCATGGCAGGCCGGGCGACATCATTCCCTTCTGGATCTATCCGGGCGAAAACAAGATCGAGCGCGTTGTTCTGATCCCTCCGTTCAGCCGGGAGAAGGATCGTTACAAAACTCTACTGAATTCCTTGGCGACCTATCGCTTGGCGTTCGGCCAACCGCGTCAGGAAGAACTCATCGAGCTTTTTTCGGACATGGACAAGGATGTCGTGGAGCAACTCGCCGAAGTACAGCTCTCGCTTAAACCGGCCAGTTAAGGATCGGCTCCTTGGCGGAGCAAAGCGCCACAGCGCCCTTGATGGTGCGTTTCAGTTGCCCGATCAATTTTTACGCTATCGATCGTTGATCTCTCCCGATCGTCAGTTCACCGGTTTCCGTCCAAAAAACGGCAGCACCATCAACGGCCTTTGCCCCCTTAGTGCCGACCGCATCGATGTAGGCTGCCAGCTGAGGCCAGTAAGTTTCAAATCGCGCCAGATGATCAGTGACGGGACCACTCTTGTGGTCCACGATCATGAATCCATCCGTTCCCTCGGCGATGAGATCGACAATGATGCTCTGACGTCCTCCATCCGGCAGTGCGATGTCGATAGGCTGTTCGATATGCAGGCGCGGATAGCCAAGCTCCGTGAGCGTCTCACGAAGTGCTTGCGCCTGTTGTCCGAGAAGCTCGACTTCAGCGTCGGATACACGGCAATGCTGGCTTACCCTGCCCCGCAGATCGGGTCGGCTTAGCAGTATCCGCAATGCCTCGTGGACTGCAGTTCCCTTATCCGTTGCCTGTGCGAGATCCGATCCGGTGAGCCGGACACCCGCTGAAATCGGCCGGGTCTCAATTTGCAAAGGCAGCGGCCGAGTGGTGGCGATTGTCTGGGAAGGACTGATGACCGGGGCAAGCTGGCCGATAGCTCGCCTTTCAATCGCAAACCTGGGTTCGCGATAATTGCTCTCAATGCGAACTCTGCCTTCCCCTTCGAACGATGCCGGGATTTCCTTGCCACAAATCGTCATGCGCGACGCAAAGTTCGCTGGACCGACAGTGATCTGATTTCCCTGCAATTTCATGCCACAGACGTCGTTCAAAAGACGACGTGCCGTAATCGGCAAAGGCGGCTCGACCTTCTCGTCATCCTGCGGCCACTCGATGATCAGGCGGTCCCGCGCACGGGTCAGAGTAACGTAAAGCAATCGGCGCGCTGTTTCCTCGCACTCGGGATACAGTCCGTCTAGAAAGCGAGCTGTCGCTTCGGGAGCAGCAAAGTCAGGCGCATAGGCAAGTGTCGCCTGTTCGATCACATGATCGAGATCGTCGAAACCAGGAAACTTTGTGCTGAATGTGCCGGCGCGCGGGTCGAGTTTGTGATCGAGGCCGCAAACGACCACGACCGGCCATTCCCGCCCCTTCGATGCGTGCCAGGTTACAATCTCGATGCCATCGGCCTCAGCGCCGGCGGGGTTCGGGCGGAGATCCTCACCCTTCAAGCCGACCTTGTTTTCGAGCCAGCCAAGGAAAACGTTGGCACTCTGGCCATAGAAACCGGAGGCTTCACGCATATCGCGGTGTGCCCCCATGAATGCCGCCGCTTCAGCCTCGAAGCGAAGAAGGTCCGCTCTCATTTGGGCGGGATCGTCAAGCCGGTCGCACCAGTCTCGCAGCCCGGCAACCTGGATTACCCGATGGACCAGTCTGTCCACCGGCGTCGCAAGCGAGTCAGGCCAAAGTCCCTGCAACGCCATGAGTTCTTGTGTCTCGATCCGGCCGTCGCGGGCCAGAGCGCCAAGAGCATCGCCGAGCGGCGTTGCGCCCGGGCCGAGCGTTGCCGTGCAGATCGCTGCATGGTTGTCTGCCGGATCGACGGCGAAGCGAAGCGCGAAGCATGCTGCCTGAACGATCTTGCTTTGCCACCAGCCTCCTTCCGCAACGCGGACCGGCAAGCCCAAGGCCCGCAGCGCGGCCGCATAGCTCGCGCAGTGGCTGTGCGTCGGGCACAGGATGGCAACATCCCGGGGCTCCAGATCGCGCAAGGCCTTGGAATGCCTGTCAACGATGGTCACCCGTTCATCCGTCAGCAGAGACAGGAGACGATCAGCGATGAAATGCTGGGGCTTTCCGCCGGAGCGGGCACCGCGCTTGTTGGCCAGCTCGATGACCTCCAGAGCGGTGTTGTGTCCCGAGGCATTCTGCGCGGCAAGCGCCGTATAGTCCTCACCGAAGAGGCACGGCCCCAGTGCGTTCACAAAATCCATGATGCGCGGATCAGAGCGCCAGTTGCGGTCGAGCGGGCTGGTTTCAAATTGCTGTGTAAGTGCGACAGTCAGTCGCGGATCCGCGCCCTGGAAGCCCATGATCGCCTGCTTGGTGTCGCCGACGATCAATGCGCGTTTGGCCTTGCGGGCCAGCGCCCACAGAAAGGTGAACTGGATCGGGTTGGTGTCCTGGAACTCGTCGACAATGACGCAGTCGACCTCGTCCATGATGGCGCCAAGCACGGCGGGCTTTTCATCGAGTATCCGCGCAGCGTTGGTCACCATGTCGCTAAAGTCGATGACGCCGAGCTCGCGCTTTCGGGTCTCGTAGTCCGTCATCGCCGACTGTGCGCCTTCGACGAGAGCGCGCGCATGCGAAACCGCATCCTCGAGCGGTCCGGGGTGAAAAACCAGATTGTCAGCCGCCAGCATGACCGCAGATGCAAGATCGTCGTAGCCGTCAGGGGTCGGACTGCCGCGCATCGACAGACGCAGGCCCCGCAGCTTCTGCCACAGCCGCCAGTCTGTACCGCCGGATGCGAGCAGCTGCTGAGCCTGCTTCAGAGCGCGGAAGTTCTCGCGGAATGCTGTCTTGGCGGTGGCACTACCAGCATCGTCAGCGAGCGAGCGAGGAAAGGCCTGAAGCAAGGCATCGACAGTCTTCTGGAGCGCTGCAGCCAAAGTCTCAGATTTGCCGATAGGTGCACCGTATCCGGTCCGGATGGATGCCTCGACAAAGTCGGCCATCGCCGGATCGCTGCCTCGCGGACCGAGCGTTCGCAGCAAGGCGATGACGCCTAGCAACTTCTTGCGGAAGCTGTCCTCTGCGGTTTCGTCCGAGGAGAAGCTTCCTTGATAGCCAAGGGCGGCGAGGTTTCGGGAAAGCTCGTTCAATGCAGGATTTTCTTCGATCGATCGACGGATCAGCAAGTCCTGCTCGTCTTCGGCGATCAGACGCTGCTGCGGAGATGAACCCGATGCGAAGGCGTGCTCGATCAGCAATCGGCGCCCCAGCCCATGAATGGTGGAGACATAAGCTCTCTCGACAGCCAGCGCTGCCGACAGATTGCTGTCCGCAATCAGAGCGCCCCGGATCCGCTGCCGCAACTCCCCGGCGGCGGCTTCTGTGAAGGTGACCGCGAGGATCTTCTCTGGGCGAACCTTGCCGTCCCTGACCCATTGGGTGAGGGTTTCCTGGATATGGTGCGTTTTGCCAGCCCCGGCGCCTGCGGGCACAATCGAAAGTTCAGTCATCGAGTTCGTCCGGGAGGGTTACAGAAGGAGCGGTATCGTCACGCATGAATGCGGTGATCAACGGACTGTCTTCGAGAGCGTAAGTGCCAAGTGCGGCGGCTTTCTGGAAGAATTTGGCGTCTGCCGTGGTGTTCGTTTCGAGCCGGCCAGCCTTGAGGGCGTCGAATCTCGCCGAAATCAGAGCAAGTGCATTCACGGCGATGTCACCTGCGACGAGTTCGACATCAGTGCTGTCAAACACCTCGATGCCATTGAGAAGGACGATTCCGTCGTTGAGTGTGTGATAGGCGACGGCCGGCTGTTTGGACCAGCCGTTCAAGGTCTCGCCAATGCGAACGACAGCTTCGTGGCTGCGCTCATCGATCCGAACGGTCATGCGCCGATAGAGATCGACCTGGAGGTCCCAGCCCTTCTGCAAGCGCTGTCTGCGGGTTCCGGAGCTGCTCTTCTTGTAATCGACGACGATCGGCTGCCCATCGGGAAGGCGAAGCAGGCAATCCGCTTTGCCATGTACGGGATGCTCAAACAGGGTCCCCGAGAGCCAGAATTCGTTGCCCACGATCTCGGCGTTGAGGGATTTCAGTACCATCGACCAGTGCTTGGCGGACTTGGTGATTTCCGCCTCCAGCGTGTTGCGTTCGACAGCCCAGGCCGACGTCTGCAGGAACGGCGCAATTGCACGAATGCGTTCCAGAAGAAGCTCGGGCACCTTTTCTTCGATCACTTCGTCGGACGGGTGGTCCTTGCCCGGCGGGAAGAGGCGTTCGAATACCTCGTGGGCGAGAGAGCCGCGCAGCATGACGTCAAGCGCTTCCGGCTGCCAAGAGACGTGCTCGGCGCCGAGTTCAGCGAGGACCCAGGCCAGCGGGCTGATGAGGAGCTTTTCAAGCCGGCTCGGGCTCTGCGCTCTCGGGGTGCCATCATCCTTCTTGCGCAGGCTCAGGAGATCGAGATCAAACTCATAGTGCGTTGGCACTTCGATGGGCTCGAGGGGGTCGACCACTGGCCGCGGCTTCCAGGCCACCAGCCTGTCCCAGATCGTACCTTCACTATGCGTGAGCGGTACGACCAAAGATTCAGGATCATCCATGCCGGTGATGAGCCGAGAGATGAGTGGCAAACTTGACGAGGCGGAGAGAAAGCTGCCGCTGCGATCGCGTTCTGACAGGAGGAATATGACCTGGTCACTTGCGGCTCCAATCTGCCGCGCGAGAAGGTCCAGCGATGCATCGAGCTGCTTGGCCTGGGACGGGAGCTGCAAGCCGATGGTGTTTGAGATCGCCTCAACCTCGCTGTCGAGGAAGAACGGATTCCCCGAAGGTGGGGGCGGATAGGCACCGTCGTTGAAGCCGAGGATGAGAAGTCTGCGAAACTGCCGCTTAGGCATTTCATGCGCCAACATGACCGAGATACCGCCCAGGTAGTAAGGTCCACGTGGGCAAGGCGGTGCCTGGTATGCTGCGGCCAACTGGATGGCCTTTTCCAGTTCCGCTTCTGCGGCATCATTGCCATTGCCGAGCGTGGCCAAAAGGCGCGAAGCCAGCTGCTTCGCCTCAGCTACATCGGACGCAAGCAACTCGTCCTCACTGAGCAATCTCAGGAAGGAACGAATTTGCTCCTTGAGTTGACCGTTCGTCGCAGGTGAGGCTGACCGGATCAGCGAGAAGAGCGCAGCCTGCTTTCCGTTCAAGCCTTGCACCAACATCGGGTGAAAATCGCCGGCCATGACGGCATTTGCCAAGGCCGATCCAACATCCGGGGACCAGCACAGAACGGGGGAACAGTATAGCGAGGCGAGCGCCATGGCGGGGGCAGGCCGCCGCCTGCACTGCAGGAAATGCAGGAGCGCTTCACCCCCAACATTTCTTCGATCCGGCGCAGCAGGGAGCGATGAGGCCGTAAGGCCCGCATTCGCGAAGGCTTCCGACAGGTAATGCGTATACTCCGGCCCCGATGGCAGGATGATGCCGATCTCGCTCGCCGACAAAGTTCGATCCTCGGCAAGCCAGCGCTGGATGATGGCGGCGGCGGCTTCGCATTCCGTGAGTGCATCGCGGACGGAACAAACCGCGAGGCTGTCGTCCATGGGTACCGTTGGCGCCGACGGATCAAGCAGATGCCTTTGGACATGCCCGGCGAGGATCGATTCAGGCGCTCGGCACGTCTTGGGGGCCGAGACCAGGCGGACGTAATCAATATCGTCCTCGTCCAGCTTGCCGTGGTGACTTTCGAGATGCTCGAGCACAGCGCGCTCGAGAGATGTCAGCTGGGTGCTATTCCGATCCCAGATCACCTGAAGCGACTGCAACGCATCGCCTGCCTCACAGGCGAGGAATGCCTTCAATATCGCCAGTTCGGACGGAACGATTGCTGGATTACCAAACCAAAGATCCCGTAGCGCCTCGATATGGGTGCGCGCCCTCCCGCCAGTTGCCAGGGCGGCGGTCGCAATGGATCCAGGCTCGAGGTCCCGCGTGGCCATCATCAGATGGCGCAGCATTGCGGCAACAGCCGTGGCTGTCTGTTCGGGGGCGACAGTAAAACTCTCCGCCCATGGGGCATCCTTACTCTGCGCTTCAAGAACCTCGCGCAGCGGCATCTCGGCACAATGAGGCAAGGCATAGAGGCTCGCCAGGAGCTGCGGACTGAGCGGCATGCAGCTCGCAAATGGCGCGTGGCCGATCCGCAGATGGCAGTTCTCAAACATTCAAACTAATCCCCCGACGACTGTCACGCCACGCCCAACACGCTCTCTTCCCATCAGCTACGACAATTTCGGTCGCAACATTTCCTGAGCCGCCGCGAGCCGCTGCTCCATCATGTCCTGCAATGCCGCTGGCCCTTCGATCACCAAATCGCCCGCCCATCCAAACAGGTGATTGGCGAGCTCAAAGAGCCCTCCGGATCGAAATCGCACCAGCAGCTCCTCGCCATCATCTTCGAATTGCTGATGCGGGTGGAACCGCCATGCCCGCGCTCGCTCGACCGCATGCGGGCGGACCCGCAGCACAATATCGTGATCTTCCTCTTGCCAGATGCCGAAGCTGCGGGACATCCAGGCGTCGAGATCCCAATCATCCGGTGGGCAACCGACTACCCCGCTATCTCGAACGTTGCTCATGCGATCGAGCCGAAAGGTGAATGGGGGATCATCCCGGTCAGGCATTTTGCCAAGCAGATAGGTGATGGGGCCATGGATCAGGCCGTATGGGATGACCCGCCGCCATGCTGGCGCAGCAGCCCAATCGGGCTGATAATCGAAATCCACACAATGGGCGGCAAGGATCGCTGACTGGATCGTTGTCAGATCCTCGGGCGAAGCGATGACGGCTGGCCCTGCCGCAACGCGGGATCGCTGCAACCGGGTGAGCAGATCGAGGTCATTGTCCAGCCGGCGCCGCTCAGCGCTGTCAAAGGCGATCTTGATCTTGGAGAGCAGCTTCTCAAGCGCTTCGGTGTTGGCTGTGCCCTCGATCCGCCCGGCTTCGACCACTGCCTGGAGCGCGGCGACTTCGGCAGCGTTTGGCCTAGCATAGGCCCGGCCCGGGCTATCCTTGATCCTGAATCGTTTGATGCGCCCATCGACGGCTTCGTCGAGGTCGAAATGAATGAGTATGACGTTGCGGAGTCGCTCAACAGTTCGGCGGTTCACCCCAAGCAATGCAGCCATCTCATCGAGCGACAAGCCTTCGATGCTTTGCGTCAACGCATGCACGAGTTTGAGTGTACGATCGAGGTTACTAAGGCGCTTTGTCATTACAGCCACTGCTAACTGCCTGTCCTGCAAGCGCAAGTCGCATCACGCACAACCCCCAAGTTATACGACCATATTTGTCGCACCCCTGTGTTTGAAATCTCCACATGGAACCAGAACTCAGGGAGATTGCGCGCAAGATGGTACGTCAAAGGGCAGCACAGGCGGAATTCAGCCAGAGCGAGCAGGGTGAAGCAACGCATTTCGCTCACGCTGCTGCGCGCGTTTTGCAGGCGTTGAGTGTCAATCAGGTCAAGCGGTGCGGCGAGGATCTGATCGACTTGATTGACCGCGAGGTGCCTGTTGCTGCGCTACATAAGCTCACCAATCGGGAAAAGCCTTCAGTGGCGGAAATGCGGGCTGTCGCTCGGCAATTGGCAGCGAAGCGCGCCGTGCCAACCCAGTTGGACAGCGTGTTTGCATGGGTCGGCGAGCTGTTCGGCCTCGATTCCGCTGAGGTCACCATCCTCAGCATCTTTGCCCGCTGGGGAAAATTTGAATGCTGGCGAGAGCTCGTGCGCCGGGCACCCATCTCATGCAGCAACCTCACCCCGAGTGCTGTCGCCCAACTCTCCGGTCTCGCCGGCAACACCGTCGACCGAAAACTGATGCCCGGTGCACCGCTGTTTTCCTCGCGCCTTCTGCATGACGACCGCGACGGAGAATACAGCCTGAGCCCCCTGCTCAGGCGCCTCATTCGGGTCCACGCGGAAAGCCGGGACGAGATGCTACGCTGGCTCATGCCCGAACCGGAGCGAGGGGGATTGCTCTGGCATGACTTCGAGCACCTCGATCCATTGCGGAGCATCGCTCTCAAAGTCCTCACGAGCAAAGAGCCTGTCAGCATCTTGCTGTTCGGGGAGCCGGGCACCGGCAAAACCGAGTTTGCGCGCACCCTTGCCACAGAGGCCGGAAGCGGCGCGATCTTTGCCGGTTTGAGCGACGATTTCGGCAACGAGCCCGATCGCTCTGAGCGCCTCGATCATCTGATGATCTTGCGGGCGATGTGCCGTCATCACCGCGACAGGGTCATCGTCGTCGATGAAGCCGACGATGTCCTGATGATGAGCGAGCGCAAAGGCAGTTCCAAGCAATGGATTAACCGTCTCGTCGAAGCACCGCAGGTTCCCACGATCTGGATCGTCAACCAGCGTTCGCGATTGGACCCCGCCGTCCTGCGACGCATGACACTTGCGATCGGCTTCGATCGCCCGCGTCTGGCCGTGCGAGAGCGAGTAGCCCAAAGGTCCGCTGAAGCCGCATCGGTTGACCTCAGCGATGCTGAACTGCGTGATATTGCTTGCCTGAAAGCGCCCCCTGCCGTGGTGGCTGCAGGTATGAAGGCTGCCCATCTTGCCAATGGCGGGGCAGATGTCGCGAAGACTGCGATCCATAGCGTCATGCGCGTTCTGGGACAGTCCTGCACGCCGGAAGCGTCCGGCTGCTCAGTCTACGACCCCAATCTGTCGCGTGCGGACACGGATTTGTCTCGCCTTGCTGAGCGCCTTGCCGCCACCCCAGACCGCGGTTGGAGCCTGCTGCTGTCTGGGCCTTCAGGTACTGGCAAATCCGCTTTTGCAAGGCATCTCGCCCAGGTCATGGGATTGGAGATCGAAGAGCGGCGGTGCTCGGACCTCATGAGCCCCTATGTAGGTGAGACCGAACAGAACATCGCCGAAGCCTTTGCCAAGGCGGCAGAGCGCGGCGCACTGCTGTTGATCGACGAGGTCGACAGCTTCCTGTATCGCCGCGAGGCGGGTCAGAGGAGCTGGGAGGTCAGCCAGGTCAACGAGATGCTGGTGCAGCTCGAGCACCTCCGCACTCCCTTCGTCGCGACGACCAATCTGGCCGATAACCTTGATCCGGCGACACAGCGCCGCTTCACGATCCGTGCCACGTTCAATGCCATGACACCCGCTCAGGCCAGTCAGCTTTTCAAAGCCAGATTCGGAATCGACTGGCCTTTGGAGTGGCCCATCCACCATGGCCAAACCCCGGGCGACTTTGCCGTTGTTGCGCACCGCGCAAATCTGTTGGCGGAACGAGATCCTGCGGTCCTGGTGCGCTGGCTGCGTGACGAGATTGAAGCACGCGGCGACCGCGCAAGGGGCACGATGGGGTTTCACATCCACTCGGACACTGCGCCACCCCGACGAGCAGAGCGGTTGGACGAAGCAGCATGAAACCGAGAGAATCGACCTGCGTCAGTCGACCACAGGATAGTTCGGCATCGGCCACCTCTGTTCCGGGTTATCCATCATCAGATCGATGAAGATTGGCAGCAGGCAACCCAGAATTGAGGCACCATCCCTCACTTGATCGCGATTGACATCGCTGTTCCAGGTTGCGCCGCCATGTACCAATTGGTTCCTCAGGACATAGAGCCGATCGAACAAGATCGAGAGGATCCGCGCGGTGTCATGATCGCGCAAGGCATGCTTGATCGCGGTTCGGCTGCGTTCAAGCTTCTGCTCCCAATCCGCGTGGCCAGCGGCTCCATTCTGGTGCTGCCAGAACGGGTGATAGACATAGCGATTGTCCAGCAACAGCCGTATTTCCTGACTGAACCGCTGCCAAACAGCATCGTAGACCCGGTGGCGCGCGTCGAACTTTACCAAGGTCGAGAAGAAAGCCTGGAACAGTCCGCGTTCGCCTTCCGGTGCAGAGCTACTGGCTGAAGCCTCAACATCACCGGCATAGGCCGCGTTGAACCCGATCCAGAGAAGAATGAAGCGGACGTCATGGTCCTGATCCTCAGCTTCCGCACGCCGAAGCCAGGATAGCGCGCGATGAACGCGCAGTGCCAAGGGGGGCTGAAAGCCTTCGCGCAGCGAGCGCTGCTTCTCTTTCAAGGCTTCGGGATGGAGAGAATTGCCAAGGGGGTAACGGTAAACCATTGGCACAGCTTAGCGCTGGAAATCCTAACCGAATAGATCACGGCGACATCAGCTTGGAATTTGGGAGACGGCGCGGATCCATTCATCGATCTCGGCTTCAACCCAAACTGCGCATTTCGGCCCCAGCGATCGCGATCTCGGGAACCGCCCCTCGCTCATACGCTGATAGATGGCGGAGCGGCGCAGTCCGACGCGGGCGATCACTTCCGGCAGGCGCAAAAGCCTCGCCGGCGGCGCTGCTTCGGGCGGTTGAGGCATGTGCATTTCATCTGGTGTTACATGCGGCATTGTTGATCTCATTTGCTTGGGTTCGGTCCCCTCCGAACTCTCAGGCTACCGCGACAGTGACATCGTGATGTCTCGGCCCACGAAATCATCGATGTGCTTGGCAAGCATTCGTGCCACGAGCTGTGAGGTGCCGTTGGCCCACCGAGGCCGCAGATCCTCAATCCGCCGCCCCAGGGTCCGCTGAAGATGGACTGGGAGGCTGGTGAAGAACTCTTCGAGAAATTCGCCCATCTCGCCATGCATCCACTCGCAAGCGAGCTCTTCTTGCCCGGCAAGAGCAAGGATAATGGTCGCGCGGGGGTGCGCTCCACAGGCGGCGAGCACTAGTGCCGCTTCGTCGAGCCCGATAGGCCGCTCGCCACGCGCTACGCGAAGCAGGGTCTCGCGGTGCATCCCGCATTCACTGGCAATCCTGTGGCGGGGTTTGCCGCCGGCATCGATCGCATGGGCGAGCACGCGAGCCAGACTTTGATTAGCCGGTCTGGCAACGGTGGTTGGATAGTGCATGGCTGTCTCCTTGCATCTGCACTGATGCGATTCGCAGGCATATCGCGAAGCATCCCATGTAGGAAAATGAAAAGAACATACATGGAACATCTCGTTTAGAGGCGAATCAGTTCCTCTATCCGAGTCGTCGCCAAATCCCGGCTGCCGAGACGGCGTTCACCGACACAAAAAGACTGACTTTACGTCCTTATCGTCGATTTTATGCGTTCAGCGGGAAAAGATGCGTCCGCATCCTTCCACCTCCAGACGGTATTGCCGCTGAACACTTTCCTACGAACATTTCCTAGATGCATGTGGAACAGACAGCGAACGCAAGAACGCTGTGACCACCCCTCCAACCGGAGCTTCACATGCAGTCTCTCACCCTCCCCCGGCGCGCCAGCGTCAAGGGTCTCGGCAAGACCCTCAACATTGCCATCCCGGTCGCAATCGCGGCGCTTGCGGCGAGCGCCGCCTATGCCGGCGCTGACACGACCTTCACCCCTGCCCTCACGAAGTTCACCGACTTTCTGGAAGGCTCGGGCGGCAAGATCATCACGGTTCTCAGCCTCGCTGGCGGCCTGATCGGTCTGGCATCCGGGCGTTTTTCGCTCGGCCAGGTCGCCGTTCCGGTGGGTGTCGGCATCGGTGTCGGCACGGGTGTTCCGATCGTCACCTCGGTTGTGACCGCGGTCATCTGAGCGCGGCAAGGGAAGGCGGCATCGCCATGGCAGACCCATACATCATTCCTCGACGGCTCGATGACCCGGAGCTTATCGGCTTCTGGACCATCGACGAGTTCGCGGGAATGCTGGCCCCCTTCACCTGGGGGATCCTCACCCAGCATATCTTTATCGGCATCATAGTCGCCTTCGGCGCCTGGTTCGCATTGCGAAAGGCAAAAGCAGGACGCGCCAGCTCCTGGGTAGCCCACGCCGCATACTGGTATCTGCCTGCAGGATTTCTGGGCCTAAAGGCAACGCCGCCTTCCCACTGCCGACTACTCGCCGGTTGAGGGGCACTTCCATGTATTCCGACATATCCCACGAACGGCAGCAATCGCTACTGCGCCAGCGGAACCTCTTTGCGCTCACCAGCGCCGGCCTTGGCCTTGCACTGGTCGTCGCCGGGAGCCTTGCCGCCACCCGCGACCGCGAAGTGGTGCTGGTTCCGACTGTTCCGAAAGCGCTCACCGTGAGCAGTGCCGGGGTCGAGGCCGATTATCTCGAGCTCGTCACCCGCGATGCGGCCCTTGTTCTTCTCAATCGCAGTCCGGAAGGCCTCGATTACTGGATGAACGAAATCCTGAAGCTGGCAGATCCCGCAAGCTATGGCCGCCTCAAGGCCGAGCTCGTCCGGATCGTCGAAGAGCAGCGGGGCTCGGATGTCACCCAGGCATTCGTTATCCGGTCGATGACGGTCGACCCGAAAGGCCTCACCTCGGATGTGACGGGCACGCTCAAGACCTTCGTCGGCGCGCAGGTGATTGCCAGCGACGAGCGCCGTTTCCGCTTCAGCTGGACTTACCGCGGCCTGCGCCTGGCGCTCGCCGGGTTTGCCCAGCTCCCCCCGCAGGACAAATCGAAGGAGGCCCAGTGATGGCTTACCGAAAAGGGACCCATACACGGGGTCTATTTCTGAGCGCGGCCGCTCTGCTCACCGCAGCATCCCCCGTTCATGCCGCCGACCAGTTCAAGCAAACGGCTGACGGCGCCGGAATCGAGTGCAGCGTTTCAGCGCGCGAGCTGACCCGCTTCGCATTGGTCGACGACCAGTTCGCCAGCGTCTCGAAGATCTCGACCGGCACGCCCTACAACGACTTTGCAGTGACCAACGAGCCGGTGCGCGGCGACATCTATGTGTCGGTGCCGGAAACTTACGCGGCGCGGTCGATCAGCTTCTTCACCACCACCAAGAAGGGCTTCGTCTACAAGGTCGCGTGCCGGGTTGAGCAAATTCCGGCGACCCAGGTCTTCATCACCAACCCCGTCATCGCGAAGAACCGGGCGGCGGATTGGGAAAGCCAGACCCCGATCGAGACCAGCGCCGTCAGGCTCATCCAGGCGATGGCCAATGACCGGGCGGTCGACGGTTTCGAGGTCCGCCAATCGACTGCCATACCCGCACGGGTCGGCGATCTCGAAGTCCAGCTCATCGCTGATTATCGCGGCGCCAGCCTCACTGGGAAGGTCGTCCGCATCCACAATCGCGGAGCGAAACCCGTGACGCTCGCCGAACGCGATCTCGCACCGCGCGACACGCTCGCCGTCTCGATCGCCGAGCCAAAGCTCGAACCCGGGGCCAGCACCACGGCCTTTGTTGTCGGCGCAAGCGGGGAGACCGGCCATGACTGATGCAACCCATACGCCAGGCACTGCCCCTTTGCAGGCCGAGAGCGCAGCATCGTCCGAACTTTCCGGGCTCAACGCCCGCACCGCGCGCCGTCAGAAGCTGCTGCTGGGGTCGCTGGGAGCACTCGCCCTCATCGGCGGAAGCTGGTTCATCCTTGGCGGCGACGACAAGGCCAAGACCGGCGATCCCAATGCGGCGCAGACGATCGACACGGCAGGCCTGGTCAACCGCGACCTATCCCAGCGCGAGTTCGTCGCGACTTATGGCAACCGGCTGGATGCGGTCACGCGCGAACAGAAGGCGCTGAAAGACGGCAGCATTCCGCGAAGCGAGATCGAAGCGCAGCTGGCGGCTCTCAAAGCCGAGAACCAGGCCATGCGTGTCGATGGACAAGCTGCGATCGATGCTATCTCGGCAGAGAACGCCGAGCTCAAGACCCGGCTTGCCGCGCAGCCTGCATCACCGGCACCGGCTGTACCGCCACCGGCTTATGGGCCGCAGGCAGGCGGCTATGACGCAAGGGCCCGGTCACATCAGACCAGTACCGGCGCCGCAGCAGGCGATCCGCAGGGCGGCATGATCCCTTCGCCTGGCGAGGTAAAGCTGATGAGCTTCAGCTCCGACAAGGCAGCGACCAATGGCCTCCGTGTGGGCCGGCCCGATGCGCCACCGGTCGTCGTCGAGGATTCGCCCGATTACCTGCCGCCCAACTCCTACGCGCCGGCACGCGTAATCGTCGGCGTCGATGCCTCGGCAGGCGTCGCAAGCCAGACCGATCCGCTGCCTGTGGTGCTTCGGATCACCGGCCCTGCTCGTTCGGTCATGCAGAACGGAAAGGTTTTGACCACCCGGATCCAGGGCTGCGTTGTCAACGGCGCGGCACGCGGGGATCTCAGCAGTGAGAAGGTCTACGTGAAGCTCGCCCGCATGACCTGCGATCAGCCTGGCGGCAGGGTCGCAGTGAGCGAGGTCAAAGGCTTCATCAGCTTCGCTGGCAAGTCCGGGGTCCGCGGCCGCGTCGTCAGCCGCGAAGGTAGCCTCGTCAGCCAGGCCCTGCTGGCCGGGATCGTCGGCGGCTTCGGGCGCGGCTTCTCGGCCAATGCCAACAGTGTCTTTTCCGGCGTCACGACCAACCCCAACGGCAGTCGCTCCAAGCTCTCGGCCGGCGACATTCTCGGGGGCGGGCTTGGCCAGGGTGCCGCCGATGCGGCCGACACGGTCAGCAAATACCTGATCGAGCGCGCCGAACAGTACCAACCCGTCGTCGAGATGCCGACCGGCATCGATGTCGAGATCGTGTTCCTCGACGGCGTCTACGTGAGGAACTCCCAATGATCGAAAATACTCTCCTCGAGCAGGGCATTGGTCGGCGCCGCTGGTTGCGCACGGCGGCCGGACTGGTGGCGATCATCGCCGTGTCGGCTGCGACGGGATGGGGTGTGGCAAGTCTTGCTGCTCCTGCTGCCGCTCCGGACACGGCGAAGGTTCGAGAGGCGCTCAAGCTGCGCCTGCCCAAGACGCCGATCGACGCGATCAACTGCAAGGGCCTTGGCGGCCTGTGCGAGGTCGCGTCCAAATCGACGCTCTTCTACGTCGACCGGGCCGCAAAGTATCTGGTGATCGGCCGGGTCTACGACATGGAAGCCCGTCAGGATCTGACGGCTGCCCGGTTGCTTGCCCTCAATCCGGACCTGCTGGCAGCAGGGGCAGCGCGGCGCAGCAATCCCGAGACGCAAGCGGAAGGCGGCCCGAGCGCAGCCGAAGCGTCAGCCCGGAACACCCCGCCGCGCCATGTCCCGCTCGACAATCTTCCCGCCAAAGGCGCGATCACCTGGGGTCCTGCCAACGGTCCGCGTGTCGTCGTCTTTTCGGACTTCCACTGCGGCTATTGCAAGAAGCTCGAGGCCGAATTGAAGGCGATCGGAGCGCGGGTCGAAGAGCGGCCGATCTCGATCTTCGGGGCGGAAAGCCGGCGCGATGCCGAACGGGTGCTGTGCTCGCCGCGGCCTGAGCTGGCGCTGCATATGGCCTATTCGGGTCTGGCGCTCGCCAATCCCAAACCCTGCGACACGAGCGGTCTCGATGCCAACGAGGCCTTCGCGCGGGCCCACGGTTTTGGCGGCACCCCTGTGATCGTGCGCCCCGCCGATGGCGCTGTTCTCGAAGGCTTCCGGCCTGCCGCGGTGCTCCGAGACTTCCTGCGCGCTGGCCCCTCCCTGGCGCCCACCCCTGCTCCCAAAGGATAGACCCATGCTTTTTCCGACACGTCTCCTTGCCTGCGCCTGTCTGGCCGGTCTTGCCAGTGGCTGCGCCACGTTCGGCACCAACGTCGAGGGCGATTTCACCTGCCGCGCGCCGAAGGGCGACTGCGCACCGGCTCACGTCATCGATGCCAAGGCGACGGACAATCTGTCGAACGGCACGCTGCTCCATGCTGACGCGCGGCAGAGGTCAGGCGTCGTGGATGCCGACACCAGCCGCACAGCGGAACGCACCTTGCGCGTCGTCTTCCCCGCTCATGTCGATGAAGCTGGAACGCTGCATGACGAAGCGGTCGCCTGGACCGTCGTCGAAAATCCGCGCTGGGCCACCGAGCTGCGCCGCAAGGCGGGTGAGGACCAGGGCGGATCCCTGATGCGCCAGGTCCGTCGGCAGCTGAAAGCCGCTCAGAGAGCCCCAGCACCGGACGGTGCGGAAGGAGACCCGAACGCACCTGATGAGGCGTCGCCCTTCTCGTCTGCACGCGACGACGCGGGTCAGGCTGGCGGCATCTCGGGCGCCGATGCCCCCAGTCCCTTCAACGAAACTTCAGATGCCTCGCCGCTGGTCCTCCCCTCCACGGCGCGCGAGGCCGTTGCCGGTGCCAAGGCACCGGCGGTCGAGGGGTTCGACACGTCGCCTCCCCCGCGTGATCGGACCCCTCGGCCAGAGGCGGGGCACAGCGCTCCCGTGTTCCCCAGCGCCGCAGCGATTGAAGCCGCGAAAGGTGCGATCCGCCCCGCAGCCAGGGCCGGTGAACAGCCGATAGCCAGCACCCCGCAGCCCGAGGAACCCAAGTAATGGCCGAGCAACTCAAGTCCGTCATTGATCGGCTGCTTAGCGGATTGCTGGGTGACGCCGAGCACGTCGAAAAGCCCCGCCCCCAGCTGATGGTCGACATGCTGTCCGACTGGCTGCCCTACAGGGTCTATGATCCGGCAACGCGCCTGTACTTCAACGCACGCTCGAAGGGCTTTGTCCTCTCGGTCACGCCGCTGATCGGCGCGGACGAGCGCACAGGGGAAATCCTCGGGCAATTCTTCTCGGAAGGCTTACCAGCGGGCGCCTGCCTGCAGGTGCTCCACCTTGCGAGCCCGCGCATCAGCAGAATCATCGCCCCGTGGTTTGCGCCTCGGTACATGCAGGGCGGCGTGTACGAGGCGATTGCCCGTCACCGCGCGCGGCGGCTCTATTCGCTCGTCTGGGAGTCCGGCTCTGCGGACGCCCCCTTTCATGCGCGGCATCACCAGGTCATCGTCTCGGTCGGCGTGCCAACATCGAAGGCGGTCAGCAACGAGGATCTCAAACAGACCCGCGAGGGGCTGGTGGCGATGCTCAAGTCGCTCAACCTCGGCGTGGTCGAAGTCGGGCCCGAAGCGCTCATCGCTGTCATCGATGATCTGACCTCGCCCACCACGGCGCCGCAGGATGATGCGGTGCCCTACAACCCGAACGATCCGATCGCCTCGCAGGCGATCCGCCACGACATCGAACTGGTCGTGGCCGAAGATCGCATGCGGCTGGTGACTGAGCGGTTCCGGCCCACTGGCAAGGTCAATGACGGCGTGCCCGAGATCGGGACCGTCTATCCTGATGCCTTCGATGTCCGGCATTTTGCCGTACGCAACATGCCATCGCGCTGGGCCCCGTGGGAATGCGCGCGGCTGATCGGCGACCTGTTCACCGACAAGCTGCGCTTCCCCTGCCCGGCCGCGACCATGCTGTGTCTCGTCTATCCCGACCAAGAGGCTGCATCGGCGAAGGCCGGCTTCAAGTTCATGCGGAAAACCAGCCTCGCCGGGACCCGCAGCGCCAGGTTCCTGCCACGGATCGGGGAACAGGCCGCCGAGTGGCAGCATGTGCAGGCCGAGCTGCAGGAAGGCCGCCGTCTCGTGCGGGTCTTCTACGGCGTGACGGCCTATTCGCCGCTGGGCCAGGGCGACCGCCACGAACGGGCGATCAAATCGATCTACAAGGCGGCGGGCTGGGACCTTACCGACGAGCGCTACCTCCAGATCCAGGGATTGCTCGCCGCGATGCCGCTCACCCTGGCTGACGGGCTCGGCGCCGATATGGAACGGCTGAAGCGGTTCAAGACCGTGTTGTCGACGACCGCAGCCAATATCGCGCCCATGCAGGGCGAGTACCTCGGCAGCGCCCACCCCCACCTGCTGTTCGTCGGGCGGCGCGGACAGCCCTTCTTTTGGTCGCCGTTCGAGAACGAGGCCGGCAACCACAATGTTGCGATCTGCGGCAAGTCGGGATCGGGCAAGTCGGTGCTGCTCCAGGAGATGTGCGCCGCGCTGCGCGGCGCCGGCGCCCAGGTGGTCGTGATCGACGATGGCCGCAGCTTCGAGCACTCGGTCAAGCTGCAGGGCGGCCGCTTTGTCGAGTTCACAATTGCAGCGGGCTTCTGTCTCAACCCGTTCTCGATGATCGATGCGGCCCGCGCCGCCGAAGACGAGGACTACCGTCTCGACTGCTTCGGGATGATCAAGGCCATCGTCGGGCAAATGGCTCGCCACAGCGCGAAGCTGACGGATACTGAGCGCGGATTGATCGACCGGGCGGTCAACCTCGTCTGGGCGCAGCACGGCGCGGCTGCCACGGTCACGACCGTCGGCGAGATGCTGGCCAGTCTCGGGCATGACACTGCCGCTGACATCGCAACCGCGCTGGCCCCCTACATGGCGGGCGGAACTTACGGCACCTTCTTTGAAGGCCAGGCAAGCCTCGACCTCGATGCGGACTTCACGGTCTTCGAGATGTCCGACCTTGCGAGCCGGGAGGATCTGCGCAGCGTCGTGCTCTCAGCCATCATGTTCATGACCAGCCAGGCCATGACGCGAAGCCCGAGGTCGCTGCGCAAGCTTCTGCTGATCGATGAAGCCTGGTCGATGCTCAAGGGCGGCTCGATGGGTGAATTCGTCGAAACCTACGCCCGCACCTGTCGCAAATATGGCGGTGCGCTGGCGACCGCCACCCAGTCGCTCAACGACTATTACAAGTCCGACGGGGCGACAGCGGCGCTCGAAAACAGCGACTGGATGCTGATCCTTCAGCAGAAGCCGGAGACGATCGCCGATTTCAAGGCCAGCAAGCGCCTCGATATGGACGATCGCACCGAGACGCTGATCCGCAGTCTCAAGCGCTCCGGGAGCGACTATTCCGAGGTGTTCATCAAGGGGCCGGAGACCGAGGCGATCGGGCGGCTCGTGCTCGATGACTATTCGGCAACGCTCTTCTCGAGTTCGCCCCAAACCTTCGCCGCCATCGATGCCGAGATCGCGCGCGGGCATCAGCTCGCCGATGCGATCGAGCGCATCGCTCATCCCAACCGCTGACACCCCATCACCAAAGGATCCCTAATTCCATGCCTCTCCATCTCGTCACCCCCTTCGACCGGACCGACCCGTCCGAAGACGAACAGCCCGTCAGCCAGCCAGTCCAGACCTTGCGCTCGCGCATGGCCGATGGCTGCTACATTCTGCTTCGCGGCAGTCTGTTTCTCGGCTCGTCCTACCTGATGGCGCTGGGCCTGCCGCTGCTGTTCTTCCTGCTGTTGTCGGGCGGCAATCCCGATGCCTTCTTCGCCCATGTCGCCAATCTCGGTGACCGCTTCCTGGCGGCCGACCTCGCACGGCGCGTGACATTCCTCGGCCAGTGCAAGTTCGTTCTGATCGGTCTCGCGACGCTCGTCGTCGTGTGGCGCATGCCGCGCTTCATCCGCGATCTCGACCGCGAACTTTCGGGAGAAAAGCTGTGAAGAACATTCTGGCAACATCGAGCCTGCGGGGGCGGCTTTCAGCGATCAACCTCACCGCTGTCCTGGTCGGCGCCGGCATGATCGGTCAGGTGCTGTGGGGTGTCTGGGCGACGGACAAGCTGCTCACCCTGGAAAAACGCGAGGTCGTCACGGTCCAGCTGAGCCGGATGATGGGCGACTTCATCGAAGCCGAAGCACGTGCCGGTCGGCCGCCTGAAGAAACCAGACTGCGCGTCCAGGCCTACCTCAAGGCCGTGGAAGCCTCGGTGCAGAAGCTCGGCCGCGAAGGCCGGACAGTTCTGGTCGCGGAGGCAGTGGTCGCCGGGAGCACGCCGGACCTGACCGGGTCTGTGCGTGCCGACGTCGTGCGCCGCATGGGAGCCATTCCCGATGCAGCCCGCTGATCGCCTGATCTGCTCGGCGTCTGCGCGCCGGCTTGTACTTTGGGGCGGGCTCGGCGCCGGGGCACTGGCGCTCTCCTCGCTTGCCGCCTTCGCGCAGGGCCATGCGCTCATGATCAATGTAAGCCCCAGCCTGCCCTACTGGGCCATCTGGGTCACGCGGGGGACACCCGTGCACCGCGGGGATATCATCCTGTTCGACCCGCCCGCCTCGCCTTTGTTGGTCAAGCATTTCGGGGCGAAGCCCAAGCCGTTCGGCAAGCGGGTGAGCGGTGTTCCGGGCGACATCATCACCGAGCAAAACCGCATCTACTTCGTCAACGGTGAGGCCGTGGCCAAGGCCAAGCTTGAAAGCCGCTTCGGCGAACCGCTGGCGCTTGGACCTACGGGGCGCGTGCCGCAAGGCTGCTATTTCGTCACCAGCGAACACAAGGATGGCTTCGACAGCCGCTATGCCGCGATCGGTTGGATCTGTGGGCCGCGCATACTCGGGGTCGGGAGGCCAATCCTGTGAGGCTCCTCACTTTTCCCGTTTGCGCCACTGCGCTGGCGCTGGCCATCGCACCACAGGCAATGGCTCGCGATTACGGCCAGCACGGCGCGGTATGGCCGGTCATTGAACTGGACCTGCTTCAGCAGATCCATGCCAGGCTCACCCAGCTTGAGAAGGCCGGCGAAACGGCCCGTCTCAACGAAGAGCTGAAGCGGCGGACCATCGCCCGGGTCAACCGGCCAGAACCTGTTGCTGGCGTTACCCTCGCCTCGGCGCTGCGCAGCTGGCGCTTCGATCCGACGATCACCGTCGAGCGCGATATTGCCGACGACAAAGGCCGGGTCATCATTGCTGCAGGCACGCGGGTCAATCCGCTCGATACTGTGCCGCTGCGCGCACCTCTCGTCTTTCTCGATGGGGACGACCCGGCACAACTCGCCTGGGCCACCCGCCGCTATGCCAGCACAAAAGCCAAGCTGGTCCTCGTGCGGGGTGCGCCGCTCGAACTCATGAAGGCCCGCCAGCGGCGCTTCTACTTCGATCAGGGCGGCAGCCTGGTGAAGCACTTCGGCATTCGCGCGGTGCCCGCAACCGTCGAGCAGCAGGGCCGCGCGCTCCTCATCACCGAGCAGCCCGTGCCTCTCAAGGAGCGTGCGCCGTCATGAGTAAGAAACATCGCCTTCTTTCATGGCTTTGCGGAGCACTTCTGCTCGCCAGCATGAATATCATCTCAGCCGCTCCGGCCCAGGCTGCGGCCGGCCCTGGGCGCTGCACTGGTGTAGCGCGACATTCAAGGTGAGAGCAGCGCGACGATCCGGATGAGAAGTTGATTGTCGCGGCGTGACAGTTTCTGCGCATTCTGATTGTCGCT
>FRDC01004048.1_pt2 | contig 27774 bp, 44 predicted proteins | sample 1106171 | NCBI WGS metagenome assembly FRDC01 (sample SAMEA3930566, study PRJEB13176) | freshwater metagenome | biome: Drinking water system; feature: drinking water; material: water | place: Singapore | collected 2014-12-20 | reverse complement strand
TACGATGTAAATGGAATGACTACTACTGCTGGTAAAGTAGACTTCAAGCCTAACTTGTTCTTGCGCCCTCGCGCTGGTGCTCGTGCTCTTGCGGTTTCTGCTCAAGCTCCACAACCTGGTGCTTTCGCGGTTGCTTCAGCTGCTACTGGTTCAGGATCTGCTCTTGCAGCTGGTGTTTATCAAATCAAGGCTACCTTGGTTAACGACGCTGGTGAATCAATTCCTGTTCAAGGTGCTGCGGTTACTTTGACTGCTGGACAAAACATCCAGTTGACAGTTTCAGGTATGCCTGCTGGTGTTAAATACATCAAAGCTTACTTGTCTGCTCCAGGCGGTGCTGTAGGTACTGAGAAGTTCGCTGGAAACTTTGCTAACGCAGGTAACACAACTTACATCTTGGCTGGCCGTAAACAAGCTGGTTTGGGTGAAGCGTTCTTGTTGGACATGAGTGCTGAGTGCATGAAGTTCAAGCAATTGGCTCCATTGAGCAAAATCAACTTCGCTATCGTTACAACTGCTCTTGAGTTTGCGATCGTTATGTACGGAGCTCTGTTCGTATATACTCCACGATTCAACTGCTTGTTCGAAAACGTAGGTAAGTAATAATCAAAACTAATTAACCTCCCGGTTAATGTGAAAAAGGCTAGCTTCGTGCTGGCCTTTTTTATTTCTGCTGTATAATAAGTCTATGACTGAATTAGAAGCACTAAAAGAGCAGGTCGAGCTCTTAAAGAAGATCGTCGACACCCAGGCGCAACTTATCCAAGAGATGCGTAAGACTAATCCACTCCCTATTGTTACCATTCCATCGGTATGGCAGGTCCCGTGCCAACACGAATACCCGTTTCCTTGGTTTGGAACAACCCCGCCTCCATGTAAAAAATGCGGTCAGATTAGTACTCCAAGCTGGACTATCACTAGCACGTCTGAAATGTCTATCGATGGTGTCGTTACTACCAAAAGTGATAGAATATAATAATGGACAAGCAGCAAATTGAAGAATTATTGAAGACCGTTAATCGCTCTGCGATTAAGGCCATGCTTCGTAATGCTGCTATTCTAAGTGACGCGAAAGCTACTGACGAGATGAAGGCTCAAGCCTTAGAGAACGTCAAAGCGATCGCGGGAAATAAGCAACCTAAGAAATCTAGAAAAGTTAAAGCTCCAGCAGTTGCACCTATGCAACTAGTTCAAGAACCTGCTCCCGTTGCTGCTGCACCAGCGCAACCACAAATTCAAATGCCAGAAGGATTACACTTGTCTCCATTGAATACTGGTGGACATGATGAAGCAGGAATGCGTCAAATCTTTGACTCACTTCCTCACGAAGAAAAGCAACATATTGTTGACTGGCACGCTGCAAACCAAGTTAAAAAATCTGTAGAGACTCTACGCGATCTCTTTAAAGAACTCAAGAAGCATCTCTAAACGCTTGTTTTCATGGCGAGTATGTATAATACCGATATGAGAAAAGCACAATACATTTGTCTAGAGGGTACTGAGGGTGTTGGTAAAACAACACAAACGAAATTACTCGTTGAATCTTTAAAGGCGCGAGGATTTCGCGTATTGCAAACAAAAGAACCGGGTATCGATCTAGTACCCCTCACAATGAAATTGAGAGGGATCATGTTAGATAATCAATATGATGCCGAGATGACGAGACCTGCTAGAGAGTTTATATCTCAAGCAATTCGTTCAATTCATCTAGAAAGACTTATTGTTCCCAATTTATTTGAGTATGACTTTATCATTCAGGATCGTGGTATTCTGAGTGGATATGCTTATGGTGAAGCATGTGGTAACTCATACGCTAATTTGCGCCTAATGGCTACGCAAAACGTCGATTCGGCTGATGAAGGCAAAGACATCCTACCTCTTGTTCCTGAGCACATTTATGATCGAGTAATATATTTAAGAGGCGACTCAATTAAGGGCTTGTTAAAGGCGAAAGCTGCAAAACAAGAATTTGAGACAGGCGATGCCATGGAATCTAGAGGTAACTCTTTTATGGAAAGAGTCTCTAAAAACATGGACGAGATGTCGTCTAGATTTAAAACTGTTAGAATAGATGTAGACGGTAAGTCGATTGAAGAAGTTCACAACGAGATCCTTACATCTCTTGAATTGGAGTAATGATGGCTAAACGTAAGAAGAAGAATCAACCTAAACTTGCAGGACCTAAGGTTCTTCTGTTTGATATTGAGACGGCTCCCATTTTGGCTCACGTTTGGGGTCTTTGGGACAATAACGTGGCTCTCAATCAGATCGTATCGGATTGGCATGTTTTGAGCTGGAGCGCTAAATGGCTTGACGACGCTCCTAACAAGGTCATGTATATGGACCAAAGAAATGCCAAGAATATAGAAGATGACAAGAAATTGTTACAGGGCATCTGGGACTTACTTGATAAAGCTGATATTGTAATTACACAAAACGGTAAGAATTTTGATACTAAGAAATTAAACGCTAGATTCGTAATGCAGGGCTTTCAGCCGCCATCAAGCGTGAAGCATATCGATACAAAGATCATCGCATCGAAAATTTTCGGTTTTTCAAGTAATAGACTTGAATATATGACCGACAAGCTTTGCACTCAATATAAGAAATTAAAACATACAAAATTCCCAGGACATGAGATGTGGAGAGAGTGTCTTAATGGCAATCTTGAAGCATGGAAAGAAATGGAAAGATATAATACTCAAGACGTATTAGCTCTTGAAGAATTATATCGTAAACTTATTCCTTGGGACAATAGCATCAACTTTAATCTTTATCATGACGAAGAAGATCATGTGTGCAAATGCGGAAGCACTACCTTTATTAAAAACGGTTTTTATTACACCTCTTCTGGTAAGTTCCAGAAGCACAAGTGTAAACAATGTGGCGCAGAACATCGTGACAAGCACAATCTTTTCTCTAAAGAGAAACGTGCTTCTCTGAAGATGTCTACGCCGAAAGCGTAAGGAAGGTTTATGCACTTCAAAGAGCTTGAAACAAAATACTATGCCGATAACATCGGCATGGATGACTTCGTCAAGCTCGTCCAGCCATTAAATCCAACATGGATGATGGTTAGTAGCTACGACGATTATTTCACAAACGATAAGGACGAGTTCATTAGGTATCGATACCATGACCACATGGGAGAGCTTACTATTAAGCGTAAGACTACAGATGCTAATAACAATAACCGAGTCGAAGTAAACGTACCTACTGATGGCAAGTCTGGTGCATCGATTCAGGCGTTCGTAGATCTTCTTGGTTATAAGAAGAACTTTTCTATATTTAAAACTTGTAAGATTGCGTTCCTTGAGAAGGCCGTTCTGGTCTATTACGTAGTCTATGATGAGAACCTTAACGAGAAGAAGCGCTTTATTGAGGTTGAAGCAAAAGAGACCTATAACTGGTCCTCTGAAGAAGAGGCCTGGGCTACTGTGGTTGAGTATGAAAATATGCTGGCCCCACTAGGTATCTCAGCTAAGAACCGACTTAAAAAGTCACTCTTTGAGTTGTTCAAGAAAAAGCCACCTGAAACCGGAACTTCGGGTAATTAAGTTCATTCTAAGGTATAATAGTCTCTGTAACAGGAGACTATAATGAAGACAAGTAATTTAGCTAATGAATCAATGAGAACCGCCGAAGTCGGTATGGTTTGGGAAGAGAAGCTTTCTGGTGCAGCTGGAACGCTAACCCTTATGCCTTTCCAATCATTTCGCGTTAGGGCTGCTGCTGCTGGCACAGTAACTATCGATGGTGTTTTGGCAGCAACAATGGTTTCTGGCGAGATCCTAGTATTTAATGCTGGCCCTGGTTTACCTGCTTTGACAGACCCAACTACAACAGGCGTTGTTCTTAAACAAGCTGTTTCTGTATCTGTTGTTATTACTGGTAACCAATTCGTACAGGTCGCAAGAGACGCGGGCCGTAAAGTTTAATTAAGGAGTGAACATGGAACTGAAAGGTTTCAGGGAACTACTTCTTAAAAAAGCGGATGGTGACCCTACACTACAGACTATTATTGATGTCATGAAAGACGAGTTGATCGCCGAGAAGGTGCTCGAGTCTCTTGAAAAGATGGCACGTCCTCAGGCTTCAATGGGGCGAAGTGCTAATGCTGCTGTTACGGCATTTGGCAATCAGATGAAGAACAAAGACGTTGAGATGATGCGAGATGCTTTATCTCACCACGTATCTCACTACAAATCTGCATTGAAGAATGGTCAACGCGATATCGCTGACCAACACTTGAATAAAATTATTCCGTTGATGCACTTAGCCGCTAAAGCTGGTGCTCACTCAAATGGTCAATTGGGACTTGATTATGTTCCTCTTGAACCATGGGAAACAAACTATACAACTCCAGAACGTATTCAAGAAGGCGCTGAACGTGGTGTTCCAGGTAAACTTAAAGAAGGTACCAAAGGGCTTCGTCGTCGCTTAAATTCTACGTCAAGAGAAAAGAATCCTCGATCTGTTCCGGATTACCGCTATCTTGAGATGGCTCCACATGAAGAGCATGGTGACACAAAGCGATCTCCTCATAAAGGTGGATACCCTTGGGAAGAAGTTCAAATTGGTAATCCAGCAAAGATCGATGCTAAAGAAGCATATTTACACATCAACGATCCTGGTAAACAGGATGCGTTCGTTCCACATCCATTCGATGAACATCCAATCCATGAGATTGCTGACGTTCCGCAAAACTCTTTGAAACCAGAAGATATGGAAGCTATTGCATCTAAGATGCAAGACTGGCATAATTCTGAGCACAATAAGAAATGGATGGAAGGTGTTAAGAGACTTCACGCGAATGATCCAGAAGGATTTAAGTCTCGTGGTAAAGTCAAAGCTCCTCATTTCCACGAGGGAATGAAGTTGCTTCGTCAACCACATGCTCTTCCTGAAGAGCTTGAAGCTAAATATGGTAAAGCAAATGCAATGCCTCAGGCACCTGCACCAGCTGCACCTGCAGCTCCAGAAGTTGCTGCACCTAAGCCAGCAGGAAACGATCCTGACTTGCAAAATAAACTCGCAGCTATCGCTGCTAAATTTGGGAGTAAGAAATAATGCCTGCATTTATTAAGACTCCAGCAGATGAAGCGCGTTGGAAAAAAGCTAAAGAAGCTGCCAATAAATCACACTCAGAATCTGAAGGTGATTCTTATTGGAAGATCGTTAATAGCATCTATCAAAAGATGACTAAGAGCGAAGAAACTTCTCTTGAAGAAGTTATGAACGCATTGAAAAAGGCCCGTCAGAAGTTATCAGACGAGTACGATCCTAATGATATGGGGTCGGACGATGAAGATGACGATTTGTCTGAGGGGTATCGTGAATTTGACCCAGACGAAGAAGAATCGGCTGGTAACGACTGGCTCAAAGAGAATGATCCAGAGTACAAGGGAGACCAATATGATGAATACGGCGATGATGAAGATGAAGATGCTCATCAACAAGCTATTAGCGAAGATCTCGGCGATGATGCCGAAGAAGGCGGAAGCGAAGAAGTGCCTGGAGTGCAAGTGCCAGCCGGAGCCAAAGGCTCCAGCGAAGAAGCCGCACCACAAGCGCAAGCACAACCGCAAGTAAAGCGTAGTAGATTTGAGCAGCCAAGCCGTGAAGACCTCATGGCTTTGCGTGCTTATACGCGTCCTTGGGAACAACGTGCTCGTGAAGCACAAGCCCTTAAGGCAGATCCATCTAAGAATCCTGAATTGGCTCGTCACGGTAACATCGTTGAAGCTCGTAATCAGGCTCATGGTGATAGAAATGCTGCTTATCGTCAACTGACAAGCTCAGATGAATATAAGAACGCAGATCCAATTACACAGATGGAGATGGACGATAAATTTGAGAACGATTGGAAATCTCAGAACCCTGAGCATCTAAAGAATGCTCTTTCTTCCCATCATGAAGCTCATGAAAAGGGTAAGGGCGCTAGAGACTTACATGCTGCTCAAAAAGATGCAGCTATTAGAAATGTTATTTCTGGTGGCGGACATGGTGGTGAAGGATATTCTCTTGAAGAGGGTATGCAGCACGCTGGTGGAACTAAAGGTGAAGAGGGAACTCAAGCAACTATCAAGCAGGATCCTGCTTCTAGTTTTGCTATGGGTAACCAAGACTTCATCAAGCAATATGCTAAAGATTATGCTAACAAAAATAAAAAAGTTGGCAATATCGACGACATGATGAATCATGACGAAGGATCTAAGCGAGACATCGCTCGTATCCTTGGTGAAGGTCCGAATAAAGATCCGAAGTTTGAAAAGTTCTTTGCTCACTATCACCCATTGATCGGAATGAATGCACATAAGACTTTGGCACGATTGGGACTTGATCCTAAGAGTCCAGATGTCGATATGAGTATGTTACATGAAGCTGGAATGCATGGTCTCATCCAAGCTATGAATGATTATGACCACGATAACCCAGGTAAAGCTAGTTTTGCTACTCACGCTGCTAATAAGATCCGCGGATTACAGATGACAGCGATGAGAAATCAAGACCAGATCCCTACGGAAGTTCGTCAGGCTCAGAAGCAATTTGCTTCAAAAGCTGCGGCTCCACAGGCACCTAAGGTTGATTTACACAGTATGATCGGATCAACAGGTCATGCTAACGCTCCTGATATGCAGGATCGTTTGAAACGTGTTGGTGCGCAGCGTGCAGCGCAAGCAGTTAAGATCCGTAAGGCTCCAAAGCCTGAGGGTGGAGGAATTTAATGAGTATTACAAAGACACCAACGGTTAATCCATTTCCAGCCTTTGAGATCGATCAAGACGACGTGCCTACACGCTATCTTCCGCTCCCAACACCACAATCTCTTAAAGAGACGGTTCTGTTTGGAATTCCATTGAAATCATATCTCACTGGCGAAGAAGTATCTGATGCCGCGTTGCAACGATTTATTGATGAGTCAATCTCAGAGATTGAACATACATTGGATCTTTATATAACTCCAGTTACCTTCAGAGAGCGTCATGATTATAGTCGTGAACTTCAATTCTGGAGCTGGGGATACATGAAGGTTGCACATGGACCTATCTTAGATCTTTCTAGATTTCAACTTACCTTTAACAATGGAAGCGGAGCACCTGGCTCATTTCCACTTATTGATATTCCTTTGGAATATATCCATATCCAACCTCAAGAACAAACCATCCAACTAGTTCCTGCTCAAGGTGTTACAGTTTCTGGGTTTGTTGCAAGTATCTATTCTGGTATGGCATATCATGCTCTTGGAGCTGGTGGAATTCAAACTTGGCCTGGAGCAATCTTAGTAGAATATAGAGCAGGATTCCCAGAGGGACAAGTTCCTGCGTTACTGGTTGGTTTGATTGAGAACATGGCAGCTGTAAAGATGCTATCTATCATGGGACCTATCTTGTTTCCGCATAACGGAGTATCTATCAGCATTGATGGAACTTCACAAAGTACTTCAACCCTTGGACCTGCTTTCTTGCAGAACCGATTGAAAGATCTTCAAGGTCTTGTTAATCAGCAAATGGAAGCTGCGAAAGGTTACTATCAGAAGAGATTCTTGATAGACTTTATTTAAGGTGTAATATGGCTGAAAAAAATGAAATGCTGGAAGTAACTCCAGACGGAAAAGAAGAAATCGTAGAGGGAAATGAACCCCTAAAGAAAGATCCTAAGAAGAAGCTTAAGGATAAGTGGAAAGACCTTAAAAAGGGTCTTAACAACCTTGAAGCATTCATGGATCTTGCTGCAGCTTCACAACCAGAACAACCTGAACAAGAAGAGCAGCCAGAGATCATGGCTGATGGCGGAGACGAAGATATTGACGAAACTGCCGCTGATGAACAGCCTCAAGACGATGGATCCGACGATGAGCAAAATATATCCCCCCAAGAAGATGATGAAAATTCTCAACTAGATGTCGGAGATGAAGATGATATGAACCCACCACCGCCTGCGGATGGTGAGGATGATCCAGAAGCCGATGCTGAAGCTGTTGGCGGTGGAGACGAAGAATCAGAAGCTAAGATTATCCAAGCGTTGCAAGACGAAGGGTATTCTGAGCCTGAGATTGCTTACATTGTTCATGGACATCATTCACCTACTTATGATGAAGCTAAAGAAGCTAAAGCTCATGCTACTCTTGGTATGGCTGATGTTGACATGGAAAATGCTAAGAAGAGCCATGAGATGGAACTTAAGAATGCTCAACGTGCTTCAGATCTTGATGCAGACACTAGATTACGACAAGCTGAACTGGACCACGATCATCAGATGCGCATGAAGGATTTAGAGTTCCAACACGCACAGATGCAAGCTCCAGATCCTGAGACTGAGAAGAACCATAAGAAGCGCATGCTTGATCTTGAGTATGAAAATGCTAAAGCTGCATCTCCAGATGGCTCTGATAAAGAACATCAGAAGAGAATGATGGATCTTGAGTTTCAAAATGCTCAAGCGCAGGCGCCAGATCCAGAAGTAACTAAAAAGATGGCTGAGATGGATCTTAAAGAGCGTGAGATTCAACTTAAACTTAAAGAAGAACAAATGAAGCTTGAACTCGAGTTCAAAAAGAAAGAGCACGAGCTTAAGATGAAGATGATGGAACAGAATCTGAAGCAGCAGGCCAAACAAAAGGATCAGATTGCTTCTGAAAAGCATAAGCATAAATTAGCTGACGCTAAGAATCCACCTAAGAAACCACTTAAAAAATCTTTTGATTTGGATGATGGTGTAGTAGAGGAGAGCGACGATGAGTAAGAAAATTGAGTTCGAACAAATTAGTGACGACGTCATTGAGGTTGTAATTCCTCCTGAGACTCCCGTTGTAATGGTTCAACAATTAACTAAAAGCCTTACTGGTCGTGGCTTAATTGAAGATACTGCTAACAGTACTCTTTCTGTTCGTTATTTCTATCGTCCAGAAGATAAACTAAGCAATAAGGCTGATGAGCTTATCAAGTCTCTTCAAAGACTTGCTAAAGAAGATGAACTTCCATACTGGCACCCTAAGGCTCAGATGGCGAACCAGAAGCGTGTTCGCGAGATGGAGATTGCAGAGCGCCGTGCTAAACTTGGTATCCCACCAGTTGCGCCTGTTACTGCTGCACCTGCCCAAACACCTCCTGTTCCTGCTGCACCCGCTGCTCCAGTTCCAACTGCTCCTAATACATTAGCACCAACTAATTACACTAAACCATTTCCAAAGATGGTTGACACAGATCCTGCTAATCAGATGACTGCTGGCGGTTCTGGTAAGAGATACGCGTACATCAACGATCCGGTTGAAAAAGACGAGGATGAAGATGATGTTGAAAAGTCTGGTTACGGACCTAAAGGTGGCGGACAATACTCTGCTGTAGATAATGCTCGTAGAAAGTCTAATAACTTAGACCCTGTTGGCGTTGGACCTAATGTCAATTCAAAGGCTATCAGCACTAAGCCTGGACAGATGAGCGCAAAGGCTTCAGCTGCCCTTACTGCTCGTATTCAGCAAAAGGCTAATAAAAAACAACCGGTAAAAAGATTCACTCCAGAAGAGATCGAAGCTGAGAACCAAAAACGAGGTCTTAAAAAGGCCTGGGGCCAGCACCTTCCATTCCCTTCCGCAGAAGAAGAGATCATGAAGTTAGCTGGTGTTTCGCATCAAAATGGTGAAGAGAAGTCTGCCCAACAGTTGGCTAATCTATTGGCAGGTAAGAAGATGCTTGGAGACATCCCTAGAAACATGCAACACATGTTTGCGGATCCTAAGCCACAACCTACAAATCAAGAGCTTTTTGGCCACTTAGAAGTTACAGAGGAGATGGCTAAGGCCCGTGAGCAGGAATGGTCAGGGACCCTTAATAATTTCTTTGCTGAGGCTACTAAACCACTAAGTCAACGCTTTGCTTCTGAAGAGGAAGAGATGGCTTATTGGAACAGCATCAAAGTTGCCGATAGAGATGACGGTAAATCAGGCTACTAATCTGATACAATAGAGTTGTATTAAAGTCCTCGAAGGGTCGAGGATGTTTGGTTTGGTAGGGAAATTATGCTTGAGAAACGCTTATATGCGGTTCCGCCACAGTTATTTACAACTGACGGTACTGCAAATGGTAAAATCACTGTCAGTAATACAGTATTGTTTAAAGTTAAACAAGTAGTTAGCGTTGGTAACAGCACCCTACAACCTCAAGAATTAGAAATTAAACGTATTGATGACATCAATACGATGTGGCTTGGCCCACTATCTCAAACAATAGATAAGCGCTCTGATATGTCTGCCTACACGGTGGCCAGTGGTGCTTTCTTATTTGCTAATGAGCAAAAGCGTCCCTCTATTCCGTTAGAAGAATTTACAAGAGCAACATATGAAGAAGAGCCAGTAGTGGCTCAAAGATCTGTTTTAGTTGATAAATTAGGTAACAAGATCGATAATGTGGTTGATAATAATGGTATTAACCGTTTGGCCGTTGATGGTCAATTTCATGCTGAAGTAGATGTTCAAGTAGATGTAGATATTGAAGGTATCTATGATCCGATCAATAACCCAGATCCAGATAATATTGGTGTAATTGCACATAATCGCGCTTTAACCCCTACTGATGCAGATCAGGTTAATAGAGTGACATCAGTTACTAATGGCAACGTACATGCAATGGATGTTTCCATTCATAATAGTAATGGTACTGCTATTGATAATACAAATCCCCTACCAGTGGTCACTGTTCTTGGTCCGGGAATGTTAGCTAAAAGCTTATATAATGAAGTGTCGTCAGTTGCTAGTTCAATATTAACTACCATATTAACATATACAGTACCAGTGGCCACAACTGCTAAAATTAATAGTGTTGATGTATCTGGTACCAATATTGCTGCATATCAAGTTGAAGTTAACTCATCTATAATTGATAAAAAGAGAACATATTTTAGTGGTCCACTTAATGAAGTTTTTAATTTTAATTCAAGTGTTGCGTTAGTTTCTGGTGATGTTGTTACTGTTAGAGTTATACATATTCGTCCTAATGTTGGTGACTTTAATGCTAGAGTGGCTGTAATTGAACAGACTTAAATTAACTTAGTGATAGAATGAGGGTTGTATGAATGATCTAGAACTTAAAAGAATGGAAGTTGAACTTATACGAGTTCATGCCGCAAGAGTGGAACTTGAGTTCAAGATTATTGAACGCGAGCACGATATTGCGCGCTTAAAAGAACATATTAATATACAGCTCCTTAAAGAAGAAGAGCTAAAATTAAAGCTAAAAGAAGCTAAAGGAGAATAACGATGGCTGATTATAATAGTGGTTTACCCATTAGATCGCAATCTGATGGAGTAGATGAGAAAGTCATAGTTAAAGTTATAGATGGAACACCTGGTGGTTCTAATCAGATGTCAGTTGATTCTGATAAGAATGCTCACGTTGAGGTTCACGGAAACAATCCCGCTGGAACTGATGAGGTTTTGCGTCTTAGTGAAATTGGTGCCCTAACTCCTGATGGTGTTTATGATGTTGCTAATAATACAAAACCCGGTAATGTTGGTCTTATTGCTAGCGAGCGCAATGCCACTCCTGGTGATACAACACAAACTCAACGTTTAACTTCTGTAACTAACGGCACAAAACGTTTACTAGATATTGCAATACATGATGAAAATGGTGCTGCATTTAGTGAATCCAATCCACTTCCTGTAACCTTTGTAGATTCTGAAGGTGTTGAGGTTAATGACTACAATACGGTGGCATCAGTGGCTGCAGGAGCAACTAGCAATCATGACTATACAGTTACAGCCCTTAAGACTTTAAAATTATCTCAAATATGGGCATCGGCTTCTGCAAAATTGAGAATTGAGATTCAAATTGAAACTGGTGTTGCAACTGGTGTTTTTAATACAAGATTTGTAGCATTTAACTCAACAGCAAATACTAATATATTAGTTCCTGTTAATGAAAATATAACAGTGGCTGCAGGTGTTAGAGTTAGAGTGATTCGTAGAAATAATGATAATCAGTCACAGGACGTATACACTACAATTTCAGGACATGAAATTTAATCGATTAGGGATTTGAATGGCAGATTTATCTGATATAAACTCAGCTTTAACAACCAAGATAGTTGGTTCAGATTCTATTGGTATTGAACAAACACCTGTTCAGTCTACTGGTGGTGGTGGTTTACATACTAATTTACGAAATGCCTCTGGTGCAGAATTATTAGGTACACAGAAAAGAGTAAATTCTATACCTGTTACTGATGCAGAAGAATCAACGTTTAGTGTTTATCTTAATGCTAATGCTATTGCTTTAAATAAATCTATGGTTTCCATTTTTAATACCAATGGTGCACCACAGACTAAAGTTAGGTTACGAGAGTTAAGAATAGTTAATGCTCAAATAACTGCTGTTACAGGTATTGTTGCTGAACTTGCTTTAAAAAGAATAACAGGTCATTCAGTTGGTACTGCTATCACCCCTAATGCTGAAGATAGTTCTGATGTTTTAAGTTCTAACGTTACAGTGAGAACTGGGGCAACAGTTGCAGGAGAAGCTGTTCCAGATTTAAGAAGATGGAAATATAGTTCAGATGAATGGGGTCCAGGAACTTTAGACGTTGAGGGTTTAGATCAATCTATACAAAAAGGCATCAATTTAATACCAACAAACCCATTTTGTAAACCTCTTACACTGAATGCAAATGAAGGCTTTACTTTAAAACAATTAACTAACAGTACGGCCGGCTCTTTTGATATTCTTCTTATATTCACAGTGGAGTTTCCATAATGATTGAATTAACTTGGCCTCAATTTAAAACAGGCGTTATTGAAGCTGGAATAATATTTCGAGTAATAGAAGACGATGCAACTTATTTACTATTAGCTAAAGATAAGATTGAATTTAAGTGTAAAATTGATAAATCATCTGATAACTCAGAAAAATTAGAATTTGAATCTTCTTTTAAATCTAAGGCTGTGTCAATGTTAGAGCCAGTTGATGCTGAAGGTGCTTCAGTATCAAGAGGTAAAGCTGCAAAAGCAGGTTGGAAAGCTCAATTTCACTCTATACGAATTTCTACAGCTACAGTTGGAGGGGTTTACAATAAGAATAAGAGTGGGCAAGATATTGGTTTTTGCACATACACTATGTATGATGTAAATGGGCAAGTTACAGCTGACGTAGTACAATGTGTTAAAACAGTTGTAACTTGGGAACCAACGCATAATATGGAAATTGTTGGTGGCCGTTTGCTGCAAAGAAGTGCCCCAACAACAGATGTTTGGATGTATGTTACTGCTGCAGCACATATTCCTGCTCAATATGGTGGATCTGTTACTTTCACTGATGGTGGAATAAATTTGTATGACGTTGGTGACGGTGGTGAGACTGATTTTGATGGTAGGGCAGCTAAATTTGTTGCTTATGATCCTATAAATCACTCTGGAAGATTTGAGATTCTTTTAAAGCATGATGCTGGTGTTCAACATAGTTTTAGTTTAATTTTTGAGTTATTTAAACCATGATACTAATTATCGGTGCTTCAAAAAACAATTTAATTGGTTCTAAGGCTATAAGATGGTGGATGAAAACAGACTACTCTCATGTTTATGCAAGATGGGAATTAAATAAGCAGCAGCGAGAGATTGTATATCAAGCGTCTCATGGAATGGTTCACTTTACATCATTAGAAAATTTTTTACGTGACAATGTGGTGGTTAAAGAGTTTAGACTTAATTTAACAGATGAACAATTTGCAAAATTTAGTAGAAAGTGTATAGATTTAGCAGGAGAAAAGTACTCTAAACTTCAATTATTACAAATTTTCATACGCGACCTTAGTGATGGGAAGATCATGTTCCCAAATCAACCTGGTTATATTTGCTCTGAACTTATATGTGAATTGTTAGAAGATATTGGTATTAGTATAGATAAACCTAAACATTTAGTTACACCAAGTGATATAGTTAAGGCATTGGAGATTTATGAATCTAAGTAACTTAAAAACCAAGTGGTTAGCATTTGTCGATAAGATGAATAAATATGGCGTTCCTGTTCCAACCGTACGTGATCCACGTACAGGTAAAGGTTCTATTACTGCCGCATTAGTTGTATTTTCTGCTGGTATGTTTGGTTTTTGTATTATGTTTATGCTAGCTGCATCAGTTGCTAAATGGGCAGGAGCTTTCGTAATGACAACTGAAGCATTACTTCAAGTTAAGACTGCTGCGGACTATTCTTTTCAGTTTCTTCTGGCAGCCCTTGGTGGATATTTAGGTCGGCACCTTCAGAAGGGCGAGTCGATTGACGAGTCCAATCCGCCGTCTCAAAAGGATCCTCAGGCTTCCCCGAAGGCACCTGCTTCTCAGAAGGTTGACTCTCCAGACTAATTAGTTGTTGTAGCTCATAGATAGCCCCAACTAATTGGTGCATCCTTACCTGGATCTCTTCATCCCTTGCTTTAAGGGCCTGCTTTTCACCGTTTAGGTTATCAATTTCTGTCATCAATTCATGTAATCGATTCTCGATTGCTTGTCTCATCTTGTCATTATACAAAAAGAAAGACCCACACTCCGGGAGAGTGCGGGCCTTGAACCTGGGAGGGTTTTACTGACAATCATAAATCGATTCAGGACCGGTTTATTAGAAACCCTGCAAAAGGGCCAATCTGGATATGCCGATGCGTTCTATGGCCATCGGGATGCGTCTAATGATGCCGTTAGAATCGATCAGGGAGCTTCACCTATCGCATCCCCACCCTTACCGACTAAGCACCAACTGTGGTATTATAGGTAAAGATACTATCGGGTGGGGTACTAGTAACATGCCAAAAAATATGGATGATATGCTAAATAAGATCGACGAGAAATTAGACGAAGTATCTGATTCTATTCATAAAGTCGATAAAGAAGTGGCCCTCCAAAAAGCTGCATTTGAAGCCCACACGGCCCAAGATGAGCAGATGTATGAAGAATTAAAAAGAATGAACGACATTCTTCAACAGAACACCGAGTCCCTGAAGCAACACATGGCTCAAACTCAACTCCTAAAAGATACAGTACTCAAGATTGATGCTAGATTAGCTCCTATTGAAGTCGAGCGCATCGAAGCTGAAGCTGTAAAAAAATATCGCAACGAAAAACTTAAAAAATATGGTAAGGTTCTTGGTCTAATAGCAACAGCTATTGGTATCTTGGCTGCAGCCAAACCTCTGTTACTTAAGCTACTAGGCTTATAATTGTGGTAGTATAACTTAAAGCAAATAGTCAAGGCAATAATGCCTTCGTCTTAATTTCGTAAGGAGAAATTATGTCTATTAAAGCTCTCGATAAATCAAATTCGGCGCCAAATAAAGCGTCGACTCGTAAGGTTCTTGAATCAAGCCTTGCGAACAAACGTGCTGCAACTGATCTAGTGAACCAAATGGGTTCTCACTATATCGCTGCTTTGATCGTTGCTACTTCAGTATCTCAAACTACTGACTTTGCAGCTCTTAAAGTTGGTGACATGGTTGCTATGATTCCTGCTACTGCTGGTAACGCTGATGCAATCGGCCCTATCGCAACAGCTGGTGACTTGGGACAAGCTGCCGTTGTCGGTAACATGTACCTTGTTCTGCGCGCAAACAGCATCTAATAAATAGTTAATTAGCTCTCGATTTTAAAGGGACTCAGGTAATTCTGCAGTCCCTTTATTTTTTCCTCTACGAATTTAGAATCGTTTAGTTGACGATTCAATCCAGATGGATGTGGCATCGCGTAGTGCGTAATGCCAAGCAGCGTCAAAGCCTTATCGGCTGTCTTACCTACAGAAACAATATGAAAATTTAAAGCAACATACGGTTGAATGTGGTGTTCAAAGGTTGGCAATGCAGCCTTTATCTCGCTTGTCTTTAAAGGCCTATTGTTTGGTGTAACTTTGTTAGAGACATTCATGTAATCGATCTGTTCTAACATTACATCGCCTAAAGCAACTTGCCACTTTTGAATTGTTTTGCGACTTTTAGTGTCGTGCCAAAAAGCCTCAACACTACCGCTTTTTTGAGATGGATTACTGCCGACTATTAGTACTCTAATCATCTTCAAACCCTTTTAGAACCCTTTCAGGGTTGTTTGAATTTCTTGCAAGTTTCATTACAAAGTACCAGATAAAAGCTTTCATCATTCTATCTTTAGCTTTACCAGACGTTTCCTCTCCTTCGTACGGAGATTGAATAAGCATTCTGCCACCAGAGTACTTTTTATCTTCACGATCGACATCCGATAGATGCCAATTCCACTTGTTTCCTGGACCATACATTTGCCAGATGTGCATTCGATAGGAACCGATTCGCATATCGAATGACGTTATTTGACCGCCATCCATTTTAAATTGAACTTCTTTAGTCCACTTTGTACGTGATGTGGTAAAAACCGTCTTCTTCTTTTTTACATTCGACTTTGATGTCTTGCATTTTGAGGATTTCATCAAAGTCTTTATACAAATCTTTCGCAATTACCTTTGTAATTCCGCAGTTTAGAAGCATTCGCATGCAGAGCTTGCAGGGAGATAACGTGCAGACAAGGCTGCAGTTATTCATAGAGATGCCCTCTTTCGCGCTGTTGCAGATTAGATTCTGTTCAGCGTGTACGATGTACTCGTACTTATCGGGGCGTGTTTTAGGAAGGATGTCATCTGGTGCACCCCTAACGAAACCGTTGAACCCGGTGGCAACGATAGCGCCAGAATCATTCTTTACTAGGACGGCACCAACCTTCGTCTCAGCGTCATGCGATCGCTCAGCGATTGTTGCTGCAACATCCATATAATTCTGGACTTTAGTGGGTCTCACTTCTTCTCTTCTTGTGCAGGTTGTTGCCTATAGAAGATATACTTCATGTAATCAAACATGTTACGTTCTTCTTTGCCGTACTGACCAGTATAGTGAATTTTGTAAGTATATGTGTCGTTAATACCATCTTTATGTTTCTCTTTGAACCTATCCCAGCTGTAGTTTCTATAATCTGCATTAAGTGTTTTAACTTCAACTTTCTCGATTTTATCAATTTTATATTGATTTTGGTATCTGCCGGTCCAGTCACCAGTTGTGTAGAAGGTATCTCCAACATTAAGTTGGTCAAAGAACTCATTCATATCTTTAAGAGTAGTGAATTTTTTCCCCATCTTGCGATTCATCTTGGTTGCAATCTTGCGACCTTCAAGAGCCTTCTTACGAAGTTCCTTGATGTCGAATTCAGCATCTAAAAGAGTGTGTTCTGCATACTCAGGATCTACTTGGAAACGAGTACGCTCAAAATCGAAATCTGTGATTCTAAATAGCTCTTTACCAAGTGAGCCATCAGATAGCAGCAGTTTCTTGAAATAACCAATACCTTGGTCATCTTCAAAGATGTAAACATAACGCTGCGGCATCTTAGTATCTGACTGAATGTTCTCTGGTTGCCAAACGCCGTCTTCGCCCCATTTAGGAATCATTTTAAGAAGAACATCACCAACTTCAAATTTTAGTGTGTCGCGTACGGCGAGCCACTTACGCACTTGATTATCTCTTACAGAGGCATCTAGTTGACTTTGTTCAGCTGGTGTAAGTTGTACCTTCATTCTTGTTCTCCAGCACTACTTCTAAGAGGTCCGCATACTTTGCAGACGATACGCTCGCCTTGCTTATTTCCATCCTGGTCTTTGATCTCTTGCCAGAACCATTGATGCGGAGGGCACTTCTTCTTTTCAATTACCAATGTATCGCTAAAACCGTTCTCTTTAAGATTGGGCTTCGGCATAACTATTGCAATAAGAATGATGATACCTATTACGAAAAGAAACTCCATTATTCCTCCGGATCTGGGTCCGTATTTAATAGGCGTTCATTCTCTTCTTGTTCTAGGTCGTCTATAACAGAAGATGCGCCTACGAAGACTCGAGGACCAGCATCTGTAACCTTCTTGAGCTTCTTCATTTTAACTTTTTGTTTCACGAGTCCACGCTTGGGACACATGAATTCGACTTCAACTTCAACAATCTCTTCGACCATTGGATCTTGAAATACATGTTTCTTCTTTACGTTCTTTGCGCCTTTTGGTCTTGCCATTACTTCCACTCCGCTTCGATGATCTGCTGTAATGCTATACTGTACGCTTTAATTGGGGCCGGAAATCCGTCAGAATAAGCGTATTTACACCACTCGCTGTAGGTTCCTTGTACGATAATAGTTGTATAAACGTTGATGGGAGTAGCAATCTGCGAGATATATCCATTGCAGCCATCTGCCTGGTATGCTTTAGGGTTGATGAGTAGGGCAGCAGTTGTCCGAGAAAGGTCGTCAGAGATAGCCTCAGACGTAGTTCTATCAGGGGCGCCGATCTCACCTGGGTTTGGGATGTAGGCATCAATGTCTCCCTTATTTGCGTTTATTACTTTAAATGAATACTTAGATAGACTGAGCTGAATGAACAGTGGACATTTCATGACAACAGTCATAGAACCCAACTCTTCAAGAGAAGTTGGATACTCCCCACCAAAGAACTCCTGCCCCATATCACGGAGCTTCGCTGTAGTATTACAGCTGTCAATGAGGGCAACATACCCTTTATCTAAGACAGGAATCTTATTCAACAACATTATAACTGGTCGTCCTCTTCTTCAACTTCAACTTTAGCAACCTCTTGATTTTCCTTAGCTGCAGGATTATCAGAGTTATCTGCTTCGATTAGACCTGCACGGCAAGTGTAATCTTTAACATCATCGAACACGCCATCAAGAAGAGATTCTGTGATGATGTCCTCGAAATGAGCTTCAATATAATCTACTGTATTTTCATCCAAGATTTTTGGAGCAGCTGATCGATCTTTTTGACACAGGATCACTTTAGCGTGATGTTGCTCTTGTCTCCACATGTTACCTGCAGCTTCACACATCTCTTCAAATGTGTAAGGTCCGCGGATTGTAGAGCACAAGAATTTACCTTCAGAGCGAGGTCCCGTACTCACGCTCACCATAAATTGCTTGTCTTTCAGCTCACTGAGATCCATTGTCTCTAGTTCGCCAACAAAATCATCACCAGCCTTAACTGGCAAATTTACCGTATCTGTTTGTGACATGTCATACCTCCGAAGGATATATCATTTCGGATCTTTAAGTTCTCTATATGATCTAGGTTGTGCAGAATATAATGCAGTTCTCCAGAAGTCATCCAGAGAGAACGTTAAGCTCGCACCCTTGTTAGAGGTTACCTCAATGAATGGATTTTCTTTAATCAGTCTTCCAATTTTATCCTTTGGAACGGGGTCGATCTTAGATACGACATAGTAAGAGGTATTAGAGCGCCAAAGTGTATCTCCAACCTTTACCGTTCCAAAGAAAGCAGCCAATACTTTAAGATCTACGCAATTAACTTTAATTTTCTTATTATGTTCTGCAATGGCTTTGAAGTTATCGGCCTTAGCTTTTAACATCTCTGTTGCATTGAAGTTTTCTTGGTCATCTAAGATAATAGCGTCAGCATAATCAGGGTCTACTTCAAATATGAATTCAGCTTGCTTTACCATGCTGTACCCACCATCAACTCTAATAGGGGAAAGGATGGATCCAGTTGCGTCGCCATTCTTACTGAGTTCCTTCATATAAGGAATTCCATTAACGTCGACATGAACAACTATAAATTTTTTTGGAACGCCGTATGAGTTTGTTACGGGGCGCTTTCTATGATCTCCGTAGCCACTAGAGTAATGAAAAGCAATAAGAAAATCACCCTCTTTAAATCTAGACAGATTCCTAAGAGTGTTGATGGTCTCAGTCATAGCGCGTTCGCGCTCTTTAATATAGTCTAACTCATGTGATGCTAATTTAACTTTGCCCATTGCCAAGCATCTCTTCTTCGAGAGAAGCCTCCATGTGAGCCTGCTTTAAATCTTCAAGAGATATTCCTTCAGGCAAACTTGCGCCAGGTCCAAATAGCAAACCTGAAAACCAAGTATCTTCTCTAGATTGTTTTTTATAGACAGCTTGTGTGGAGAACATCTTCCCCATCTCTTCTTTTTTCTCTAGTTCAACAAGCTTAGGGTCCTTAATAACTGTCGTGGAGTTCATATTGTCGAAACAGAGTTTCCATTCGTAGGCATTGATTACTTGCTGTCTGATACTGCTGACCATAGTTTTGAATACGCCAAGCTTAGCTTTTTTAGCAAGAAGGGCGTGTTCTTTACGCAGTTCTTCTAGTTGTTTTTCCTCTTCTTTAGTTAGACCAACAGAGAGACTACTTAGAGCTTGAGCAATTTGTGAAGCAGTGTATGGCGGTGAAGTCATGGAAACATGAGCTCCCATGGCGGCTACACCTGGAAATTGAGAGCTACCTTGCATTGGTCCCAATGCAGCCGCAGCTGGATCAGATTTCTTAAGGTCTTCGCCTAAGATTTCTTTTAGAAATTCTTCGTCTGTTTTCTTTTTAAAGATGCTAAACATTATGCCTCTCCAAGCATCTTTTTTACCATCTCTTCATTTCGCTCATAGATATGTAGCGAGTGAACAGTATGAGTGTAATGTCCCTTCTTAAGATTAGGGTATTGAGGTTTAAGCTCTTCGACCATTCGATCCATTAAGCCCATGAACCATGGCATATCATAAACAAGGCCAAGAGTTAGATCATTTGAGCGCATAACTACTGAGAAATGAAGCTCATCGTTGCGGATAAGAAAGTTACCGTGCATTGTACAAGTCTGATCCTTATTACCTTTCCACTGGTGTTCTGGAAGAGAGAATCTTAAGATTGCCTGTCTTGTGTCTTTGTCGTCGATGAGAGATTGTTTTGCCCATTCCCAGGGAGTTCGTCGGACTGGAACACTATGCCAGATTGATCCTTCTCCTGGTTTTGTAGAGGGGGAAGTGCAGACAGTTTCTGTTTCAAAGTCAGACCCGTGGGATTTTTTAGACCAAATGAGATGCCCGTAGGCTGAGTTAACGGTCCCATCCGGATTGGCCAAAGTAAGCCAGAATTTTGAAGCTTCACCAAAAGCTTGTGCGGAATTAGTGCAGGAATCATATAGCGCAACCTCTTTCGCGGTGTAGGATTCAATAACAGCGTTGCGCTTTTGATCTTTAGTGACAAGAGGAGATGAGTCAGGTGCCAATACCCGGAAGCTGTAGTCGAGCTTTTCTCTACATGGTTGTCCTCTTGGAGAGGATTTGACGTCTGGGTTGAAGTAGACGTCTGCGAGTGTTCCGAGGTAGGCTTCTGAGGCATTTTCATAAATTTTCATAAATCTCCTTTATACGTGGAGAATTATACTTTCTTTCGGTTGTACTGCGCCCATTTAGCGCGCTTCAAACGTTTGACAGTGGTATTCTTTATATCAACAAGCTCTTCGTCAGAAACATTTTTTAATACTTTAAGTTTCTTTAAGAAAGTTGTAAGTGCTGCGACCTTTTGCTCACGCTTAGTTAATTTACCCATTGTAGAGTATGGTGTGCCAGAGTATTCTGGGTGAGATTCCCACGGCATACTGAAGAACTGAGGTGGCATGAATATGATTGGGTTCTTGCCAAAGTTATTTAAGGCAGCTTGAGCAGCTGCCTCAATATCTTCAATTGTTAGAACCCCAGGATATTTTAGTCCCGATCCGTTTCCCACAGAGTCTCCTCGATATTGTTATGCCACACTCCGTAGCCATAACGTTTCTTCGTGAGACGCTTCATCATCTGACCGATGCGGTTGAACAAGTGCTGGTAAACAAAAGTACTTTCCTTAACAGTTCGACCCTCTTTAGTTCGATAATCAGGATTGAAGTTATAAAGAGCAACGCAAACTTCAGTACGTAGATGTTGACGAATGTCGTTAAGACTCATTCCGGTATTGCCAAGGCTGATGTCGCCTTGACCTTTACGAGTACTAGCCTCATTCCAATTCTTAACCACGTAGTCGCGAATGTACTTCTCGACCATTGGTTCATACTTCGTTACATCTTCATTAGTCAACGTTCTGTTAAATTTATTGTTCATATTTCTCCATAATTGCTTCAAGAAGAGCCATACCGTTATTAATATGCTCTATATTGCTGCCTCGCATGTCACTAGAGCAGAAGGAACGCAAGTATTTATACACCATAATCAAAGTATCGTTAAAATTAGAGTCATTCGGCATGTTGCGATAAGCCCAACGATAAAGCTTACTCTGCCTAGGATTCTTCATCTCTGAGTTCTTTTCAACAAACTTAGTGATGCTGTTTCTAATCTCGTGCATCGCGCTATCTGCAATCCCATCGCGATTGATTCGGTATGAACCGCGCGCTAGATCAAAGCTTTCACTATATTTGCTGCACACTAATTCAGAAAGAATATCTCCAGCAATCGGTGTGGGCTTGTAATTGTAAGCACCACCCATTCGTCTGGTGTTAATACTACCACCGTTATCTGACAGTTGTAAACGAAAAACTGGACGAGATACCTTAAAATCTACTGTTAAGTCGCGTAACTTTTTCACTGTACCTCCTCCATCGAGTAGATTGGTTGACCTTTGTGAGTCATTACTTTCAACCTACAGAAATTACTAAATGATGCTAAGTTGCCATCTTGAATATAGTCACGAATCCAAAAACCAACTTTGTTGGCAAGCTCAGTATCACGAATATTCCACTCATTATCCTTAAAAAGAACTTTAAGTCTATTCGTAATAGCATGACGTTTCTTGTAAGGAGATCGTGTCTTAAGTCCTTGTTCACACTTTGCAAGAAGTTCCATAACTTCATTCATGCGAGAAAGACATTGAGGATCTCCCATGCCAACATAACCAACTTGCTCAATTCCTTCAGAGCCAAGCATCCCCTTAAGAACCTGTTCATCCATAGTGGTTGTGATCTTAACTAACTTAAGAGTTCCACCAGAGATAACTTTGTTTTCAAAATCTAACAGAACTTCTTCACCTTCCATCTCAAACTGGAAGCATTTTTCTAGAGCTTGTTGCTGGTTATAGCTCATCTCCATGTTAGCTTTTGAGATATAGTGAGATATAACAGAGTTAACAGAAAGATCTGTGCCGTAGCTACGGTCGCCGAGAAGTTCTCTATAAACATCAAAAGTAATGTCGATACTTTCCGGCATGAGGCCAAGGACCTCATTCATTTTGGAATCGATCGGCTCAGTGGCTTGAGAAATCCAGTCTAATCCGTCGAACTTTTTGTCGTCAAATACACCCATAAACGTCTCCTAAAAAATTATTGGATCAGATTGCGCTCCCTCATGATCTTCTCAGTAAGATCTATGATGTGTTGATAGAATTCTAAAGTGTCTAGGTGATATTCACGGGACGCAACAGAGTTGCCTTCACTCATTAAAACATTAAACCAAGACTCTTTTGCAGCTTGATGATGGGCTAAAAGTAAAGAGTCGTCTATCTTACGATAGAACGACTCGTTGCGTTTCCATTCTCCCACTGGTAATATCATTTTTTAGGAACGTTATAGCCGGCCGCTTCAGCCTCTTTAAGAGAAAGAGGGAGCGGAGAACGCTCTTCAGTAACTCTGCGAGTGCGCAGATACGAGAGCTTATCAAAGTAGATGTACTTGCCATCTGGTTCAACGATCTTATAGACCGTACCTTCGGCATCTTGGAAATATCCGTTAAGGCCAACTTCAGCCTTAACAGCTTCTAGGGTTTGAGCGAATTCCTCTTGGAAGAGCTTAAACTCTTCCTTTCTTTTTTCGAGGCTTACGAGCTTTTTTTGGTTTTCTGTCATTTTTCTTCTCCACTGCGGTAATGGTGCCAAAGAAGTCCATTTCTTCTTTGTCTTGTTCATCTTTAGCCTGCAGAGTAGCCATATCCATATTAGAGATCATTCTCTCCAATGCTGTGTCTAGATACAACTGATCCGGCATCTGTTCTCGGATCTGTTGAATCAGATCCTTGAATACCTTATGTGCGTTAACGGCGGTGCGAATAGTTACAGAGCATTCGCGCTGTTCATCTTGGCTGCGGATTTGGCCGTTATTTGAGTTGACATTTTCAGGGGCATAAATAATTTGAATTACGTAACATACGTCTTTTATAGAGCGATGACGTCCGTTGCGATCTCTAATGTCTTGATAGTTAACCTGTTCATCCATAGTTATATGGTGAATTTTAGAGGCTAGTAGGTATTGGTTCTGGGTAACGATAACCATTATTGCTCCTAGTGAACAGTTTCTCCGCCGCCATCGTCTTTACCGCCTCTGTGGACAGTAAACTTACCCACTTGCTTGGTAGATGTCGGTGCGGGTTTAGGTGGCATTGTTATACCGTTTTGTGCCATAAACTCTGACAATTTGATAGTGCTTACAACGCCAGAACCGTCCATTACGGTGATCTCAGGGTCAAAACCGTCAGCAAGAATGCTGCGCAAGATGTCGTTCTTTTGTTCTTCTAGTTCTTTGATTCGTCCAATCAAGCCATTTTTATATCGGCCATGGAGTGAATTCTTCTGTGGACCTTGAGCTCCAGATTGAAGATCAAGCTGTTCTTCAGTGATAGCTTTAACCTTCTTCATTCGTTCATTAACAGTCTCAGGTCTCTTCTTAGTTGAATCCTTGTTCATCAGTCTCTTACCGATAAGAACAGTGGTAGCGATAGTAAGACACGCTCCAGAGATCATCCCTAAAAGGAAGAATGCCAACACAGTTAGAATTTCCATCTTATCTCCTAGTCCTTTGCTTCATAAACTTTCTATGCTTATCTAGAACAAGTAGACGTCGCATAGCGGGCAGTTGATCTGTATAGAGTTTACCATCTAAGTGGTCAACTTCGTGCTGAACTGCTACAGCAGCAAGACCATTATACTCAGTCTCAACTTCTACAAAGTTCTCGTCCCTATACTTAAGTTTAATTCGCTGAGCTCTTTGGGTCTCAGCTGATGTGCCGGGAATTGAAAGGCAACCTTCCATGTATGGTGTAAGTGGTCCCAGCTCTGTGATCTCAGGATTGATAACTAATTTAACTTGTTCATTTTCTTTCATGATGAAGAATCTCTTGGAGATACCAACTTGGTTGGCGGCAAGTCCAATACCTTCTTCTTGGTTCATTATCTCAGTCATCTTAGGTATCAACGATTTAACGTAGCTCAGCTCTGCCTCCTCCACGGGAAGCGTAGTCTGGCGTAGAACTGGATCGTTCATCAATCGTAATTTCATTTAGTACCTATAAACGTGGAGATCGCCTTCTGGATAAGAACCTACGAAGAATCGTCTATTAAGATAGTCTTCACGATCGACGATGGTTTCTCGCACTTCTTCTGTTTCTGTATTTACATGGCGAAGAACAAATTTCGGCGATGTATTTACAACGGGGTCAAAAGTGTTTGCTTCATAAATAGAAGCGCTTTTGTTATTGAAATGTTCTGGCTTAGACCTAGACTCAATTACTGGATAGAAGCCCTGCAAGGTAGTATAAGAGTTCACGTGTTCTCCTTATCGTTCTCCGTTAAAATTATAATTTCAGATGATGGACCATAGTAAAAGAATGGCTGTCCGCCAGCGGTATATTGTTCTCTGGCCCCTGGAGCATGGACTTCTAAATAACCTCTAGTGAGATTAAGAATGTCGCCCCATTGTAATCCCTGATTGACCATCTTAAGAAGAACCTCCTCGTGTTCGAGAAGAATATCTCCCATGGTCTCTTTACGCTTAGACATCGCTAACAAAGTCGTAATCGCGTGAGATTTCAACGCCATCTTGAAGAAGAATAACTGTAACGGTCAAACGACCTTTGTCGGACTTCTCAAGACTAACTTTAACTGAAAGACCTTTCGGTGTTTCTTTTTTAGGGGATTTTGCTTTTGCCATTTGTTCTCCTATTAAGGAGAATTATACGAATGGCAATTATTTATGTTTCTTTTTAGAGCGAAGTCTTACATGTTCTAAGATGTGGCAGTTTGCGCATAGAACTATACATTTAGCAATTTCTTTTTCTATTCTCTTAAGAGACCAACCTATATGCACAGCCTCACCAACGTTGATGTCTTTCTCAGTTGAATCTAGGTGATGAAACTGTAAAACTGGAGCTTTTGTTTCTCCGCAATGTTTACACTTAGATTGAGACTTTAAATTATTAAACCATTCCTTAATTTCTTTACGTCTCTTGTAGATGTATTTCTTTGCTGTTTTAACTTCGTCTTCTTTATGGTTCTGATACCATTCGTTTCTTAGTTGTCTATAGCAAGTTTTACATTTTGCTTGCTTAATGCCCTTAGGCTTACTCTTCCAAGAGAAGTCATTTAAGTCTTTCTCTTGGTTACATTTATTGCATTTCTTTGTACTCATGACTCCATTATACCATGTAATTTGGAGGCAAATGGCACGGAATTTCAGAATCGGACTGAAACTAAGGGTTTTGGAGGCCCGTGTGCTACCATTACACTAATTCCGCATGGTTATATTATACTGGTGGAAGCAGTTGTTCCACTGATTTACGAACGAAGTTAAACAACTGTCCAGCAGCTGAGCGTCTAACACTTGCAATCTCGTTCTCTGTTCCAGAGATTTGCCCCTCATCGATAAGATCTTGAGTATAGTCTTTAACGATGTCGCGCAAGCTTTCTGGATATAGACGAAGGTACCTTTCATCTTTCGACAAAAGCTTTTCAAGACGAACAGGTTGCAACAGGTGTGAAGCATCATATCCTTCGACCTTTGGAAGCTTAGGGCCAGCAGACCCTTGAGTCCATTGTGTTTCCTCAGCTTCAAAAACCTTCTTGTACTTCTTACCTGCAACTTCAATAACAACACCTTCTGGACGCATGAATCCAGGAGCAAGCTTAGACCCTTGAGTCTTAAGGGTTAACATTGCATCAGCTACGATACGTTCATCATACGGCCCATGATACAGAACTGGGACCACAACCATTTGTGGAGGAAGTGGACGTTCTGGAGGAAAGCGGTAATGATTGAAGATTACAAATTTCTTTTCGCTCAACCCTTCGCCAGAGTTGATACCAGGACCTGCCCACTCACCGTAGTGAGTACCAGGACCAAGCTTCTCGATGATCTCAGCTTCGTTATCCTTTACGTAGCGAGCGAAACCGTAGTTGTCATCGCCAACAAAGATGTCACGAGTACGAGAAGAGGCTTGACATTTCATAACGCCATCTTGTTCGTAGATACGAATTTGAGCATTAGTTCCATGGATCTTTTGAGTGATCGTCATGGCAATGCCAGTGAACTTACTGATTTTTTCGAAACTCTTAAATTCCATTCGGGCCTCCAATAACGATTATACAATTCTAAAAAAAATATGGCGGAGCTAGAGGGAATCGAACCCTCGCCAACCGCTCGACAGGCGGCCGTTCTACCATTAAACTATAGCTCCATGGGGTGAGTAGTGGGAATCGCACCCAACACCTTCGCTTTCACAGAGCAATGTGCACAGCTTTCGCACTAGTACACTATACCCACCATGGTTTACGTATTTGGACGCCTCGTAACGGCGGTTAGCTTCTCGACCCAAACTGTGAGCTAACAGACCTTTGTCAACTCGTGCTAACCTTTAAAACAAAACTGGAGCCCCCACCAGGATTTGCGCCTGGCTCCCTTGTTTACAAGACAAGGATGTCGCTACCTACACTTTAGGGGCATGGTACACGAGGCTGGAATCGAACCAACATCAAACCGTTCGTAGCGGTACGTTCTTATCCGTTGAACTACTCGTGCATGGTTGCGAACAGAGGAGTTGCACCTACTTATATTAGGCTTATGAGACCCATATAGCGCTTGCGCTCGCAATCTAAAACTAAAATTTGGTACGCGACCAAGGAATTGCACCCTGAATTCTCGTTAATCGGACGAGCGTGATCCTATTTCAC
>FRDC01000869.1_pt1 | contig 27849 bp, 41 predicted proteins | sample 1106171 | NCBI WGS metagenome assembly FRDC01 (sample SAMEA3930566, study PRJEB13176) | freshwater metagenome | biome: Drinking water system; feature: drinking water; material: water | place: Singapore | collected 2014-12-20 | reverse complement strand
TTCTGGAATCCACGGGTCCACTTCATCTCGTCGCACAGAACCTTCTGACCCACGGCGATTCCACGCTGTTCGGCGTGCTCACCCACGGCGACGACCATGGCCCAACGCGGTCGGATACCCGAGTGCTTGTGATCGGTGCCGCGCTTGATCGCGTGATGATCGAATTTGTCATCGGAGGGGAGCCAGAATTTCTTGCCCCCGGCGAATCGCGTCAGCCTCTCTCCGTCGTCGTAGATATCCACGAGCACCCAATCCTTGATCGGGCGAATTCCAATAATTGATTCCGGCATGTTACCCCCTGCCGGGAAATATTGAGGAAACCTCCGCGAGGTCAAGGGTTCGAACGTTGAACGACCTGGACCTTTTGTGTTTTCTCATCGTAGACCAGAACCTTGCCAGAATTCTGATTCACGCAGTATTCAAATTGATAACCAGTACGGTCGTGCATAGTTTCGAGGAAATTCACACATGCTTCCTCGGTCATGGGAATTTGCACGATCATCGCACCCGTTTTGTACGAGGCCATGCCCATGACCAAAACCCAAACCAACCCAAAACCATCCATGCTATTCTTCCTCGCTCTGGTACGGAAAGTGAACCTCACCCGTTGCCGTATTCAGGCAATAGATGTTTTCCTTGGACATCGGCGTATTCTCGTAGATCGCCTGAATCGCCTTACGACAGGCTGATTCGTGCTCCATCGCGACTCGCTCCATGCGGTCGGTGAGCAGGATCAAAACCCAGCCAAATACCATGTCCATGAGAAACCCCCTGATCTCCAGGAATATCGGGATCGAGGCTCACAATATCAAGGGGCCAGGAGTTTCCCCCTGGCCCCCGGTCGGGCTGCGACGTTGTCAGGCACCACAGCCCTAATCGATACCGACGTTGACCTCCACCTTGATCCGGGCCGGGGTCACGTGCATGGCACGGAACGGTCTGTTGCCGGTGACCAGTGTCTTGACCTCGGCCGACCACTCGTCACGATCCGTCCAGACCCGATAGATCAACTGGTTGACCATTTCGGTGTCGCCGTAACCATCAAAGCTACGACGCGTCTCAAATTGGATGATTGCGAAATGCTCATCCGCAGGAAGGTCGCGAAAATCCGTGACCTCCCTTCCCGAGAAGTAGTTATCCCCCATTCCCATCGTCGTCCTTTCTGCCGGTCACCTGACCGGACTCGTTGCGAACTGCCACATCCACGAGCCTCCACTGGGGAAACTCCGGATTGGCGTGATTGATCTTTCCCGCGCAGGACCGGCAATAGTGGGCGCGGGTCGAGGGGTTCCAGAAGGTCGCCCCCGGTTGCTGACAGGCCCGGCGGTTGCAGGAACCATTGAACAGGCCCTTATCGGGCTTGAGCGGCTGATCCAGGTTCGGAGCCCGCAGGGTGGCCGGGAACAGAGTGGGATCAATCATCGAGTTTCTCCCCGAATGGTTTGTCGATACAGCCGCCGCCATAGCCCATGTTGTTCTTGCGGTTCTCGATGTAGTCGGCGAACCGCAACAGATGCAGTGCCAGGACGCGGGCACGAGCCGGACTCAGATGGGTGAACTGCCAGAGCCGATCCGGATTGTTCCGCTCCTGATGGACACTCACGGCCACGCAATCCCCATAGGTGTGGTCGAGCGCCGTCCCCACCCCGATGCGGAAGTTCCCATCCATCGGATGCACGACGCCCGTGTTGTAGGAGAAGATCGACATGGCCGCCCGCTTGAGCAGGCCCTTGAGCGTCTCCCGGCCGCGCATCAACCTTGGGAGTGGAGGAAACTTCATCAGTTGTCTCGCGCAATAATCGTTGGGGAAAAAGTTCCACCCAGGCCATCAACAACGGTGATTCGAAAAGCCGCTTTCTCCTCGTCCGTACGAGGATCAAAATCCATACCCATCAGATGACCCCAATGAACCGTGTCCAAGCGGAACTCGCAGTAGGCGAGCGCCATCAGCCACATCATTCGATCCACTGGAACCTGGATCATCCCCTCACCTGCGTGCTGGCCTGGATCGCCGTGCGGGCGACCTCACCGAGTTCCCGCATGCTCGCATCGACCGCGCTGGTCAGCGCCCGGTTGTAGTCGGCCATGATCAGCCTGACGTGCTCCTGGATCAGCCGTGCGTCCTCGTCGAGGCGATCCGCCACGGTATCGTTGCCGGTCGTGGCAAAGGCCAGGGCAAGCTGCTCCAGGCCAATGGCAATCGCGTTCAGCGACTGGCTGCGGGCGTTCAAGGTGTCGAGGAACTTCGTGTCCATGTGTCTATCCCAGGTCGGTTCGGTATCGGATGTAGCTGGCGAACTTCCGTGCCTGCTCCGGACTCAGTCCCTTGGCCAACGCCCATCCGTAGGTCAGCGTCAGCCAGTGGTGCTCGTTGTTCGGATCGATCTCGGCGGCCCGGTCGTGAACCTCCGCCTTGAACATCTTGGTCAGAGCCGCACGAGTCAGTTCAGGCATGGACCACCCTTCGCAGCCTTCTTCTGCGAGTAGAGGAACCGACGCCGGGCGTTCCGCTTGCGGCGCTTCTCTTCCTTCGCGCGGTTCTCCGGCCAGTACTCGGGCTGAGCCTCGTACAGGAATACCCAGTAGGGGTAGCCAGAACCTCGGTTGCAGCCCTCGATCAGACCCATGGCCTTGATCGGCCGACCATGGTAGATCGAGAGAAACTTCTCGCAATCCTTCTTGGTGAACTGCGGCAGACCTTTGCCCTTGGGCATCGCCGCCCAGGCGGCCTTCCACTTCTCGATGTCCCAGCCCTGCATGCGGTCGGTGTAGTCGCCGGTCGAATGGGTCAGGTCGGCATCGCGCCAGATGTAGAACTCGCTGTACGAGTAGGGCGCTTCCGCCTTGGTCTTGCGCCCACCGTGCATGGGATCGACCCAGTAGGAGTCATCGATCTCCTGGGGCAGGTATTCGTTGCCCTGCTCATCCACTAGAATCAGTTCCGGACCAAATCCATCGTTCCGGAACACGCGGGTGAATTCCTGCTTCGGCATGTCCTACTCCATGTCCTCGACTTCGAAATGGTCCTTGAGCGCCTCGTAGAGCCTATGGAGGGGCTCCGGCGACAACCTCACGGCCATCGGCGCTTCCAACGCGGACGTGGTCACGTGATCGACCGTGGCCGAGCCATCCTCGTGGATGGAAAGCATACGGTTCTCGCCCAGGTCGATGCGGCTGATCACGGCCATGGTCAGTCTCCCCGATTGTTGACCCACTCGCGGGCCACACGCAAAACCTCCGCCGGATTGGCGATGGTCAGGAGCAGGGCCGAGCGATAGCGGGCACGCAAATAGAGGTCAGGTACGGGATTGTCGATCTCGGCCATGAAATCCATGTGCAGGGTGCCACGGGCCTGATTGGTGGTTCGGCACTCGCGACGGTGCGCCTCGATGGCAGCGTCACGGAATTCCTGGTTGCCCAGGGCGAACGCCTCGATCACGCGCTTCTCGTAGTCGTGCATGTCCGACTCCTACAGTTTCAGCACGGGCAGCTTGCCCAGCAACGCCTCTCGGGTTTCCTCGACGCGGCCCTTGGCCTCGGCCAGCTTTTCCTCGGCCTGATCCGCATCCATCACGGCCCGCATGAATTCCATGTGCGGGTCCTCGTCCATCTTGGACAAATCGGGATTGTCCTTGTAGACCGTCTCGCACAGGGCGATGACCGCGCCGAGGGCCGCCGTCTTGCTCCTCTCGCCCATGGCGAACAGCATGATCGCGTCACGGGCCTGTTCGGCGCGGGCCTTCTCGTCCTTGGTCATCACAGGTCCTCCGACTTCTCGTGGCGGGCACCCTTGCTCTCTTCCTCGCTGTCGATGAACGCCAGCAAGTCCTTCGCGCGGGTGTAGGCGACGTAGACCAGATTGGTTTCCTGGTCCCACTGCCACGTGCCACGCTGCACATAGCGGGGGAAGAACAGGTGCTGGTCCAGGATGAACACGCGGTCGGCCTCGGTGCCCTTGGCCTTGTGCACGGTGCTCAGGACGACCGCACCGACCGGGGTGCCGTCCTCGTCCTTGCCAGTGGTGTCGAACAGCTTCTGGATGTCGGCGACCACCGAGGTCACCTTGTCGTCGGTGTTGGCCTCGGTGAACACCAGGATCGACTGCGACAGGTCGTCGATCTTCTGGACCGCCGCCTCGTCATCCGGGTTGTCCTTCTTGATCAGCGCGATCTGCTGCTCGGCCCACGCCTTCACCTGCTCGACCAGGGTCTTGACCGAGACGCCCTCGACCGACTTCGCGGGCATCTTCTTGCCCGGCTGGCGCGGGTTGTCCACCCACACGTCCTGGGCGACCAGACGCTCGATCAGAGCGATCAGGTTCTTGCCGATGTCGCGGCCACGGACCACCACCTTCACGCGGTCGCGGATCAGCTTGAACGCGTAGCTGATGGTCGGCGCGTTGTTGCGGCAGATGATCAGGTCGTTCGGCTGGAACGTGCTGCTCGCCACCACGCCCAAGTCCTTGACTTCACCGGCCTTGGCATCCGGGGCGGCCTGGATGCTCGGCACCAGGGTCTGCGCCAGCTTCACGATCTCGGTGCCGCAGCGATAGGTGATGCTCAGCGGAAGCTGCTGGGCGTTGAACGCGGCCTTGAAGTTCTCGACCGAGCGGGTGTCCGCGCCACGGAAGCCATAGATGGCCTGATTGCTGTCGCCGACGCCGATGACGATGCCCTTCGGCTTCAAGCTCATCTTGATCAGCGCCATGTCCACGGCGTTCACGTCCTGGACTTCGTCGATGATGATCACGTCGTACTTGTCGGCCGGGATCGGCGAGCCGCCCGGACGCTTCACCACGCTCATGTACTTCTGGTCGTCGAAGTCGATCACGCTCTCGGTGCTCAGCGAGGCTCGCAGCACGTCCTCGACCATGCGGAACACGGTCGGGCGGTTCGGAACCTCAACGTTGCGGCCGAAGTGATGGCAGATGTCCAGGAGCGACTCCGGGGTCACGTAGTTGCCGTTGATCGGCTCCACGCCCTGGATGCCCGCCGGGGTCAGGCCCATGCTCTTGCACATGCCGACCAGGAAGCGCACGTCGTCGCCGTACGCCTTGATCTCTTCCTTCGAGAAGAGGTTGCGCAGGACCTCGTTGGTCTTGAACGCCTTGAGTTCGACCGAGCCACGATGGACGCCACGGTAGTAGCGGGTCCACATGGCGAAACCCAGCGCGTTCAGGGTCTTGGCCTCGATGTGGCGCGGCAGACGCTGCTGGAGTTCGGTGGCGATGGACTTGTTGAAGGCGAGGAACAGGGCGCGGTAGCCCAGCTTAATCAGGCGAGCAGCCGCCACGATGGTCGTGGTCTTGCCGGAACCGGCGACCGCCTGAACCATCAGCGACTGGGTGGACTGGCCCGCAGCGTACTTCTGGAGTTCGTTCCAGAAGAACATGAAGATGTCGTCCTGGAGCGGGCTGGCCTTGGCCAGCTTGGTCATCTCACGGACTTGTTCGCGGGTGAACTGCTGCAAAGGGGTCTCTCCTGTGGTGCCTGACAGTGTGGTTATAGCAGAAACCCCAGGATTAGTCAAGGAGAATCTCGGCCCGGACGGGTATTTCCCAAAGAAAAACCCTACCAGAAATTGGTAGGGTTTTCAAGGAGTTTCAAGGGATTCCGACTTAGGCTTCTACGTCGTCATCGACCTTTTTGGCCTTTTTCGCACGGCTCAGCTTGGATTCCTCACGCTCGACGCGCTCGGCTTCCTGAGCGGCACCGGGGTTCTGCTGGTTCAACCGGCCCAGAATGTTGTTGAGGAGCGCACCCTCGGCGAGTTCCTTCCGATCCACGCCCTGTTCACCTTCCTTGGCCACACGCAGAGTCGTGGCCTTATCCACACGGATTCCCGTGAGATCGGCCAGGGTCTGGGCCGTACCATCATCGGCACGGCGGAACCGACTGGGTGTGACAGGGACCTCGGGCTCGGCCGGTGCTTCCACCACGGGCGCAACCGGAGCCTTGCTCTGGCCCTGCGGCGGAACATACGCACGCACGTTCAGAGAGCGACGAGTGTTCGGTGTAGGACGAACGCCGATCTCGGACTTCGCCTCCTTGTGATTGAGCGGGCGCTTCGCTGACTCGATCAGTTGATCGAGATTCAACGCCTCACCACGCGCAGTAATTACGTGTCCAATGCTCATTTTATTTCCTCCTGTCTCATATTTATGCGCCCGAAATTAATAAGGTTCGGGTCTAAATACGATGACAAGAACATCGAGGAATTATCCTCGATAGGAGGACGACTATGATGTGGTTTGTGATCGGCGGTATCGCCGTGGTTGGCCTGTTCTGGTTCCTCATGCCGGACGCTGTCAAGTCCGTGTGGGCGACCGTGAAGGGCTGGTTCACCTCGAAGGGTGAATCCGAGTAACTGAACAGGGCGGGAACTTCACCCGCCCTTTTCTTTTCAACACACTAACATGATTTCTGCAAACTAACAGAACGAATGTTAGTTTGCACTTCCGATGTTATCCTTCCTACGCTGGCCTAGAAAATTCGAATAGATTTCCTCCAGCAGTTCATCGATCTCATCCAAGTAGAACAGGACGTGCTCGAATCGAATCGGGTAGAGTTGACCCGGATCACGTTCGCCGATGATCCACGAAACGATATCAAGCTGTCCATGTGCGTCGAGCTTCACCTTCATGGGCCAGCGAACCTCGAACACCTTGATCTGAGTGCGTCCGGCCGCGCTCACCGATTCCACGTTCACCACGTCTGCGACAATTTCTTCCCCAGTGATCAGCTTGAACACCTTGATCATTGCGTTTCCCCCAGAGTTTCTGACTTCATCTTACGAAATGGCGAAACCATTGGATTAATTCAAGTGCGTGTGCTTATTGTCTTGTAGTTTGACTAAAAGTTCTAAGAAGATCAACTAATTAAGCTCGATGCTAAGTAGGACGAAACACCCTATTTGGAGGGGCTTTACATGAACGAGAAAATTACCCAGGCGATAACCCTGTTGAATTCCCTTGATGGCGATGTTCGGGCTTTGATTACCGAGCACGATGCTCTGGTGACGGAGAAAACCACGTTGCTGGCCACGGTCAGCGATCTTCAGGGACAACTCGCTGCGGCGAACACCCTGATCGTGCAGCTACAGGCCGAGATCGAGCGTCTGAAGAATCCTGATGCCTGGGACTACTACATCAGTCCAACCGGAACTGGTGACGGAACCAAAGCAAATCCCGCATCGATCACCACGTTGGATGCAGCCATCTCCAAGGTTGGTCCTGGTGGACGCGTTGGTCTTCTCAAAGGGAACTATTCGGCGAGCGCCATCAATCTTGCTCACGGCGGTACCGCTGATAAGCCGGTGTTGATCGCGTGTGTGGATGGGATCGCAACGTTCACAGGCGTTCGCAACAACGGAGTTGTGGACTTCGATTCCAAACGTGACATCGGTGATGGCACCACGATCTGGAAGCGTCCCTGGGTTCTACCCACGAGTCGTGAGGGTTGGCAACCAGTGAATTCGGGTGCCTGGGGTAACAGGGGGAACGAGTTGTTTCGTATGAACCCCGGTGCGAGCTTCCTGACGTTTCGCAAGATCGACGTGGTTCGTCACAGCCGTGCCTGGGCGCTCTACGGTGATGGCGTTGAGGGGATCACCATCGAGGACTGCAACGGCTACAACAACCAGGATCACGTCTACCAGAACTACACGGCTCCGGCCGGGTGCAAGAACCTCACGGTTCGTCGCTGCACGTTCATTGGGTTCAGCAAGTCGGCAATCCGCTTCAACGGTGCGAGCGATGGCCTACTGGTGGAAGACGTAATCGGGGATAGCGGATGGCAGGTCGGTGATGACTTCGCCATGGGCGTGTTCGTCAGCGATGTTGCCAAGAACGTGGTGTGCCGTCGAGTCACCATGCGCAATAGTCTTGATGTGAGATCGTGGAATGATGGCACTTACTGGAACGGTGACGGCTTCACGGGCGAGAACGGCAATATCAATCTGCTCTACGAGGATTGTATCGCCGAGGGTTGCTCGGATGCGGGCTTCGATGTGAAGTCCAGAGGCGTCAGGTTTGTTCGTTGCATCAGCCGCCGCAACAAGAAGAACTGGCGCATTTGGGGCGAGGCCATTCTGGATGCTTGCGTGTCCGAGGCTCCGCAAAAAGCTGCCATCATCAACACTGGGGCTAAGGGCGGTAATAGCTACACCGCGCATATCGACATGGTTGGCGGTCAAACCTCAGCCGATATGACGATTCTGACCCTGCGTAACTGCGACATTCCGGTCACCCCAAACAAACCGGATGGTATTACCACGTTCTTCGGAACGATCATCAAAGAGTAAGGGAGGTGGGGGCTTCGGCCCCCACTTCTCATTTCAGGAATTCTTCCATCGGGATGTCGTAGCGAACCGGATCGACCTTGTTGATGCCGAGCACGAACAGGACGAGGCTCGCACAGGAACTGCCACGGCCAACACCCCAGACGACCTTGTTGTCCCTAAACGTTTGGACCACATAGAGCAGGCAGCGGATGAACGGAAACATGTCCCTGGCTCGCATCTGTTCAAGCTCGGCCGCGAGTCGCTCCGGATAGGGGTCCTGGGTGAGACCGCGCTCCACTAGCATTTCCACGGCGAGTTCCTCGACATCAAGGGTCTGGAATTCCTCGGGAATGTTCCAGCCAAACGTGCTTGGGGAGGGGCCTTCCAGATCACCCTGATCGCGCCAGACCTCCAGGGGACGGCCCGAGCGGAGCCCATACAGGTCCACGTCCGGATGGGGATGGGTCAGGAGCCCGTCCAGGGATTCCCCACCACGGGCGCGGCGTAACAGGGCCTCGTAGCTGAGGATGACCTCGCCACGGTCCGTCACGGTGCGGTCGGGCAATTCCAGGAGTTTCGTGCTCATCCCTGATGATATGGGCCAGGGTGAGAATATTTCCAGTGGTCCCAGATTTTGCCCCGAACATAAATAGTTAGCAATTACAGAATCCCAAGAGGAGTCTCCACGTGACGAAGCTATCTGTGAACCTGATCCAGTCCAAGTTGCTGAAGGAAGACGAGGTCAAGAAGGCCACGTACCGGAAGCAGGAACTGCGGAAGAATCGCAAGCCCAAGGAAGTGGGCAAGCCGAAGGACCTGAGTGGTTCGGTGACCAAGATCACGCAGATCGAGGTGCCCTCTGAGAAGTCCCTGAGCAAGGCCAGCGAGAAGCCGGGCATTCCCCAGGCGGATTTCGCTTACACCTACACGGACAAGCAGAAGAACCCGACCTGGAGCAAGTCCGGTGATGAGGGTTCGCCCAAGGTCCCGAGCACGAAGCGGGAGAAGCCCAACCAGACCACCAAGCTGAAGCAGGTCAACGGAGCGATCAAGCGCACCGAGGCCGGTAAGGAAGGTGGCATGGGTCTTCCGGCCGGAAAGGACCCGAGCAAGACCGTGGACGCCATGCCTCATGGCGGAAAGAATCTGAAGTCTTCCGGTGACGATGTCCCGGAGGTCAAGGCCCCGAAGGCTGCATCACTCAACTCGACGACTCGCCCGAAAGGTGGTGAACGTAAAGCGAGCTTCGACACCAAGGACCGGAAGAAGCCGGAACAAACCAAGCAGCCTTCGGGAGACCTCCCGACTCCGAGCGATGCTCCGAAGAAGGCCACGTTCAAGACCGAGAAGAACGGTCACAACGTGCGCGAGAGCGCCGTGGCTGTGGTTGTGAACGGCAAGACCAAGGGCCGCATGGAAGTGGTCACCGAGGGCGTCGTGAAGAAGCTGGTCGAGCAGTATGGCAAGTTCGGCTACAAGGTCGATGTGAAGCCGGTCCGTTCCGCGTGGATGGACGACAAGGCGTTCCTCAAGCTGATGCGTGAGTGGGTGGATGCGAAGTTCAACTTCGTCCCGACCATCGCCGAGAAGGCCCGTAAGGCGGCGTTCCAGCGTTTCTACAACGCTGCGAAGTCCTCCTACAACGGCCTGTTCGAGAATCGCCAGGATTTCCTGAAGGCCGTGAAGGCGGCGTTCGCCCTGGTTGAGAAGCGCATCGAGAAGAAGTATGTCGCGGGTCTCGACCTGTTCGAGTGCACCGCTCGTGTCCAGCAGGGCAAGAAGGTGTTCGACATGACCGTGATGACCGAGGCGACCGGCCACGACATGGCCGCGCGTCAGGTCCGTCAGCAGATCATCGCCGAATACGGATTCGATCTCAAGCTGAAGCACGTCTTCGTGGACGGTAAGAAGTTCACTCCCGAGCAGATCGTGGAGTGGGCTCCGGTTACCTCAAAAAAAAAGTAACTGAAGACCTACTCGACCAAGACGTTGAAATCTCCAATCCGGTCAAGAGCAATTACCATAATGACCTGTTCATTGTGGTAGACGGAAATGGTCGTGCTTCAGAGACGACTGATTCTCGTGCAGAATTTCCCAAGAATGGGGCACGTATCGAGTACTATGATGACGACGACGATGCCCTAGTGGGCGTGACCTTCCACGCCAACTTTATGAGCCCGGCCGCGATCCAGGGTTTATATAACGTTCTAAGAAAAGTCCTCGAATATTATCACACGGTCATGTTCTACACTGAAGGTGATCAGTATGGGTATCAGGGTGCGATTGGATTCGAGAAAGACCACGAAAAGGCTCTCAACTATCTACGTGCTCTCTACAAGAAGGCATCCGACATGGACCGAATGAAGTCCATGCGTATGCAACAGGAATCACGCAAGCGCTAAACGAAAGGCCCGGAAATTTCCGGGCCTTTTGTTATCCGCCGATCTTGTTGAAATCAACCCCTTTGAGGGCATCCAGAGCGGTAGCATTCACTGGTAGAATGCCCGAGGTCTCCTTGATGTAGACCGCCGCCATCTCTGCGTTCGGCACCATCACCAGGATCACATGATCCGCCCGGATTCGATGCTCATCCCCGAGTTGATACAGAGGTTGCCCATACGGGAAGTTCTGCACCACACCCTCCGGAGGTCCATTCTGGGTGCGTTGCACCAATTGAATCTGGAAGATACGGAGTTGACCAACCACGAGTTCGCGATTGGCCGCGTCGAGAGACTTCAGCTTGGTCACCATCTGGACCCCACTCACGAGGTCCAGGGTGATTACCTTCCCGACATACTGCTGGAGAAGTTCGATCCTCACGCAGCGGCCGAAGCTTTTGCGGCCTTCGCCTTCTTAGCCTTCGGAGCCTTCACCTTCGTGGCAAGCTTCTCCAAACTCGCAGCCATCCTGTTCTGGCCCTCGACGAGGGTCGCCAGGATCGCAGCCAGACTCGGATCGCCAGCCGGAGCCGCAGCAGGCGCTGCAATCGCAGGAACCTGCTGATACGACTGCACCACCTGCGGCACGTCGTTGCCCTCGATGGAGCGGCCATAGCCCTTGAAGAAGGCAAGCTGCTCCGCGTTCATGTCGGTGATCTCCTTGATCGGCAGGGAGTTCATGATCGTCTTGAACGCGTGGTGCTTGCACAGGTAGCTGAACCAGTCCTGACCCGAACGATGCGGCTCCTTCTGGAGCAACGGAATCAGATAGTCCATCTTCTGTGCGACTTCGGACGATGCGATTCTACGCAGGTCCATTTGGTCATCCATGGTAAGCGCATTCACACGCACCAGAAGCACCGCGTTGATCGACTTCTTGTAGCCGATCACCACCACTTCCTCGCGGTTGTGCTTACCATAATGACGCAGAGTTGATTCAGCCATAATGGTTTCCCCCAATCGGGCTGGCCTTAGCCAGCCGCCGCCTCGTTCGCCGCATCCGCAGCCGGAGCGTCAGCCGCCGGAGCCGCTGCCTGCTGAGGCTGATCGATGTTCTTGCCCGTCGCATTGGAGATGTTCGCAACCAACGAGTTGCGCACCAAACCAACGATGTGAGCCTCGGAACCCAGAATCACACCACGCTGGAACGCACGGTCGATCACCTGAACTGCCACGAAAGCCTCCGACAGGGAGACTTCCAAACGCTTTGCCTGCTCTTCTGCACTGAACATTTCAAATACCTTTCTCTAGTTGTTTCAATCCCTCGAATATCTCGGGAATCTCCGTGTCACTTTGAACACGGATGTATTTATACGTGGTCGCAATAAACAGTGGCAGTTTCTGCTCCTGTAAATTTAACTTGGCCTTCAAACCCTCATCGGTAATATTTTCATCAACCACATCCACGCCGACACCAATGGTATTGACGGAGATGGATTCACCCAGATCGAGATAGCTGAGCCAGTGTTGAGGGAGGAGGGATTCGTTATCCACCACGATGAAGTTCTCCTGGTAGGACGAGCCCTGAAGGAGTTTCTTCGCGATGTTCTTGCAGGTGCGGTCGGCCGCCTTGAGTGCGGCTTTATCCCGAGGATCACAATAATCGGTCAGTGCCAGCTTGTAGGCTCGGATGTGGTTGACATCCGGATTCAAAAATCCCATCACCGCCGAAACGACCTGTCGCTTCAACGGCGAATCCACCCCACGAATGAAGACAAACGTTTTGAACACGTAAAATTTTCCTCAGCCGTATTTAGGCCGAGGAAAATTTATCAGGCCACTTTCTGTTGGGTGCTGGTCCGGAGAAGAGACCAGTTGATTTTGGTCCGGGGATAGTTGATGCCGCCCTGGATATTGAGACGGACCCGGCCGGACTGGAGTTCCTGCACGATCTGCTTCATGCGGGCCTGATGTTGTGGGCTGGCACGACCGAGTTGGTAATAGTCGAATCCTTCCAGGATCACAGCCTTCTGCTGGGGGAACTGGTTCATGATCAGGAAGTAGCTGGCCTGACCGATGACCTCGGTGAACAACGCAGGCACAGCGGGTTTCGGCGCAAGCTTGGCATGGACCAAGTACGCGTTGAGTTCACCACGGTAGGTGAAGTTGTGGGTCTTGTAGGTGCCCTGGGTCTTACGATTCGGACCGACATGGGCGTAGTAGTCATGCACGGTGCGGAACACGTTGTTGTCATCGTCCCGCATGATCGGATGGTTACCACCACCCCGGAACACCTTGAGACGCTTATTCTGGATGATGTCCTGGCCGACACCCTCGGGTCCCGAATAGGGGTCGTCCTGGGTGTAGCTCACGTCCACATCCGACTTCAGGCGCTTCAGCATGATCTCGTTCCGCGCCAATAGAGCCTTGTAGGCAGGCACAGCCCGTTGCTCGACCTGAGGCTTCCCATCGTAGGTCTCGGCGACCACGGCCGCGTACGCCCACATCTGTAGGTCATGAACTCGAACGGCTTCCTGGAGTAGTTGAATCAGTCTCATCGTTACATCACCAAATAGCCGCCCTTGCACTGCTCAAGAGCGTTGGCAAAGTATTGTGGCAGTGTGTGTTCGAGATTCTCCAATTCGGTCTGGAAATACTCCATGTCATGCTCGTTGGTATCTCCGATACTGATCCAGGGACCGCCACGAACACTCACCCGACGAGGGAGCGGATTGAACTTGATACGTCCGGTGTTGACCCACTGCGCGAATAGCTCGAACATAAACTCCGGCACACGGGCAATCGTCCCCTGTCTGGCCGAACGCATCGTTCCGATGGCGTTGAAGAACTTCACCAACAGTGTGGGGGTGTCGTCGGTCCGGAAGTAATACTGCTGCTTCCGCTTGTCCTTATCGGAATGCCCCATTACACCCATTCTGACATAATTGGGCTTTCGATACACCTGCTGGAAAATTCGAATCACCGACTCGATGAATTCTCTCTCAGCATCGGTCCAGGATGGAATATATCGGGTTCCGTAAAATCCAGACTTTCTGTTTGATCCATCAATAGCATGAGCCATACGATGCGCCATAATCCACGGCGTCATCATATCCCTGGGCGATCCCTTATTGTTGTTGAACAGCACATTGATCGCTTCCGGGTCCTGAGGCTTCTGGCTTAGAACCTTCCAGGTCTCCGGCATGTTCTTGGCAACCCATGCTCCCGAGACAAGACCAAGCTCGGTCCACTGCTGCGCTTCAGGATGATTGACGAAGTACAGATTCAAAACCGCTTCGGTGTGACCGAAACGTCTACGTGCGGTAGCCTGAACCTTCGGGGACTGCACCAGACGACGATCCACGGGATCGCGGAACCGGCTGTTGCGATCCTTGTCGCCCCAGAGACCGATGGTCTCCCAATCCCCGATTGGGGCCTCGTAGAGTGGCTTATTGATCTGGCTCAGTTTCACTTGGCTTTCTTCCTGGTCTTTTTCACGGGCTCGGGCTTTTCGGGCTCCACGAATGGGATATTTACCTCTTCCATGAAACGTTCAAACGCGGCCTCACGATCATATCCCTGCCAACCATAACGGGGCTCATCCAGGTCACGGAGCGTGAATAGTCTCCGCCAATCACCACCGTTGTTCTCGATCTCATCCACCTGACCCAGAGCCACGGCCAAAGCATGCGGCTCGATCATGACACGAACATCCGTATCCACAGCCTTCGGATGCTTTTCATTACCCCAGACCACAAAAATTTCATGGTCACCGGTCGGATTCCTGAGCCATTTCACGTACTGCTCATAGGCGTCATTCTGGGCACCAACTTCCAAACCTGAAATGACAGCAGATTTACCAGCATGGATGATCTCATCGTCATTGTCATCCAGGATTCGAAGCATCTCATCATCAGTGAGGTCTGCCGGAGATTGGTTACCCAAATCGGTGCAAGCGTCATTGTATTCCGACCACACATACTTCTGGAGATTCACATGGCTGGATGGATATTTCTTCTTGAGATCAGTCAAGAGGTCATCGATCTCATCCAACCGAATATCATTGAAGCTGTAATCGGCATGGTCTCCATCACCCGCACCGTAATTAGCCGCCGCCAATGCCCAATACGTGTCACGATCCCGAGAACTCCAATTCTTCACAAACGATTCGATATCCGTGAAGTTGCGGTCGATCACAAATCCCTTGTTGACGGGATCATACGGCTCCAGGACGGTCTTATCCTTTCCGGTCGCCGCATCCAGGATCGCACGAGCCTTCTCGTAGAACATCGGGTGCGCCGGACCGAACTTCTTCAAGATGTACTGGGGATCGGCCAGACCCGGCTTCATCTGCGCGAGACGATCCGCTTCCGGCTGGGGCAAATCACTCAGCGTGAAATTCTTGTGGGCCTCGTAGCCACCACCACGGATACCCTTGACCAATGGATGTTCGAGCAGCTTGATGATGTAGGGGTAATACCTCTCAACAGGCTTGTCGTTGGACTTGCCCTTCATCTCACCAAGCATTCCATTCTCGGTATCCAGGACGAACGTCATGTGAGGCTCCCACATGGTTTGTCCCTCAACCTGCTTCGGAACTCGGAACGACAACAACGTATCCCGCTCGCGGGCGATGTCCTGGGAGTTGCCACAATGACCCATGGCATTAGCCTCGACCGAGCACCGCGTCCTATGCAGGTTGAACCACGCGGAGCCATCCGGGAACTCGATGATCTTCTCGATTCCCTCCTGGTTTCCGATCAGGCCCTTGACCTGCTTCTGCCATTCCTTCTCGATCTCGCTCATCTCGCGGATCAGGAGTTCCGGTGTCTGCCAACCAAAAACGATCTGATTGATCTTGGGCAGGTTCATACCCATGAAGTGGCCAATCTCGCGCTCAAATCCCAATCCGAAGGACATGTTCCATCGCTCGTTGTCCTTTAACTGGGGCTCACCCATCTTCTGGAGCAGACGCGATCCCTCCGCGACGATCCAATCGTTGAGTTCTTTAGCCTGGGCTTGTTGCTCAGGTGTTAGATTTTGACGCTCCAGGAAATTGCGCTGGGCAGCAGCACGGTCGATGCGCTTCAAACGGAGATACCAGACGATGCGATCCTGGCGCTTGAGCACACGAATGGCCCAATCCACGTCCTTGGCCATTTCCGCAGCCATAATTGCGGAATCGCGCAGAGCGGCCGGGACAGCCATCATCTGAGCCATGTAGCGGTCTCTGACCCCTTCCATGAGCCGATGGTGCTCAATTTTTTGCAGGAACTCAAGCAGACGCATCCCAAAACCCCCAATCGGAAATATTTAGGCAATTCCGGGGGTTGGTGGAAAGCAAAAGGGGCCGAACCGAAGTCCAGCCCCCTTCACCGGGTAGGTCGCCTGATTTAGAGTCGTCCGGAAACGAACTCAGAGATCATAGCGGGCGTGTCCGCGTCGAAACCGGTCAGTTCCATCGCGTTCGGGTTGGTCGGGTCGATGTCGGTGGAAGCGTTGGCCTCCATCGCCACGTTCACGAACCTCACCGGGTGACCCACCTTGCGCTCATACCTCTTGAGGTACTCGCTGTGGTGGCCACGACCCGCCCAGGTGTTGTTGTCGGTGTACGAGATCACCGCGTCCACGTCCATGTTGTTGTTCAACACGTACTGGATCGGCACGCTCGTATCCGTGCCCTCGCGCTTACCGAACATCTTCATCAGATGGTTCAGCGTCGAGCGACGGCTGTAGTTGACCTCACGCGCATACGTCGCGAAGCTGATCAGGTGAGCCTTGGGCTCGACCATGATCGTGACCAGCGCCATCGCAGCCGCCGCCTCGGCGGGCGTCAGGATGGTGCCTCCGGTCGCACCGTAATGACCCTGCATGGAGCCGGAGTCATCCACTGCGACCAGCATCGGACGGTTCGTGACCTCGACGTTGCCGAAGGAAGCGTAGAACGCGGAGTCCAACGCATCCTTCACATTCGCCGTGGGGTTCCAGGTCAGTGAACCCTTATCGCCGTGACCCTTCTCGTACTGCTTGAGTGCGATCAGGAAGCGCATCGGGTGCGCCTTCGAGCGAGCGATTGCATCCTTGTTGTGGAGGGCATCCACAACCAGACGCTCACCCTTGCTCAAGGGCTTCACAAACCCAACCGAGGTCATCTTGTTCAGGTTGCGGAGCAGAGCCTGAACCGGCATGTCCTGAGCCAGGGCCTCCCAAACCTCCGGGAAAGCCTTCAAGTGACCCGGCACCGCCTCGTGGGTCAGGCGGTGGTCCACGATCAACTGAGCGGCCTTCTGGACCGTCTTGGAGTCCTTACCCTCCAGGTGCAGGAGTTCCTCGGCCGCCGCGATCTGCACAAGCGGAGCCTGTGCCTCGCGAGCCGCCTTGGACATCCTCTTGGGCTGGGACTCGGCGAAAGCCTCCAGACCCTTGGAGAGCGGCGACACGTCGGGCTTCGCCAGATACGTGAAGATCGCGGCGCGAACCGGATCAGACGTAACCGGGTGAGCCAGACGCATCAGGTCGCGGTGTGACCAGCCGTCACGGGACTTGTACTTCCAGGCGTGAAGAGCGAGGGTCTCGATCTTCTTGTCCTGATACCAGTTCGCGAAAGCCTTACGCAGGGAACGACCCCAGCCACGCATGTCCTGGATGTACGTAGCGAAGGTGTAAAGCTTAGTCGGGGTCTTGGCGACCAGAGGCAGCTTCGACAACGCATACGCACGCACGGCCAGAACCGCGTCATACTCGGCCTGAGCCTTGGCCAATGCCTGGGCATAGTCGCCCTGCATCTTCGCCAAGTTCTTCTGCTCGCTCGTCAGCAAGGCACGCTCGTCCTTGGACTTGCGCGACTTCGCCATGATCGGCGAGAGAATCTTGGTGTCCTCGGACACCTTGCCCTCCGCGATCAGCACGAGCGGATGCTTCTGGATCGACTCACGCAGCAACTTGATGTGGGGCTGCTGAGCAGGCTCCACGAGATCGCTACGGTAGGACGCGACCAGCGCCAGCACGAACAGGCCGGGCTCCGGCTTGAACGCACGACCCTCGGTCAGGATGTCCGTGACCATGTCCACGACACGGCGCGGGTCCTTCTGGATCGCAGCCTCGGCCACCTTCGCGTTGGACTTGGCCAACGAAGCCTGGGTCTGGTACATGGTACGAGCGTTCACGCCCAGGATGACGAAGCGATTCAGTTGCGTCCACTCGTCGGCGGTGAAGCTGTAGCCCCCACCCGCGTTCAAGTGCTGCTCGGCCTCACGACCGGCAATCGGCTTCGACTGCGGGGTGAGTTCGGTGGCCTGGGTCTTGCGACGGAAGCCGGTCAAGCGTGCATAGTTCTTCGTCATGGCGTTTCTCCTTCTTGCCAAATGAAAACCCCCGGAGACGATTCACGTCAGCCGGGGGTCATCAAAGGAAATTCCGGACAAAACACAGTCAGGGGGATGCCGCCCATCGCGGCTGGAAGCCTTTCGGCCACCACAGGAGTCGAACCTATAACCCTGGCCAAACGGCCCGGAAGAAACTGAGACCCACGGATAAAGTGGCGAGCAGGTTTTCATCATGCAGCGATAACCCTGCTCTAACGACCCGTAGAGTGAAGCCTACTTAGGCGAGTCTGTTTCGGAAGTCAAGGGTTTTGTTGCGGACAAAAAGAATGTGATGGTTTCGACTCGATCCCCGACCCATTCATAGATTTCCATGAATTTGGTCTCGGCCACGTCTCGGCTATAGGTTCCGAGCAGGGCGCGGCCGTCCTCCCAAGCCTCTTCCTGGACCAGCTTGGCCTGTTCCGGACTGAAATAGAAGAACTGTTCCAGAACCTGTCTGGCGAATTCGGGGCGAGTAGTTTCGTCGTGAAGTAGGTGGAACTGATACCAACGCACCCTAGTTACCCTCGGGTTCCACCACGGCCTGTAGTGGATGTTCCAGGCGACGGGCGGCATCCATGACCTCCATCGCCTTGGTCTCGGCGATCTCCAGAGTGTAGGTCCCGGCCACACCTTTGCCCTTCTGATGAACATCCAACATGATCGACATGGCTTCTTCCATGTTTTTCTGGAAGAACTTCATCAGAATCATCACGACGAAATCCATCGGCGTGAAGTCATCATTCAGGAGAATCACGTGGAAATGACGAGGACGCTTCGGCTTCAGGTCTGGCTTCTTGTCCAGAACTGTCCCGTCACCTGATTTGTGTGCGTCCTCGCTCATTATTCCAGAATACTCCGAAACCCCAGGATTTGTCAAGCAGCCCGGCGGAATGCAAGCTCGCGCTTGAGATCGGGATACATCTCGTCCTCACGGCGGTAGTAAAAGTTACCGGCCGCACTCGCCATGGTTGGGCCAACATCGACGTAGTCGAATGTGGTGTGCTTGTAGAGCGTATCCACGTGGACGATGAGGAATCCGTTGTTCCACTTCGCACCATCGCAGTAGGGAGCCTGTCGGATATGACCCGCACCCATCTGGTGCCACTCATACGATCCGAACTGCGGATTGTAGAACGAGTAGACCATGTGCTTGTGATGGTGGCCGTTGAAGCCCGGCATGGTCATGTTCTTGCCATGAGGGAAGTGGTGAGCGATCAGACTCTCCCAATAGACCTTGTAGTTCTTCAAGGTTTCCTTGCGAAGCTGAGCGTCGGTGAACGCGAACAGATCGCCGCTGGCCACGTAATTCACCTCAAGCTCATCCAGCCTGAACAACTTGCGCACGTCCATCCCGTGCATGTCAGCGAGCACAGCGAGAATCGCAGGTGAACTCTCCGAGAGATGCTTCAGAATACGAGCTTCGTGGTTGCCCTCGATCAGGTCCATCTGCGCATTCGGTGCTGCCTCGCGCAGGTCCTTGATGATGCCCAGACCAAACTGGAGGCGACCAACCACATCCCACTCACGCGGGTCCACGGTGTATTTGCCGAACTCCGGACAATCGAAGATGTCCCCGTCCAGGCACACCACGTCAGGCTGCACGACTCGCACCGTCTCAGTCAGAACGCGGCGATAGAACGGATCGATCTCGTGATCGTGAAGATCGCTACATGCCACCATCGTCTTCCAACGATTGCTGTTATCCTTGGGATACAACGCCGCATACTGCTTGCGCTCACCATCGAGGCTACGCAGCATGTCCACGTCTGCATGACGGGCGATCTGATTCAAAACCTTGTTCTGGTAGCGTGAGGGATTCAGGGAGGCTTGACGCAGGAGTTCCGGAAACGATCCGAAGAAATGAGTCCAAACAGCTTCTGGAATCTCAGTCTTATTACGATACCAGTCCCTGGTTACTCGCTTGCCCTCGCGTTCTGCTGCGATATACTGGATATCGTCGAGAACCTCTTCTCTGGTGTAGGTCTCGTCCTGGTAGACGAAGGTTTTTGAATCACCAGACTTCTTATCCGCTAGAGTCGTTACAGTGGTCTTTTTGTTTTTTGCCATTATGTATTCCCCGCCGGTTATCCACAAAGTATGCTACGAAGAATATTCGTCAAGCTACTTATGGTATCCGGTTGTTTCGATGCACGTGATTCGTGCGTCAAAACTCAGTCATCATCGTCATCGTCGATCTTGATCGACCATACCGATTTCGCAGAGGCGTTTTGCTCGCGGCGCTGCTTGCGCTTCTCCGCTGCAACCACCTTCTCATTCTTCTGCTCGGCCTTCTTTTCGGTCTCTTCTTTCTTTGCGGCGAGTGCCAGCATGCGGATTCGAAAATCCACAGTTTGAAGCATGACGTTGAATTGACGGGCCTGGGCGGCGCGTCCAATCTTGCTGAATTTCTGGAGTTTGTCGAAGAGTTGAACCTTGAGGCTCATGCACTCTTCATGATTGCAGTCGCGCAAGTTTTTCTTGCGCGACTCAATCTCGGCGATAACGGCGTGAAGCTGAGAGCGTTCCTCATCCGAGGAGGCTTTCATCAGATCGGTCTGTGCCTTTTCGAGTTTGACTCGATCTTCGGTGTTGAGATAAATGATCTCATACATACTCGTTTCTTACGAGGACTTCCCTTCTTGCTGAGGGAAGAACGTGTAGCCCCCTTGATCCTTGCCCCTGTATGAGGGACGCGTGTTGAACTTGAAGTAGTTCTCCGGAGTCGCGTGCTGCTTGACATACTCCAGATACTCCTGGGCGCGAGCAACCTCGATTCCAAAATGGGGACCATCCTCGATGCCATAATCCCCGTGCTTGTCCCTCTTGTTCGCCTCTCTCAGGCGATCCGTGGCATCCATGATGATTTCGCTGTCGTTCAACTTGATGCCGGTCGGGAAGTGATAGAACGTACGCTTCACATTGTTGATGGTTTCGGTCTTCTTAACGAGCGCAACCATGGCAAACCTTACTGACTAGGATTGATGAAAAGGCCAGTCTCAATCAGATACTGACCAGGGTTTACAGATATCACATATCTCTGGACCACCGAGGTATCAAGGGTACCAAAGGATAATTCTGTATATTTCGCCATGATTACCACGATTTTTCCGTTGGCCTCGGTGTAAGTGGATTCGACATTCCACAAATCATCCAAACCATAGGTATTCTTGGCCATGTTCAGAGCGATGGCACGGGGATCGTTAAGAATTCCCTGAGATTCCTCCTCGAAGATCGAGAGGCGCTGGCTGCTCGTGGTCAGACCATTCGAGTTGATCGTGCCGGTGAGGTTGATCATCGAGTCCAGACTGAGCGAGGTGCGGCCGAGTTGGGTCTCCAAGAACTGCTTCACGCCGTTCTGGATCGCCACCAGCACATCATCATCGGCCTGACCCGGTGCGAGATTCGCCACATAGGTAAAGTCTAAGCGGATGTCAGCCGTCGCCTTGATCGTGTAAACACGGGCATACTGCTGGTTCTTAATGCTGACCGCTGCGTCATTCGGCATCTCTCCGGTCACAGGCTGACCAGGACCAGTCGGATTCGTCGGACTATCCGGAACCCATCCACCAGTCGAGGCCAGATACGATTCCACCAGAACCAACGCGGACTCGAAGGTCTGGAGCGGAAGAATGCTGGTGACGGCGATTGCGGTGGACGAGCGCCAACCGCTCAGGTCTAAACTGCTCACTTGGCTGATCCTTTGATTCCATCGAGGATCATGCGGTCATGAGCGGTGTTGCGCTTCTCCAGGACCTTGATCAACTCGTTCATCTGCTTGGCCTCGGTCAGCTTGGCGTAAACCTTGCCGTTCTTCAGGGTCGTCTGAATCGACTTTACGCCTTCGAACACACTCTGAAGCTGAGCCGGAAGCATGATCGAATACGGATACACCACCGACTCACCAAACCCGGTCATCGGGACTGGATTCTGCACCGTGGTAGATGGACCCATGGGCTTCTTCGGGGTCATGCTGGTGCCGACCTTCTTCGTCACCATGACCTGATCGAACTTCGCCGCCTGAGGATCACCCTGGTTGGCCATACGCGTGGCATCGGCCGGATTCGACGCGGTAATGGTTTTGGTCACCGCATTGGTGTTCTGAGTGGCCCCTGGCTTACTCGACGACAGGGTCACATCAAACTGTTGGGTCTCTGCGACCTTCTTCTTCCTTGGCATTCCCAATCCCCCTTAGTGGATCACCTCTCGCCGATAGTCCATAACTTCGATGACAATACTGGCGACCATTTCGTCATTCCCGTCTATGACAATAAAGTAGATATCGTCCTCGGCTTCCTCCAGGTCATATTTGACGATGGTGGGAGCGCCGAAGTGTTTCCGAATGTCTACGGCCGCGCTCTCGGCCATTGCCATTGCATGAGGAAACGTATCAACGGGCATGGACTCGACCAGGGTTTCCTCCTGGCTCATCTCTGCAAGAACACTTTCGTGATCCGGGTTGTAGTCGATCAGAACCTGGAAGCATATCTTGGGAGGCGGAACCTCTCCGAAGATAGACGGCAGGAACGTCTCCATGACTTAACCCTCCAAGATATTATCAACGAGTCGCTCAAATGACTCGAAGGTTCTCCTCATCCTCTCACGCTTCGGACCGTTCTGATCGGGAACCCGTACCATCACGACCTGCTTTCCACCGGAACGCACAAACCCATCCTCAGGCTTCCACGAACAAATCGGTTCAGCCTTACGACGGGGATTCACCACAAAATTTTCCATGCGGTTGTTTCGGGCGATGTTCACGAGGAAGTTCGGACCCTGACGATCAACCCCGACCAGAAACGGATGTCCGTTCTGGTCTAGGTCGATCTGGCCCTCATTGTTCAAGCGGTCGATAATCTCCTTGATCCTCGGATGAAGATCAAAGACGATAGTCGAGTAGATGCTCACTGGATTCCGGCTCATCTCGGTGTTCCGTTAAAATTACCAGTGGTATTTAGGTCTACTCGGCGGCTCGCCTCGCCGTCTCGACTTCCTCTCTACCCAATTGCATTCCAAAGAGAACTGCCCGTTCGATCAGATTGGCTTGCTCGACTTTTTCCGCAGCCTGGGCCAGACCCGACTTCATCAGTTCCATATCCTCCTCGGAGAAATCAATGGGGCATCCACCAGTGCCGCAATCCACGTGCTCGCGGCCAATCTCCTCGGAGAGGGCCACGGACTTAATCGCGTTGGCCAGGGCCTCGTATTGGGCCTTGGTGACGGATTCCTCCGGAAGGTATTCGTAGGCGGAATTCTCCTCCTGGGGCAGGACCGAGCAGGCACGGATACGGGACTGGTATTGGACCAGCATGTCCTTGAAGTGCTTGTAATCGACCGCCTTGGGGCTGTACTTCAGGGTGTAGCTGATCTGGTTGCCGTAGGACTTGGTGTGGTCCACGCCGTTGATCCAATAGGTCTCACCCAGTTGCAGCCACTTGTACTGCTCCTCCGGGGTGGCCTCGTAGGCGGTGACCAAGGAATCACCCATACCAAGCTCACCGATGACGGGCTGGGTCGGGAATCCAACAATGACCGTGCCCTGGTAGGACACGAGTTCACGGGTCGGATACCCGGCTCGACGATACTCCTCAATGAGCGGATCATCGTGGCGGAACTGCACCCAACGCACATACCAAGCCATGCTCGGCAGGTGCCAACCCTCGGTCAGACCGAACAGCTTGCTGGTGGTTCCGGCCGGTTTGATCGTGGTCATCGTATGCGGGACGTTGACCCCGAGTTCCTTCGAGTAGGCCACGGCCGTGTCATGGACGACCTTGTTGAACAGGGCCAGGGTGAACCAGAACGCAGCCGCACGGAAACGCGGATTGTTGTGGGTATGAAGGACCTCATAGGCGGTCTGCCAATCATCACCCTCCTCGGGAATGATCGAGAAGTCCGGATTGATCAGGTCGCGGAATCCCACCTTGAAGAACTTCCAGGCAAACTCATGGACGCCGGTCATGCCAACGCCAATACGATTGGTCCTGGCAACTTCCTTCTGATAGAGGGAATTCATCGTGTTCACACGGATGAGCGCCCTGGTGGCCACCTGGAACGCCTCGATGGCCTCATCCAGAGTATCGGCGTGGAACGGCACCACGTCCGCGATCACGCAATAGCCGCCCAGCATGTTCAGGGCGATCTCCCCACAGGGATTCGTGATCATGTGGTGCTTCTTGCGCTTCACGCGGGTGGCAAGGCGCTTCAGGAGGAGTTCGGTATCCTCGCTGACCTGATACTTCTCCGAGCCCACGTAGGTGCCCTTGGTAAGCTCTTCCCAGCCATCATCGACCTGGACCAGCTTATCCGCATTGATCAGGCCGGGCTCGCCCGTGCCATCGCCATAAGCGGACTGAGTGACCGCACGCAACACCGCACGTGCATGCTTGGCATCCTCGCTCTGGTAGGCATCGTCTCCACGCTTGTGCGCGACGAGATTCCAGAACTCCTCATCCACCATGACCGAGTTATTCGAGGACCACAAGAAACCCAAGGGGGTCTCACCACCCTGGGCGCGGCGCTCCAGAATGTCCTCGAACTTCATCCCGTTGTATTCGATGGGACGCTTGACCTCGATGAATTCCAACACGTTGCGATCACGCCACGTCTTCGTGCTCATACGAGCCGAGCGACGAGCACCACCCACGAGCACACACTCCGCGAAGTAGTGATCGATATACAGGGCCTGACGCCACGGTGAGAGACCAGCACCCTTGAGGGTTGCTGCCTTGTAGAAGGCGTTCATCAACGGCACCGGACCACTGGCGGGACGATTCTGCATTCCACCGATTGGCGATCCCTTGCAACGGACCTTGGTGAAATCCAGGATCAGCATCTTGTCCTTGTGAATTTTCTCGAACGCTGCGTTCTCCCAAATCTCCAGGGCCTTGGCCCAGCCCTCACGGGAATCCGGGACCTCGAACCACATCACGTCACGGCCAGAGCCATACTTGTGGCGGGCATCACGCACGGACTCATGCGCGGACCAATCAAAATCCTTGTGGGTGTGATCGAGCACGCAACGAATGTTCGGAGCATGATCCCAGTTCACCAGCATCATGTCATCGTCATAGGAACGACCGACACCCGAGCCGTTCAGCAACAAATAGAACAGGACGAAGCTCGTCGCGGCAGTCGCACAGTTCGAAAAAATTTCCAGATTGCGCCGAGGCTGATTCCGATCTCCATGCTGGAGATGACGGCCCGACATCAGAAGGGTGGCGTTGGCCACGTGCTTGCGGAGGAGTGCCTCCTCAACCTTCGTGTTCTTGTCCTGGATCAGCGAGGCATTTCCCACCGCCACACGATCCGCGACCTCACCCCAGGTTTCCCACTCGAACGGAGTGGTCTTGGGGGCATTCTTCGGCAGTTCTTCACGCGTAACCGGATCAACCTTCCTCAGAATCGTGCGTTCAGCCACGGCTTGGCCCATGCCCGGATGCAGGGGACGAAATGCCCCTCCGACTACTGTATTCATTCCCAATTTTCTCCCTTATTTTTCTTCTGAGGATTTCAAAAACGATGGGGGTATTTACGAGCCTGGAATATTAGTCGATCTAGTCAAAAACCCACTATAGAATGTATTCATATTCCGCTCTTCTACCACATATAGACACTCCCAGACCTATTTAGGACGGCCTGAAATTCGCTGTTCAGGGTGTCCCGATCAGGGATTTTTGGAGTCGATTTCTTTGACGGCTTTGCGCAAAATCTCGATCTGCTCGGGATTCAGCTTTCGCGTCGTGATGTCAATATGGAGCAGATAATCTCCGCGTCCATAGCTCATGTTTAATCCCTGACCGGCGACAGAAATAATTTGTCCCGGCTTGGTATTCTCGGGGATTTTCACGTTGAAGGTTTTGCCGTTCGGATGCACGAGTCGATGTGTCGTGCCGAGCAGTGCTTCGAAGATGTCGATACTGATCTGTTCGTTCAGATTGTAGCGATTGTTCTCCGCGCTGATAGCGACGGTACGTTCTTCCAGTGCGTTCTGATCAACCCAGCGAACGGACTGTGGCACAACTTGTAGCTCATGCTCGTGTCCGTTCACGGTGACCTTGAGCGGCTTATCCAGGGGATGATCCCTCGGGATATCCACCATGACCTGCTGCATGTTGAAGATCACCATGTTACCACGGCGAGTCGGCACCTGAATGAACGCGGCCTGCTTACCACCCGTCAACAGAACGGTGAGCGGCACATTCATCGTGCCGAACTGTTGCCCAAACATCGAGCCGAAACCACGCATGGATTCGTAGATGTTGCGAAGGTCCTCCGGGTCCACATTGGGATTCGAATAGGAATCCTCGGGATCAGTGTTGCCCTTCTTCAACTCCGTGTATGCGGCGTTGACCTCCTTGAGTCGATCTTCGGCGGCCTTGTCCCCACCGTTACGGTCGGGATGAAGCTCTTTAACCAGCTTCTTGTGAGCCGCCTTGATCTCCTCATCGGTGGCATTCGCACTGACGCCGAGAATGTCGTGATACTTGCCCATCAGTAATTGGTGACTGCGTTCTTCCCGTAGAGACGGCGAGCGATCTCATCGTAGGCCCGAGCCGCCGTGGCCGCATCGTTGAACGTACCTAACGAGTGCTTGCTGCCGGAGAATTCGATCTCGGCTTCCCAGGTGTTCGAGGACAACTGGTTCACCCCATGGAATCCCGACTCATTCGGACGGCCGGTCCAAGGCTTGTAGGTGCGGGGCTGGAGATTGCGACGGCGGTTGTCCAGACCATTGCCGTTGATGTGGAACACACCCTGGTCGTTCTTGGCCTCACTCACCAGACGGTGCATACGAATGGTCAGCTTCTTCCCGTTACCGAGTCGGACATCGCGCACGGCGTGGAACTTGCCACGACCCTTGCTGCCATCCGACTTCTTCCTGCGCCACTGGAACTGCGAGAGATGCTCGTAGTCCTGATCGTCCACCAGGGCAGTGCCCCCGTTGGTTAACGTAATGTATCTGGTCATAGGTCCCCCATTTGAATACCCCATAGATACTCTCTATTTCAGGGGTTTTCAAGCCTCGTCGGAACCGTTAATTCCCGTGGCCATGATCACGCTAGGCGGGGTTACTGAGCCCTCGACACGCTTCATGATGTTGTCGCCGACGTGACGGAACCCGAAACGCTCCAGGAAACGCTTGAGATCGTCCCGGCTACCCGGTTGGAGTTGCATCCGGAGCGGGGCCTTGATGCGGTCAGCCTCACGCACGAGCACACTCAGGAGATTCCGCAGGATTTTCCCGAGGTATTCCTCATCCGTGGTCTTGGTCATAAGCTTCTCGATGACGTTATCATGAATCTCACAGACCCCGATCACGTTTCCGGCTTCGTCCTGGACCTCGTAATCGGTGTTCATGATACCGAACTGAGGCTTGCGGATGGTCTCGTCCAACCGGGGCAGCTTCCCACCCAGGGCCTTCACGGACTGACGCACGGTCTTGAGCGGAGCCTTCTTCGACTTCCTCTGGGCGACCACATCCGTGGGATAGAGTTCTTCCGCACCGATGGCATTCTGCGTGGGAGCCCGGCGCGTCACGTAGGACACATCAGTATCCTCCGGAAGCACGGCGCTACGGCGCTCGATGTAGCCAACTAGCTGACCCTTCAAGGGCTCGTGCCAGTCAAGCTCGTAGCCCAGGCTGTGCAGCTTGGGTTGGAGAATCCTACCCATTCCCTGGTAAGCAACTTTCAAGCCCGGAGACGTGGTAGAGAAGTAAAGCTGATCCGGGTTCTTCTTCCGGAGAAACTCACCAATAATCGCGGCCACAGTCGAAAGGACCTCAAGGGCTTTCCCCTTGGGCTTCTTTTTCAGAGCCTCGCGCG